>Ga0182738_1004617_pt1 | contig 15135 bp, 7 predicted proteins | sample eDN5th30CBELigMG_FD_128876 | JGI IMG/M metagenome (GOLD analysis project Ga0182738, IMG submission 128876) | Enriched Miracle-Growth compost microbial communities from Emeryville, California, USA - eDNA 5th pass 30_C BE-Lig MG (version 2)... ... | reverse complement strand
GGACCATTCTTCACGGATCGGTATTAAGTCCTCTCTTTACCTTGCGCGGAAAGCAAATAGTTTGCGAGTTGGATAGCCAACTATGACCAGTAAAATTTATATCTATTTGTCATGTTACCTTTCTTTGTCCTTCTAATGTCAGGCATTCAACTGTCTTATCATTAATTGCTTTTTTAGCACATTCATTTTCCATAACTACTTCAGGTGTTAAGGCGACTGAGGAAGCGAAAAGGCATAATAGGAGAAGGAAGGTTGACATAAAGAAGGGATAATTTTTTTATTTAAGAAATAGATTATGAGAGCAACAGGACATATCACCCACTTTTCATTTTTCAGTGAAATTTTCCCTTAATAGTCTATTCGAGTCTATTTCAAAAATTTCTCTTGGAATTTTACTCAGAATTAAAAACATAAAAAAATACAATTGTTTGTCTTTTATAAATTTCGACAACTCCTCTTCCCCATTCTGTTCATCTATCATTAAAGTTTTAACTTTCTTGAGGTCTTGCCTGTCGATTCGGTCAATAAATGATAGAGTGAGATAGTGATGAGAATTTTATATTTTGAATATTGCTTTGAAATTGAAAATTTGACTGTCTAATGATGAAATTAAATTGAAGATCCATGTAAAAAAATGGAAAGGATGTTGATTTTTAGTCTTAAGAAAGGGTTTAACAATGAGATGATGAATTAAAATTTTTTTCTTTTTTTTTTTCATTTTTTGTTGAAAAATTTTCTCTGAAAATTTGGGAAAATCTAGAAATACAGAAAGACGGGCAAAATCCGGGCAGTCCGTCGAAATCCGGACAATTCCAAACCCTGATCTTTTGTTCTGAGGTCATCCAAAAACTTTTGTTTTTGAAGATAAATTTTTATAGGAAAATTTTTACTCCAAAAAAAATTTGGAGGACAAAATTCGGATATTTCTCTGAGCATTCAGGAGACTTTTGAATATGATTGGGATCAATCTTGATCCTCAAAGCAAAAAAAGTGAGAGAAGAATCAGATTTTTACAAAAAAATTTTTTGAGGCATTCAAGAATCAGACTCTGAAAAATTTTTTCGTAAAAAAATTCCAAAGAAATATTTTTCAAAAATAATAGAGTCTAACTTGAAGCTTTTTCAGAGACTCACGTTGAGACAAAGCAATGGGATTATCTTAACGATAATTCAAAATGAGTTTTTAGTCTGACACTGCGAAGTAGATTATTTGAAGAAAACCGAAATTGATCATCATTCAGAGAATTCAAAGAACCCAGCCCAAGGAAAGAATCTTTGTCTTTATTTTTCGTTTTCCTCGAAAAAACTGATCCATCAAATGCGAAATAAAGAAAACATGCATTGAAATGACTTGCGAAACTGGCAAGTTCTTTGATATTGGCTCAAATTTTTTGAGTCTAACCCTCTCTCAATACATTTGATCAGATTGATAAAGGGCTCGGATTTTAATTTATTATACTATAAATTATTTGCAATACTGTATTTCAATGAAGAGTACAAAGCTGCCTGCAGAAATCTGTTTCAATGGTACCTCCCAAGAAATTCTTAAACTCCCATCTACCTTACAAAATCTCCAAATTGTTATTGATTCATGCTTCAGCGATGAGCTACCTGAAAATTGGATGCTTGAGTATGTGGATCAATCTGGTCAGCCAGCGCTGATAACTAATGAAAATGACTACCAAGGTTTTATTCAAGACTCCATCAATCAGCCTGTTCGGCCTGTTAGGATGAAAGTTCTTGAGAGATTGTCAGGAAGCATCTATAACATCCAGAATTCCGATGAAGATTGTCTCCATCCTCCTGAAGTAGAAGAAGCCAAGTTTCCAGATCCTCTTTCTCCAAGCAAATCCCAAGCCAAAACATTTGAACAGAAACAATGGTGGGCTCTTGAAGAGAAAGCTTTGGAAAACTTGAAATTGGTGCAAGCATTGAAGGATCAGATGGAAACAATCCTTCGAAAGGATGATATTGGCGTGATCACCCCAGACATGAAGACGAAAGTGGAGAACACTGAAGAGGTTTTAAATCTTTATGAAGACTTTAATAGAATGCCAGAATGTGCTGAAAGAAGCTTGCTAGCTTTAAAGTATCTTGCTGCTCGGAATAGACTCTCGCAACAGGGAACATTGGATGGACTTGATCTTCCTCCAACTTTTCCTTATTCTGAGGAATTCAAGATTCTTGAAGAAAGATTCAAGCTTGAGAATCTATTATCGAATCAAGTGAAGGATTTAATAAAAAAATGTCAGCTTTATGCTCAAGGTGGAGAATGGAAGCTTTCAGACAGAATCTTAACTGATCTTTTAAAAGAAGTAAGGAGTCTAGATGTCCCAAAGATATTGAGACTGATTGCTGAGAGTGACAAGGCGAGAGATCTCAATGCTGATGAAGACATTTTTTTGCTATTAGGAGGAACTGGTTCAGGCAAATCAACCACAATTCACTTCCTCGGAGGTTCTAAAATGGTCCTCATCAATGATGGAGGTGTTCCTCATATTATTCCTGTCGAAATAAAGAACACAAACCTTCGAAAAATTTATTCCAGCTGCAAGACCAGATCAGAGACTCGCTTTGTAGTTTCTGTGACAGTTGATCCCAGTCATGTCAAAATGGAGACGATGGAAAAGAAGGTTTTATGTGATTCTCCTGGTTTTGAAGATACTGACGGGACTGAGATGGAGATTGTAAATACAGTGAGCATCAAGAGGGCAGCATCTCGATGTAGGAGCATACGACCTATTCTCTTGGTGAGTTCCAAAAGTCAAGGAGATCGAAATGAAAAGCTGAAAGCTTTTGTTGAGATTTTGGTTCGAATGATTCCGGATATCAAAGAGCATGTCAAGAGCTTTGTGTATTTTTTCACAAAATATTCTGATGACCAGGGAAGTTCGATAAAGCGATCAATAAAGAGTTTGATGACCTCATTGAAAGAGAAAGAAACAGAAGTTTGGCATGTTTTGAATGATATGTACGAGAAAACAAAAAGTGGTCCAATTATTATTGATCCCTTAAAAGAGTCAGAGGCTGGGAAGATTTTGGATGATTTAATGAAGAATAATGATCATCTGGGTATTCAACGTCCTGGAGAGGTTTTTCGATGCGCAATGAGTGAAAAGGCTGAAGGAGTTTTGCAAGAACAAGCTGATAGATATGTGCTAGGAATCAAAGAGGCAGTTTCAAAGAAAGATTTCAAATTTGCAAAATATAAACTTGACGAGCTTCGAAGCCTTCAGGATGTGTTAGAGTCTCGTGTTTTGGAAAAGGCCTTACAAAAATGTAAAGAGATCTTGAAGGAATGTGACATTGAAGTTTATAAAGAAGCTGTGGAGGTTGTTAATTACTTCTTTGGCGAAAAGAACATTTTGGATCAAGCCGTGATTTTAAAATACCAAAAATATGTCGAACAGTCTCTGATCCTAAAATCTCTCAAAGAAGAATACTTGGAAGATGCCTCATCAGATTTTGATCTAATGAAGGAAGTTGATGAGAAAGTCGAAGATCTATTGCAGTGTATTGAGCAAAAGGAGGTGAGTGATCCTGGAATTGGTCAGATTTTCAAGAAGCTGATGTTGTTATCAAAGAGTTTTTCTGGTTTGAAGTCCAAGTGTCAAGAAGCAAGAAGTAAAATTCAGAAGAAGTTTGAAGCATCATGTTCGTTATTTTTAGCACTCGTAAACAGCAGTGACAATGATTACGAAAAGATTGGAGTAGAATTAACTAAAGTAAAAGAGTCAGTTGGCATTTTACAAGATTGCGTTGGAGCTGATTTGACTGCTCGGTATGAAGGATTAAGGCAAGCTCTCTATGAGAACCTGAGGTTCACTGTGAACAAAGCTGAAGCTCAATTTAAACATTCATCACATTTCGATGAAAAAAGGATCGAAATGATTAGAGCTTGCATTTTAAAGCTGGAGAGCCTGAAAGATATCGAGACACTCAGATCTCATATTCAACCACAAGATATGATTGAAAAGATCCTTGAGCCGCTGCTGAGCGCTCTAAGGTGTTATTTTGAAGAGCTAGGAAAGAAGATAGAAGAAAAGACAAGGGAGGAATTGAACCAGGGAGAGAAAGAGACATTTGATCTGATAAAGGGATTATTGGCCAAGATGAAGGTCATAAGAGAGCTCCCAAAGATGCAAGATGAAACCTCAAGAGTTTACTATGAAACAATGGAGGATGTAAGAGGTTTCCTTCAAAAATTCAAGAGGAGTTTGATTGAAAAAATCTTGAAAATGTTTAGGGAAAATGACAAAACACTTAATGCCAAGAAAGTCAAGAGAACTATTGAACTGTTGTTGGAGATAAATGGATGGCCTGAGGAGATCGGAAAAACTCTTGGGAATCTGCGTTCAGATATTGGAGAGGCGATTTTGGAAGAATACAAGGTATTATGTGAAACTTTGGAAGGACTTTCGTTGAGTGAAGATAACAGAGAAGATATCCAAAAGCTTGATAGTTTGATGATGCTTGTGAAAGACCAAATTGCCTGTTTTGAGGCATTATTTCCAGACTTGAGACAAAATAGAGAAGAGGCTGAAAAGATATTTGATACCAAGGTGGAAGGTTTGTTATCAAAGATTCAAAAATTTGTTGATGAGTGCACACACGACAATCAATCAGATTTTACTTTTAGAAAGGCAGAAAAAATTTTGGAGTGTTTAAAGATGTGCCAGAAGATGTACTTCAAGAATGTAGGAGCTGATCAAATCTATGATAAGCTCGAGAAATTCATGTTTGATCATCGAAGATTCTTGAAGGAACAGCGTCTTGAGCCGAGCTACAATACAATCAGAGAATACATGCAGAATTTCAGTAATGGGAGCAAGGAATATTTTGGAAGCAGCCCAAACAACTCTCAAAATGACATGGATATCAGCATGAATACGACAATCATGAGTAGAGGTAGTAATGGGTCAATCGATATGACACCAAGAGGCATAACAAGTCAAATAAAAAGGAAGCTTGTCCATCATAAAGATGTCATCAGGGATAGTTTTGAAAGGATCAAAGAAATGCAAACAACGCTTAGCTCGGTGTTTGGAGGCCTTGAGCACGATATTGATATTAAAAGTGAATGGAAGAGGATCTTCCACAGAGATGCTGAGGAATTCTCAGAAATAATGGAGGGCTTGAGAGATATGCGTCATTTTCGAGATTTAAAATTGCTCATTATTGCAATGAAAGTTTTAGCAAACCTTGATGATACATTCGAGACGGGAGGATTATTTGGAGGTATTGCCAAATTTCATGAAGGAGAATTAAACAAAGCGGCTGAAGAGAGAAAAAAGGAAGGCTTTGAAGAAATTGACAAAGTCAATACAAATTATGATGAGGTTTGTCAAGTAATGTCAAACTTTACGGATAGTGAAGACCCTATCATTCAGAAACAATTTGGTGATATCAAGAAGAAACTTAATAAGAAAGTTTCTCAACTGATCGAGGAAACAGAGAAACTTTTGGCTTGTTTTAGAAAAAATCAAATCACTCCAGAGGCTGCAGAGAAGATTCGAAAGAATTTAAAAGAGTTGGAAAAAATAAAAACTGATGTGAAAGAGTATTTAGAGGTGAGTTTAGAGAAATCATTGAAGGATTTTGAGACGGCAATGAACAAAAACCTGTTGGAATTCATTGAAGGCGTGGAAAATTCAGTGAGAAATTATTGTTTCAAAGATGCTGAAAATAAAAAAGAAGATTTACAAAGTATTCAAGGAGAGCTTGAAATCCACCTTGAAGAAAAGATAATTGATAAAATTAAAAATATCGATGGATTCACAGTAGCTGTACTTGATGATTTAAAGAAGAATTTCGAAAATAAGACTGTTGACGATCTGTCAAAAATGTCCCTCAAAAGAATTCTTCCGAATTTTGAGCCTGTCAACCATGATCTCAAGTATTCGAAAGTATTTGAAGCAGTAAGTCAAGATATTTCTCAGGCGTTCAAAAAGGAACTCGAGGAAGCCAGAAACTTCAAAGAAAATGATCGTAGTAATCCTCACTTCAGAATAATTGACTTAACGATGAGTACTTTGCCTAAATCAATTGCTGATGACATCAAACCTCATGTAGACATTTGCAAACAAGATGTTCTCGGACAAAAAAGAAACCAAAATTCATTGAGTCAAATCCGTGTTATAAAACAGGATGCCATGATTTCAAATGCAAGGTTAGCTGAGATAAAGCAGAGCAATGATCCACAAAAAATCGCCAAGTTCCTTGAGGATTGTAACATTGAATGCTGGTCGTCCGAATTGGACGAAATGAAAATTCATTTAATTGAAAAGGTCGATAAATTACGTTTAGAAGCATGCGAAAAGCTGCAAAGTCAACAAATACGAGAGGTTCAGACTGTGATCGTGACCCTATCACAATACATCGAGAGTCTATTTCAGTATTGTCCTGAAATTATTGAAGGGAACTCTGTTTTACAATTGATGCTGTTCCAAGTTTTCGAGGAGGTCCTTGCTTCTTATTCAAAGCTTTTTGAAAAGAAGAAAATTAGTGAACTGGAAAAAACCTTAATTGAGAAAACAGAGGCTGACTTTTTATTATTGGTTGATTTTATGAATTTGATGAAATGTCCTTCAACGATGTATGTTCTTGATGAAGAAGCTCTGAAGAAAATCAATTCAAAAATCGATGATATGGTGGATGAAACTCTCAAATATTTTAAATTTGAAGAGACTATGGGAGATTTGACAACAGCCATAGAGTATGCTGATGTTTCAGAAATAAACGTAATTTTGAACTCAATAAAAGATCTTTCTTACCTTTTCACCACAATCTTGAATAGCTCCGTGACAACGAGCCAACTGAATCGCTTAGCTAATAATGCTAATGAGGTTAAAAATTATGGGAAGATGATCCAACTTCTTGATAAAAAGCTCAAAGAGAATTCAAAAATAATTGAAGAGTATTTTGACAAATTTTTCAATCAAGGCATGAATAAAGAAGAGATTCAAACCATGAACGATGCAGTGTTAAACTTTTTAATGATAACAGATTTTCTTGATACTAGTCATAAAAATTTGCTGGAATCCAAGGGATTTGAAGACTTGCAAAAATCTTTCAAAGAGAAAATTGATCACTTCTACATATCAATTCTTCAAGTTTTTACAAAAGAGAAGGTTGAAGAAGGAATGAGAGTATTTGAAGGTATATCTGATGATTGTGTGTGTAATGAACGCTTCGATGGCTTAATCCAAGAAAAAAGAACGGAATTAAGAAATCTACTTGAAAGCTTGAATTGATTCATTTTCTATATGTATATATTAAAGACTGTGTGTGATAAACTGTATTATTATCTTTCACGATATGAAGAGATTAAATTCAAAAACAAAAATTCTTTTCTCAAACTCTTCGCCGAGAGAACTCCCGAAAAAAAATTTTGCTCATTTTCCTTCAAATTTATTTTTCAATATTTTTAATTAATCAATAGCATTTTGCCTGCTTTTATTCTCGCATTATTTTCCGGCAAAAATATTCATTATCACCATGAATTTATTAGCGTTGATAGGAACCTTTATGATTCACAATATTCCCCTGAATCATTTTTCCGTTTGATGGTGCAAGGCAACTATTTGAAGAAGATTGGCACCTTTACCCAGGATATGTTCTTTTTAATATGCTACAAAATCTCTGTAGGCAGGAAAGACCAAGAAGATTTGGTTTCGAGTCCTCGAACTGAAGAAATCAGAGAATCGAATTTCCTTGAGGGCCTTGGAAGATGGGTGGATGATTGAATCGAACGTACTTAAATCATTAAATCAAATTCAAACCTTCAAGGAGCAGGAAATTTAATATTAAACTTTTAGAGATTACAATTTGGCATGCTCAAGAACAGAAGCATTGAAGTATGAAACCTTCTCAAAAGTTCTAGAACCCCAATTTATTTATGAATAATTGACTGAAAACATAGATTGAACAACTTGAGGAATCAGAGGGCAGATAGTCCTTGGATAAGTTTTTGGGCTTTAATTTGAGAAAAATTAACGAGAGAATCGAACTTTTCGATTTGATAAGCTCAGATTGATTCGGAGTTTATTCGAGAGAGGGAGACTGGACATTTCAAAATGCCGAAAACTCATAATCTTGAGGGTTTGGAAAGTCAGGGATTGTACATAATTTGAGGTTCCCTATAGATCCGAAGCTTAGCTGAGAAAATTTTCAAGTTTTGTGGTTCGAGGAAGGCAGTTTATTTGATTTTAGTCAGTGAGTCAAAAATGTTTATTATTGAACTAAATTAAGCATTGCCAACAAAAAAATTCTCGGTTCAATCTTTCAACCTTCTGAGAATAAAATTTATTGATCGATCACGATCAACAAAACCTCAAAAGTTAAAAATTTATGGCGTTTGAGAGTCTCTACTCCACAAGTCTCAGAAAGCTACAATTCAAGTTTTGGTCTGGGAGACTATGACCCTTCCAGAGTAAATAACCTGCCAATTCGGAAGAGGTTCTTTGAGATTTTCAAAGAGCAAATGATGAGACCAGTTTATAAAAGGTAAAGAAAGGCTTAATTTTTAGTGAGCTTTCGGCTCTTCTAAATTTAACTCGAATTTTTATTTCAAAAATTAAGCAGAAATTCCCATCCATAAAAATTAGAAGTTTCTAAATTTGGGATCAGATAAGAACCACTCCAAGTGATTTTATCGCCCCAATTGATATTTTGTGATTTTCTCAGTTCTTTTTATAATTAAATAAATTTTTTATTGTAAATTTTATTCTCTTTGGCTGAACTTTATAAATGCTTGTCAACATTCAATTCTCAAGCACTTTCGCAGAGATCTGCAAGGGAACCACAATTGGCTTGTGCGCTTGCGATGACGAATCCATCGAAAACCTCAAAGTTAAGATCACTTTATTTTATCAAGAGCTCAAAACAAAGGCTCTTGTCATCCTCTATAATGGAAAACCCTTGAAAAATGGCGAAACTCTTGATTTGGTTGGCGTAAAGGAAGGGGATGTGATCCAAGTTAAGAAGAAGAAGAAGGAAGGCTTGTTCAAATGTTTCTACTAAAGAAGTCTCAGATGCAAAATCAGAGCAGATAATTTATTGGTTTTAATTGATAGAAGGCAGTCGTTTTTTGAAGGAAAATCAGTTATGGTCTCAAAAAGGTTGTGGTTTTCATGGTTTATTGCGAGCAATGGATGAAGAGATTCACTTTTCTTTCAGGTTATTTTATTTATTTCATTGGAAATGTATTTGGATATTTTTTTTTTTTAAAAGTTGATTATCAGCAGCTTCTATAACTTTACGTTTTTCTCATTTGGCTCTCAGAAGAGAGTATGAACAAAAAATACTGAGAAATATAATCAAGTTTCAATTTTCAAAGAGGGAATAGAGAGACCCGCTAATCTTTTGTTGGGAGAGATTAAGATTAAATATGCACTATTTTAAAATTAAAACTCTTGAAAATGAATGAATATTTGATGTTGCCTTGAAAATTTTAATTTAAGGGAGATAATCTGCAGATACAATTTATGACTTGAACAGACAGTCAAAGAAAAGAAACGACTCAAACGATCTGCGGCCAGCTTGCTGATGGATTTTCTTTGCAAGGTAATGGTTTCGAGGCTCGAAGGCTCATGCATTTCTCAGGAAAGCTGACAGAAAAAATGCTTGCTGGATCTGGTTCAACAGAAAACCCAGGTGGCTATTATTATCTTTCAAGAGGGCATCAATTCTTTTTGAAATTTAATTTACTGATTTTGGAAAAATTCTTTTTTCTTTGAAGAAATGTTTTTAGCACTTTTATTACTTCATTTTGAGTGACAGTAAAAGGGGACTTGTCAAAGCTTTTTGAGAGAAGGATTATTCCTCTGAATGATTCCAGAAGAATGGGGTGCCAGGAGATATCAAAACAAAAGCTTGATATGAGCATAAGGGATAGGGTATTTTTCATATTTTTTTGCTGTACTGGTGAAAGCAAAGTGTTGAGAAACTTTCAAAAATAAAGGTTGGTTGCTGTTCACAATTATCAAAGGCCCTTTTCTTTGAGGAAGGAGAAAGGGTTCTTTTAGCTTCGAAGCGAGACTGTGGTGATGTCAAGAGGAAAAAAATTTTTACTGACGTTTTTAAATCAAAACTCCTTAGAAAATTAAATAAAATTTACGAAACAAATTTTTAGTGGACTGACTTGAAATGAAAAACTAGAGAAATAATTGATCTCATTTGAGCTTTTCTGAAGCCAAAACCTTTCGTGACGCCAAAAGATCATAAGCAGACCAACTCGAAGCCAGTCAAAAAAGAGCTCAAAAGGAAGCTGCTGAAGTATTTTGGGAAACTGGTTTCTCAGTTTTTGAATGCAAGATTTTTCGATAGATTACAGGTGGGAGCAGGTTGGTGAATACACTTTTGAAAACAAACGCCTTTGAAAAATATGCTTTCTTCAAGTTTTTTGTGAAATGTGAAAATTCTGTGTTTTTGGGAGAATCTTTGATTCTGAATTTTCCTTTAAAATCTCAACTAGAATTGAGAAGTTTTTTGATTCTCTCACTTCTCACAATTTGATTAAAATTCTATTTTCATTCAAAAATTGAGTCAAGAAAATTTCAAATAAATAAACGAATCAAACACAGATGGAAACGGATCCATTTATCCATGATGCAGTTGATTTAAAATTCCTCAAGTATTTCCGAACTCTTGTCTTCCTCGCTGCTACAGGCTTTGGTGCTTGTTTATTTTACGAATGGGCTGACCTTACTGTTTGCTTCCAAAGACAAAGCATTGTTGTTTTTGCAACATTAGCATATTGGGGCATAAGAGGATTCACTGGTGTTGTCTATCTTTTCGAAGTTGCTCAATTTCTTATCTTATTTATAATTGCCCAAAAACTCAATATCAACGAGCTCAGCAAAAATGGAGCATGTCAAGACGTTGATGATGCATTCAGCAAAGTTATTTCTGCTGGCTTTTTCTTCTTATTCGGATATCACCTCGGAGTTTTCCTTGCTATTTCCGTGCTCTTCCTCACATATTTCTTTCATGCTTCGTATCAAAGATATTATGTGATTCCTCAGCTCTTGAGAGAACGAAGCATCAGAGGGGCTGATTTTGAGGAATTGGAGAGAATAAAGTTTTCAAAAGATTTGGCTCAAGGCTCTCACGATCAAATGACGTGTTGTATTTGCTTGGTGGACTTTGAGGAACAAGAGAAAATTATCAAACTTCCTGTTTGTAATCACAATTTCCATCAAGGGTGCTTACAAGAATGGCTGTTTACACATAAAGAATGCCCATATTGCAGAGCTGATGTCAAAACCAATCAAAAATTATTAAAAGAAGGCCCTGGAGGGAGAACAAATATTGCTGAGGGGGTGGAGCACAATGAATCAAATATTTCACAAATTGAAATAGTATAACTAAGATTTGTTATCGTCTTGTATTTATTGATTGAAGAAACTACAACGTATGTACACTAATAATATTACAACCAGAGGGAATATTTAGAAATCATAGTCAATATTTTGATTGTTGTTAAAAATATTTAAGACGTAATTATTGATTTCTGGATGAAAAGAAAAAGTATCAGCTTTTGCTTGAAAACTGATTTCTTTTTTTGAGCGAATAGTAACCAGATATCTCCCTAATTTTTCAAAGTCGCCTTCAGCGAAAGAAGTGTTGAGAATTTCTATGTCTATGATATGAGCAGATGATCTTTTTATTAGAGAAAACAATTTGTCAAAAAAGGAACCATTTGGGAGATTCACAGCTTCTAGCACAATTTTGAGGCTCTTGAGTTTCTCCAGTGTCAAGAGCGAATTTACAAATTGATTGAAATCTTTTTCATTCTGTAAAAATACCCAACTGAGTTCTAGGTGTTCTATATTCTGAGCTTGATTAAAGAACTTTTCAAGGCCTTCAGCTTTAATCTTCCCTCTAACTTCAAAATTCACAAGTTGATTTATAATTTCTTGTGCTTCGAAAGAGTGAAAGACAATGATCGGAGCATAGAGAACGAATTTCGTTAAATTTTTCAGCCTATCATTAAGATTTCGGTAAAAATTGGCGAAATCAAAACAATGAGTTTCTCCAAAGCTTGTAGACTTACGAGACAAAACTTCAGTCAGCTCAGGGCATTGGACTTCAAGAATGAGTTCTTTGAGTGCTTTCAGTCTTTTAATCCAAGCAATGTAAAAGTTCATATACCAGCTCTTGAATTTAGCCCATTCAACCTTAATTTCAATTTTCTTGAGTTGATTTAAATTGTTCCACTGATTGAAAAATCGGAGACACATTTTGTCTTGTTCATAAATATTATTCTCGAACCCTCTCATATTTCCTCTGAATAAACTGTCCAAATTAATCTCCCCGTACAAGGAGAAGGAGATCTCTTGAAGCGTACTTGGAAAAGTTATTTGCTCAAATATCCCTTTCCAATGTTTGACATCATTTTTAGATAAGATGCTAAAGCTAATTTTCAGAGTTTTGAGGTTTCTTAGTTTTGAGATCACTTTTAAAGCAGTTGGATTGACCTCTTGAAAGCTTGGACAGTCTACCGAAAGATAGTGGAGTTGTTGAAGTTCCTCAAAGTGTTGATGGAGTAAAGAGCTCACCATAATCATATTCTCTGATTCTTGGAGTTCAAGATTCTTTATATTTCTATAAAGACTGCCATGATGGTCTTGAATTTCTTGTTGTTCAGGTTTTCTAGCATAGTTAAGGAATGCTTTGCTTGTGAGAGATAAAGTGACTGAACAGACTGAAGGGAGAAATCTGAGGCAGTTGTTAATCATTTCAAGGATTTTTTTCATAACAAGGTTGTAGTTTCCGTAGAGAGTGATGGTCTTTAATTGGCTGAGTCCTTTTATATGATTTGAGATTCTATGTATGAGTGGTTGAATATAGAAAAATTCGTTTTTAGATTCCATTCTGCTCATTGTGAGGAGAAAGATATTCTGAGTATTGATTGATAAGGAAGAGATGCGTTTATGATAATAGAATCTTCTTCGAGAATGTGAACTAAAAATTGAAAGGCTAAAATATTTGAGCTGGGGAAGTGTTTTATCGAGACTGAGTAGTTTTGGTTTGGGTTTGATGATACTTGGAGGTAGACTACCTAAATTGTGCCTGATGATGGTTTTTGCATGCTGAGACAGGACAGATCTCAATAAAGAGAACTTTGAAGGTTGAAAGCAGGCCAACTCAAGTTCTTTGAGGATTTTTAACTTCTTAAGGTGTGTGGTAGAGGATCTGTTGATGATGACGTTTTTAAATTTATTAGCATATTTTGGACAACGGAGAAGGATATAAGATCTAGATTGGCCAATATTTGTGTGAAAAATAACTTTTTGCATGTGGTGTGTATGGAGATAATTATTAAATTTTGGAGATAAGATCAGACAAAATTGTTCTTTTGATACAATGATTTGGAAGAAGTGGATTTTCTGTGACGTTCAAGGAAAAAGAATAGCCTGAAATCTTCAAGGTGTTTTCAGGAGCTGAAGAGAGAGAGCTTGGAGAAATTTTCTGGCTGATTGGATTTTTTTTTGAGTCGGAGTATTTTGATTCTCATAGAAGGATTTCGTTAGATGATTTTTGAATTTTACCTCTATTGACAATTACAAACAAATCTCCTGTAAAATTTAAAAATAATTGTCAACTGAGATAATCTCGTTCTGGCAAGCAAAACTATCGCTTATCTCGCAGAATCAACAATCTAACGATAACACCAAAATGGAAGCAGCTCACACTAATCCAAATAATGAGAGTTCAATACTTGAACTTATTCCAGATTTTCGATGCAATAAAACAATTTCCGTCATCTCTTTCGTTGCAATTATCGGCTTTATCGCAGTCTTATTTATGAACTGGAGCAGTTTAACCCCATGTGCTCAAAGACAAGCTGTCGCCGTCGTCATCGCTTTTATGTTTTGGCAATTCAGAGGAGACAGTCTTGCAAGCTTCTTTGGAGAAATTCTTCAAGTTACAGCGGTATTTATCATCATCCAAAAGCTCAATATGGCTGATATGGAAGCAGGAAAATCGTGCCTTGAGATCTACACTCCCTACAGCAAGTTCATTTACATCTTATATGTCTTCTTTTTCTCATATTACATGGGTCTTTCAATGATCCTTGGCTTCCTTATGACTGGTTATATGATACATGAATGTATGGGAGGCTCTGTGAATCAAAGGAATAGAAGATCATTGAGGAGTGTGCGAGGCAGAGATTTTGAAGCGCTTGAAAAAGTTAAATTTTCTGTGTCAACTATGAATTCGTTAAGTAATCAAACAATGTGTTCAATTTGCTTGAGTGAGTTTGAAGAGCTAGAAGAGATTATAAAGCTTCCAGTTTGCAATCATTGTTTCCATAATAATTGCTTGAAAACATGGCTAGAAACTCATTACGAATGTCCGTATTGTCGTAGTAATATAAAGACCAATTTGAGATCGATCAGAGATCAAAATCTAAATTCAAGCATGCAAAGTTTGGAGGATAGTCTGCATGAATCAAGTCAAGAAGATCAAAGTATCGCGTTGGATATGCCAGCATTAGCAGCAGGAGGTGGAGAAAATGAACAAGTCTATGTTGAGATGATTGGACTTGGTATGCGTAATTTATAAGAAATAGGTATTTGTTTGATTTGAATGAGGAATTTGATGATACCATTTATATATATTTTTATACTAATAAATTGTCTGTTACTATTTGTTCAAGAACCCACTGAAAAAGATTTTCATCAACAAATAAGTTGCAATATTCCAAGGATTAAATACTATATATGTAGATATTATTCAATTAAATTACAATTAAATCTATCTCAACAATTATATTTTTTTCCTCTTTTCACAAAAATTTAATCCCCTCCTCAGACGGTATCTCCAATCTAAAGGTGGCATAAAACCCTATAAAAATGAAAAATGCAATTCACCATCAGCGACCTCACAGTTCTCACAAGAACAAAGGTCAAAAACCAACCTCCAAAGATACCAGACCAAAACTGAAGGATCAGTTTTTCCCCTCAAAACTCACCATTCCTCCGAATGCTATAATCAAGCAAAATTTCTTCATCCCTCAATCTCTCCTCAAAAAGGTCTCTGAATCGAGCGTTTTATTCAACGTTGCTGGTATTAAACCTTCCTTTAACTGATTCCTTAATCTTTTCGAACAGGCACAAAGTATAAAATC
>Ga0182738_1004616_pt1 | contig 15137 bp, 16 predicted proteins | sample eDN5th30CBELigMG_FD_128876 | JGI IMG/M metagenome (GOLD analysis project Ga0182738, IMG submission 128876) | Enriched Miracle-Growth compost microbial communities from Emeryville, California, USA - eDNA 5th pass 30_C BE-Lig MG (version 2)... ... | reverse complement strand
GGAAACGGGTCTCGGCCACCGCCTTGACACCTATCGCCACGAGCCGGCGCAGCTGCTTGACGCGATCGACCAGCTACTCGCAGACCGGTCCCTGGCCGACCGGCTCAACACAATCTCGACCCGCCTCCAGGCCCGAAACGGCGTAGAGGAAGCCGCCACCCTCATAGAAGCCGCCGCAAAGGGCAGGTAGGTTCGTTTTACGGGCGCTATTTCCCCCTAAAACGAACCAACCACCTTCCTGATCTGGTCAACGACCCACTCGGGGCGCTCGATCACGTCGTTCCAGGTGAAGCGGAGCACCCGAAAGCCATGATTTCTCAGGTAACGGGTCTTCTCCGAATCGGCGACCAGAGCTTCGGCATCGCTGTGGAATTTCCGCCCATCCAGTTCGACGACCAGCTTCTGCTCTAGCCAGACTGCGTCGACCTCGTACTTGCCGATCCTGTAATTGGTCAATGGTGGCGCCAGTTTGCCTTCCGCGCAGACCAGTTTGAACTCTCCTTCGAGGATCGATCGGATACGGCCTGTCGTGGGATCCCAGTTCTCGATGAGAGCCGCCAGTCGCTTGCGGTTCTTGAAAGCGAGGCTCCGGTGCGTCATCCGGTTCAGGCAGGCGGCGGTGAGAAGGCCGTTGCGTCCCGCTTCGATGAAATAACGCCGAAACCGCCGCTCGTCGACACGAGTACAAAGATCGATCAGGACCCGGGCCGGATCCATGGTTGGGACCGCCCCGTCCCAGAAAACATCATCGGGCTCCAGCGATCCGCGCCGAAGAGTGAACATCGACTCGTGGTGGGGAGGCAGACCCCGGAACACCCGTTGGACGCCCTTGGGCCTCACCACCTCGACTCCATGTGTGGAGGAACCCATCTCCCAAGCCTGCGCGGCAGACTCGCCGGCCAGGACCGAGCCGTCGCCACCGTACAGAACCCCGGCCATCCAGAATGACCGGTCGCTGTCGGCGGGCCGTCCGAGCGAGTAGACGCCCGGCAGGAACTTGAAGACATACCCGGACTTCAGCCAGTGTTTGACGACGTCGGACGTAACACCCTCGGCGATCAACTGCCGCCGGGAGATAACCCCCTCCTGCGAGGTTGCCAGCGAATAGGCGATGCGTCTTGCTTCGACTCCGCTTGCCATCCCCCGATGATGGCCTGAATCTGCTCACATGTGGCTCGATAGGTGCAACAGTTCCGTGACAGCCCGTCAGCGAATTCAGTGACAGCCCGTCGGCAGTCCGGGGTAGGTTCGTTTTACGGGCGTTATTTCCCCCTAGAACGAACCAACCTCCCGCTCGGCTCGGGGCGGGTGGCTATAGGCGGTTGGTTACTGATTCAACCTTGGATTCGAGGGTTTGGGTCTTGTCTGTTCTCTGGTCGATCTTGAGGACGGTGTAGACGCGGGGGATGCCGGACTCGAAGGGGAGGGCATGGATCTCCGCGGCGAGGGCGAAGATGTCGGCCGGGTCGCCTTCTAGAGCGGTGCCCATCGCATGCATCTCGAAGCGCACCTTCTCCTGGCCGCTCAAGTGGCGGGCGATCTCGGCCAGCAGGTCGGAAACCGAGGCGCCTTCGCGGCCGATCGGCAGGACGGTGATGTCAGCGGTAGCCATACACCGATGGTAACCATCGGCTCCCGCGGGCTAGGCGACGATGGTCAGAGCCCCGGGGGCCGCCTCGAGTTTGATGTTCTCGAAGGTGCCGATGTAGTCGCCATCGACCTGGACCGGGAAGAGTCGCGCCTGTCCGGATTCATCTTTCGTGCCGGAACGGATCCGGGCCTCGGTGAACTCCTCGAAGGCTTCGACCTGGCCGTGCTTGGATGCCTTCATCTTTTCGGTCAGGAGGCGGGGCACGACCATGCCCATATCCCAGAGGTTGGCCCGTTTGAGCAGGATCATGCCGAGTGAGCCGTCGTCGATCGCGACGTTCTCGCAGACGTGGACCGGCTGCTTGCTGAAGTAGGTGAAGGGGTCGGAATTCTGGACCAGAACAGTGACCCCGCTGTGGACCTCGCCGTCGATCTCGAGCTCGAGCTGGACTGGGTTGCGCATGTAGCTCTTGAAATAGCCCTTGGTCGCGACCCAGGAGTAGAACCAGGGGCCGGCCCGGCGCTTCCACTTCGGGTTGGCGTCCACTTTCTCGACGACGGTCGCGTCAATCCCGGCGCCGCAGGCGAAGACGAAATAGCGGTCGTTGATCTTGCCGAGGTCGATCTTGCGAGGCCGGAAATCATCGGCCAGGGAAAGCAGGTGCTCGGTCGCGTCGACCACGTCATTGGGGATCCCCAACGAACGACAGACCACGTTCGTGTTGCCGCCGGGGAGGAAGGTCACCGGGATGTCGGTGCCCGCCAGGCCGTTGGCGACCTCGTTCACGGTGCCGTCGCCGCCGAAGGCGACCACTATGTCGTAGCCCCCGTCACGGGCATCGCGTCCGATCTCGGTCGCGTGGTCCTGGCTCTCGGTCGCTTCGACCTCGACCTCGTAGCGTCCCTGGAGGGCGTAGACGACCAGGTTCTTCAGACGGTCAGAGACCGTACTTGCATAGGGGTTGACGATGATCAGCATGCGCCGCTTGCCGTTCATCTTCGGGACCGCCGGTTCGGTATTCATCGGCCCATCCGGATCGTCAAGAGACGACCTCGAACGTCGAGTGACCCGCACCCTCGATCTCGGTCACGCGACCCTCGGCGACGAGGATGTCGAGGTGGCCGATCACCTCGGAAAGAGTCAGATACGCCTGGGTCAGCGCGATGTCGCCCCAGATCGCGTTGGCGACCCCATGCGGCGTACTGTGACCTTCGGCGATCAGCTTGAAAATCTTCTCGGTGCGACGGTCCTGGCCGGCGAGGCGTTTCTCGATCAGGTTGGCGTGATCGGTGATCGCCAGCCCGTGCCCGGAGAGCATGATCTCCACCGGCATCGCCGCCGTCGCCTTGAGCGAGTCCCGGTAGTTGATCAGCGACTTGGTACGACCGGAGGAGCCGTCTAGCGGTTTCGAGAGCAATGGGTTGGAGGAGATGTGGGACAGAAGGTGATCCCCGCCGAACATCAGCTGCCGATCCTCGTCCCAGAAGACGGTGTCGGAAGGACTGTGGCCGGGCCGGTGGAAGGTCTTGTATTCCCGAGAACCCATCGTGATCGATGCGCCTGCCCGAAACGGTTCGGTGACGGTGACCGGGGCGCCGAGATCGCGGAAGCTGGCGGTCACCTCCTTCAGCATGTTGGCGATGTCCTGTGGCACTCCGTAACGGACCATCAGATCGACCGCCATCTGGTCCTCCTGCTCGGAGCCCCAGTTGAACTCGGCCAGCCGCGCCACCGCCAGATCGATCGCCGCGACCGCGGCCTCGGAGCGCTCGACCACCGTGCTGATCTGGCCGATGTGGTCGATGTGCTGATGGGTGGCGACCACCAGCTCGATGTCTTCGATCTCGTAGCCGGCGGCTTTGACGCCCGCTTCCAGCTCCTGCATCGATTTCTCGGATCGTGGTCCCGCGTCGATAAGGGTGAGCGGATCGCCCTCAACCAGGTAGCAGTTGACCCGACCCACCGCGAAAGGAGTCGGTACCGGGATGGTGTGGATGCCCCACTTGCGGGCCTGAGCGAGCGCCGCCTCCGACTCTGGCGTCGGATCCGGCTCAGCCACGGATCACCGCCAGCACCACATCCCGCTTTTCTTCCATGTCCTCGCGGGAAACCAGCGATTCCAGGTTGAGGCGAAGCAGAGGCTCCGTGTTCGAGGGGCGCACGTTGAAATGCCAGTCCTCGTAGTCCACCGAGACGCCATCGAGGTGGGTGATCACCGCCTCCGGATGCATCGCCTCGATCTCATCCATCTTCGCCTGCGGGTCCTCGACCTCGGAGTTGATCTCACCGGAGATGAAGTACTTCGAGTGGAACTCCTCCATCAGTTCGGAAAGCGAGCGGCCGTCGGTCGAGATCAGCTCGAGCAGGCGCAGGGCGGGGATCGAGCCGGAATCGGCACAGTAGAAATCGCGGAAGTAGTAGTGCCCGGACACTTCGCCGCCGAAGACCGCGTTCTCTTCGCGCATGCGGCGCTTGAAGAAGGCGTGGCCGACCCGTGAGAGCTCGGTCTTGCCACCGGCGGCGGCGACCACGTCGGGCACCGCCCGGCTGGAGCGAGGGTCATAGAGGATGGTGCCGCCCGGTTCGGTCTGGAGCGCGGAGCGGGCCAGCAGGGCACAGATGAAGTCGCCGTCACAGAAGCGTCCGTCGCCATCGATGAAAAAACAGCGGTCCGAGTCGCCGTCCCAGGCGATCCCGAGATCCGCCCCCTCGTCTTTGACCGCCTTGATGATCAGCTGACGGTTCTCTTCGAGCAGCGGGTTCGGCTCGTGATCGGGGAACTCGCCGTTCGGCTCGAAGTAGAGCTCAACGAGATCCATACCGAGCTTCTTGAGGGTCGGGCCGACCATCGGTCCGGCCATGCCGTTGCCGCCATCGACCACGATCCTCATCGGCTTCACCTTGGCTGGATCGACGAAACCGAGTGCCGCCTGGTGGTACTCGTCCCAGAGGTCGATCTCCTCGTGGCTGCCGCCGCCCGGCGCCACGCCCAGGCCCGCGTCGACCAGGGCGCGGATGTCGCCGATTCCGGCGTCGCCAGAGAGGGCAAGTGCGCCCTGTTGGACCAGCTTTACGCCGGTGTAGGCCTTCGGATTGTGAGAAGCCGTGCACATCGCCCCGCCGTCGAGGTCACGGCTGCCGACCAGGTAATAGAGCATCTCGGTCGCGACCTGACCCGCGTCGATCACATGGGCTCCCTCGCTGACCATTCCATCGCGGTAAGCGGCGGCCATGGTCGGGGCCGAGAGCCGCATGTCGCGGCCGAGGCCGATCTTGAGCTCGTGCGGATCCTTTCGCACCAGGTCGGCCAGAGTGAGGACGAAGGCGCGGCCGATCTGCTCCGCGGTGTTCTCGTCCATTTCCTCGCCGTAAATGCCGCGGATGTCATATGCCTTGAAGATCGAGATGGTGGTGCCTTTCCTGCCGGGTTGACTGGGTTGTGACGCCGGGCCCCCTAGCCGGGCTTCTCGGCCTCATCGCCAAATGCTTCCCGCAGCACGCGGTAGCTGTCCTCGAGAGACTGGGGCATGACCCGGTGATTTGCGATCACCGGCATGAAGTTCGTATCGCCGCCCCAGCGCGGCACGACATGCATGTGGATGTGGTGTTCAACCCCGGCGCCGGCCGAGCGACCCTGGTTGAAGCCGACGTTGAAACCCTGCGGGCCGTAAACACCTTCGAGCCGGTTCATCGCGACCTTTGCCAGCGCAAGCATCTCCGTGGTGGTCTCCTCGGGGATGTCCTGGATCCGTCCGACATGTTCATAGGGCGAGACCATCAGGTGACCGCTCGTGTACGGGTAGAGGTTGAGGATCACGAAGGAGTGCTCGCCGCGATGGACGATCAGCGCGGTTTCGTCATCGCCGAGAGCCGGTTTCGCGCAGAAGATGCATTGCTCCTCGTTGTCCTTGTCGGCGTCCTTGACGTACTTCAGTCGCCAGGGTGCCCAGATCCGGTTCTCAGCCATCGGCAATCAATCCTATTCGGACGAGTCCGCCCGTGAACCTGTCACCACCGATAGAGCCGGCCCATCTGTTCCTTGATTCTGTGGGCCGGCGGGTCGAACTTGGAGGCGGAGCGAGCTCGCCGAACACTTGTGCCCGGCCGGGTCGGACCCCGCCCGACTTACAACCAGTGTCTCTTACGGAAGTAGGCAACCATCCCCACCAGGATCGCGACCATGATCCCGACCACGATGAAGAAGTGGACGTCGGTCCCGGTGGCCGGGTCGCCGCCGCCGGGCAGGCCCACGTTCATGCCGAAAACCGAGGCGATCAGGGTCAGGGGCAGGACGATCACCGAGATCGAGGTCAGCACCCGAAGGATGTCGTTGACCTTGTGGCTGAGGATCGACTCGTTGGTCTCTTCGAGCGCGACCACGACCTCCTTGTAGTTCTCGAGCATGTCCCAGATCCGCTCGTGGGCATCGACGATGTCATCGAAGTAGATCTCGAGGTCGAGGTCACTGGCCAGATATCGGGATTTCACGTTCTCGAGGTCGCGCAGGACCGGCCGCTGCGGCCGAATCACCTTGCGGAAGTTGATGATCTCCTGCTTGGCGTTGGAGAGGTCGCGGACTACGTCCTCGGAATTCCCTTCGAAGATCTCTTCCTCCAGCGCATCCAGCTTGTTGCCGATCTTGCGCAGCATCGGGAAGCAGTAATCGAAACTGTCGTCGACCAGCCGGTACATCAGGTAGCCAGAACCCCGGGCGAAGAGCTTGTGGCGCAGGGTGTCGTCGGCCCGGCAACGCTCGAAGAGGTACTCGACCGGGGGGATCGAGCGGTTGGGTAGCGTCACCATGAAGTCCGGTCCCACGAAGATGTCGATCTCGCCCGCGACCAGCCGTTTCGCCTTGCGATCGAAGACCGGCACGTGGACGACCAGGAACAGGTAGTCGGGGTACTCGTCGATCTTCGGTCGCTGGTTGTGCGAAAGCACGTCCTCGATGTCGAGGGCGTGGAAGTCGAAATTCTCCTCCAGCCAGCCGCGTTCCTCGCCGCCCGGACTTTCGATGTTGATCCAGCGCAGTCCGCCCGAAGAGATCTCCTCGACCTGGGGGGCGGAGGCTTCGGGTTCGGCCGAATCCGAGGTCAGTAGCTCAGTCTCGCGCGCACGGCGAAGACGAGGGAGGTTCGGCATCGCCGCCTCCAGTCATGTCGATTCGCTTCGCGGGCATGAAATAACCCTAAACCAGCGGTCAACCGCCCGCGTAAACGAGATGTTTCTGCATGCTGGTAACCTGTCCGCCAGACATAAGCGCCACATCCAGAGGGGTGGAGGGACTTGGCCCTATGAAACCCCGGCAACCAGCGGTCGCGAGAGCGAGCGAGAAGGTGCCAAATCCAGCGGCTCATGTAGCCGGGAGATGTGGGGAGAAGTCCGATCGGACCTTCGCCCCACGCGGCGAAGGTTTTTGTTTTCCCGCAGGGGATTCATGAAAGGAACGATCGGATGGCAGTCAAGAATCTGAAATGCAAGGAATGTTCGGCCGAGTACGAGCTCGGGGCGAACTTCTTCTGCGCCGAGTGCTTCGGGCCGCTCGAAGTCAAGTACGACCACTCGGACCTGAACCCGGAGGAGACCCGCCGGCGGATCCAGGCCGGATCCCGCGGGATCTGGCGTTACGCCGACTTTCTCCCTTTCGAGAACAAAGCGGGCGATCCGCTCGAGCCGGGCATGACCCCGCTGCTCAAGGCGGACCGACTGTCCGAGATCCTCGGGACCGGCGCTGAGATCTACATCAAGAACGATGCCGCCAACCCGACCCATTCCTTCAAGGACCGGGTCGTCGCGGTGGCGATCGCCAAGGCCAAGGAGCTGGGCTTCGAAACCGTGGCCTGCGCCTCGACCGGCAACTTGGCCAATGCCGTTGCCGCCCATGCCGCGGCGGCCGGCCTCGACTCGTATGTCTTCGTGCCCTCCAACCTGGAGGAGCAGAAGCTGCTCGCCACGGACATCTACGGCACCAACCTGGTCGGCGTGAAGGGCAACTACGATGACGTCAACCGGCTCTGCACGCAGCTCGCCGACGAGAAGCCCTGGGCCTTCGTCAACGTCAACCTGCGTCCTTACTACGCCGAGGGGTCGAAGACCTTGGCTTTCGAGACGGTCGAGCAGCTGGGCTGGAATCTGCCGGACCGCGTGGTCGCTCCGATCGCGTCCGGGTCGCTTTTCACCAAGATCTCCCGTGGTTTTCAGGAGTGGCAGGAGGTTGGTCTGGTCGAGGGCGAGCAACCGGTCTTCCACGGAGCCCAGGCAGAGGGCTGCTCTCCGGTGGCGACCGCCTTCGCCGAGGGCACCCGGGTCTGCCGCCCGCAGAAGCCGGACACGATCGCCAAGAGCCTGGCGATCGGAGATCCGGCCGACGGCCCCTACGCGGTCGCCCAGGCCAACAAGACCGGGGGGTCGATCGACGCCGTCTCCGACGATGAGATCCGAGCGGGCATCCGACTCCTGGCGGAGACGACCGGCATCTTCACCGAGACCGCCGGGGGCGTCACCGTAGGCGTCTTGAAGAAGCTGGCCGACCGCGGCGAGTTGAAGGACGGGGAGAAGGTAGTGGTCTACATCACCGGTGAGGGATTGAAGACGCTCGACGCGAATCGCGATAGCTTTGCGCTGACCGCGATCGATCCCAGCCCGGAATCGTTCGAAAGCAAGTTCGGCCAGGAGGTCGCCGCCTGATGGCAGTCACAGTCAAGATCCCGACCCAGCTTCGCGCCACCACCGGCGGACAGGCCGACCTGTCGGCCGAAGGGTCGACCGTTGGTGAGGTGCTCGACGCCGTTTTCGCCGAGCACGGCGACCTCAAGGACCGGATCACCGAGGGTGGCGAGCTGCGCCGATTCGTCAACGTCTACGTCGGTGGTGAGGACATCCGGTACGGCGAGGGCCTCGGCACCGAGGTCGACGACGGGGCCGAAGTCACGATCCTGCCCGCTGTCGCCGGCGGCTGCTGAGGACCTGAAACCTCCAGTCCTCATCCTGAGCGGTGGCCGGGGGACCCGCCTGCGCGAAAGGACCGAGACGCTGCCCAAGCCATTGGTCGAGGTGGGCGGCAAACCGCTGATCTGGCACGTGATCCAGATCTACGCGCGACAGGGCTTCACCCGCTTCCATCCCTTGACCGGCTACCTCGGGGGGAAGATTCAGGAGTTCGTGGCCGGCGAGGAATGGCCCGAGGGCGTTTCGGTCGAGTGCGTCGAGACCGGTCTCGACACCCCGACCGGCGGCCGGATCGCGCTGGCCAGTGACCGGGTCGACGGGACCTTCTGCGCTACATATGCGGACGGGGTCTCGGACATCGACCTCTCCGCGCTGCTCGATTTCCATCGTTCGCGCGGGAGGGCGGCGACCATGACCGCCGTGCGCCCTAACCTCCAATGGGGCGTTGCGGAGATCGATCCCTCTGGTGAAGTCACCGGGTTCATCGAAAAACCACGCTCGGAACACTGGATCAACGGCGGCTTCTTCTGCTTCGAGCCCTCGGTGTTCGACTGGCTCGAAACCGATTCCGTGCTCGAACGGGAGCCGCTCGAAGGACTGGCCGCGGACGGCCAGCTCGGCGCGTTCCGTCACGAAGGTTTCTGGGACTGCTGCGACACCTACAAGGATCTGGTCACCCTCAACGACTACTGGGCCGGCGGCGATGCTCCGTGGCTCGCGGCGAAAGCATCTGCGTGAGTCGCTCGCTGGTTACCGGCGGCCAGGGATTCATCGGTGGCCACCTGGTCCGGGCGCTGCTGGGCCGCGGCGACGAGGTCACGGTGCTCGACCTGCCGGGTGCACCGGGCCGCGCTCTCGAGCTTCACGGCCTGACCGACCATGTACAGCTGGTCGAGGGCGACGTCGCCGACCCGACCGCGGTGCACCGCGCGGTCCGCGAGGCGGGGTCCGGCTCGACCGGCCCGGACTCCATCTTCCACCTTGCCGCGCAGACCCTGGTCGGACCGGCGGCCGAGGATCCAGTGGCGACCTTCCAGGCCAACGCCGAGGGCACGTGGACGATCCTCGAAGCCGCGCGCGAAGCCGGGACCGGGGCGGTCGTGGTCGCTTCCTCCGACAAGGCCTACGGCCCCAGCGAATCCCTCCCGTACCGGGAAACGGATGAGCTGAGGCCGGCCGCCCCGTATGAGGCGAGCAAGGCGGCCGCAGACGTGATCTCCCGCAGCTACTGGCCGGCCTTCGGCTTGGCAGTAGGGGTGACCCGGCTGGCCAACGTCTACGGCGGCGGTGACCTGAACGGCTCGCGGCTAGTCCCGGAAGCCGCCAACGCCTGCCTCGAAGGCCGGGCGCCACAGATCCGCTCCGACGGGTCGCCGGAGCGGGATTACCTGCATGTAAGCGACGCGGCCGCCGCCTACCTGGCGATCGAGCAGGCTGTGAAGGAAGGCCCGGGCCGCGGCGAGGCGTTGAATGCCGGGACCGGCCAGCCTCATTCGGTGCGGGAAGTGGTCGACCTGATCGCCGCCGAGGTGGCGAGGACCGGGGGAGAGCCGCTCGAACCCGAATACCTCGGCGACGGTGTCCCTGAGGGCGAGATCGACCGCCAGTACGTCGACGCCTCCCGTTTGCGTGAGCTGACGGGATGGCGGCCGCAGATCGAGCTGGCCGAGGGGATTGCCGAAGCGGTCGCCTGGTACCGAGGACTCGACCGGTAGGTTTGGGTCATGTGCGGCCGATACACACTGACCAGTTCTGATCAGCGCCGGTTGGGGAGCCGGTTCCAGATCCCATTGGACGACGACTCGCCAGGGCTGGGCAGGTTCAACGTCGCCCCGACCCAGGAGGTGCTGACCGTCGGTACCGACCCGGACTCGGGCGAGCGAGAGGCGGTCGCCTCGCGCTGGGGGCTGGTGCCGTTCTGGGCCAAGGACCTGAAGGCGGGCTACAAGATGATCAACGCCCGCAACGATCGTCTGCTGCAGAGCAAGGCATACGGACCATTGGTCCGGAAGAGCAAGAACCGCTGCTTGATCCTCGCCGATGGCTTCTACGAGTGGCTGAAGGCCGAGAAGCCGAAGGAACCACGCCAGCCGGTGCGTTTCACGGTCGATGGCGGCGAGCCCTTCGCCTTTGCTGGCCTGACGGTTACCCGTGAATGGGAGGGTGAGCCGCTCACATCGTGCACGATCATCACCACCGAGGCCAACGACGTGGTCGGGCGGGTCCACGACCGGATGCCGGTGATTTTGCCCAACGCGGACGTCGAGCAGGCCTGGTTGACCGAGGAACTCAGCGCCGAGGAGGCGGTATCGCTCTGCGTACCACTTGACCCGAAGCGGATGGAGGCCAAGCCGGCCAACCCGATCCTGAACAAGGTCGGTGGTGCCAAGGAAGGCCCGGACTTTCTCGAAGCACCGGAGGAGTAGTTCTGAACGACTCGTCTGGTCCGCTTACTGGACGTTGGTGACGTCGCCGGTATCGGCACCGGCATCTTCGGTGTTCGGTTCATCGTCGGCGATCGGCCACTCGTCTTGCAGGAACGGGATCTTGACGCTTGCCCGCTTGCCGTCGATCGTGGCCGTGCATTCGATCGTGCCCTTCGGCCTGTCCTCGGATTCGAAGATCACGAGCCACGGCAGGTTCGCGGCGCCGGCCCCGGTGCCCTCGGTCATCCGCCAGATCCAGTTCTGGTCGTCCTCGGTGTAGCCGTCCCAGTCGACTATGACCGGGGCGCTGATGTCTGTGTACCGGCGCACCACGTCGCGGATCGGCAGGTCGATTTTCTTGCTGTCACCGGTTTGGTACTTGACGAAGCTGGTCTCGGGCACGTCCTGCATGATCAGGTCATCGCTCGGCTTGGGCCAAGCGGCGCGCAGCCGGGTCGAGCGAGCCATCCGCGTGTCGCCATTCACCCGGGAGAAGACATCGCAGCGCACCCGAGTCGGTTTACGCCCGCCGGAATCGACCTGTACGACCCCCGCGACCCGGTAGAGCAGCAGGCCGTCGTCGTTCGGGGCGATGGCCGAGAGAGTGGTCCGCGAGACCCCGAATGATCCGGTGCCGACCTCCTGGGCCGGCGGCGATTTGATCGCCTGGGTCGTGTCCCAGTCGATTTTCACGGAGCCGGCGCCGGGAACGAAGGAGAGACCGTAGATCGCCAGCGATGCGACCACTCCGAGCACCACTGTCGCGATCGCGAGCCGCGGGATGCGGCCGTCGCCGGAAGTCTGAGTGTCGTTGGAGCCAGCGGGCATGGAAGTGGCAGATTATTCGAAAGGTCCTTACTTTCTCCTTACCGGACCGTTTGTGGTCCGAAAGGGTTCTGAAAGCGATGTCTGAAACAGCTCGCAAGGCCCGCCTTCGTAGAGTGGGCCGGCCCGTCCGCCTCGCAGGCGACCGGGCGCTGGCAAGCCGGATCGCCGGAGGAGAATCCGCGGCCTTCGACGAGATGTTCCGCCGATACCACCAGCCGATCTATCGGTTCTGCTCCGCAATGGTCGGACCGGACGAGGCCGAGGACTTGCTTCAGAACGTGATGGCCAAGGCGATGATCTCGCTGCCAGACGATGAGGACTTTCAGATGAAACCGTGGCTTTACAGGGTCGCCCGGAACGAGTGTGTCGACCATCTTCGCCGGTCGTCCAAGACCAATTCGGGTCTTGACGGGGACCGTTTCTCAGACGACTCCGCGCGAAGCGATCCGAGTCAGGTCGCGGTCCAGCGAGAGCGGCTGAGATGGCTGGTGGACGATCTGAACGAATTGCCGGACAAGCAGAGGGCGGCGCTGCTCATGCGCGAGCTCTCCGGACTCAGCTTTGCTGAGATCGCTTCGAGCGTCGGCAGCTCCGAAGCAGCTGCCAAGCAGCTGGTCTATGAGGCCCGAGTGTCGCTGGAGCAGGCCGACCTGGGGCGAAAGCTCGATTGCGCCGAGGTGAGGAAGTCGATTTCCAGTCACGACCGTCGTCGGCTGAGAGCCAGAAAGGTGAGGTCACACATGAGAACCTGCCGTGGCTGCTCCGATTTCGAACGTGCGATATCGGACCGTCAGGCCGGGTTCCAGTCGCTTTTTCCGGCCATGCCACTTGGAGCGGCGGCCGGGCTCCTCGACGCGATTCACGGGGGTGGGATCGCGGCGGGAGTGACCGGGGCTGGGTCGGCCGCAACGGCCACCGGAGGGGCCCTGACCGGAGGCGTCGCCAGCGGCATCATCGCGAAGGGGGCCGTGATGCTCGCGGTGGCCGGAGGGATCGGGGTCGGCACCGCGGAAGTGGCGCGTCAACACGGCGAGACGAGATCGACGGTGAAATCGCCGGCGACCAAACCCTACGACCCGGCATCCGTGGGGAAATCCGCGACCGCGTTCGGGAGCGACCCGGCTACCGGTCCGCTCACCGGCCCAGCCTTCAAAGCAGCCGGAGGGACGAAATCGGTCGAAGTCTCCGACCACCGCCCCGACCGGGGAAATTCGCAACGGGAAACGAATGCGCGGGGCGAAGATCACCAGCCGGACGGGAGCGGTTCGACCAGTGGGCGGGTAACACCAGGGCCCGGCGGTGGTCATGGCCCAGCCAGCCTGCCGCAATCATCTGCCCAGGGCCAGGCCAGGGCGCAGGCCGCATCCGGCAGCAACCCCGGCCAGAGGGGTGGGTCGCCCCCCTCGAGTAGGCCGGCTACGCCACCCGGACAGGCCTCCGCACAGGGATCTCCGGCCGGCACGAGCGAATCCACCAAGGCCAGCCAGGGCAATTCGGGCTCGGCCCCGGCGCTCGGACGCGCAGAATCCCCCGGAAAGTCGGGAAAGTAGCTCCTTACTTCCGTCTCTCTCAACCGTTTCAGGCGTGAACGAACCGCATTCGCGGGCGTCTGAAAGGAGACCCAAGTGAAGAAACTCGCATTGACAGCAATCGCGACCGCAGCCCTGCTGGTCCCGGCAGCGCCGGCTGCCGCCGGCAACCATCCCGACCACCCTGATCAGGCTCAGGGACCGAAGACAGAAAAGGCCTCGAAGGCCAAGGCGTACGGCAAGTACTGTCAGGGTCAGAGCAAGAAGCACGTCAAGGGAACGAAGGGCACCGACTTCTCCCGCTGCGTCAACGCTCTGGCAAAGGCTCACAAGAGCGAAACGACCACCGCACGGGCAGCCTGCAAGGCGCTGAGCAAGAAGCACGTCAAAGGCACCAAGGGCACGCCGTTCAGCCGCTGTGTGGTCGCCGTGGCGCAGATGCGCAAAAACGACTGATCGGATCCGGGCAACCCCCGGGGCGGCGGGGTTGCCCGGCTCGCTCCAACTGGGAGGAAGACGCGCCCGGCAGGATTCGAACCTGCGACCTCATGCTCCGGAGGCATGCGCTCTATCCAGCTGAGCTACGGGCGCCGAAGCGCGGAGTCTAGTGATCGGGCTACGCTCCCGGCATGGACCTCTCTGTCGCCTTTCTCGGTACCGGTGGACCGGTGCCGACCGCTCTGCGCGGTACTGCCAGCGTCCTCGTAACCCGGGGCGGCGAGAAGCTCATGTTCGATTGTGGGGAGGGAACCCAGCGGCAGCTTCGGAAGTCCCTGGGTTTGGTCCAGGTGGACGAGCTTTACCTGACTCATTTCCACCTCGACCACTGCCTCGGCCTGCCCGGACTGCTCAAGACTTACGACCTGAACGATCGCGAAGAGCCGCTCCAGATCTACGGGCCGGTCGGCCTGCATAAGTTGATGGGTGACTTCGGCCCCCTGATCGGCCGCCTCGGTTTTCACGTCGAAGCTGAGGAACTCGAACCCGGCGACATCCTGCCCCATGTGGACTACGAGATCGAGACCTTCCCGGTCGAACATCGCACCCGGGCGCTCGGTTACGCGCTGCTCGAGGACGACCGGCCCGGGAGATTCGATCCCGACGAGGCGATTCGGCTCGGGGTCGAGCCAGGCCCCGCCTTCAAGCGGCTTCAAGACGGGGAAGAGGTGGACGGCAAGGACGGCAAGGTGAGGCCCGACCAGGTGATGGGAGCGGACCGGCTCGGCCGGGCGATCGCGATCACGGGTGACACCCGACCCTGCCGGGCCACCGTCGACGCCGCCCGCGAAGCCGACCTACTCATCCACGATGCCAGCTTCATGGTCGAGGACGGCGAAAGAGCGAAAGAAACCGGCCACTCGACCGGATTAGAGGCCGCCGAGGTAGCCGCCGAAGCCGAGGCCAAAATGCTCGCCCTGGTCCACATCTCATCCAGGTACCACGTGGGAAAAGCCCTGGAAGAAGCCAAAGAAGCCTTCCCCAACACGGTGGCCCCGAGAGATTTCGACACCGTAGAAATCCCATTTCCCGAACGCGGCGAGCCGACCTTGGTCCCCAACGGCGCAAAGCGCGAGGCGCAGCCGACCCGGACTCCCGAGTAGTCCGGCACGGCGGTATCCGAAAAAAGATATCGCTGCGCTCACTATCCATCTTCTTTCGGACACCGCCGCACCGGACCACACCGGGCGTTGTCAGGTACAACGCCGTGGTGGATGGTATGTTCCTTCCGTTCCTTTAATCGCGGTCCTGTGAGGCCGGGAAGGTGACTTTGAACGAGAAGGTAGTGCTGGAAGCAAACGACGTCGAGCGCACGCT
>Ga0182738_1004615_pt1 | contig 15138 bp, 15 predicted proteins | sample eDN5th30CBELigMG_FD_128876 | JGI IMG/M metagenome (GOLD analysis project Ga0182738, IMG submission 128876) | Enriched Miracle-Growth compost microbial communities from Emeryville, California, USA - eDNA 5th pass 30_C BE-Lig MG (version 2)... ... | reverse complement strand
GGACACAACCGTTATCCTGCAACTTCCTAAAAATTGACTGGTAATCCTCACTAGAGCCATCATCAACGATGACAATATTCATTAGACCGTATTCTTGCAATTGCTGTACATAAGACAATAGTCTCTTATCCGGCTCAAGTGATGGAATAAGGATAACCGTTTCCCCATTTTTCCCCATAATAAATCCCCAACTCCAAATATTAATAAAGATATTTGCCCGCCATCGTTTGATTTCATCATAATTCCTTAAGATTTTCCTTGCTTTTGTTCATAAAAAGTCAAAAACTCTTTTCCAAGTACGGATTTTCAAGACTTGATCCCTGCTATCATTTTGCAAGCCTTCGCAAATCTATCAATTTGTAGACGCATGTCAATACAAATGGAGCCCGCCCCTATCACCAATATGATAGAGGCGACCACGTGATTTCATTCCTCTTCTTCAATATAGGGAACTCCTGAAAGCAAATCCGCAAAGGTAGCCGCACGCATCTCATCATCAGTATGAACAGGTGTTTGTCTCCCTTCGCTTCTGGCCAGCATTCGATCCATTTCTTCCATCTGTTTTTCAGCCAGCTGTTCCAAACCTTTTTGCAGCAATTCCTGTCGATCGTCCAAGCACATCACCACCTTTACACTGGTAATGTTCCCCAACTACTAGGCTTGCATTCAGTCAATGGCTCCTCACACTCCACACGGTTTCTGCCTTTTTCCTTTGCTCTATACAAAGCTTGGTCTACTCGGATCATTAGTTCGTTGATTTGATCTCCTTTTTGAAAACAAGCAACGCCAAAACTACCCGTTTTCTTCTGGACGAATGGAAAGGAGTGTGCTTCAATGGCTTCTCGCAGAGTATTTGCTGTAATGAATGCTTCGTGGAGTGATGTATCCGGACAGATAATTATAAATTCTTCCCCGCCCCAGCGACCTGCCAAATCTGTATCCCGTATAGTACGCTTAATGATACTCGCTATGATTTTTAGCACATGATCTCCTACATCATGACCATAGTGGTCATTGACCAGTTTAAAATTGTCAATATCCATGAGAATGACGGAAAGAGGGGTGACTTGCTGATCCGCAGTTTGCATCTTAATCCTAAGATAATTTTCCATCTGGTAACGGTTATAAAGCTGTGTCAAGGAATCTGTTGTTGATAATCTAAACAAGCGGGCGTTTGCTTCTACCAGGTTTTTCGTCCGTTCCGAAACCAACTTTTCTAGCCTTTGATTTAATTGTTTTTGCTCCTCTTCTCTCTCTCTTTTAAGGGTATTGATTTTATCCGCCAAAGCTAGCGATAATAAAATCGCTTCCAGGGCAGCCGCGATAGCCGGAATCACTTCGAAAAAGGACGGGTGAAAAGGAAGCACTGCGGTTAGACACAACACTTGGGCGGAAATACAGATTAGCAAAATACTCCAACCCGCGAGATAGAGCCTAGCTGTTTTGTTTCCTTTGGACATAGTCAACAACCCCGCAATCCATAGACAGGCTGGTGACACGATGCCAAGAAGGAATGCCATCAAATCAACCAGGTAGGATTCCGACAAAACAAAAACGAGCACAAAAAATAAAATAGACATGCCTGACAAGGTCGATAACACTGTATTCATTCTAGGTAAATTCTGTTTGGTCGCAAGAAATTCTTTTCCGAAGAGAATCATACAAAAATTAAGCAAATTATAGATCAATGGAATGGACCGCTCTAGCATCCAGTCAGGAGCCCATTTCCCTAAATACTCCAAATCCATTGTATTCATAGCCCCCTGGTAAAACAGGAAACTCACAATATAGAAAACATAATAAAGATACATTCGCTCTTTAATAGAGAAAAAGAGGAACAAATTGTAGAGCATTAACGATGCCATGAAACCATAAAAAATCCCCGACCAAAACTTGTAGTGCATACTATTTTGGATAAATCCCTGTTCTGTGTGTAAATAGGACATAAAGGTAATGGGTAAATTCCCGGATAGCTTAAAGTACACAAGGTGTGTGGTAGGATTTGTGATGTGAATTAAGAACGAACGGTAAGGGATGGGCTGATTAGCCAGATAGTGAACGCCCCTTTTCTCTACGGTGTATGAACTGTCCTTGTTCACAAGGTAGGCCTCGATTTGTGATAATTTGTCTATGTTTTCTATCCAGTATTCGTCGTTTAGTTTGCCCGCCACTTTTTGCAAATCAAGTTTTAGCCAAATCGTATCATCCGTATAACCAAAGAATATATACTTCGATTCACTTGGCATAAATTGATCCTCGTACTTACCACTTAGAATCGATGTAATATTTGCATTACTAGTCGAATCGCGAAAAACTTCGTAATACTGCCCTAATGGGATCGCCAGTCTTGACTGGTTTTGGTCATTGGGGTTACCGCTAAAACCTGTTAGCACGATGACAATGGTAAGAATAAGTCCCAGTTTGAAATTTAGGATGATTTTTTGGTTCATCGATAACAGACACTCCAATAGTACTTTTGCCCTATATTTACTACTATAAACTTGTAAACTTAACAAATTCTTAACAATGGGAATTATAGGAGTGTTTTTTTGCATAAAAAAACCTTCAACTCTTCATTCAAGAGTCAAAGGTTTTCTTCCTTATTTTTGGTATCCCTGTGGATGGTTTTCGTGCCAACCCCAGGCCGACTTGATAATTTCCTCCAAACGATACTTCGGTTTCCAGTCCAATTTTTGTTCAATTTTCCCGGATGAAGCCACGAGCCGTGCTGGGTCACCTGCGCGGCGCGCTGTGTACTCGATAACCGCCTTTCGTGCGGTGACTCTTTCACAGGTTTCGATGACTTCTTTCACCGAATAGCCTTGTCCATTTCCCAAGTTGAATGTTTCGTTTTTTAGTTGATCCTTCAGCAAAGCCTCCAGCGCTAAAATATGCGCATCAGCTAGATCCATAACGTGGATGTAATCGCGAATACAAGTTCCGTCAGGGGTCTCGTAATCGGTTCCGAAAACGGATATTTTCTCTCTCAGCCCTAGCAGATGCTGTAAAACCAGCGGGATTAGATGTGTTTCAGGTTGGTGGTCTTCGCCAATTTCCCCTGATCGATGGGCCCCTGCTGCATTAAAATAGCGAAGGACGACATACTCCAATTGGTAGGCTCGTGAAAAATCGTGGAGGATCTTCTCGACCATCAGCTTGGAATTGCCATAAGGATTGATCGGTTGGACAGGTAAACCCTCATCGATGATCTCCACGCTTGGAATTCCGTACACCGCTGCTGTGGAGGAGAAAATGAACTTTTTCACTCCATGCTTAAGCATTGTAGCCAACAAAGTTAATGTTGCGGCGACATTATTTTGATAATATTTTAAGGGATCGATCACTGATTCTCCAACTAAACTATTTGCTGCGAAATGCATAACAGCTTGAATAGGATAGGTTGCGAACACTTTTGCTAAATCATTTTCGTCCCCTAAATCCCCCTTGACAAAAGTGGCCCGCGGATCCACCGCCTGCTGGTGCCCCGTTGACAGATTGTCCAGGACCACAACCTCAAAGTCCTGATCCAACAACATTTTCACGGCATGACTGCCGATATATCCTGCTCCCCCAACAACTAGTATCATTCTTTTTTGCTCCTCTATCTTCAATTATGAAATCGTGGTCTAGCCATCTACCTTCATTTTAACATGTGCCAGTTCACGTTCGTTACGATTGGCTTTATCCAGAACGAAGTCTATGTCCCTTTGCAGGACAGGTAAACGGTCATTGACCATTCTTACTTCAGTTTTTAACATTTGAAGGTCTTCCGCATTTTTGACAACTTGATATTCAACGCGTTCAAGACGCTTGTCCATTGAGTCTAAACGGGTTTCTATTTGGGACACACGATTTTCCATATTGGTTAAACGATTTTCCACTTGGGATACACGGTTTTCCACTTGGGTTAGGCGGTTCTCTACCTTGGTTAATCTTCGGTTCGTTTCCATTACTTGTTCGTAAATTTTTTGCAAAAGTTCATTTGATTCCATAAAAGCTCACTCCCCAATGGATATCCACATGATTATAGTACCACAAATTTAGGTGATTCTATTTCTAGCTTGGTTTTACTAACAACAAAACATTTGAGGATCAATTCAGTTAAGTGATTTTGTTATGGACTCTCCTTTCGTATGGAGGATTAGAGGAAATCGAGAGGAAAATATGTGGTGGTTGGGTGGGGATTCTTAAGTATTTTTCTTAGATTATAACACCTTTGTTGGAATATCAAAAGAATTCAGTGGGGGCTTCCTAATCGGATGGGATAATGGCCACAGAGTTAGTGGACCTAACATATGAGTGGATCCAGAATCAGTCAGGAGGCTAGCGGGATGTGTTAGGAGGAGAATGGACCTCTGTCAAGAAAGTGGACACTCATATAAGAGAAATCTTCATGAAAATGATCAAGCCTGCAGCCTGGTAGTAAGCCTCTGTGGGCATCTCTTATAATGTCTTATTTTCAAATAGCTGGGCATAGCGAACAGGGGACAAATATCCCAGTGCACTATGAATTCTTTTTCGGTTGTAAAAGAATTCAAGATATCGGTAGAGTTCTTCATAAGCTTGTTGCTTTGTTTTAAATTGAATACAGTAAATAAGCTCCTTTTTGAGGATGCTGTGAAAGGATTCAATACAAGCATTATCATAACAATTCCCTTTGCGGCTCATGCTCGCGGTTATCTTGTATTTCTTAAGTTGTTTCCGGTATTCAATAGATGCGTATTGAGATCCTCGATCAGAATGATGGATCAAACCCTCTTTGGGTTTTTTAGCGTCGTAAGCGTCATTTAATGCACCAAGAATAAGTTCTGAAGTCATTCGATCCCCAAGCTTCCAACCTACTACTTCTTTTGTACAGAGGTCGAGAATACTCGCCAGGTATAGCCGACCTTGGCGACATGGAATATAGGTAATGTCGGCAGCCCATACTTTATTGGGTAGAGGAGTATCGAAGTTTTGATTGACGATATTAGGTGCAATCGGAAGATCATGTTTGGAGTCGGTTGTTACCACCTTAAATTTCCTTGAGACAATTGAACGAATACCAAGTTCATTCATATAAGTACCCACGGTACGTTCGGTAGAGGTGTACCCCTCATGATGTAGCTTTTTCGTGATTTTCGGAGCCCCATATCGTTTTTCTGAATCATGATAGTGAAAGAGAATTCGCTCCTGTATTTCCCGTTTCCGGAGTTCCTGCTTACTTGGTTCAGCTTTTTTCCAATTGTAATATCCGCTCGTAGAAACACCCATTACTTTACACATCTTCACCACTGAAAATTTGGAGCGGTGATCATCAATAAACTGAAATCTTATTTTCGTGGTTTGCTGAAGATGTGCACTGCCTTTTTTACGATCGCTAATTCCTCCTCGACTTCTGCGATCTTTTTGTCCTTTGCTGCTAGTTCACGATCCTTTGCTTTCAAGAGTTGCTCCAGTTGACGAACCTTCTCTTGGCCAGCAATCGGTTCATCCTCAAACTGCCGATACTTCGCTAACCATGAATGAAGAGTTTTTGCAGGTATGTTTAACTCCTCAGCCAATTCCGTCACGGTCTTTGTCTGCTCTTGAATGTACTTCACTGTCTGTTGCTTAAATTCTTCATTATATCTTTGACGATGCTCTCCCATTTGGACACCTCTATGTTCTTTATTTGTCTGATGGATAAAACGTGTAAGTCAAGGCCGCCTACGGCTTCCCCTAGTTCGCCTTCCCTTCGGTCAGGCTCACTTCGGAGCTACATCCTCTTCTTCCGATCTGAATTTACATCATATTATCCATTACCCTTATTTAGGTGTCCACTTTTTATTCTAGCTTCAGAATTACCCTTATGCGGCGCGAAATTGAAAATCCATCGAAAATAAGAGAAGTTTTTACCCCTAAGCCTAGGAAAGTAGTCATTATACGCAACTTTTGGCTAGTTAGGTGTAATTTCTCCCCCTAATCCCGCCATTTTTCCCTGAATCAGTTGAATAAGAATAGATCTTCCCCCTAAGAATCCCCATGAAAGATCCTTACCCCCATCCCCGTCTAAAAAGGTAAGAATGACTCAAAAGGCGGGATGATCATGATCAGGAAATCTTTAATTGTAGGGATTTTGATTGGAAGTTTGGGGATGGCGGGGATCGGGTCGGCGGTAACAAATTGGACGTCCATTGATGTAAGGATCGATCCGGTCAACTTTAGCTATAATGGCGAGCGGCTCAATACAGGGATGAGGCCGTATGAGTTTGATAATGGACGGGAGTATGTTCCTTTATCTTTTAATTATAAAGGAACGACTTATGTTCCACTGCGCTATGTGGGTCATGCGGTTGGTAAAGAGATCAAATGGGATGATGCAACAAATACCGTCCTCATTCAGGACCGAGATGTTCAAACGAGGTCACTTGACTACACGGTGCTCGCCCATACGAATGCCCCTGTTGATGCGGTTCTTGAGGATCTGAAAAATATGCCTGAGCAGAATTTGCCAAAGGAAATCAAGGATTGGTTCTTTGCAAATCGGACCAAAGAAACGCAGCAGGTAAAAACGGCCCAGGGGAAAACTTACATCCTCATCGCGCGCGGGGAAAGTCCGAATCCCGGGTATGGGATTTCACTGGAATCGATGACTGAAAATGAGAAAGAGATAGTCGTGTCCGCCCTTTTGACCGAGCCTGCTCCAGATGAAATGGTTGCACAGGTCATTTCGCATCCAGCGATGTTGATTCAATTGGAGGGGGAAACGGATAAAAAAGTAAGGTTCGAGATCGCAACGCCCGACGAGACTCAAACGCCACCGGTTGCCAAAGTGCTAGGCACCCAATACGTCAGCGATCTGGGATACACCCTTGATTTCCCAGCACTGATCGCCAAGAAACTCAAAGCTGTAACAGATAGAAATCGCACAGAGTTCCAGTATCTCTCGGAAAATCCGGAGTTTCATAATCAGGCGTTGTTTTCCGTTGTGGTCCTTGATGAAGCTGAATATAGACAGATTCAAACCGAGGGAGGCCCAGCTTTATTTCGATTGAAGGAAATAGCTGTTCATGACGGAAAGGCCTTCGTCTATACAACTCCTTTAGATCAAATTTTGGAGGGGGACGAACGGAAGGAATGTGAGCAAATGAGCCAAGTGGTCCCGGATATTATAAAGACTTTTAAACTAAAGTAGATATTAACCCCCCACCCTTTTAAGTTGGGGGTTATTTTTGTTTTGGGCTGGTCTAAACAACCCACTTTGCATAAGGGATCTTGGTAATGAGATAGCCGCACAGGAAACAGGAAACAGTCCCGATAAAGCCAACCAGTAAAAATTTCAAGATGGGCGGAATCAACACCCCGTGGAAAAGCAGGGTAAATCCTACAACGATCGCAGGATGAATGATGAAGACCGTGTAGGCGGCATCTGATAGCGCACCACCGAATGGATGAGGTTGATTTACCTTTTTCTCAAATTGATAGAATAGCCAAAGGATCATTCCAAAACCAACAAAAGGTTCCCACATCGCATAAAAAAAGGATTGAAAATTCGCCCCACCCTCAAACGTTAAGTTTCCTTCTAATGCGCCTGTCAAAATGAAACCAATCGGTAAAATAGGGATCGCAGTTAACGAAATCCGCCTCCATGTTTTCACCAGCTTTCCATTTTCCAATAGAGCTTCTAACCAATTCCCACGGTAAGCCACGATTCCGCTAATAAATAAAAGGATATAGGAAGGGAAATAACCAAACTGCATCCCCAAAATCTCTTCCCCAACCGGGGATACCAACCGTAAAAGAAAGGCCGTGATCCCTAAAAGAATAGCTGTAACAATCAGGTTTCCGATAGTTGGCGCTTTTACGTCCAATTTCCATCGGGTAAAGAGTCGCACGAGCACATAGATAATAGCAAAATACAAGAGGGCTTCGACAAACCAAAGCGGTCCGATATGAATCGTATGAAAAGTGAGGACTTCAGTTTTGTAGTAGGCTAAGAGGGTCATCGATTCATGGGCATAGACATTGTAACTAATGATGGGTCCAAGAATAAAAACATAGAACAGCAAAGGAATACCTAGTCGGATGAAGCGATCCTTCAAAAATACTCTTGCCCCTTTTCGATCATAAGAACCCGGAGTAAAATACCCAGAAAGGAAAAAGAAGAGACCCATAAAAAACGACTGGTTAACAGCCGTGAAAAGGGTTAGTAAAATTCCGATAAAAGTCAATTCGCTCTGATCCACATCAACATAAATCCAAGATCCGCCCGCTCCGTAAGCGATTGCTGTATGATGCCAAATGACCAGCACCGTTAAAAACACCCGCAAATAATCAAGATAATAAAGTCGTTTCCCCATGTGTTTCCCCCGTTTTAGAATGAATCTCACCTAATTATATACAATTTCATGCATTGGGGGGATTTTCCATAAAATAATATTCAGAATAGACTGTTCCCCTCTTCTACTATCTGTTCACGATCATTAACCTCGGGTTTTTGGTGAGGTTTGATCTTGAGAGACCGTCTCAAGTTCATTCACCCACTTTTTTAGTGAGTTTTGATCTTGAGAGGCCGTCTCAAGTTCATTCTACCTACTTTTTTGGCCAGTTTTGATCTTGAGAGACCGTCTCAAGTTCATTCACCCACTTTTTTGATGAGTTTTGATCTTGAGAGGCCGTCTCAAGTTTATTCTACTAAGTTTTAGGGTTCTTGCCCCCTAATGCCGGTCTATCTAGGTTTCATAGAAGTATTGAAGCGTACTCAACCACTTTGCATACTCACTCGAACTAATATTTCCGTTCTGATAGTTTTCCTCGACAAAATCAAATAACTCGCAAATATGATTTGGTGGTGTCAACATGGTTAAGATATATCGCTTAAATATTTCATCCATTTTACACCTTGATCGGGTTAATCATTCGATCTGGATAGTTAGTGGCGATGTGCAGCTGTGGATGCAGCTTCATCGTCTGCCTAATATGCTCAGGATCATCGATGGTCCAAGCAATCATCGTGATCCCCTCATTAATCATGTCGGTGACAAACTCCTGTGTCAAATAGGGATAAGCCATGGACAGGATGGTCGCCCCAGTGAGACGAAGCTGTTCCCTAATCATCAGCGGTTTTCCATAAATGATAAGCCCCTTAGGAATATCAGGATCGAGTTCGCCCACGATTTGGATGGCTTCATGGTTAAATGACGTAATGCAAACATCCGAGCGCACACCGCAGCGATCGATCAGCTCGAGCACCTTTTGTTCCATTCCTTGATAGAGGTTTCCCCCCTTTTTCAATTCAATATTGAGTCGGCAGCCTTTTCCCCGGATCAATTCCAGCACTTCTTCCAGGGTTGGGATGCGCTCGCCAGCATAGGAGGGATGAAACCAGCTTCCCGCATCAAGCTGGGCTAGTTCCTCCCAGGTAAAATCGGCAACCGCGCCGCTTCCGTTCGTTGTTCTGTCTACCGTAAAATCGTGGATCACGACCGGGATGCCGTCCTTGGAAAGTTGGACATCCACTTCGATCGCTTGAATTCCCGGTTCACGAAGGGCCAATTGAATAGCCGGAATTGTGTTTTCGGGTGCTTTTCCAGACCAGCCGCGATGGGCCATGCAAAGATTCATCTCATGTTCCTCCTCCACTATTTTTTCAGTAGTTTTTGCGCCTTTTCTGCTGCGGCACTCAACGCCTCATCCGGTGTGGCCTGTCCCAATACGTTACGCTGAATTTCCGTCATGATAACCTCTTGTAACTCCTTATAACCTGGTACCATAGGACGAGGCTTCGCATACTGCAATTGGTCGAGGGCCACTCGGAAGTTGGGATCTGCCGCTTTCATTTCATCCGATTCGACTGCTTTCTGGGTGACGGGCATATACCCTGTTTCCAAGGACCAAGGGATCGTTTGCTCTGTTTCGGTTATCCACTTCATAAATTTCCATGCTGCTTTCTTCTCTTCCTCAGAAGATTTGGCCAACATCACCAGGTTTGCTCCACCTGTTGGCACCCCAAAGTCTTTGTTTGCTGGAAGGAAAGCTGCTCCTACATTAAATTTCGCATTGTCCTTTAACCCTTTGAGATCTCCCGTGGAAGTGAAGATCATCCCTACTTGCTCATTGATAAAGTCTTGTTTTGCCACATCCCAGGCATTGTATTTTTCTCCCGGAGGAGCTTTCATAATGCCTTCTTTGATCATTGCGTTCCAGAATTCAAGCGGCGCTTTTCCTTCTGGGCTATTGATCGCGAGGCTTTTTCCATCTTCACTTAAAATATTTCCGCCACTTTGGAAGACCAACGCTTCATAGAACCAAATATCAATCGGTGTGGAGAATCCAAAAGACACGGTCTTTCCGCCTTCTTGCTTGGTTAGTGCCTTAGAATACTGGCGCAATTCTTCCCAAGTCTTCGGTCCCTTCGGATCCAATCCAGCCTTCTCAAGCATATCCCGGTTCAAATATAAAAGAGGTGTCGAACGATTAAAAGGAACCGCAACTAATTTGTCATTCCAATAGGAATTCTTCATCAGCCCAGGAATATATTTCTCTTCATCTCCCTCTGTGTAAGGGCCTAAATCCGCCAGCACCTTGGCATCAGCGAAAGCAGCAATGACACCAATTTCAACCATGGTGACATCCGGCTGATTTCCGGCGGCTACCGCTGCCAGCACTTTGGAATGATTTTCATAGTAGTCACCTTGATAAGAAGCTTTCACTTCAACCTCGTCCTGCGATTCATTAAACTTTTTCACGAGCCCTTCCAGCACTTCTCCATTATGTCCGCCCACGGCATACCAGAAATCAATTTCAACCGGTCCTTTTTGCTCGGCTGCAGGCTGCTTCCCTTCCGCAGCGCTAGGAACCTCCTGATTGGAACATCCAGTAAAAATCGCTGTTACAGAAAGAGTCAAAACAAGAAAGTAAGACTTCCACTTTTTCAACAACAGAAGCTGCCGAGGCAATGCCGCCATTATAGAAATCCATGCCTTGTTCATAAATATAGAAAACGAGCATATTGGTGCTGTTTACCGGCCCCCCTTGGGTCATCACGTAGATCGTGTCAAACACTTGAAACGATGAGATGGTATTGATGATTAAGAGAAAAAACAGGGTCGGAGAAAGCATCGGAATCGTTATTTTCCATAAGGTTTTCCACGCTGGTGAACGGTCTAAGGCTGCTGCTTCATAAAGATACTTGGGAATGCTTTGCAGGCCGGCAATAAAGACCAGGGTGTTGTACCCCACTACCTTCCATACACTGACCAGGACCAAGGAAGCCAAGGCACTCTTCGTATCGGCAAGCCAGCTGTAAGCGGGAAGCCCGAACCATTCGAGGATCGCATTAAGCAAACCATATTGCGGATCCATCAGCCACATCCAAAGCATCGCAATCGATACCAAGGAAATGATGTGTGGAGTGAAAATCGCTGCTTGCACCACTCCATAAATCTTCGCCCGCTGATTCAGCCATAGAGCGAGAAAAAAGGCGATCCCCATTCCGAGTGCGACGGTAAAGACGGTAAAAATAAACGTATTGGAGAGCACTTGATAGAAATCATTATCAGTGAAAAGCGCCTGGAAATTCTCTAATCCTACCCATTCCATTGCGCTCAGGTCGAGCAGGGACCAATCATAAAAGCTTAGGTAAACCATGTAAGCGATCGGATAGAAGAAGAACAGGGTAAAAAAAGCAAGTGCTGGTACCACATAAAGGTACGGGCGGAACTTCTCTATGAGTTGTTGCGACGGAATTCCCGTTTTTGAACGGATTGGGTATCTTTTAAGTGCAATCTCTTTCCACATTTAAACCAATCCCCCCGCAAGCGAAAAGCTGTGAACATGCTGACCCTTCACTCTCATCCCAGTTTTTTCATCAAAGAAGTAAAGGTCTTTCGCCGCAACTGACAGGTTGACTTCTTCCTCTTCAGCAACAAGCTCCTCATCGTGATTTGCTTTAACGATGATCTGACCTTTTCGTGTATCTACATAATAGAGAACTTCCGATCCGAGAATCTCCCGAGATCTGACTTTGCCGCGCAGAGAGATCCCCTTTTCGTCTGTAACAGGTTGGCGGGATGAGGAGATCTTCCCTTTTTCCGGGCGAAAACCGAGCAAATATGACTCCTCATCCTCCCACGGGAGAATATTCATCGCCGGCGATCCAATGAACTGAGCGACAAACAGATTACTTGGATCCTGGTAAAGTTCCACTGGTGAAGCCACTTGCTGGATTCTGCCCTCGTTCATGACGACGATTTGATCGCCCATCGTCATCGCTTCCACCTGATCATGTGTTACATAGATGAAGGTCGATCCAAGCTGTTTGTGTAGGCTAGTCAACTCCACCCGCATTTGATTTCTCAATTTAGCATCCAGATTAGATAACGGTTCATCCATTAAAAACACCTGCGGTTTTTTCACCATCGCTCGTGCCAAGGCAACCCTTTGCCTCTGGCCTCCCGATAACTCCGAGGGCTTGCGCTCCAGATAATTGGTCAGTCCCACCACTTCCGCGATTTCATGGACAAAGGTTTTGCATTCCTGTCTAGGCAGCCCACGATTTTTCAAGCCAAAGGCGATATTCTCGTAGACATTCATCGTCGGATATAAGGCGTAATTCTGAAAGACCATGGCCAAATCCCTTTTCCCGGGAGGGACATCATTCACCTTTCGATCCCCGATCCAAATTTCACCGTCTGTGACATTTTCCAGTCCGGCAATCATCCGCAAGGTCGTTGACTTTCCACAACCCGATGGACCGACAAGGACGGTGAAAGAGCCGTTCGGAATCGTTAAGTCTAGTCCCTTGACTACGGTTTGATCTTGAAAGGATTTCACCACTTGTTTTAATAGCACGCGTGCCATTTTTGCCCTCCTCTTCTTTTATCTTCGTTTTACGGTTAGTAGGTCTTGGACAAATAATTGAAAGTTTGGATATCGGTTGTTGGGTGCGGGATTCATCTGCCAATCCTCGCTTCCGTACCATTCGAGTGCAGTGAATGAGATTTTCGCTGCAGCTGCGGCCAACAGATCATACTTGCTGTCCCCAATCATCAGAGACGTTTCTGGGGTGACACCGATTTCTTTCATCGCTTTCAAGAGCATCTCTGGGGAAGGTTTTCCCACAGTGACATCATTCAACGTGACAATCGCATCGAAAAAAGGAAGAATGCCCGCTGTTTGCAGCCCTCTCATCGTAAATTCGCGCTGTTTATTCGTAACAATCCCCAGTCGATAGCCTGCAGACTTTAAGGAAATTAACCCTTCTTGTACATATGGAAAAAGCTGCACTTGCGCATCGTGATGGGTATTGATATAGGTAAAATAACTATCTAGCATCTGCTGCTTGGTGATTTGTTGATCCTCCATTGATTGCTCGATGATTTCTAAAAGATCATCGATGGGCTCACCAAAGCGTTTCAAAAGATCTTGTCTGGTAAACATTCCTGGAACGTATTGTTCCGTTAGGTAGTGCACAGAATCCATGATCACATCCCGGCTGTCCAGCAGGGTACCGTCTAAATCAAACAGAAGACAACTTTTCATTTTAATAAGATCCTCCTTCCGGGGCCGAGCCCGCTTTGACTTCTGTTCTCAAAATCATCATAGCTTCTGTTTGTTAATAAAAGATTGACCCTGTGTAAAGGATCCTTTCGATCTATGTAAAGGGGTGTAAAAATTGTAAAAGGTGTGAAGAATTCAGTATAAAGGGGAGCGATGGGTTAAACTATTTGATTGCCTTTTTTACAAAATTATTGATTCCTCAAATTTCTACAGAGGTCTGACCCCCGAGCTACTACTAGCACATTTTCCAAAAATTTTGTGATAAAAAATATATCAATCTTGCCCATCCTTTGATATCCTAGGTCTATACAACTTTTGAGGTGAGACTATGCAAACGCAAACTACTTTAGACAAAACATATTCAAGAACAAATCCATTTCAAGCCAAGGTTCTGAAAAATGTCAATCTAAACGGAGCCGGCTCCAGCAAGGAAACCAGGCATATCGAATTATCATTGAAAGGATCCGGTCTTACCTATAATCCAGGTGATGCCCTTGGAGTTCTTCCTTCCAATGATCCAGAACTTGTCACTGCCATCCTTGCAGAAATGAAGTGGGATGAAGAAACATTAGTTGAGATTAATAAGCAAGGGGAAGCCCTTTCTTTGAAAGATGCCCTTACGGACTACTTTGAAATTACCTTATTATCAAAGAAGATTCTTCAGGGTGCTGCAGCGTTTACGGAAAGTGAAGAGTTACAGAAGCTATTGTTGGTGGAAAACATGGCTCAATTGAAAGAATACACGAATGGACGCGACTTGCTTGATATGCTGCGCGACTTCGGTCCGTGGAAAGCATCTGCTCAAGACATCGTGTCTCTTTTAAGAAAAATGACCGCTCGTCTGTACTCCATTGCCAGCAGCAATGCTGCACATCCGGATGAAGTACATTTGACGATTGGTGCTGTGCGTTATACTGCGCATGATCGTTTGCGTAAAGGGGTATGTTCTGTGCAAGTAGCTGAACGTACGCAAGAAGGGGACACGCTTCCTGTGTTTGTTCAACCAAATAAGCACTTCCATCTTCCGGAATCTGGGGAAACCGATATTATCATGGTTGGACCTGGAACAGGGATCGCCCCATTCCGTTCGTTTATCGAAGAGCGCGCGGTGCGTAAAGCTACAGGACGGGCTTGGTTGTTCTTCGGCGACCAGCATGCGGCAACTGATTTCCTTTACCAAAGCGAGCTAGAACAGTACCAGAAAGACGGCGTTTTGACCAAGGTTGACACCGCCTTCTCCCGCGATGGTGCAGAAAAAGTATATGTTCAGCATCGCATGATGCAAAACAGCAAAGAATTGTTTGCTTGGCTACAAAACGGAGCCTACTTCTTCGTCTGTGGGGACAAGCAGTACATGGCAAAAGACGTCCACAACACGTTGATCGAGGTTATCGAAAAAGAAGGCGAGATGACTCGCGAATATGCCGAAGCCTATCTCAACGATATGCAGGAGCAGGGCCGTTATCAGCGTGATGTGTATTAATTTAATAAGGAAGAGTGACCCTTTTGGGGTCGCTCTTTTTTTGTGTGAGGAGATGATGACCAAAACTCAACTGTGATCTTGTGAAGATGGTCATCATCTGGGCTATGATGACCAAAACTAGCTTGTGATCTTGT
>Ga0182738_1004614_pt1 | contig 15141 bp, 6 predicted proteins | sample eDN5th30CBELigMG_FD_128876 | JGI IMG/M metagenome (GOLD analysis project Ga0182738, IMG submission 128876) | Enriched Miracle-Growth compost microbial communities from Emeryville, California, USA - eDNA 5th pass 30_C BE-Lig MG (version 2)... ... | reverse complement strand
TTCGATCTCGGCGAGCGCTGCGAGCAAGGCCGAGGGCCAGTCCGGCAGCACCCCGTTCACCTTCACGGTCAGCCGGACGGGCGACACGTCGGTGGCCCACAGCGCCCATTGGGCGGTGAGTGGTGCAGCCGTGACCGGCGCGGACTTCGTCGGCGGCGTGCTGCCGTCGGGGACGGTCAGCTTCGCGGCCGGCCAGACGAGCAGGACGATCACGATCAACGTCGCCGGCGACAAGACAGTGGAGTCCAGCGAGGCCTTCACCGTCAGCCTGTCGAGCCCGAGCGCGGGAGCGAGCCTGGGGACGGCGACGGCGACCGGCACGATCCTGAACGATGATTCCGCACGGGCAACCCTGGCGATCGCCGCGGCCGATGCGCAAAAGGCCGAAGGCCTGAGCGGAACCACCGCGTTCACCTTCACGGTAAAGCGAACCGGTTCCACGGCCGGCACGAGTTCCGCCCATTGGGCAGTTTCGGGATCGACGGTGAACGGTGCCGACTTCGTCGGCGGTGCGCTGCCGACCGGGATCGTCACGTTCGGCGCGGGCGAAACCTCCAGGACGATCACGGTTGGCATCGCCGGCGATGCCACGGCGGAGGCCGACGAGAACTTCACTGTCAGCCTGTCCGGCCCGAGCGCCGGGACCACGATCGCCACGGCGAGCGCGGACGGAACCATTCTCAATGACGACGCGTCGAGCGGCAGCAATACTCTGACCGGCTCGGCGGACCCGAACAAGATCGACTACATCGACGGGCTTGCCGGTGACGACAGAATCTACGGCCTCGCCGGCAACGATATTCTCCTGGGCCGCGACGGCGACGACCTGCTGGATGGAGGTCCAGGAGCCGACGTGATGCTGGGCGATGTCGGAAACGATCGCTACTATGTCAATCACGTCGGAGACATCGTGCTCGAGGTCAACGCCCTTCATGGCGTCGACACCGTGTATTCATCGATCGGCTACACACTCGGCCAGAATCTCGAAAACCTCGTGCTGACCGGTAAGGCAGCCATCAATGCAACCGGAAATGAGGGGAACAACGTCCTTACCGGCAACGCCGCGGCCAATGTCCTGTCCGGGGAAGCCGGCGACGATACGCTGGACGGCGGGGCGGGCGCCGATCGTCTGATCGGAGGCAGCGGTGCCGATACGTTCGTCTTTTCCTCACCTCTGGTAGCGGGCGAGTTCGACACGATCGTGGGATTCGACGCCACGAAGGACACCGTGCGACTGAGCAAGACCGTCTTCAAGGCGTTCCAGTCGGCATCCAGCGTCGGCACCGCATTCGAGCTCGGATCGACCGCGACCAGCTCTCTCACCAGACTGCTCTACGATTCCACGTCCGGAGCATTGCTGTACGACGCGGACGGCCTCGCGGGTGCCGCGGCGGTCCAGTTCGCCTCAATCTCCGGATTGTCCGGCGAGCTCTCTGCCCGGAATTTCAGGATCGGATAATGCGCAGGCTGATCACACTGTGCCGACTGCTTGGCTTCCAGCCGGTCGTTTGTGCGCTTGCCGCTACAGCGGCTCGATAATATGCCGGGCTTCGAGATAGCCCATGATCCGGACCGTGATGTCGTCGGCCGTCGTGCCGCCGGTCTCGAATTGCAGTTGGGGTTCGTCGGAATTTAGTGGGCGCTGATCTATTCCCGTGAAGTTCCTGATCTCGCCGGCAAGGGCGCGGCGATAGAGACCTTTGGGTCTCGGGCAATCCGGAACTCGAGCGGCGTGTCGACGGAGATCTCGACAAACTCTCTCGCGCTCACCACGGTCGCCCCAGGGGAACTGATGCCTTTCAGCAGCATGCCGAGCCCGGCATCGTTTCGAAAACGAGGGCGATCACGCAGAAGTCTGGAGCGGCGCGGACCCTGCCTTCCTCGATGCGGACTTGGAACGCTTGGACTTGGGCCTGGTCTTTGGCTTCGTACCATCCACGAGAAACGACTCGCGCTTCTTGCCGGCCTTCTCGGCCGCAACCAGCCACAGGGGCGTCCGACCGCGCCCTGTCCATGTGTTCTCGTTGCCGTCGGCGTACTTGATCGTGACCTTCGACCGACCGACCGCACGCTTGTTCTTTCCGCGGCTCAATGAAAACGCCTCCTTGAGGTCGCTCATTGAAAGGTCATGCTTGGCGATCACCTTGGCGGCGGCGCGCAGGCCCTTCCTGGCGCTCATTTCCAATTTTCTTGCCTGCTTCTCCAGTGTACGGATTTGGGCATGAATGGTGGCTGCTGTCGAGCGACGCGGCATTATCTCTCCATAATGTTGCTTGCCACTATACATCACAACCGATCCAAGTCGAGGGTTTGGAATATTGCAAGGAGCGCGGCGTCGCCGCCTTTGCAGGAAAACGAGCGCAATGAGTTTGTTGTGTAGAGTGAGCTGCACCGCGCAGGAGCCATCAAGCCGACGAGAAGGCCGGTCGGGCACCACCCGTGTCGGAAGCTCCGGCAAGCGCGGCGCCGACAGCGCGGCGGCGCCCGTCTCGATTTCGCATTGGTAAGCCGCTAGCCTGTCGCGGCATGAACAAGGAAAACGCACGCCCCGATCACGGCAACATTCCTGATGACTGGATGAAACCGATCGTGGATCCCGTGGCATTTGCCGAAGAGCAGAGACGGTTGGCCTTCGTCTGGACCTTCCTGGGTATGACGGGCGACGTCGAGAAGGACGGCGATTGGTTCAGGGCATCGATCGCGACGCGCTCGGTGTTCGTCCAGCGCTTCGGCACGGAACTGCGCGGTTTCGAGAATGTCTGCGCGCATCGCTTCATGCCGCTCCGCAACGCCGATCGTGGCAACGGTCCCATCGTCTGCGGCTTTCATCACTGGACATACGATCGGCGGGGGTGCGCCGTCGGCATTCCACGCTGCCGCGAGCTCTACGATGCGCTTCCCCAGGAGCTTGGAGCGCATCTCACGTCGATCGAGCTTGCGACGTGCGGCCGAATGATCTTCGGTCGCTTTCCGCATCCGCGCGTGAGCGAAAGTCTCGAGGACTTTCTGGGAAGCGGGTTCGACGTTCTTGCCGCCGGATCACAGGCGGGATGCCGGCCGCAATATCTGAGCATTCCCTTCAAGGCAAACTGGCGGCTCGGCGCCCAGATCAGCCTGGACGACTATCACTCGCCTGCCGTGCATCCCCGGACCTTCGGAAAAGCAGGCTATATCCGGCGCCAGGATATTTGCTACGAGCGATTCGGCCTGCACAACGCCTACCTCTACACGACGGAACCGGGAGGGGTGGAGCGCATTGCCCAGGCCTGCCGGGCCGGCACCTATTATCCCAGGCATTATACGATTCTGCAGTTCGTGCCCAATGTGCTGATGGCCTTCTTCAGGACCGATTCCGATCACTATCACTGTGCCGTCCTGCTGTACGAACCCGTACGTCACGATCGCACCGTCCTGCGCGCGTGGGCGTATCCTGCGCCGTCTCCGGGACGCCGCTCCCGGGCGCGTGCGCTGGCCGATATGGTGCGGTCCTCGATCGTCAGGCGCTATGTTGAGACCGTGTTGCGCGAGGACAATCTGGTATGCGAGCGCCTCCAGGGAGTCGCACACCAGGTTCGGCGCCCTCCGTTGCTCGGCAGGCTCGAAGAGCGAATCGGCTGGTTCGAAGAGTCTTACCGCAAGCTGATGACCGCCCGGGAATACGATCAGCCGGGGATGCCGGATCCTTGAGGACTCGTGCTCCCGGCTGCCCTGATCCGGGAACGAGGCGTCGCGATATCCGGCCGCACAACTCGCGGATGTTCGGGTGACAGCCCGCAGATGTGCCGATTCTCCCCGGCGGTAGCGCGACTGCCGCCCAACTAAAGGCGCCAGAGAGTTACCCCTGCCGGCGTGGCCGAGCGGTCGAGCAGGGCTGGTACGTCGGCCACGAACGCGCCGGGTTTCATGAGGGCCTCGACGAGGCTCCAGCCGCCGTCGCGATACTCGCGATGAGCGACAGCCAGGACGATCGCATCGGCCGGCTTCAATGCATCCAGCGGGGTGAGGCTCAACCCATATTCCTCGAGCAGCAGGTCGTGGTCGGCCTCGGGATCGTGGAGCTGCACGGTGATGCCGAAGTCCTCCAGCTCGCGCACGATGTCGATCACGCGGGTGTTGCGGATGTCAGGGACGTTTTCCTTGAAGGTCGCGCCCAGCACGGTGACGACGGGCCTGCCGTCGGACGCGCGGCGCATGATGCTGCGCGCCACGCGGCTGGCGACATGCACGCCCATGCCGTCGTTGACCCGCCGGCCGGAATGGATGACGTGCGGGTGATAGCCTACTTCCTCGGCCTTGTGGGCGATGTAGAAGGGATCGACGCCGATGCAGTGGCCTCCGACCAGCCCAGGCCGGAAAGGAAGGAAGTTCCACTTGGTGCCGGCGGCCTTCAGGACATCCCGGGTGTCGACCCCCAACCGGTCACAGATCAGCGCGACTTCGTTGATCAAGGCAATATTGACGTCGCGCTGCGTATTCTCCAGCACCTTGGCGAACTCCGCGACGCGGATCGATTCCGCGCGATGGGTGCCGGCTGTCACGACGCTCCGGTAGACGCCGTCTATGATGTCGAGGGTTTCCGGCGTATCGCCCGACACGATCTTGAGGATGTTGTCGAAGCGATGCTCCTTGTCGCCGGGATTGATGCGCTCGGGGGAATAGCCGACGTTGAAGTCGGATTTCCATTTCAATCCTGAGGCCTGCTCGAGGACCGGCACGCAGACGTCCTCGGTTACGCCAGGATAGACAGTGGACTCGTAAACGACTATGTCGCCACTCTTCAGCGCGGCGCCGATGGTCGTCGAGGCAGTGCGCAGGGGGGCCAGATTGGGCTGCTTGCTGGCGTCGATCGGAGTGGGCACTGTGACGATGTGAAAGTCGGCTTGCCGCAAGTCGGCCGTGCGGGTCGTGAAAGTCAGTCCCCTGGCGCCCAGCTCGGCCGCGGTGACCTCGCCGGTGCGATCATGGCCCTTGGTGAGTTCGGCGACGCGCCGCGCGTCGATGTCGAAGGCGATCACCGCCGCTCCAGTCCCGGCGAACGTCGTTGCCACGGGAAGGCCGACATAGCCCAGGCCGATAACGGAAATGCGTCGGTTCATCGTTGCAGTCTCACTATACTTAGTTGCCGTCATTGTCGGATCCGGGCTTTCCCTGCAAGCTCCGGCATGGGAGTCGAGGGCGCGCACGATGCACCCCAAGGCAAGGCCTGAACAGGCTCAGCGCCATATTTTATGCGCATTTCCAGTGGTCTTGGCTTCTGTACCGGGTACGGAATAGCCGATGTGGAGTGTCTTCCCGGATAAAGCGCATTTGAATGGCAATCGCCCGCCGAACGACTTATGCAGAATGTCCTTGAGGAGTAGGATCATGTCGCGATTGACGAATGTTGGTCATCTTCGCCGCGTCGTATTGCATGGGAGCGCTGTGTTCTCTGTATGTTCTTGAGCCTGCAAAGGCTTGCCATATATTCGAATGGGCGGAGAAAAAGCCGATGTCAGCTCATCTCCGGACGTTAGCAGCAGGGATGCTGCGAATGCCTCAAACCATGGACGAACTGAATAAAAATGCATGAAGATATTGCCGTCGTCGGGTGGGCCTGTCGCCTTCCCGGCGCGAACTCGATAGACGAGTTGTGGACGCTACTCCGCAGCGGTGGCTGTTCCATTGGCCAAGTTCCGGCCGATCGGTTCCCGCTGCAGCGGTTCGGGCATCCCCAGCGTCAGGAGCGAGGCCGCAGCTATAGCTGGGCGGCCGGCACCCTGGATCAAATTTGGGATTTCGACCCGAGCGTATTTGGCATCTCGCCGCGAGAAGCCGTCCAGATGGACCCTCAGCAGCGCATCCTGCTTCAATTGACATGGGAGGCCCTCGAAGATGCCGGCATTCCGCCATCGACCATCGCCGGTTCGGAAGTCGGCGTGTACATCGGCGCCTGCCAGGTCGAATATGGGCACAGGTTCGGGATCGACCACGCTGTAGCCGACTCCCATTTCGCCACCGGGACGGCGCTGTCGGTGGTGTCGAATCGCATTTCCTACGTTTTCGACCTGCATGGACCGAGCATGACGATCGACACGGCCTGTTCGTCGTCGCTCGTCGCGCTGCATCAGGCTGTGGAGGCCCTCAGGGCCGGCCGAATCGACACGGCGATCGTTGGCGGCGTCAACATCATCGACAGCCCGAGCTCGTTCATCGCCTTCTCGCAGGCGTCGATGCTGTCACCGAGTGGACGCTGCCAGGCCTTTTCCGCGAATGCCGACGGGTTCGTGCGGGCGGAGGGCGCAGGTATTCTGATTCTTCGTCACACCGGACGCTCGGATGTCGGCGGTTGTCCGATACACGGGTATATCGTAGCGACTGAGGTGAACTCGGATGGCCGCACGAGCGGAATTTCGCTGCCATCGCTCGACGGTCAGCAATCCCTGCTCGGCAAGATCTACCGCGCTGCCGATATCGATCCCGCGCGCCTGGCTTTTATCGAGGCGCATGGCACGGGGACTCCGGTCGGCGACCCGATCGAGGCGACGGCGCTTGGGCGGGTCCTGGGCGTCGAGCGCGATCGGTCGACCCCTCTGCTGATCGGTTCGATCAAGACCAACATCGGGCATCTTGAAGCGGCCGCCGGCGTGGCGGGATTGCTGAAAGCCTTTCTCGCGCTCAAGCATGGGAAGCTGCCGGCGTCGCTCCAATTCACCGAACCCAGTCCCCATATCGAGTTCGAAAAGCTCAATCTCGCCGTATGCAGCCGGCTGCAGTCGTTGCCGAAAATGGACGGGCAGGTTGCCGGAGTGAATTCGTTCGGTTTCGGCGGCACCAACGCGCATGCGATAGTCGCGCCCGGCCGCGAACCCGCTCAAGCCAAGATCGAGAAAGTTCGGCCTCATTCCTTCTTCATGATCTCGGCAGAGACGAAACCGGCGCTCGCCCAGCTGGCGGCGGCATATTCCCGGCGTGTGGAGCTCCTGACGGATCGCGATATTTCCGTGCTCGCGAATGCCGCGGTTCACCGACGCGAGCACCTTGGGGAGCGGGCAGTCGTCATCGGACGCGGGCGCGGGATCGTCATGCGCGCGCTCGAAGCGTGCGCTTCCGATAGCGCCGATCCCCATCTGGTGTCGGGGCCGGCAGTCGGAAGGAATCTGCCGGTGGCGTTCGTCTATTCCGGAAATGGCAGCCAGTGGGCTGGCATGGCGCGCGCGGCGTTCCGGGAACATGCGAGCTTTTCCGGCCACTTCAAGCTCCTGGACAGCTATTTCAGTCCTTTGGCCGGCTGGTCGCTGTCCGACGCACTGTTCGGAGAGGACCTTGCGGAAAGGCTGACGCTGACCAGCGTTGCGCAGCCGCTTCTGTTTGCCATTCAATCCGCGATCACGGCGGAAATGCGGGCGCGCGGCCTTGTTCCCATAGCGGTGCTGGGTCACAGCGTCGGCGAAGTCGCGGCTGCCGAGGCTGCCGGGATAATCGACACCGAGACCGCCGTGAGGCTCGTGTTCATCCGCAGCATGCATCAGCACCGAACGTGCGGCATGGGGGGCATGAGGGTCGTGCGCGCCACCGTCGGGGCGGTCGAGGAAATGGTGGCGGACGGCCATGGTGTCGAGATTGCCGCCGTCAATTCCCCCCGGACCGTTACCGTCGCCGGGACCGACGAAGCGCTCGCCGCCCTCGCCAAGGCTCATCCGCGTGCGGCGATGATCGACCTCAAGCTCGACTATCCGTTTCACACCCGGCTGATGGAACCGATCAAGGACAGCTTGATCGCCGATCTGGAGGATGTCGTTCCAGCGGAATCAACGACGCCGTTCGTATCGACGGTCACCGGCAAGGTGATGCCTGGAAGCGAGCTCGACGGCGCCTATTGGTGGCGGAATATCCGGGAACCGGTAAATTTTGTCGCGGGAGTTCGTGCCGCCGCGGACCTCGGCGCGCGCCTGTTCGTCGAAATCGGACCGCGCCCCACCCTGCTTCAGCATATCGAGGACATCTTCGAGACCGATCCCGCGACGGTGATCGCCACCGTGCCGGTCTTCGAGCAGGACAAGGAGGATATTCTTCCCTTTGAAAGGGCTGTTGCCAAAGCGATGGTGCAGGGGGCCAGGCTCGATCTCGCGACCACCTTCGGGCCGGATCCGGGGCCGACGATCGAGCTTCCCCGCTATCCCTGGCAGCAAAAGGAGTTTCGATTCCAGCATACCAGCGAATCGTTCGGCGGTGATTCGGTCCATCTGCCGCTCGTCGGGATGCGCTATCGCTCCGATGCGACGGAATGGTATTCGAACGTCGATACGGCGCTCTATCCGGAACTGCGGGACCATCGGGTGGGCAGCAGAACCATATTCCCCGGCAGTGCCTTCATTGAGATTGCCACGTCGGCCGCTCGTCAATGGCTGGAAGTCGACAATTTCGTGCTCAACGATTTCCAGCTTCTCCAACCCCTCGACCTGACGCGGAACGCAACGGTCGAGATTCGAACCCGCGTATCTCCTGCGTCGAATTCACTGGAGATTGCCAGCCGTCCCCGCCTGTCCCACGCGAACTGGATTACTCACGCGCGTTGCACCTTGGCACATGGTTTCGGTAGCCCTCCTGCCATACCGGCCACGGCGAATCCGAAGCGAGTCCTCGCGGCGCCCGAGATTTATCGGCTGGGGGATGACGCTGGATTGCATTATGGCCCGCAGTTTCAACTCGTCGACAAGGTGACGGTTTTTGCGGATGGCATAATCGAGGTAAGGCTATCCCATGGTGAGGGCAAGAGCCCGTTCGTGCTCGATCCGATGCGCGCCGACTGCTGCGGGCATGGCGTTCTCACCCTGTTTCCGGAACTCAAGGCGAAAGAACGGGGTGTTACCTACATCCCGGTGCGCAGTGATCGGATCTCGATCTATCATCCGCATGCTGTGCCGGTGCGCGCCATCATCGACGTGACCGGGAAGGGCGGTCAGGCCATAATCGCCAACTACTACATGTTCGATGCGGATGACCGCGTCATTGCGCATTTCCATCAAATTCGCGGCCAGGCAATTACGACGCATCACGAGGTTTCCCTCGGCAAGATGGCATTCGTGGAGGCTGCCTGGCTGTTGGACGGCGAGCTTGCGAGGCGTACCGGCGTGCCGGTGTCCGCGGGAGAGCTATGCAAGGCGGCGGGCTCGCTGAAGCCCGGGGAACAGGATACGGGACCGGGATCGTCCATCCGCGCGACGGATGTCATGGAAGGCTGGGCTCGTTCCGCTGCCTTCGAAATCGCACGATCGCTGTCTGAGGACGATGTTGTCGATCCCGACGAGCTGATCATGGAGGGGCGCGTGCCGGCGCAAAGCCGGGCCTGGCTTCGAGGTCTGCTGTTGCATCTCGAAGCTCTGGCGCTGGCATCGCCCGAGAGTCGCGGCTGGCGGCTCCGCGATGGAGGGGATCTGCAAACGTCCCGATCGATTCTGAACGCCAGCGAGGCCGGATCACCGGTGCCGGCTGCGGATTTGACGTTGGCCGGGTGGATCTCGGGGTTGGTTGACCGGATCGGGGCCGATCGCGCTTTGTCGATCGCGAACGAGACATGCCCGCCGGAGGCCGCCTTCGATTTCTACGAGGCGACGAACCTCGTGACGACGGCCGGCGCAAATGCCCTGATGGAACTCATGGACGGCTGCGCGGCGCTTTGGCCGCGCGACCGTGCTCTTCGGGTCTTGCTGATCGGACACAGCCCGCTCACGCGGGCGATCCTGAGCCCCGTGGAAGGCCGGTCGGTTCGGCTGACCGTCTTCGAGACCAACCGTCGATCCTATGATCGCGCCCGCGGAGCCCAGACACCGGCCTCTCGATTCGAATTGCTGGATCAGGACAGCCTGGACAAACTCGGCTCCTACGACCTCATTGTCTCCGCTCTCGGGCTGGCGCGTTTGCCCCGCTCGGCAAGCCTCGACAGGTTCGCCGCGGCATTGGCCCCGGGCGGGTTGTTGGTGGCGGTCGAAGAGGGTCCTTCGCTTTTTGCCGATCTGGTGTTCGGCACCGTTCCGGAATGGTTCGAGCAGGGTGCGGGCGACGTAGTCCAAGGCAGATTGCGCGATGCTGGCCAATGGCGCGATCGTCTGTCATCGGCCGGCTTTGGCCGTGTAACCTCGACCGCGTTGCCGGGGCTTGCGAAGAATGTCTCGCTTATTGTCGCCGAAGCTCGCCGTGTCGAAGACGTCGTCGTCGAGCAGGAGGGCAATTCCGCGGTTGGTCGGTCACCGCGGCGAATCGCGCTCGTCTCGGAAGGGAGCTCGGACGGGCTTTTCGAGGCCGTGCTCGCCGAGCTGAGGCACGACCAGGCCGTCATCCCGGAGATGACCGGCCTCTCGGCGCTTGCCGCAGGGCCGGCGAACGTCGCGGTCGTCTTCGATACGACACGGTATTCCGGCTCGGGGCCGGTTGAGGACCTTCTTCACCGTTGCAATCAGCTCAAGGATGCGGTCCGGAGCGTCGGGGCGACGAAAGCCACGATATGGTTGATATTCTCCGGCGCATTGTCGGTCGGGACGGCTGAAGCGCGGCCGGTGGAAACGGGTGCCTGGGCCTTTTCCCGTGTTCTGTCGAATGAATTCGGCAAGTTGGACCTGCGCCGACTGGACATCGCGCCGGGCACTTCTCTCGAGCTCGCGGCGCGCCATATTCGCGCGATCGTCAGCTCGGGCACGAGCGAGACGGAGCTGCATTCGGATGGACAGGCGATCCGCGCGGTTCGCGTGATGCCTGTCAATTCACTCGTTCGGGGTGCGCCGGAAACGACGGACCACGCCATACGGCTCGAGCGGCGGGCCATGTCCAGTCAACGGGTTTCGTGGGAGCGCACGAGCCGCGTCAAGCCCAGGCGGGGAGAAGTCGAGATCGAGGTGGCGTACGCCGGCATCAATTTCCGGGACCTGATGTGGACGCTTTCGCTCCTGCCGGACGAGATGCTGGAGGATGGATTCGCCGGCGCCGCACTTGGGCTGGAATGCAGCGGGCGTATCGTCGGCATCGGTCCCGGCGTCAAGAATCTGTGCGTGGGCGATCGGGTCATCGCACTCGCCTCTCACTCGCTCGCCTCGCATGTCACCGCCAGGGTAAATCAGGTCGCCAAGGTGCCGGGCGATATGGATTTCGCTGCGGCGGCCACGATTCCGGTGGCTTATTCGACGGCGTACTACTCGCTGGTGAAGCTTGCAAAGCTGTCGCCAAAGGAAACGATCTTGATCCATGGCGGAGCTGGTGCGGTCGGCCTTGCCGCCATTCAGCTCGCGAAGTGGCGCGGTGCGAAGATCATCGCCACAGCCGGCTCCTCGGCAAAGCGCGAGCTCCTCTCCGCGCTGGGCGTCGATCACGTGCTCGACTCCCGCTCCACCAAGTTCGTCGAAGAGGTTCTCCGGATCACGGGATCCGGAGTGGACGTGGTGCTCAACAGCCTTGCCGGAGAGGCAATGGCCGCGAGCATCGACTGCCTGCGGCCCTTCGGGCGCTTCGTCGAGCTCGGCAAGCGTGACTACATTGCCAACACGAACCTCGGACTGCGTCCATTCCGTCGAAATCTGAGTTACTTCGGAGTGGATCTCGATCAGCTCATGGTCGGTCGCCGTCAGCTCGGGAAGCAGGTCTTCGGCGAGCTCATCAAGTTGTTCGAGCGGCGCATCCTGACTCCTCTTCCCTTCAGCACGTTCAAGGGCGAAGACATCGCCGAAGCCTTTCAGCTGATGCAGCAGTCGCATCATGTGGGAAAGATCGTTGTCCGGCCCCCCGGCTCGAAAGCGGCTGTGGCCGGAGCTCACGGGCGGCCGTTGCGAACCTCCGGGACGCACGTCATCACGGGCGCCTTCGGCGGCTTCGGCATGGAAGTGTCGAAATGGCTGGTCGAGCAGGGCGTGCGCAGCCTGGCCCTGTTCGGGCGCAGCGGCGCAGCGAGCCCCGCGGCGCGCAGGATGCTGGAAGAGTTCAAGCAGCGCGGAGTGGAGGTCATGGCCGATCCGCTCGACGTCTCCGACAAGGATGCGGTTGACGCCGCATTCGCGAAGATCGCGCAGACCATGCAGCCGGTTGCAGGCATCATGCACGCGGCGATGGTTCTCGATGATGCCATCATCGCCAATCTGGACGACGACCGCTTCCTTCGGGTGCTGGCGCCGAAGGTTCGGGGCGCGGAGAACCTCCATGCCGTGACGCGCGACCTGGCTCTCGACTATTTCGTCCTCTTCTCCTCCATCACGGTGATCGCGGGCAATCACGGCCAAGGCAACTACGTCGCCGCCAATGCTTACATGGAAGGGCTTGCCCGCAATCGACGCCTGCGCGGATTGCCCGCCCTTGCGATTGCCTGGGGAATCATCTCCGACGTGGGGGCGGCGGCAACGAACGAGAAGGCGCGCAAGCAGGTGGTCAAGCTCACGACCAAGAAGGGAATGAGCGAGAGCGATGCCATGGCATTGGTCGGCATGCCGGCGCGCGATGCTCTCGACCTGCTCGGCCAGGCGCTGGCCGAATCGAGGGAGGCGACCGATCCGGCAGTGCTGATCGTTTCGTCGTCCGGCGGCCGATTGCGCAAGGAGTTCGCGGCGGTCCTGCGGTCGCCGACGTACAAGGAGTTTGTCAGCCAGGCCGATGGCGACGAGGCGAGCGCGATCGATCTTCGCGCCCTGCTGATTTCCGAGGATATCGACAGCGTCCGGCGCAAGGTGACGAAGATCGTCGTCGACCAGCTCGGCAGGGTTCTCCATGCGCGGCCCCAGGACATCAGTCGTGTACGTCCGATGGCCGAGCTGGGGCTCGATTCCCTGATGACCCTCGAGTTGGCGATGGATCTCGAAAGCGCGATCGGCATTAATTTTTCGATGGAGCGGTCGGTCGGCTCGCTGACCATTCCGAACCTCGTCGACGAGATAATCGCGCAAGTCAGCTCGGCCCGCGATCCGGAGGAGCAGGAGGATCAGAGCGGCATCCAGCCGGTGACGACGGAGGCTCTTGCACCCGCCACGGCAGACGACCAGACCGGAGCGCGCCTCGTAGCATGATGGCGCGGTGAAATGGGCGAGGTGAGCCCCAGCACGGTCGTCATCACCGGTGCGTCGAGTGGAATAGGACGATCGTTGGCGCTGGAATACGCCGCTCCAGGGATCGTCATCGGGCTCGTGGGCCGGGATGCCGGCCGTCTCGAGCAGGTCGCGGTCGAATGCCGCGCACGTGGCGCAGAGGTCACGATCGGCCTGATCGACGTACGTGACCGCACTGCACTTGCGTCTTGGCTCGGAGATTTCCACCGCAGCCATCCGGTCGATCTTGTGGTGGCCAACGCGGGGGTCCTGGTGCGGATGCCGGGCGGCGAGGTCGAGCCGGCGGACGACGCCTTTGGCCTCATGCAGATCAATGTCCTGGGGGTGCTCAACACCGTTCAGCCGGTGATTCCCCTGATGAGGGAGCGGCATCGTGGGCAACTTGCGCTCGTGGCCTCCGTGGCGGCCTTCACGCCCTTGCCCCATTCGCCGAGCTATTCCGCCAGCAAGGCGGCGGTGCTGAACTACGGCCTGTCGCTTCGGGCCGTCCTGGCGGGCCACGGCATCCGCGTGAGCGTGATCTGTTGCGGGTTCGTCGAAACGCCGATGATCGCCGACATCAGGGATCCGAAACCCTTCAACATGTCGTCGGAAAAAGCGGCGGAGCGCATTAGGCGGGGCCTCGCGAACGACCGCGCCGTCATCATGTTCCCGCTCTTCTTCGCCTTGATGTCGCGGCTCGATGGCCTGCTGCCGGACCGTGTCAGGCGCTTTTTCTACGCTCGTTCCCATCGCGGGAGGGCGTCGGCCGTCAATCGATGATGGCCACCGCTCGTGTCCAGCCTGCGGAAGCGCCTTCGATCTTGACCGGGAAGCAGGACACCTTGAATCCCTTGTCCGGAAGAGCCTCGAGGTTGCCGAGCTTCTCGATGTGGCAGTAGCCGATATCCCGTCCAGCCCGGTGACCTTCCCAGATCAGGGAAGCATCTCCGGTCTCGCGAAATCTCCTGGCCGTATGGACGAAGGGCGCATCCCAGCTCCACGCATCCGTGCCCGTCACGCGCACGCCTTGCTCGAGCAGATACAGCGTTGCCTCTCGGCCCATCCCGCACCCGCGGTCGATGTAGTCGGCCTCGCCCTGCGCGGCACCTGCCGCCGTGTTGACGAGGACGATGTCGAGCGGGGAAAGCCGATGCCCGATACGCTCCAACTCCGCGGCGACATCCTTGGCCGTCACGACATAGCCATCCGGGAACGTCCGGAAATCCAGCCGGACACCCGGCTGGAAGCACCAGTCGAGCGGAACCTCGTCGATCGTGATGGCGCGTTTCCCGCCATCCATGGTGGAAGCGTAATGGTATGGCGCGTCGAGATGCGTCCCATGATGGGTCGAGAGACGGATCCGCTCGTATGCCCAACCTTCCCGGTCGGGGAGATCGCGAGTGCGCAGACCTCGAAAGAACCGGGTCATCCCCCACGCGGTCGCACGATGGGCGTGGTACCTGATGCGCTCGCGGCCTCCCGGTTCGCGGGGGCCTGCGTTTCGGAGAGGAACGGACAGGTCGACGAACTTTGGACACATGTCGTCTTTCCGGTGAAGGGCGCAGACGCCGCAGCTTGACGCTATTGCCGAATTCTCGCATGAAGGCCGGGCCTTCGGATACTGTTTTGCCTGGGTCGGAGATGCACCGGTACAATGACAGGAACAAGGCCCTCATGATGCAGATGCGTCTCCCTGCCGGTTCCGAACCGCCGGCGCTCGGCGGCGCGGCCAGTGCATTTCGACCCAGACATCGCCTGCTCGCCCTGCTGCGCGTCGCCCAAATGTCATGTTACGTGATCGCCGTGCGCGCCTGGCAGTCACTGCAAAGGGTTGCGTGGCAACGGTCGGGTTCGGATGCCTGCCTTGAATATCTCGAGCGTGACGGGATTTTTTCGTGCCGACTGTCCCATGCCGGCAAGCAGGCGCTGGCCGATGCAGCGCGGCCGTGGTTCGTCCGCCTGGAGGCATGGCGCGCCGCCGTCCCGCACGGCAGTCGACAATACTGCCACACGCGGTCGGTGCCCGCGCGGGGCGACGCTCCCGGACTCTATGCGGCGGTGGCGGACGCGTTGGGCGAGGCCGGGATCCTGTCGTCGGTGCGCA
>Ga0182738_1004612_pt1 | contig 15147 bp, 7 predicted proteins | sample eDN5th30CBELigMG_FD_128876 | JGI IMG/M metagenome (GOLD analysis project Ga0182738, IMG submission 128876) | Enriched Miracle-Growth compost microbial communities from Emeryville, California, USA - eDNA 5th pass 30_C BE-Lig MG (version 2)... ... | reverse complement strand
GAAAATCTTTTCAGTCAATTGGTTGTTTAATAGCAAAATTGATAACAAGCTAGCCCATCTATCTTACCGGTTCAAGATCCTCAGAAGAATCAAGGACCCAGACCATTTCACTTATCTCAAAGATTTTAAGTTTAAGCACTTAAAATAAACAAATAAATTTTATCTCGTATGTGTCAAAACTGTTTTAATTTCTCTGCCTTGAAGCAGAAGATATATCTGTATCTTACTTCCCAAGTAGATTTTCATATTAACTCGGGTTGATTTTTCACAAACCTTTTTAATTGAGAACCAGAAATTCCTTCCTTTCTTTTCAGTTCAAATTAACTCAGAAAGAATTGGAAATTGATTTCAATTTCCCTAGGATGAATTAAACTTATGTAATAAGAACAAAAAATTATTCGAATCTCAGGTCTCACAGAGAGAAAGTTCAATTCTTAGAAGACTCCAAGTTTTTTTAAAGACAAAAAACTTTTTTACAAATTGACGAAACGATCAGAAACCAAGGCTATTTTTCCTCCAAATTCTTTATAAAAGAAACTATGGGGTTTTATCGATTTCTGGCGGGATAATAAAGAATTTAACAAAAGTAAGTCTGAATAATTCTCATTGAGACAGTTCTTGAAAAAACCCATCAGAAGAAAGTTGTCCATAGCGAGGTAATTGTTATCTCAAAAGGTCTCGAATAAAATCTTCCAAAAGAAATCTTGGCCACATTGACAATCTGATTCTGATGATTATGATAGAGCTTTGGTGTTATTCCTGAATAAACTTGGTAATCTTCAATTCGCTATGTCGCAGATGGGTATCAAGGATGAGATTTGTTGCAGTTTAGCCTGCCACTGGATCGAAATTGACATTTTTGGCAAGATGCAGGACAAATTAAAATTGTCTAATTTTTGATTGAGATCAAATCAAATTCGCCTTTCTTAATTCCGAATTAATTTTAAAGGGAAGTGTCCAAGCTCCAAAAAAAATATATCTCAATGGCAGGCTTCAAGATCATCTTTATTGTTTCTTTTTCTCAATGTCTTTGAAATTTGAAAGGAAAGAGGCCTTCTATATTGGCCATCTCTAAAGGAAATTATTTTATTCACTATCTCACCTTTTTTTCTGCATCACTTGGTCTCTTGTTCATCTGGGCTTCTCTGAGTCTCTTTGAGCTCTTTTTTGAAATGAACTGAAGGAAAGGTGTTGTTCTTGATGATTTTCCTCTCAGGAACATCCTTTTATTCTCCTACGGGGTATCAAAGATTATTTTCCTTTCTCTTGAATTGAGAAAACGGTGGAACCTCAGTAGTTCTCTCTAAAACATCATTTACCGGTAGTACCTTTAGTTACCAGTTAATTAAGATTTTCTGGACGAGTTTTTGATGCGACTTGGAAGAGAATATTTTTTCCTTTGATCAAAGAAATAAAATTTAAGGTAAAAATAATAAACAATAAACAATGCATGAATACTAAACTATTCCTTTGAAAAGATTGTAGAGAAAGAGGCTTTCAAAACTTATAAAATGAAAATTATTAAAAAAGAATTCAAGAGAAAAATTTACAAAAACTCAATATAGGGTAAAATGTCAATTAAGGGACAAGTTGTTTGAAAATCGAATAACTAAGGGACCTGAGCTTCTACCAAAACGTTACTTGTCTATATTTGTTCATCCTTAACTCTAGTATCTCCCCTTAAAATTTGTGCACCATATTGCCTCTACTTTTTGGGAAAAAGAGGCTCAAAATTTCTCCCTATCGTAAAATAAGGGACTAGTCCCGTAATGAATAAGGGACAGATAAAGGGACAAAATTCTTCTTTTTATTTCCGGGAATCAAAGAAGATTCTCACCAAAAACTCATGAACCTAGCCTTTTTAGCTATTTTTCCCCTTTGGATGAGAAGCTTTGTTTGTAATTACACCTTTAAAAAAAAATAAAAACCTGATTATAGAGGAAATATCGACTCATCACCAAGTAGAGGTATTTTGAAACGTCAAAGATCGTGAAGTAAATGCGGAAAATATTCATCCAAGAGGACTTTTTATCTCAGGAGGCAGCTCAATACAAACAATTCCTCAGATGAAGAATGTGAATTTTGTATGCTTGCAAAAAAAAAAATTGTTATTTCAAAACTTTGCAACAGGCCCAAAGCAAATGGAAATCACTCAATGGGCCCAGAGTCGAAAAAAAGTGAAAAGTGAAAATTGAAAATTGTAAGCGAATTTTATTTTGCGAATTTAATAATTTGTAGAGACGATAAAAGTTATTTATTCGAAAAGGCTGATTTCTTCATGGCAAATATTAAACAGCGCCCATCGAAAAATATGCAAATATATCAATTAAGATTGATCTTTGCGATTAATTTCAATTTGTAATCAAATACTGTGATAGTAGCATAATTCCCATTATAAAAAATCCTTTGAAGTACATTTATACCCAAAGTATCAAGATTCTGAACATTTAGAATTTCCTGAATCAGAATATCTGTTTATAATTATTCTAGCTTAACAGCAAGAAAAGTTATAGAGTGATGAAAAACTCACTACTTTTTACATTGTAAGGGACAGGAAATAAGGGGCGTCCCTTATTTTCTGTCCCTTAGACTTTTTGTCCCTTATTTCGCAGTTTACCCTACTTTTCAAAAAAAAATTGGCACAGGGCTAGAAGAAAGACGGCGCCCACTTAATACTCTAAAAAACAAGGAGTCTTCCTAAGGAAATTTTTGAAGGGCATAAGGATAAGTTCATCATTGAAGACATGATATTATGAGCAATCGTAAAAATTTGAAGAAAAAATTTCCTCGAATAAATCAGAGGGCAAAGCTTTCAAATTTGACTTTCAAAAAAATCAGATGTCGACTGATGAAAGCAACATCAAAAAAAATCACAATCGAAAGAAAGTTCGATATTGATCCTTTTTATAAAATTAGTTCGAAAAAAGTTTCATCTTTTCGAATAATCTCGAACATTTTTCTCTCATTCTCTTTTCATTTTCTTCGTTCCCTTAAGGCAGAATTTGATGATTTTCACAATTCAAAGAACCCTCTCACTCTTTCAAAAAAACAGCTTAACAAAAAAAAACAAAGCAAAACACTTGACAAGAAAGTGTTTAAAAAGGAGTATCTTGAGAAATGACATTCAGTTATAAATTTATTTAAGAGCTAAAATTAAAAGCACCAAGCTCATTTCTAAGAAACAATTCGGAACCTCTTCTACTTACTACATCGATAAGCGATAATATCTTCAGCAATTCTTTTTTTTTGGGGTCGAACCAAACTTCTCCTAATGAAGAATTTTTTCCTTTGGAGAGTCGCAGAGAAATGACTCTAAATTGAATGAAATCAAATAAATACTCATTTTTTTCTCGATCCAAATTCCATGCCTGGTCATTTTGGTCCATTCGTATGCCCCCATCAGAGTGCTTGCATTGTCGAGCTTTCTAAGTTCAAAAAAACAATTCAAGTTCTTTCTTCACACCATTTTTAAATATTTACTTTGTACGACAGACAGCTCCATTTTACAGAGTTTCAAGCAATCAAAATTTATTAAATCATATCTAAATAAATTTTATTCAATGATGAGTGCTCTCTCTTTGACAATTGTGGGTTGGAGAGACTCATCTAAGACCTAGGCACTTTACTCCATCAGGAAACCTCTATGACTTGCCAAAACAAAAGAACCATCTTAACAAATTACAGAGAGAATGGACCTTGTGAAAATAAAATAATCCAAAATGACAAACTCCTCTCTTTCAATCTGTCCACTGACAACACGAAAAGGAACTTACTTCTCGAAATGAAATTGGAGAACAAGCCTCATCTTGCATCGAATAAATTGTTTGAAATAATGATGATCTTCGGAGAAAGGAGACTCAATAATTTGCTTGCTTAAGCAAGGAATAAACTTTAAGAGAGGATCAAGGTTGAAGCAGATCAAAATGTCAATTTCGAGTTAGCATTTAACATTGAGTTCTGTTATTGAGAAATATATCGAACCAATCGAAATTAGAGACAAACAATTGAGCAATACAAGTTTGATCTGGAAAAGACTAGCTCTAAAAGACTCTGTCTTTTTCTTTTTGAGTGAAAAAATCTTATTTCTCCGACCCAGACACCACCCTCATTTTTCAGCTCAAAACTCGGCATTGAGGTTCCTGGAAGGCGAGTTTGACTGACTCGTGTGCCGAAAGCCCCAAAGTCTGAAAAAGGGTGAGATTATTTTAAGAAAATACGGTTGTGATTAAAATCACGGTTAATTTATCAAAAACCCCAATAGTGAGAGATCTGGAACGTTGTGCTGGCTTCAGTCCTCAAAATTTGGACAAAATCGTACCCTGGTGGGGTATATCTGGGCTGTGTTGACCAAAGTGTTTCCAGAGATCAAGATTTTGGTTTTCAGGAAGGCTTGTGTAATTGGAACTCTTGGTTTCTCATGGCTGTATTATGTTGCAAGACACATGACTTTCAAAATTGATATCTTCATACACAACAAATTTTATTTTGCAGGAAAAAAAAAAATTCTCCAAATAATCCATTCACAAGCCCCCTTAATCCTCAAAAAACAGTCAGCCTTTCTCCTGTGAATTTCGGATCAAATAAAATTTAAGCATGCTTTCATTCAAATTTTCACAAATTGCATATTGAGTATATTATTGGGTTTTGTGCCAGAGTTTTAGCCTTCTTTGCTTAGAGACAAGACTCCCCTCCCTCAACTTTGATACTTACAACTTCAAGCCTCGCTTCCTGCTCGACAGTTTTTACAGTTGAGACTTTACCCACAATCCTCTGCTCAATATTCTCTTTCCGTAAGATTATTTGATCATCATCTTTTCGAGAAAGAATGCCACCCTTCCGCATAAGCTGGCTTGCATTCCTACAAGAAAATTAACGGGCCGTGCCCAAGGAAGATTTAAAAATCATTCATCTTGAGGCTGAAGATGAAGATTAAAAATGAACAACCATGATCTATTGTCGAATGTTCATTTCAAAACTGGTTTTCGGAGGCCAGTGAACAACTTATAAAGCTCATTCAAGAACCTTGAAGCCGCAATGAAGATTGACCTTCGAAGAAAGAAAAATGGAAATTTTAAATTCAGAATCAATGTCAAAAAAGACTTGGGAATTTATGTCAGACCCCCCCTCCTTCGAGCTGATCACAGAACTTTCTCGAAAAGAATGATTTTCCAACTATCCTCTCCTATCAGCCCTCATAAAACCAATATTCTCTTTTCCTTCGAGAATTCAGATTCGTCATGAAGAATAGAATCTCCATTATTGATATGTGTATTTTGTATTCCATAGATTTTTCATATATATCCCATGGATTCCCTCGTTTATGATTGTCAAGGATATATGAAGTATGATCATAGGAAAAAACTTCTAGAAAAAGGAAGTTCAGGTTTCTTGTGACTGCAAAGAAAAGGATACTGAAAAGATGTCGATAACTTCAAAAGTAGGAAGTTTCGTTGAATTTAGGATAAACAGAAAGAGTTCATACCCCTGATTGAAGTTTTTTTTCGTCTATTTCATCTTGGAAGACGAAAAAATCCTAGAGATTTTAATTATTAAAAAAACCTGTTTATCAATCTAGAAAGAGAAGAGGATCGAAAAAATTTATTCAGTTGAAAAAGAACAACCATAAAAATCTTTTCGAATTTACAAAATTCGAGAAAATTTTATCCACTTTCTAAATTCTGTCTTTTTAAAGCCCAAAAACAGTTCATACTACGTCATTTTAATAGAAAAATGGAACACTTCTTATGAACCACTCCATGTTTCTTTGGGCTTGCTTGCTTCTTTCCTCCATAAGCTCTTCTAAAGAAGTGAGACTTGGCGTTTCAAGGCAATTTTTCTTGACCCAGAATGATTGAAGTTTTTCAAGGAAAATAAGTCGATTATCTTGTTTGGTCTTGCCTCTAAATTTCGTTAGAGGATAAAACTTTCAACTTTACAAATTTTGGCTCTTTTTTCGATTTAAATCCTCAAAAACTAAACTCATCACTTTAACAGTCTTCTTTACCTCCTAAAATCCACAAAACCTCATTCCTTCTTTGCAAACCCTCTTCAACAGTTTTAAGTGGACTTATCTACTCCGATGCCTTGAGGAATAGATTTCGAATGGTCTGAGCTTCATTGTCAGGCCACTGAAAAGCACTTATAGAAAAAACCGCAAATTTGGTTCAATACCTTAATTTTGCCTTTTCAGTCAAGGCTTTTAAAATTCTATTGCATTGAGAGCCTCATGCAGGTTTCGATGTCAAAGGAGGATTACATCTCCACGTTGAAAAAGTGTCAGAAAACCGAGTTTTCTTGAAATAATTTCCTTCGGATTTTTATTTTATTTTAAGCGCTGCCCTGGTTTGTATCACGTATTATTTGGTCGAATTAATGAAATTGGTCAGCCAGCCAAATAACAAATTAATATTGAGATATATCCGACAAATCAAATCAAAGTGTATGAAAAACCAATTAATTTGTTTCTAAATATTTGTTCCAGAACCACCTTTACCAACATGAGAAGGAATAAATCTTTGTGCCATCAGAGAATTGAGGCTGAAACCAGACAAACACTCGTTTACCGGGCTTCAGAAGTTAGCCTTCTGGCACTGAGACACTTTAATACGAAGGCCAAAACTAGTGAAATTTGATAATGAGATTGAAGATTCCAAATGCGTGAATTTGGATTAAAATTTAACTTGACTATTTTTCTAAAAGAATCAAAAAACTATTTATATTGCTAAACTGGATAAAAAACTAAAAAGAAAACTTATAAAATGAGATTTCTCAAGAATAAAATCGAAAGATCTGCTGAACTTCAAAGACTCAACCTCCAAAAAGATCAGGCTGGATCATCTGCCCAAGAACCCCTCCTAAAATCTTTTGGAGAAGGAAGGTCATCTCTGTTGAAGCAACCTAAAACACACAACCCAAAATCTCCCTGTAAATCAGAGTATTCCCCTCGGAAGACCTCCTGTGAGAACATTATCAAGAACTATGGAAGAGCCATGACCAATTTTGCTCTCTCTTCCCTGGCGGTACCATATCTCAAAGTGATTTTGCCAAAACATGGCTCCAATCTTACCACTTTCCTGAGCTTCATCAAGAAAAAGAAGAAGTCAGCCAATTGTATTAAAAAGCTTAGAGAAATGTTGCCATGTGCAGGAAATCAGGATGCTCCCAACTTGCCAGAGAAGTTTGTTTTCCAAGAACTTTGCGCCATTTTCATCAAGTTCTTTTGTGTAAACTGGCTATGGAACAGCAAGATTGATAACAAGAACATGCATTTGAACTATCGATTCAAGATCCTCAGAAGAGTCAAGGATCCTGACCATTTCACTTATCTCAAAGATTTCAGATTCGAAAAATAAATAAAATTTTATCCCTTTGCTGAATTAACATCCCTTCTTTGCCTTGTAAATGTTAAATCTATTTTCGCTTTTCTGTCTTCAACAGAAGATAGATATGTATATTATATCTCAGGTCAATTCTGATTTGTCTCGTCTTGGCATCTTTTATATTGGGAATTCTAAGCCCTTTCCCTTCTTTTATGTGTTTTGACTTTCCAATTAAACCCACTTTAAATAAAAACTCTCATTTCGAAAGAAAGAAAATCAAAGAAACTTTCAAGAGATCGTTTCAAGGCATTTCTCTCTTTGAATGATTTGTTAAAATCAACCAAAAACCTTGATCTCAATTCACTCATATTAATTCTCCAAGAAAAAAGAAGTATCAATCAGAAAATCAAGATAAAACTTTCAAGATCTATTATCGTAATGTTTCTAATTTAGGCCCTCGAAATCTTGGAAAACCATCAAAGCAATTAGAACTGTTCGAATTAAGATCAATCAGTTTGGAAAAATCTTTTCAGGGGCGGGGTCCAATTAGAAATATCATAGTAGCATCACAATTTCCAAAAAAAGACTTTAAAGTCTTCTTTGCTCTTTATTTTCATTATCTTTGTGCAATTTTGAAAGCTGATAATTCTTCTATCTGGGACTTTATAAAGAAAAATATCATCTTTATATCCTTCTTTAGCCCTTTTCTTACCTCAATACTTGAGGAATTGGAGCTCCTCTAAAGGTATTCAACTCTTTTTAAGAAATAAAACTGAGCGAAAGGGGTCTTCTTCAATTGCTTTCCCTAGTTTTGAATTCTTTGTTCATATCAAGGGGTATTGAAGGTCATTTTTCCATTATTGTGAATTTAGAAAACAGCCAAAGCCTCACAGACGTGTAAAGAGCACTACTTTGTGCCTTCATTCTCAGTCGAAGAGGGTTTTCTGTAAGGCTTTCCAATCTAACTTGAAATAGAGTATTTTTTCCCTTTCGCTCAATGAAATAAAATTTAAAATAAAAAAAATAAAAAAATGCATTCACTCTTTGCTAACACTTGAAAAGGACTTGAAAAAAAAAAGCTTTTCAAAGCTAGCAAAATAAAAAAATACTGTTTTAATTTTCAAAAAATATCAAATAAAGAGTTTGGTCATGAGACCTAATCTTTGATTTTACCAACCCTCGAATTCAGTCAAAATCATCGAGAGATAGTTTTCGAGACTTTTTCTGACGTAAATTCTTTAAGGACCAGGGTTCACTATCGAAAAGTATGACAAAGGTGCAGTTTGTAGTGTAGATAAGCATGAAAATATTTCTGTACAATACTAATTTAAGGAGGTTCAAAGCCTTCTTGAAATGAATTGCCAGCAGGTAAAAATTAATTCCCACTTTTTATTAAAAAACTAACTCTAACTTCCTTTACAAAAATTCTTTTTCGATTTTATCAAATTAATCACTCGAGAAAAATTTTCATCTTCCATTATCGAATAATCCAGAAAACCAATTCAATAAATGACCCTAATCTTTCGATGACTTGATCCTCCTCCGAAAACCAAACCATAAACCTAGCCTTTTGTCTTTAAAATCTGACGCTGCTCCTCTTCAGAAACTTGAGATCTGGGATGGAACTTCCTGAAGAAAATTTTCTATCTTCAACGGTAAAGGCCATCTCCTTATTGGCTTCAAGTTTTGCATCTGTGAGAATAGCATGTCGTTAAGATTAACTCTTTTTACGGCTTTTCACAGATTTCGTAACTGAAATCACCATTTTCTATCTTCTGTTCAAATCATCACAGAAAACTTTTAGAAACAAGTCAAAAATAGCCGAGTATCCTCTACAGCAATGGAGCTTTGTTTTAGTTTTTGAAACAAGCCAAGATCATTGAACAAAAAGACTCAAAAACTCGGTCTTTTGATTTGGAATGAAATTTATCCTCACTCTCTATGGTTACAGAATCATTATTCACTCAAATGTGAGAGATTCTCCCACTTTGACCTCAATTGATTCTGTATCATACATAGTTCTTTTAAAGCAATTTCCTATCAAGAGATATCTTTCATTCAATCATTATATTGAAAAGAACTTAGGGAATAGGAAGCCTTCTTGGGGACAAAAGTTTGTCATAAAAATTAAAGTCAGCGGTCCTTTGTTGAGTTTAATCACAAAATTGAGACTTTAGTTTCACAAAGAGCCATGAATGAATTCAAGATGATTTTCGAAATAGAGTTTTTCGATATTTCTAAAACTGAATTCTTAGAAAAAGACAATCTCACTGACCCTGATTAAGAACCAACATCAACTCATTCATCAAAGTTTTGATGAAAATTTAATTGAAATATGAAAAGTTAAGAGTGTGATTATTTTGTCTCATCAAGTGACAACTAAAATCCTTGTTGAATCACTTTTAATTATTAAAGTTCGCCAACTCAGTTTTTGTTTGTTTAGGCCTAAAAACTTTTGCCAGAATGCTTTGGAAATCAAAACAATAGTCCCTTGCAAAAGTTATAGCCATCTGATTCGAAAAGAGTTTGAATGGTCTTCTCTTCATCATCGATTTCTAACGTGTTATTCTTAATGCACTATTTTTCGCCTTTTTGGACTTTTTTCAGTTCTCATGCCACATGAGCTTCTTTTTTCATATCTGTGCAAACTAACTAGCTTTAACTCTCTTTTCAATGTCATATCCCTTCTCAAATGTGAATAGCATAAGGATTAGAATCATCTAGAGAAAATTTTGTAAAGATCCATGATAACTTGTAACAAAAAACTCTGATTGGAAGCCAGATTCAACTCGTCCGCCTTTCGTATGAAGGCATCCCATCCTCAATTGGCATTATTCTATGGACAAGTTCCTGGTTTAACATAACTGTTTTTACAGTCTAAGTTTTGTCCATAAATTTAGCTTTTCTTTGAAAGTTGAAACATTTCTTTGACATAAAGTGTTTTTTTCATAAATTCCATTTTCTGAGATGAAATCCAATAATGAATTTTGAGAATCAATGGAGTTATAAAGGGTTGTCAAGAAGGAAATTCTCTTTCAGAAGAGAAAGAAGTAAAATTACTGAAAAAATTTTCAGTTTTAGACTTCAACTCTAATGTTGTTTGTTCTGTCTCAGAAACAGACGACCTTTCTTATCATCCGAGTGATATGAATACTTCAAATTGATAAAGAGAATTAAATCATCAACAAATTCTCGGAAAAAGAAAAAATGTTCGAGAAAAAGAATTCAAACATTTGAAAATTCTTGTAACGTTTTGCTCAAAAGAGTTTGTTTCTCTCAATTTCTCCATTCTTGACTCTGGAAGCTAGAATTTTTCTTCCCATCTCTTACCTTTCTTAAATCAAAACCAATTTCTTGTGGAGAGCTTAAATCTTACTTGAGTTGAAGAGAAAAATTTACAAATTTGTTCACAATCAAAAAAAAAAATACAAAAACTAAAATTTTGGTCTTTGAATTTTAATTTATTTAAAGTTAACAATTCGGCTCTATGGCTTTTGGCTCCAGATTTAACAAGCTAAGCCTAAACCAGCTTCTTACAAACTCATAAACTGGCTGAACCCCCTTGTCTCTCACCGAATTCACCTTCCAAAAAAGAGAAAAAAATCAGTCTGTTTAAAATTCAATTTTCAAATATTGTTGAAGTCGAGGCTTCACTCGACTGTTTAAAGCATACAAGGCACAACTTTTTCAATGGTACCGCCTTCATACCCAGATATACACCACTTGAGTGTCTTTAGAGCCTTCTAAGACCCAAAAGGAACCTAACAGATTCTTAAATTAGTCATCTAGATTATTTCCTTAAGTTCTTTGAAGAAGTTTGAGAGCACAAAAAAAAACCTAGAGTAAAGTTAAAACGTTAAAAGGCCTGGGTAGCTGGACCGACATCAGCGAGGCTCTCAAAAAAGAAAGGGTTTTTGAAAGAGTGAAAAGAATAATTAGTTTTTTTAGAATTGATTGCTAGTTTCTATAATGTATTTTCTAGTTTAATTTGAAATATATGCAAGCTTTGAGAATAAATTAATCTTGAGATTTTCAAATTATAAAATGAAAAACTAGTCAAAATATAGCGACAAAAGTAATTAATTTTAATAGTTTGTTCCAGAACCGCCATCTTCAACATGGTAAGAAATTTACCGTTGAACAACTGAGAGATTGGAGAAGACGCCAATAAGCAGCCGGATAATTATGTAGAACGAAATAAGAAGAAAGAAGAGAGGCTCTTTTCGGAGAAAGCCGAAAATCATAGATTTCTAAATAAGAACAAAAATGTGAAAGTGAGCGAATATTTATTAAAATTTTTAATCGAATAATTAATCCATTCAATTAAACGTTCCTGGGAAAAAAAATTAAATTGCGAAGTTTAATCCAAAAATATAAATAAAATAAAAAGAAAAAACAATTATCAAATGAGATTTCTCAAAAATAAAATCGCAAGATCTGCTGAAGTCAAAAGACTTCAGCTCCTTCAACAATACACGTCATTACTTCCCCAGGAATTCCCTTCGAAGGCCCTAAGTTCAGGAACATCATCTCCTTCAAATCGCCTTCAAAAACAAGACTCAAAATCTCCCTTTAAATCAGAGCATTCCCCGCGAAAAACCCCTTGCGAGAACGTCATCAAGAACTATGGCCGAGCTATGGCTAACTTTGCCTTGTCACCATTGGCGGCACCCTATCTCAAGACTATCTTGCCAAAATCTGGCTCCAATCTTACCGCTTTTCAGGCCTTTGTGAAAAAGAAGAAAAGGACAGTCAACTGTATTAAAAAACTTCGAGAAATGCTGCCATGTAAATGGAATCAAAGTGCTCCAAACTTTGCAGAAAAGTTTGTTTTCCAAGAGCTTTGTGTCGTGTTTCTCAAGCTCTTTTCTGTAAACTGGCTATTTAATAGCAAGATTGATAACAAGTCCACTCATTTGGCTTACCGATTCAAGATTCTCAGAAGAATCAAGGACCCAGATCACTTCACTTATCTTAAAGATTTTAAATTTGAAAAGGAACTCAATAAATAAAACTTTAAAGCACCCCTTGTTTGCTTTGTCAATGTAAAAACTGCTTGATCGTTCTGTCTTTAAACAGAGCACTCATATGTATATTACTTTTCAGGTCGATTTTATAGCAACCCGACTTGTTTGTTTGTCTTGACACCTTTCATATTTATCCTCATAAATCCTTTGGTGCCTTCTTTTTCAATTAAAATTGACTTGAAATAAAAAATTCTCATTCAACTATTCAACCTAAGGAGTAACATGAGCCTCTCATATTGATTCTCAAGCCAACAGAGTTTATTTTGACATAACAAGTCTCTAAAAGACATAACTGTTTGTTGTCCAAGATTTTTTTAATTCATTTAGAACAAAAAGATCAACACAAACTTTATTGTAACTTCAATTATATTCAAGTCAGCTATTCCTCTCTTCCACCAAGGATTAAAAAACATCCTTGATGCTTATTCGAAGATTCAGCTTTACTCAGATTAAACTTCAAAATCAAAAAGAAGCCATTCATTCCTCAGGAATTTTCAGCTTATCTCTCCATCCAAATCTCAGCTTTTAACACACAACTAATTCAAATTTGATGTTAATAGAAAACTGATCTTTGAAGGAGAAATGTAAAGTTAAATTTCTTTGGCCATCGAGGATCTTTCCCAAACAAAAGAGATTTAAATAAAGAAAATGCAAGGATTTAGGTAGAAATGGCTAAAGTTTCAAAAAATAAGATTGCCAAGAACCAAGGTTGATTTCCCATCAAAAGGTCATCAATAAAGTTCTTATCACAATTTAAACCGAGAAGCTTGCTAAAATCAGGTCCTTAGTCCGAAGCTTCTCAACTTAGACATACATAACTCTAGCAATAAGCTTTCAAGTTTAATCTGCACAAAAATTCAAACTAACTAGATTGGGAAAATCTCTCATATTGATGGCTTTTCTTCTTCTTCCTTCTAAAACTTCTTTTTCGAAAAAAGAAATCTTCCAAAATTAATCAAATAATACTCGATGTTCCTTATCTCTAAGAAAGCCAATGCAATCTCACCAGCAGCTCTTGAATTAGCTGAATCGAACCTTCGAGATAGAAATTGGTATTTTGAGGCAGAAGATGGACAAATTAAAACAACCGTTGAATCTTTAATTATAGTCAAATGAATCTTCTCAAACTCACCAACTATTTCGAAGAAAATACTTTCACTGATACACATTTCAAAAGTTCAAAAAAACTATGGAGAAACCTGGCTTGAAACTTTCTTATAGCATTTTTTTTAAAGAGGAGGGGGTCCTCAAAAAATTGCTGCAGAATCTCAACTCAAGTTTTTAAGAGCATGAACATTTTTTTAGTGTGTTGATTTGAACACAATAGGAATGGATCTCTGCTCCTATCTGATTGTGATTCTCAGAGAGAAAGATTTCTTAGAGGTGCAGAGGGGGGAAAGTTCTATACTTCTTGACAAGACAAGGGTTTCAGAATTGGCTGGGATCTGGGGTTTCAGGCCCTACTTTGATCTCTTTGAAGGGTTTTCTGTGTTGATATGCTGACAAGTTTTGAAAATAAAGATGGCAGAAATTTTTTGGAAGACCTCTTCCTTTGAAGTTGACCTCCTTGTTGTCTCTTTGAATTTATTTGTAACTTGTAAGGCTATAAATCTTTAATCTTTGCAATATTTAGAGATAATTATTACATCAAGATCTTTTTTTGAATTTTGTGACCCATATCTTTAATGATTTCGGCTTCTATGAGACCTTCTCTTTTGATAAAAATAAGAGGAAGGTGTGCACTTTTCCTTTCTTCGATTATATTCGTCAACATTGCCTTATTTGTTGAGATTCAAGGACATTTAGAATAATTGTGCATGATCTTCAATTCATAAAATAGTCGACATCTAGCAAGCATGCTCATCATATAGTTGAATGTCCCTCCTCTTAGTAAAAAGCTCTATATGGTAAGAGGTTCCTGGTCTAGCTTGTTATCACAGATTGTTTTCCTTTCAGTTCAATAAAACTTCAAATAAAAACAAATAAACAACTCATTTAGATTATTACTTGAAATCAATTGATAAAAAATATGACTTCTAAAACTCATCAAATGAAAAAAATTATCTTCCTGAACTCCAAGAATACAAAATAAAAAAAGCTAAGTTTTTGAAGCGAGTTAAAAAATCTTGTCAAGAATCTAAACTTACGAAAAAAAATTTTTTTATCTCAAAAAGACAATAATTCGTTTGATCATTTTTCCTGAAATTTCGTTTGGTTTACCTTTCAATTTTCAAAATGAAACGAATTCTTTGAGGAAAAAAGAATTGACACCAAACTCATTATCTCAGAATTTTTCTCAGGATAAATTTTTGAAAAGCCAAATGGCTATTATAATTAACAGTTGGATCTGTCAACTGAATAACTATCACATTCAAGAGATTCAGTTTTATGAGTTGAGAGTGAAGTTCGATGAATTTGAAGAAATTTCAAAGGAAATCACAGGGCTGATTTTAGGAGTTTCAAAGCTTACTTTAAATCAAATTTGAAGTCGTCAGACTGATAAAAATCAAATTAAACTTTTTAAAAATGAAATTAACTCTAACTCTCTTTTACAAAAATCTCTTGTAATTTTATCAAATTAATCGCTTCAGAAAAGGCGCATATACAATCGAATAATCCAGAAAACAAACCAATAACTCTCTTCTTGTCGTACTCGATCTTTCTTCAAGTAAATTGGCTATTTCTGGGAAAACCCTTCCATATTTAAAGTTTTTGTTGTACTTTTAATCTTCATAAATCTCAAAGAAATTTTTTTGTTCATTGAACTAGTCAGACCTCTCTTGAAAAATTGGAACTGTCTT
>Ga0182738_1004611_pt1 | contig 15149 bp, 10 predicted proteins | sample eDN5th30CBELigMG_FD_128876 | JGI IMG/M metagenome (GOLD analysis project Ga0182738, IMG submission 128876) | Enriched Miracle-Growth compost microbial communities from Emeryville, California, USA - eDNA 5th pass 30_C BE-Lig MG (version 2)... ... | reverse complement strand
CGACACCGAGACCGTGTCCGGTGAGTTCGCCATGCTGACCTACAACGTGGCGGGTCTGCCCGAGGTGCTGTCGGGCTCGAACCCGTCGGTCAACCAGACCCTCATCAGCCCACTCCTGAACGCGTACGACCTCGTGCTGACCCAGGAGGATTTCGCCAATCCCGACCCGCCGCTGCCCGACATCCGGGTGTACCACGACGACCTGATCTCGGCCGTCGACTTCCCGTACCTGTCGACGCCGCAGATGCCGCCGATGGGCACCGATCCGGACCATCCCGACGCCTTGTTGGGTGACGGCCTGAACTTCATGTCACGCACGCCCCTGGGGCCCGTCGATCGGGTCACCTGGGACGACTGCATGGGCATTCTCGATCATGCCTCGGACTGCCTGGCGACCAAGGGATTCGCCCGCACCACCATCGAGTTGACATCGGGGGTGACGGTCGACGTCTACGACCTGCACGCGGACGCGGGCGGAGCGCCCGAGGACCAGGTGGCGCGTGCCGCGAACTTCGCGCAACTCGCCGCCTTCATCGACACGCACTCCGATGGTCGCGCGGTGATCGTCGGTGGCGACATGAACCTGCACACCGACCGGCCGATCGACGACGGCGTGTGGCGCACCTTCCTCGACGCGACCGGACTCAGCGACGTCTGCGAAGCCGTGGACTGTGGCGCCGACGCCGACGTGATCGACAAGATCGCCTTCCGGAGCAATGCCATGGTCGAACTCACGCCACGGTCGCACGTGTTCGAACGGGAACGCTTCACCCGCGCCGACGGCGAGCCTCTATCGGACCACGACCCGTTGCACGTCCGTTTCGCCTACGCCGCGCAGGTGACCGCACCGCCCTCGTCGACCACACGGCCGACGGCCGTGCCCACCACGAGCGCGGCGACCACACAGCCGAGCGCGACGATTCCCGGCCCGACCACGCCCGGCCCGGGAACGACTGCGGCGCCGACCACGGCGCCGCCGTACGCTGCGCCCACGACGCCCGCCTCACCCGACGCGAGCCCGACGTCGACGGCGATCGCCGAGCGCCACCGACCGGGCCACCCGCCTGCAGTGGCGGTGCGTCGCAGTCCCTCCTACACCGGCTGAGCCTGCGACCGGAGCGCCACCGCGGAGAAGCGCTTCAAGCCTCCCAGTCGTCCCGCGGCAGTGGGTCGGATGCCGCGAGGTGCACCACCGTCCCGCGACGGGTCGTGCGCAGATAGTGGAGTCCGGAACGCTGCCGGGACGCGAGCGCGCCCAGGTCGATGGCGGTGTCCTCGAAGCTGGCGGGATCGACGAGCAGGACCAGTCCCGGACCGTACCCAGGATCGTCGGCGTCGACCGGGCTGCGGCGGGGGCGCACCTGGCGGGCGGCTCAGGGCCGAGGCTCCGGCTCGGCTGCGCCGGGCGGAACCGTGCGATGAATCGTCGGGTCGCCGTCGGGGTCGATGTCGAGACCGCGCACCCAAACCAGGCCGGCGTTGACCGCCAGGACGATCGCGCCGACGAGCATCGCCATCCCGAAACCGTGGGCGAAGCTGAGTTGCGCCCCATGGTGCAAGGCCGCCGCGTCCAGACCGGTCGAATGCTGCGCGGCGACCAGCGTCGCATCGATGGTGGTCCCGGCCCTCGCGGCCAGCGCGGGCGAGCCGACGTCGTGGGCGATCGAGTCGCGGTACACCGACGCCATCACGCTGCCCAGCACGGCGATCCCGAGGGCGCCGCCGATCTGGCGCGACAGGTCGTTGACCGACGACCCGACGCCCGATTTCGAGCGGGGAACCGACGCCATGATCAGTGTCGTGGAAGGCGCGGTGGCCTGCCCGTTGCCCCAGCCGAGCAGACAGAAGCCGACGAAGAGCAGCGCGAACGTCGTGGTTGGCGACGCGCCGATCATCAACGCCATGCCCGCCGCGGAGATCAGCAGTCCCGAGCCGACGACGAAGCGGTGACCGAAGCGCCTGACCAGCGGCGCGCTCAGCGGCGACGCGATCATGCCCATCACTCCGACGGGTATGCCGGCCAGGCCGGCCTGCAGGGCGGAATAGCCGTGAGAGATCTGCAGGTACTGGGCCATCGCGAAGAACAGACCGAACATCGCGAAGTACTGGAGCATGATCGTCGTCGAACCGAGCGTGAACGCCCGGTTGCCGAACAGGTGCATGTCGAGCATGGGTTCGTCGGTGTGCAGCTCCCAGGCGACGAATGCGCCGACCACGACGATTCCCCCCAGGATCGTCAGAACCGTCACCGGCGACAGCCACCCGTTCGCGGGACCTTCGATGATGCCGTACAACAGGCTGCCGACGCCCAGGATCGCAAGGAACACCCCGACCGGATCGAGCACCGCCTCGCGGGGGTCCGACGAGTTCGGCAACAGCTTGGCGCCGACGGCGACCGCGATGACCGCCAGCACGACGTTGATGAAGAACACCGACTGCCACTCGAACCCTTCCAGCAGTACCCCCGACACCACCGGGCCGATCGTGCCGCCCAGGCCGGCACATCCGGCCCAGATCGCGATCGCCCGTTGCCGTTCGACCGGATCATGGAAGACGTTGGTCAGGATCGACAGGGTGCCGGGCATGATGCACGCGGAGCCCACGCCCATCAGACCACGCAGCGCAATGAGCTGTCCGTTGTCGGAGCTGAACGTGGCGAGCAGCGACGCCAGCCCGAAGATCGCGAGCCCGGCCTGCAGGGCGGTCTTCCGGCCGAAGCGATCGGCGAGCGCGCCCGCGGGCAAGAGCAGAACGGCGAACACCAGCGAGTAGGCGTCGACCATCCACTGCAGTTGGCTCGGGGAGCTGCCCAGTGCCTCCTGGATCTTGGGGAAGGCGACGTTCAGCGACGAGTTCGCCGCGACCACGAGGATCAGCCCCAGACACAGCGTCGCGAGGATCGCCCAGCGACGCTGGTAGATGGCGTCGTCGTGCCGCGCGTCGCTCACAGGGGTGCCGCTGGCCATGACTGTCCGACTCTATGAGCACGATTCCCCGACTGCCGACTCCTGATCCCCGGACGTGCGGTGGCGCACGGCCCGGGCGCTCGCCGGCACGGCCTCCGCCACGGCGTCGGAGCATTCGACAATGGTCGTCGCGGTGCTGCACGGACGGTCGTGGCTTCTCGGACAGTCGGCGGGCCGCTCGCTCAGCTCGGCGCCGCCGTCGGTGGGCCGTCCGTCCCCGCGTCCGTCCCGACCGTCGTCGGCGGGGTCGGGCTCGCGGCCGACTGGTCGCTGTGCGGATCGACGTGGAGTCCGCGGATCCATACCAGCACCGCGTTCCCGGCCAGGATGATCGCCCCGACGACCATGGCCGCGCCGAAGCCGTCGGCGAAGCTCGCCTGCGCGGCATGGTGCAGGGTCTGTGCCGCGCCGGGCTGGGTGGCGGCGAGCCGCTGGGCCTCGGCGAGGGTGGTCTCCACCGTCGATCCCGCCTGGGCGGCCAACGCCCCGGCGTGAGCCCCGATGTGGTCGCGGTACACCGACGACATCACGCTTCCCAGCACCGCGATGCCCAGCGCGCCGCCGAGTTCACGTGACAGGTCGTTCACCGCCGAACCGACGCCGGATTTCGCCCGCGGCACCGACGCCATGATCAGCGTCGTGGACGGAGCGGTGGTCTGGCCGTTGCCGAACCCGAGCAGACAGAACCCGACGAAGAGCAGCGCGTAGGTGGTGGTCGGTGTGACCCCACCCATGATCGCGAGGCCCGCGGCGGAGACGAGCAGACCCGTGCCGACGACCCGTCGGTGACCGAAGCGACGCACGAACGTCGCCGAGGTCGGGGCGCCGATCATGCCGAACACGCCGATGGGCAGGCCGGCCAGACCGGCCTGGAGCGCCGAGAACCCGTGGGAGATCTGGAGGTACTGGGCGAGCGCGAAGTACAAGCCGTACATCGCGAAGAACTGCAGGGTGATGGTCGAGGCGCCCACCGAGAGCGACCGCTGGCGAAACAGCCGGATGTCGAGCATGGGTCTGGGATTGTGCAACTCCCACCCGATGAAGCCGGCGAGCACGGCCAGCCCCGTGGCGATCGTCGTCACCGTCAGCGCCGAGCCCCACCCGTTCGCCGGTGCCTCGATGATCCCGTACAGCAGCAACCCGACCGCCCCCACCGCGAGCAGCACTCCGAGCGGGTCGAGGGTCGACTCGGACGGGTCCGACGAGTTCGGGAGCAGGTAGGCGCCGGCGAGCAGCGCGACGGCGGCGATCACGACGCTGATGAAGAACACCGACCCCCAGGCGAAGTGTTCGAGGAGCACCCCGGAGATCACCGGCCCGAGCGACCCGCCGAGCCCAGCGCAGCCGGCCCAGATCGCGATGGCCCGTTGGCGTTCGCGGGGGTCACGGAACACGTTCGTGAGCAGCGACAGCGTGCCCGGCATGATGAACGCCGCTCCGAGGCCGGTGAGGGCGCGCATGGCGATGAGGTGCCAGGTCTGGCTGCCGAAGGTGGCCGCGAGTGACGCGGCGGCGAAGACGATCAGCCCGAACTGGAGCGCCGTCTTGCGACCGAACCGGTCGGCGAGCGCGCCCGCGGGCAGCAGGAGGACCGCGAAGACGAGGCTGTAGGCGTCGACCATCCACTGCAGTTGGCTGGGGCTGGAACCCAGCGCGGCCTGGATGCTGGGAAGGGCGACGTTGAGCGACGAGTTGCCCGCGACGATCAGCACCAGCGACAAGCACAGGACCGACAGGATCCACCAGCGCCGTTGATGGATCCGCTCGTCGAGTTCAGAGGCGCTCACCGAGGTCGACCAGTCATGACCGGGCGATGCTACGGCGGGATTCCTTCGTGCCACGAGTCGGATCGGGCGCGGTCGCCGTCGCCGGCCGGGGATCGTCATCGGGTAGCCTCCTCCGGCGATGATCCTCTCGGACCGGTCCATCAGAGAAGCGCTCGACTCGGGGCGCATCGTCATCGATCCGCTCGACGAATCGATGATCCAGCCGTCGTCGGTGGACGTCACCGTCGACCGGTACTTCCGGGTGTTCCGGAATCACACGATGCCGCTCATCGACGTGAAGACGAACCTCGAGGACCTCACCGAGTTGGTGGAGATCCCCGAGGGTGACCGCTTCATCCTGCACCCGGGCGAGTTCGTGCTGGGGGCGACGGCCGAGCGGGTGGCGCTCGGCGACGATCTCGTGGCCCGGCTGGAGGGCAAGTCGTCGCTGGGGCGACTGGGACTGTTGATCCACTCCACCGCCGGATTCGTCGACGCGGGGTGGGACGGCTATCTGACCTTGGAGCTGTCGAACGTGGCGACGCTGCCGATCACCCTGTACCCGGGCATGAAGATCGGCCAGATCTCGTTCCTGTCTATGACCACGTCGGCCGACCAGCCCTACGGGTCGGCAGCGCTGGGCTCCAAGTACCAGGGCCAGCGCGGCCCCACCCCGAGCCGCTACTGGGAGAACTTCTCGAACTGAGCGGGCCCGTCGGCCCTTCGGTCGACTGGGGAAACCAGTCGTCAGTCGGCGGATCCGGAAGCGTCCGGCGCCGGCTCCGGTTCGGCCCCCGCTGCCGGTTCGCCGGCTCCCACGGGAGCGAGGATGGTGGGGTCGATGCGGCGTTCGCCGTTCTGGATCGCGTCGAGCACGGTGATCGCGATGTCGGCGACCTGCACGTCATCGCCCGCCCCGGCACCTTTCACGCCGTCGTCCAGCATGATGTAGCAGAACGGACATGCCGTGGCGACCCGGTCGGCGCCGGTGTGGATGAGCTCTTCGGCACGGTCGTCGTTGATCTTGGTGCCGATGTTCTCCTCCATCCACATCCTCGCCCCGCCCGCGCCACAGCAGCGACCCGTCGTGCCGTTCCGGGGAGCCTCCACCACCTCGATCCCACCGAGCTTCGCGAGCACGTTGCGCGGGGCGCCGTAGATGTTGTTGTGCCGACCCAGATAGCACGAGTCGTGGTAGACGACCCGCTCGTCGAGCTCGGCGTTCGACAGGTCGAGCCGACCGTCTTCGACGAGCTGCTCGAGCAGCTGGGAGTGGTGGATCACCTCGTAGTGGCCGCCGAAGTCGGGGTACTCGTTGCGCAACGTGTTGAAACAGTGCGGGCACTGGGTGATGATCTTGCGCACGCCCATACCGTTGAGGTTCTCGATGTTCTGCATGGCGAGCATCTGGAAGATGTACTCGTTGCCCGAGCGGCGGGCCGGGTCGCCGGTGCAGTTCTCGCCGGGGCCCAGGATCGCGAAATCGATGCCGGCCCGGCGCAGCAGCTTCGCCATCGCCTGCGACACCCGCTTGTTCTTGTCGTCGAAGGAGCCCGCGCAGCCGACCCAGTAGAGGTACTCGTGGTCGAACGCGTCGCCCGGATCGACCACCTCGACGCCGTCGAGGTCCTTCGCCCAGTCGGCGCGCTCTCCCTGGTTCATGCCCCACGGGTTCGCGTTGTTCTCCATGTTGCGGTAGGTGGTGCCCAGCTCGGTCGGGAAGTTCGACTCCATCAGCGACAGATAGCGACGCATGTCGAGGATCTTGTCGAGGATCTCGATGTTCACCGGGCAGATCTCGTCGCACGCCCGACAGGCCGTGCACGCCCACAGCTCGACCGGGGTGATCCGCTCGAACAGCGAGTCGGCATCGACGGTGATCTCGGGCACCGTGCCGATCGGTGGCGAGACCGCCGGTGTGCCGGTGGCGGCCATGACTTCGCCGGTCTTGAGCACGATCTCGCGCGGGTCGAGCGGTTTGCCGGTGCCGTGCGCCGGGCACACCGAGGTGCAACGGCCACACATCGTGCAGGCGTCGGTGTCGAGGAGCTGTTTCCAGGTGAAGTCCTCGACCGTGGACGCCCCGAAGGTCTCCAGCTCGGTCTCCATCAGGTTGGGCATCGGGCGCATCGCGCCCCGCGGCCGCTCACGGTCGCGCAGGTAGATGTTCAACGGCGACGTGAACATGTGGCGCAACATGGTGGTCGGGATCAACACCAGGAACACGATGAACGCCGCGACGTGGACGAGCCAGTTCGCCTGGTGCCAGCCCGCCGCGTTCGCCACGTTGTCGACCAGCCCGGACAGCGGGTAGCCGATGAACGACCATTTCTCGAATGACGGCCGACCCATCGTGACGATGCGGAACATCTCGGTGGTGAACCCGGTGACGCCGATGACCAGGAACGTGCCCAGGATCACCGCGTGTTCCGGTTTGGACTTGATGCGGATGCGGTACGGCTTCTGGACGTACCGGCGCATGATGGCCCAGACCACGCCGATGAGGAAGGTCAGCCCGGCGAGGTCGCCGACGAAGGAGAAGCCCTGGTAGACCCCTCCGTGGAGGAACTTCCAGCTGTCGGGGAGCTGGTGGTCGATCTCGAGGGTGGTCGTGACGGCCAGCAGCACGAGGAAGCTGAAGTAGATGAACGAGTGCATCACGCCGGCGGCCGGGTCGCGCAGCAGGGTCTGCATGTACGCGCCGCCTCGGAAGTCCTTCAACCGGGCCATGACGTTGCGGCTGGTGGTGGAACGGTTGTCCGGCGTCCCGCGCTCCCAGTTCCTCACCCGGTTCGCGAACGCGATGGCCCCGTACAGGAGCGTCACCGGGACGACCACGTAGAACGCGAACACGATGACACCGGGAATACCGCCGAAGACGGGGCGGGTGACGGCGTCGTGTCCGTGCCACTCGGTGATCAGGGGAACGATCCCCGAGATCACCGTGATCAGGGCGACGACGACGCCGATGACGATGACGAGGTGGTGCGGACGGATCCTGCGGGTGGACCGGGGCGTTTCGGGCGTGTCAGCCATAGCGGCCCTGACGCTACCAAGGGCGCATCCGACAAGTCAGAACCCGTCGGTCGCCCCTTCGGACGGCTCGGTCAGCCGAAGTTCTTCGAATCGAGGTCGCGGACCCGACCGGCCAGGAAGGCCAGCAGCTTCCGGGACAGACCCGGCGCATCGTCGAGCACGGCATTGAAACGCTGCGTCGACAACACGAACACCGTCATGTCACTGGTCGCGTAGACCGACGCGGTGCGGGGTCCCCGGTCGAGCAGCGACAGCTCGCCCACCGGGTCGCCGGGGCCGAGGGAGGCGATCTTGCGGCCGTTGCGCTTGACGACCGCGGTCCCCGACAGGATCACGAACGCCTCACGTCCCATTTCGCCCTGGTCGACGAGCTGCTTGCCGTTCTCGACGGTGACCTCGTCTCCGGCGCGGGCGATGCGTGCCAGCTCCTTCTTCGAACATGAGGAGAACAACGGGAGGGCACCGAGCTTGTCGACGTAGTGGTTCGCAGCCATGAGCGGGCATCCTAACCCCGTGCGGTGGGGCGGTGGAGGCTGGCCGGTTGGAGGAAACCGATGATGTTCGCCGGAAGCCTCCCAGAGTTCGGGTGGGGGTGGGCTCAGGTGGTGGCGGCCTGATCGGCGACCGCCTGGGCGGCCGCGGCGATCTCGGCAGGGTCGCCCAGGGCACGGTCGAGCACGTCGATGCGCTCGGTGGGTCGGCGGTCGTCGCCGAGTTCGTAGACCAAAGGCACGCCGGTGGGGATCTCGACGCCCGTGATGGCGTCGTCGCCCACGTCGTCGAGGTGCTTCACCAGCGCCCTGATCGAATTGCCGTGCGCGACCACCAGCACGGTGCCGTAGGTGTCGAGGTCACCGACGATCGCATCGTGGAACCACGGCAGCATGCGCCCGACCACGTCGGCGAGACACTCGGTGGCGGGCACGACTTCGGGCGCCAGCGACGCGTACCGCGGATCGTCGTTGGGATTCCACGCATTGTCGGCGGCGATGGCGGGCGGTGGCACGTCGTAGCTGCGACGCCACACCTTGACCTGGTCGGCGCCGAACCGCTCGGTGGTCTCGGCCTTGTTCGCTCCGGTGAGGTCGCCGTAGTGGCGTTCGTTGAGCCGCCAGTGGCGCCGTACCGGGATCCACGAGAGCTGTGCCGATGCGAGCGCGATCTCCGCCGTCCGGATGGCTCTGGTCAGCACCGAGGTGTGCAGGATCCCCGGCTGGATCCCCGCGTCGGCGAGGGCGGTGCCGGCGGCGGCGGCCTCGGCGCGTCCGATGTCGGACAGGTCGGTGTCGTACCAGCCGGTGAAGCGGTTCTCGGCGTTCCACAGACTCTGGCCGTGGCGCAGGAGTACGAGCGTCGTCGTCATGGACGGTGGACTCTACCGGCTCGCCGATCGGCCGAACGTGGTCTCCCCGGCGTCACCTGCGTGGCACGGATGCCGATCACTCCGATGACGACGAGCCGCCATGGAGCGGAGCGGTGGTCTGTTTCGACGGGCGCTCGGTGGTGACGATGCGGACCGATTCGCCGGTGTACTCGCGGTGGACCAACTCCGCCCAGCGGACGAGCACGGCCGGGTCGAGGCCGGGTGTCGCGAGCGCCGAGTTCGCCGTGCCGTCGGGATTCCAGTACGAACGCAGGGCCACGAACTCGACGAAGTCGGGCGAGACCAGCAGCGAGGTGAGCGGGAAGCCCTTGGTGTCGAACTTGGCCGCCTCGTACCGGTCGGCCGCGGCGGGTCCGTAGGCGTCGGTCAAGGTCTTGCGCACCCGCGGGCTGGCGTGGATCTCGCTCTGCGTGCTCAGCCAGGCGGTGAGCTGCCTGGCGAGCCGGGCGCGGGTCCGCCGCTCGGCCTTGGTCAGCAGCGTCGCCTCGAACTCGATCTTCTCGCCCGGATACGGCGGGAATGCCGCCGACGACACGGTCGCGTGCACGTCGGGACCGCCCCGGTCACATGCCCGGTGCTTGCCGTACTGGGGGACCATGACCTTGGGGACGCACACGTCGACGCCGTAGGTGTCGAGCGCGAGGATCAGACTGGACGACAGTGCGTAGGAGGAGAAGTCGCCGCCGGCGGCGACCTCGACCTGGCCCCGGTCACGCAGCGCGACGATGCCACGGTTGTTCAGCTTCTGCGCGAGCGCCACCGAGGCGTCACCCGATCCGTTCGTCCCCTTGCCGGGATCCTGGTGGGGCACGGCGAGCAGCGCCATGACCAACACGGCGACCGTACCGGCGGCGACGACGGCGCGCGAGTCGCGCAGCGAGTCGAGGGTGCGTCGCGGAAGCGTCCGCACCACCGCGAGCGCGACCGACATCCAGACGAACATCATCGTGCCCCACAGCGAACGGAAGTAGCCGCGTCGGAAGCCGAAGTCGGTCGGGGCGTTCAGGATGTTCCAGGTCGCCGCGACCAATGCGACCGACGAGATCGCCAACGCGGTCACCACGACCCGGTCGCGCCGCTTCACCGCGGCCACGACGAGCGCGACCACCCCGGCGACGAACACCAGTGCGAGCACGATCTGCCCCGGGCTGAGCGGGGTCGTCTCCAGCGGGGTGTTGAACGTGTTGCGAAGCCAGAACGGCGGCTGCGCCAACATCGACACGACCACGTCGAGGGCGTGCGACAGATCCACGGTGCGTGCCAGGTCGACGCGCGACGCGTTGTAGAGGTTGGTGAGGTTGCCCGGTGAGTTCGTGAGTTGCTGGATGATCGTCGGAAGCCAGAGCACCACGGTGACGGCGAGGCTGATGAGGAGCTGGCGGGCCAGGGTTCGTCGCGTGTCGGGCCAGCGGCCGGGGTCGTCGCGGCGCTCGGCTCGCAGCACCACGAGCAACGCGATCGGTGCGCACAACCCGATCACGGGTACCAACAGCGTGAGGACGAGGTGGTTGAGCAGCAGGAAGTTGGCGACGAACACCAACAGGGGGAGCACGGTCAGATCACGGTCGGCGACACTCCACACCGCGAGCAGGAACAGCGCGAACGGGATGGTGATCATCTGCATGGGAGCCACGTCGATCAGGGCCTCTGAACCCATCGTCCACACGAGTACACCGAGCGCGACCAGCGCCCAGATCGCGCCGAGGTGACCGAGGCGCCGACGCAGGAGCCACCCGGCCAGCAGGAGCCAGGCCGAGTTGATGACCGCCATCGCGACGAGCGGTCCCCAGGCGTCGCCGAACAGATGGACCGGCACGCTGAGCAGGTACAGCTCGGTGGCACCCGGAAAGTAGGTGGGGGTCCCGACCTTGGTCGACACCGACGTCCACATCCCGATCAGGGGGAAGTAGCCGTCGAGCACGTCGCGGGCACGCAGGGTCGTCGTCGCCGCGTCGAGGGTGGGATACCACCCCTTGTGGCCGTCCCGATACGCGGCGACCCAGACCGGCACGATGACGAGGATCTGCGCGATCCGGTAGCCGAGCCGCGCCCACTTGGTCGAAGCGCCGCGGCCGCCGTCGGCCGGAGTCGGTTCGGCGCCGGCTCCGACGGCATCGGTGGTGGTCTGCCCGCGGACCGGGTCGGCGGGGGTCTGATCGTCTCGGGTGATCACCTGGCGGAGGGTCCGGCGGGTCGATGGAACTCGGGCCGGTCAAGCGTACCGGTCCCAGGTGGCGGCGAGGCGAGCGTCGAGGTCTCCGGCGGTCGGATTCAGTCCACCGGCGTGGGGTGCTCGACGTCGAGCCAGCTCCTGGTCGCCGGCATGTGCGACGACCCGTCGGCATCGGTGCGGACGGCCAACACCTGGTGGATGGCGATGCGGGCGTCCTCGAAGGCGAGGGCGGATCCGGCCATGTAGAGGCGCCAGACGCGCGCCCGGGCCGGCCCGACGAGCTTCTGGGCTTCGTCCCAGTTGTCCTCGAGGTTCTTCACCCACACCCGCAGCGTCTTCGCGTAGTGCTCGCGCAACGACTCGACGTCTCGCACCTCCAGACGGTGCTTCTGCATCGCGGAGACCGCGGTGCCGACTTCGACGAGGGCGGCGTCGGGGAACACGTAGCGCGCCATGAACGAGCGGGGAGCGACCGCGGCCCGCGACGGGTCGGGCCTGGAGATCGCGTGGTTCAAGAGGCGGGCACCCGGCGCGAGCAGGTCGTACAGATCCGTGAAGTACTCCTCGGCTTTCGACAGGCCGACGTGTTCGAACATGCCGATCGAGGAGATCGCGTCGAAGGGACCGTCGTGGATGTCGCGGTAGTCCTGCACGCGGATCTCGATCCGGTCGGCGAGGCCCGCGTCGGCGACCCGTTGGCGGGCCAGGGTCGCCTGTTCGTGGGAGAGCGTGACCCCGATCGCCGACACGCCATGGTGCTGCGCCGCGTGCAGGACCATGCCGCCCCAGCCGCAGCCCACGTCGAGCAGCCGCATGCCGGGTTTCAGGTCGAGTTTGCGGCTGATCAACTCGTACTTGGCGGCTTGCGCGTCGTCGAGGTCGAAGGAGTCGTCGGCCCAGTAGGCGCACGAGTACGTGAGCGACGGGCCGAGCACGAGCCGGTAGAAGTCGTTGCCGACGTCGTAGTGGTGCGAGATCGCCTGGGCGTCGCGGCTGCGCAGGTGGCGGATGCCGCTGAGTCTGGCCTCGACCGCAGGCGGCGCCGGGGGGAGCCCGAGGACGCCGAGGGAACGGGCGGCGCGCCAGAACTCGGGGATCATGGCCGGGGTCACGCCGACGTTGTGGACCTCGCCGTCGTCGTCGACGACCTGGTCACGCAGATCGAGCAGATCGAACACGTCGCCGTCGAGCTGCAGGTCGCCGGCGACATACGCCCGGGCCAGGCCGAGTTCACCCGGTGCCCACATGAGTCGACGCAGCGCCATCGGCGAGTGGAGCCGGATCAGCGTCTCGGTGTCGGGCCCGAGGCTGGAGCCGTCCCACATCTCGATCCTGATCGGGATCTTCCCGTGGAAGATCGTCTTCACGAGCGGTTCGAGAGTTGCGGCGACGGAACGGTGCGCAGACATGGGCATGGCCTCTCTCCGATGGATTGCGGGCTTTCTGGTCGAAGTCGTGGGGTGCCGCCTCGGCGGACGGCCACCAACGTAGCTGATCACGAGACGTTCTGCGCTGCGGTCGGACCGCCCGGCCACCGCGAGGGCCGGTAATGGGCCCGATCGCGAGTTGTCAATGAAGCACTCAAGGTTCTAGAGTAGAAGTCGTTCACATTTGATCCCGCGTGGAAAAGGACTACGAGTATGCCCAAAGCTGTCGGTATCGACCTCGGCACCACCAACTCCGTCGTCAGTGTTCTGGAGGCCGGCGAGCCCGTCGTCGTCCCGAATGCCGAAGGCTCCCGCACCACCCCGTCGGTGGTCGCGTTCTCCAAGTCCGGCGAGGTACTCGTCGGCGAAGTCGCCAAACGTCAGGCGATCACCAACCCCGACCGCACGATCCGATCGGTCAAGCGCCACATGGGCACCGACTGGTCGATCGACATCGACGGCAAGGCCTACACCGCGCAGGAGATCTCGGCTCGCACGCTCATGAAGCTGAAAGCCGACGCCGAGGCCTACCTGGGCGACACCGTGACCCAGGCCGTCATCACCGTGCCCGCCTACTTCGACGACGCGCAGCGCACCGCCACCAAGGAGGCCGGCCAGATCGCCGGTCTGGAAGTGCTCCGCATCATCAACGAGCCGACCGCGGCCGCGCTCGCCTACGGGCTCGAAAAGGAGAGCACCGACCAGACGATCCTGGTGTTCGACCTCGGCGGTGGCACCTTCGACGTGTCGGTGCTCGAGATCGGCGACGGCGTGTTCGAGGTCAAGTCCACCCACGGCGACACCAAGCTGGGCGGTGACGACTGGGACCAGAAGATCATCGACTGGCTCGTCGAGGGCTTCAAGGGCGACCACGGCGTGGACCTGTCCAAGGACAACATGGCCGTGCAGCGTCTGAAGGAGGCCGCCGAGAAGGCGAAGATCGAGCTGTCGCAGGTGCAGTCGACCCAGATCAACCTCGCCTACATCACCGCGACCGATTCGGGTCCGCTCCACATGGACACGCAGCTCACCCGGGCGAAGTTCCAGGAACTCACCTCCGACCTGTTGGACCGCTGCCGGACGCCGTTCGACCAGGCGATCTCCGACGCCGGTCTGAAGAAGGGCGACATCGACCACGTCGTGCTGGTGGGCGGTTCGACCCGGATGCCGGCCGTGGTGGATCTGGTCAAAGAGATGACGGGCAACGACCCGCACAAGGGCGTGAACCCCGACGAGGTCGTGGCCGTGGGCGCTGCGGTGCAGGCCGGGGTGCTCAAGGGTGACGTCAAGGACGTCCTGCTGTTGGACGTGACGCCGCTGTCGCTGGGCATCGAGACCAAGGGTGGGGTCATGACCCGTCTGATCGAGCGCAACACCACGATCCCGACCAAGAAGACCGAGGTGTTCACCACCGCGGAGGACGGCCAGCCATCGGTCGAGATCCACGTGCTCCAGGGCGAACGGGAGATGTCCCAGTTCAACAAGACCCTGGGCAAGTTCCAGCTCGTCGACCTGCCGCCTGCGCCCCGTGGGGTGCCCCAGATCGAAGTCACCTTCGACATCGACGCCAACGGCATCGTGCACGTGTCCGCGAAGGACCGGGCCACGGGCAAGGAACAGTCCATGACCATCACCGGTCAGTCGTCGCTCGCGAAAGACGACATCGACCAGATGATCAGGGACGCCGAGGCACACGCCGCGGAGGACAAGCGCCGCAAGGAAGAGGCCGAGGTCCGCAACCAGGGCGACACGCTCGTGTACCAGACCGACAAGCTGCTCGCCGAGCAGGGCGACAAGATCACCGGCGAGGAGAAGTCCGCGGTGGAATCCGCGCTCGCCGACCTCAAGTCGGCCCTCGAGGGTGACAACGTCGAGCAGATCCGCATCGGCACCGAGCGGCTCATGAACGCCTCGCAGACCTTCGCACAGAAGCTGTATGAACAGAACGCGTCGGATGAGGCGAACTACGCCCAGGCCGGTTCGTCCGCAGGCGACGCGGACACGCCCGACGACGCCGAAGTCGTCGACGCCGAAGTCGTGGACGACGCCGAGGAGAGCTGATGAGCGACCGAACCGACACGTCCGCAGAGCGGTCGTCGGGAGGGACGCTCGATGGTGCGGAGACAGACGAGACGACCGAGGAAGCGGCGGCACCCGTGACCGGCGACGCCGAGGAGCCGTCCCCGACGGGCGCCGAACCCGTCGACGACGACACCGTGATCGAAGCGGAGGTCGTCGACGACGCCACCGCGTCGTCGGGTGGGCCCGGGAACGGATCGCGCGAACCCGACGGCGGCGCCACGGACGGGTCGGCTACCGGGTCGGGTGACGACGTGACCAGGGAGCGCGACGAGTACCTCGGCGCGCTCCGCCAGCTCCAGGCCGACTTCGAGAACT
>Ga0182738_1004610_pt1 | contig 15157 bp, 13 predicted proteins | sample eDN5th30CBELigMG_FD_128876 | JGI IMG/M metagenome (GOLD analysis project Ga0182738, IMG submission 128876) | Enriched Miracle-Growth compost microbial communities from Emeryville, California, USA - eDNA 5th pass 30_C BE-Lig MG (version 2)... ... | reverse complement strand
TGACCGGGGATGAGATCCGCAAGCTCATCGACGGTGCCACCTACCTGTTCACCAACGACTACGAGTGGGACCTGCTGCTGTCCAAGACCGGCTGGACTGAGGCCGACGTCATGAAGCAGGTCGGGTTGCGGGTGACCACCCTGGGCGGCGACGGCGTCGACATCGTCTCGCCGGACGGTTCCCGCGTCCACGTCGGCGTGGTTCCGGAGAAGTCCCAGACCGACCCGACCGGGGTCGGCGACGCGTTCCGCGCCGGCTTCCTCACCGGACGCAGCGCCGGGTTGAGCCTGGAGCGCTCGGCGCAGCTCGGTTCGCTGGTGGCGGTGCTGGTGCTGGAGTCCACCGGAACCCAGGAATGGGCGTGGGACCGTGCCGTCGCCGTGAGCCGCCTGGCGGATGCCTACGGCGACGCCGCCGCGGCCGAGATCGACGCGGCGCTCAAGTAACTGACGTTGATGACTCTGTCCACGGCGGGAAAGTTCGAGTACCTCGCGCCCTGGACGCAGAGTGAACGGCTAGAGCCGTACGGGGTAGTCCGGCTCCCTGATGGTCGGCACCACGGTGTGCTCGACGAAGATCGCGTGCCACAGCATGAAGATCAGCACGGTCCACAGCCGACGACTGTGATCCGCGGTGCCGACGCGGTGCTCGTCGAGCATCGTGCGCACCGCGGAGACATCGATCAGGTGATCGGTGCCGGTGGTGTCCACCGTCGCGTACGCCCACTCCAACAGCTCACCGGCACGCAGCCAGTGCCGCAGTGGCACCGGGAAGCCGAGCTTGGGGCGGTGCAGCACATGCGCGGGAATGATCGGCTCCAGTGCACGACGCAGCGCGTACTTGGTGGTGGTGCGGGTGATCTTGGCCGACACCGGCAGGCGCGATGCCACCGCGAACACCTCGGGGTCCAAGAACGGCACCCGCAGCTCCAGTGAATTGGCCATCGTCATCTTGTCGGCCTTGACCAGGATGTCGCCGCGCAGCCAGGTGAACAGATCGATGTGCTGCATCCGGGCCACCGGGTCCCAGCCCGCGGACTCGGCATACACCGGGGCGGTGACGTCGGTGTGGGTCCAATCGGGGGAGAAGCCCGGCAGCACCGCACGCAGTTGTTCGTCGGAAAAGCTGCGTGCATTGCCGTAGTAGCGCTCCTGCAGCGTGAGCGACCCGCGGTGCAGCAGACTCTTGCCGCGCATTCCCTCCGGCAGCGGCCGCGACGCCTTGCCCAGGGATCGGCGCACCGGTGCCGGCAGGTAATCGAACGGGCGCAGTGACAGCGGCTCGCGATAGATCGTGTAGCCGCCGAACAGCTCGTCGGCGCCTTCGCCGGAGAGCACCACCTTGACGTGCTTGCGGGCTTCGGCGGCGATGAAGTACAGCGGCACCAACGCCGGATCGGCGACCGGGTCGTCGAGGTACCAGACGATCTCGGGCAGGGCGGCGACGAACTCGGCCGGGCTGACCACCTTGACCACGTGCCGGGCACCGATCGCCTCGGCGGAGGCAGCGGCGACATCGACCTCGGAGAAGCCCTCCCGCTCGAATCCGGTGGTGAAGGTGATCAGTTTGGGGTTGTGGCGCATCGCCAGTGCGGCGATCGCGGTGGAGTCGATCCCGCCGGACAGGAACGCGCCGACGGTGACGTCGGCCCGCATGTGCTTGGCGACCGAATCCTCCAGTACCGCGGTGATCTCGTCGTAGCGTGCCTGCTCGGTGTCGCGGGTGATCGGGGTGGCGTCGAACCGCGGCCGGAAGTAGCGGGTGGTCTCCGGAGTACCGCCGGGCCGAATCCGGGCGTAGCAGCCCGATTCCAGTCGGCGTATACCGCGGTGCAGCGTCTCCGGTTCCGGCACGTACTGCAGCACCGTGTAATGCTGGACCGCGCGGGTGTCGATGGCCGTGTCGAAGCCGACCACGTCGGCCAGGTCCAGCAGGCACTTCTTCTCGCTGCCCACCACGGTGCCGCCCGGGCCGGACGCCATGAACAGCGGCTTGATCCCGAACGGGTCGCGGGCGCAGAACAGCTCGCCGGCCACGGTGTCCCACACCGCGAAAGCGAACATGCCACGCAGCCGCGACAGCACCTCGGTGCCCCAGTAGTGGTAGCCCGCGACGATCGCCTCGCCGTCACCATCGGTGGCGAACACCGCGCCGTGTTCGGCGGCCAGCTCTTCGCGCAGTTCCAGGTAGTTGTAGATCTCGCCGTTGAACACCAGTTCGTAGCGCTCGGGAGCCTCTGGCGGACCCCACCGCATGGGCTGGTGCGAGTGGGCGATGTCGATAAATGACAGCCGGTTGAACCCGAACACCACGCGGTCGCCGGCCCAGATGCCGCCTGGCTCGTCAGGGCCACGGTGGCGCATCAGGTGGGTTGCGCGCGACACCGCGCCAGCGACTTCGGCCACATCAGGGCCGGGTGTCGTGCCGGCCGGGGCACACACGAAGGCCAGCAGTCCACACATCGGGTCCCAGTATGCCGCACCGGTATCGGCGTTGAACTGCGAAGGCCCATGTAGGCCTGCAAAGAAGCTGTGGAGCCAGATGAGGCGGTCAACACACCAGGCGGCCAACCGGCAGGTACATCAAACCTCGGTGATCCGGGTGGTCTACGCTGCGTAGTATTCGACTGCTCCGCCGGGTCAGTCGGCCCGTTCTGTGACTCGAGGAGGCACCAACGTGACACGTCGCGGGCAGGGCGTTGCACATCGCCGTCTGCTTCGACCGCTGACCGCGGTCAGCGTGCTCGGACTGCTGGCGGTAACGCTGAGCGGTTGCAGCGTCGACTGGACCGATGTGGTCGGTTTCGGCTGGCCCAAGGGCATCACGCCCGAGGCTGAGGCCAACTACCAGCTGTGGATCGGCATGGTCATCGCTTCGGTGGTGATCGGTGGGCTCGTCTGGGGAATGATCTTCTGGTCGATGATCTTCCACCGCAAGAAGGCGACCGACACCGAGCTGCCGCGCCAGTTCGGCTACAACATGCCGCTGGAACTCGGACTCACCGTCGTGCCGTTCCTGGCCGTCGCGGTGATCTTCTACTTCACCGTCGTCGTGCAGGAGAAGATGCTGCACCACGAGCCCAACCCCGAGGTCGTCGTCGACGTCACCGCCTTCCAGTGGAACTGGAAGTTCGGTTACCAGAAGGTCGACTTCCACGACCACACCCTGAGCTACGACGGCGTGGACCAGGTCCGCAAGGAAGCGATGACGTCCAAGCCCGAGGGCGTGGACGCGCACGGTGAGGAACTGCGCGGGCCGGTCCAGGGCCTCAACACCGAGGACCGCACCTACCTGAACTTCGACAAGATCGAGACGGTCGGAACCACCGGAGAGATCCCGGTGCTGGTGCTGCCGAGCGGTAAGCGCATCGAGTTCGTGCTCAATTCGGCCGACGTCATCCACGCTTTCTGGGTGCCCGAGTTCCTGTTCAAGCGTGACGTGATCGCCTGGCCCGAGCGCAACAACCAGGTGAACACCTTCCAGGTCGCCGAGATCACCAAGGAGGGTGCGTTCGTCGGCCACTGCGCCGAGATGTGCGGCACCTACCACGCGATGATGAACTTCGAGGTCCGGGTGGTCTCGCCCAACGACTTCAAGGCTTATCTGGATCAGCGCATCGCCGGAAAGACCAACGCCGAGGCGCTGGAGGCGATCAAGCAGGAACCGTTGGCGACCACCACGTTCCCGTTCGACAGCCGCCGTGGCCTGCTAGCCCCGCAAGCCAGCAACAAGTAGGGACAACCGCATGCGCATCGAATCCAGGCTGTTCGAGTTCGTCGCCACCTTCTTCCTGGTGGTCGGCGTGATCTACGCGGTGCTGACCGGCAAGTTCGCCACCGGCGGTGTGGAATGGGCCGGCACCACCGCGTTGTTCCTGACCGGCATGATGGCCATGATCGTGGCCACCTTCTTCCGGTTCGTGGCACGTCGGCTGGACACCCGTCCCGAGGACTACGAGGCGGCTGAAGTCAGTGACGGCGCCGGCGAGTTGGGCTTCTTCAGCCCGCACAGCTGGTGGCCGATCCTGGTCGCGCTGTCCGGGTCGGTGGCTGCCGTCGGGATCGCGCTGTGGCTGCCGTGGCTGATCGCTGCCGGCGTGGTGTTCGTGTTGTCGAGCGTGGCCGGACTGGTCTTCGAGTACTACATCGGCGCCGAGAAACACTGACCGGATCTCCGCCGCGGCCGCCGTGTCGACCCGCTTGGGTAGGGTTGCCGATGCACAATGACCAACGGTGGTTGATGTCGACCGCAACCGGTCAGGTCGTGGCGCGGCGGTTTGAAGAGGATAGGCGGGAATGAGCGGGCCGAATCCCCCAGAGGCGGGCTCTGGAGACGAGGGCTCCGGCAACGGTCAGCCGGCTTCTGGCGTGGCTCCCGAAGCAGGCGCTGGCGGGGAGATTCAGCCGCTGGACGATGTAGCTGCCACCCCGGCCGCCGCGCCGCCAGACAACACCGCGTACTCGCAGGCCTACTCGGCGCCCGAATCCGAGCAGTTTCTGAGCGGCCCCTACGTTCCGGTGGATCCGCGGCTCTACGACTACGACAACTACGACGTGCCCGACGAACCGGAGCCGGGCGCCAAGACGCCCCGGTGGCCGTGGGTGGTCGGTGTCACCGTGATCATCGCCGCGGTCTCGCTGGTGGTGTCGGTGGCGTTGCTGTTCGCCCGCACCGAAACCCACGATCTGGCGACGCCCGCGACCACGACCAGCACGGCCTCGGTGCCGCCGGTACAGGACGAGATCACCCGGACCAGCACCAGCACCACGGTGCCGCCGCCTCCGCCGCCCACCAGCGAGGAGCCGCCGCCTCCGCCGCCGAGCAGCGAAGAGCCGCCGCCTCCACCGCCGCCGGCGAGCGAGGAGCCGGCACCGGAGCCATCGACCACGACGCAGGAGACCACCACGACCACGCCGCCGAAGCCGCTGCAGGTGACTTATTCGGTGACGGGCACCAAAGCACCGTTCGACCAGATCACGATCACCTACGTGGATGCCTCCGGGCAACGTCGTACACAGCGCAACGCCTACATCCCGTGGTCGCTGACCCTGACCCCGATCTCCCAGTCGGAAATCGGTTCCGTGGAGGCGACCAGCATGCTGCGGCTGAGCAAACTCAACTGCTCGATCACCAGCAGTGACGGTAGGGTGTTGTTCTCCAACAGCAATGACGCACCGGCGACGAGCTGCGGATGACCGGCGGGAACATGGTAGATCGATTCATTCGACCGGGGCAGTCCCCGGAGGTCACTGACCGCATCCTGCTGGGCGCGTGCGCAGCGACCTGGCTGACGCTGCTGGGCATGAGCGTGGCGGCCACGGTGGCGCTGGTGGATCTCGGGCGGGGCTTTCACGAGCCGACCGAGCGTTCGCACAGCGGTCTGCTCTACATCGTGATCGGCGCCTCGGCGTTGGTCATCCTCGCGGCCATCCCGGTGTTGCTCCGGGCGCGCCAGCCCGCCCCGCCGCGCCCCCCCGGCTTCCCGTCCCAGGCGCCGGCCAAGCCGCCGCGCCCGAACGCCCAGGACGCCAAGAAGGCCCCGCTGCAGCAGCCCGGGTTCGATGCTCCTGGCCGCCGGGCGGCCGGTACACGTCAGGTGCTGCCCAACCAGGCTCAGGTGGACCGGGTGTTGCTGCGTGGCATCACGGTGCTGGCCACCGCGGTGGGCGGCGCGCTGACCTTGGTCGCGTTGGCCACCTATCTGATGGCCGTCGGCAAGGACACCGGCTCGTGGGTCTGCTACGGGTTGGCCGGTGTCGGTGCTGCCGCCATGCCGGTGATTCCCTGGCTGTACCTGCGCCGGTTGGGTGAGGTACTGGAACTGCCGTCTCGTTTCGGCTGAGCGGGCGCCGTTGTCCGGCATGCCTGGCTACGGCCAGAGCAGCGTCGTTGACCAGTTCGTGTCGTCGTCCCGTTCATACCGCAGCCTGCGGTGGCGGCGGCTAGCGTCGGCCTGCCAGAATTCGACGGCGTCGGCCCGTACCGCATACGACACCCACTCGGCGGGCACCAGGGCGGGGGAGCGCTCGAGCTCCAGATGCGCCTTGGCGAGTGCCTCGCTGATCTCTGCCGGATCGGCGTAGGGCTCGCTCTGCCGACCGGTGAGCACCATCGCCCGGGCGCCTTGCGACCGGGCCAGGAAGTCGCTGGCGGTCACCGAGGGTAGGTCGGGGATCGCCATGCCGTCGACCCTGACCTGACGGCCCAGTGAGGGCCAGTAAAACGTCAGTGACACTGCGGGATTGCGGGCAAGGTCGGCGCCCTTGCGACTAGCCGAGCTGACTCCGAAATGCCAACCGGCGGCATCGACATCTTTGAGGATCAACACCCGCGCCGACGGCCGCGCTACACCCGTCGGGTCCACCGCGCCGACCGTCGACAGCGTCATCGCATGAGCTTCCACCACGCCGCTGTCGACAGCGTGCAGCAGCCATTGGACGAACAGTGCGACGGGATCCTCAGGCGCCTGCGCCGGATCGAATTCCGGTGCCGCACCAACCAAAACGGGCAGCCCGCGCAGGAGACTGCGCAGGCTGCCCGATTGTTCGGACCCAGTGGGCCTAGGCGATCGCAAGCGCGGCGGAGCCGGGCGAAGCGGGTCGCCGTTATCAGACCTAGTGGTGACCGTTGGTGTTACCGCCTTGGTGCTCGGCCAGCGCCGTCATCGCACGTCGCTCGCTGGCGTGCGCTGCTTCGTTGAGCGCGGCGTCCTCGTCGACCGGGTCGGCCGTCAGGAAGCTGCCACTACCGGGAGCACCGCCCGAACCAAGCTTGTTCATCTTCTTGGGCAGCGGCGCACCGGCGTACTCCAGCGGAATCGGGTGGCCGTGGTCATCGACCGGGCCCAGCGGCTGGTGCAGCTCGATGTAGGCACCGTGCGGCAGCCGCTTGATGATGCCGGTCTCGATACCGTGCTCGAGCACGTCGCGGTCACTGCGCTGCAGACCGATGCACCACCGGTAGGTGATGAAGAAGATAAACGGCGGCAGAACCACCATCCCGATACGACCGATCCAGGTCGTCGCATTCAGCGAGATGTGGAACTTCCACGCGATGATGTCGTTCATCGCAGCCAGAGTCAGCACCATGTAGAAACTGATCGCCATGGCACCGATCGCGGTACGGACCGGAGCATCCCGGGGACGCTGCAGCAGGTTGTGGTGCGCGTAGTCGCCGGTGAACTTCTTCTCCAGGAATGGGTAGACCATCAGCAAGCCGAAGACGCCACCCATGATCAGTGCGACACCGACCGGGCCGGGCACGGTGTGGCCCCAGAAATAGAACTCCCAGGCCGGCCAGAGGCGGGCCAGACCTTCGGTCCACATCATGTAGAAGTCCGGCTGGCTACCCGCCGACACCTGCGACGGGCGGTAGGGCCCCAGGTTCCAGATCGCGTTGATCTGCAGCAACCCGCCCATCAGGCCCAGGATGCCGGTGATCATCGCGAAGAACGCACCCGACTTGATCGCGAAGACCGGCAGCACCCGCACGCCGACGACGTTGGTCTCGGTGCGGCCCGGTCCCGGGAATTGAGTGTGCTTCTGGAACCACACCAGCGCCATGTGCACGCCGATCAGGGCCAGGATGATGCCCGGGATCAGCAGGATGTGCAGTGCGTAGAGCCGGGGGATCAAGATGGTGCCCGGGAAGTCGCCGCCGAACAGCGCCCAGTGCAGCCAGGTGCCGATCACCGGCATACCCAGCGTGATCGAGGACAGCGCGGCGCGCAGACCGATACCGGACAGCAGGTCGTCGGGCAGCGAGTAACCGAAGTAGCCCTCGAACATGGCCAGGATCAGCAGCAGCGAACCGATCACCCAGTTCGCCTCGCGCGGCCGACGGAACGCGCCGGTGAAGAAGATGCGTGCCAGGTGCACCATGATCGACGCCGCGAACATCAGCGCGGCCCAGTGGTGCAGCTGGCGGACGAACAGGCCGCCGCGGACCTCGAAGGAGATGTCCAGCGCCGATTCGTAGGCCCGTGACATCTGCACGCCGTTGAGCGGCTGGTAGACGCCGTGGTAGACGACCTCGGCCATCGACGGGTCGAAGAACAGCGTCAGGTAGACGCCGGACAGCAGCAAGATGATGAAGCTGTACAACGCGATCTCACCGAGCAGGAACGACCAGTGCGTCGGGAAGACCTTGTTGAACTGGCGGCGCAGCGCGGCCGCCGGGTGGTACCGGGTGTCGATGTCGTCTGCTTGGCGTGCGAGCAGGTCGCCGATTGCAGGGCTCATGAGGTGCGCTCCCAGAAGGCCGGTCCGACAGGTTCCACGAAGTCGCCGTTGGCGACCAGATGCCCATTGGCGTCAATGGTGATCGGCAGCTGTGCCAGTGCGCGAGCCGCCGGGCCGAAGACCGGCTTGGCGAAGTGCAGCGCGTCGAACTGCGACTGGTGGCACGGGCACAGAATCCGATAGGTCTGCTGCTCGAACAGGGAAGACGGGCAACCCAGGTGCGAGCAGATCTTGGTGTAGGCGAAGAAGTCGCCGTAGTTGAAGCTCTCCTGGCCTTGGCGCTTGACCACCTTGGGCATGTCGTCGGGCCGGATGCGGATCAGCATCACCGGGTTACGGACGCCCATCATGATCGCGGTGAGCTTCTCGTTCGACTCCTCGGTGGTGCCGTCGCCGTCGGACTCGCGCCACGGGAACACCGTCTCCATGCCGCCGGCGTCGAGGTCCTCGGGCCGCATCTTGACGAACGGCGAGTTGGTGCTCTGGCCGGTCGCGCGGGCCAGGTAGATGGTCTCGCCCGGGTAGCGCGGGGTCCACCCGGACGTCCACAGCGCGGCCTTCTTGCCTTCGGCGGTGTCGACGACCGGCTTCCAGGGGTTCTTGATCAGGCCGCCGGCACCGGCCACCAAGGTGCCCAGGCCGAACGCGCCGAACCCGACACCCAGCGAGGCACCCAGCAGCTTGCGCCGCCCGATCGTCGAACCTTCGAACGCGTCGGTCAGCTGGGCCGCCACGGTCTTACGGTCGATCTCGGGGGAGCTGCCGTCGTGACGGTCCTGGATGGTGATCTCTTCGGGGATGAACTTCTTGACGAACAGCACCGCGCCGATCGCGATGCACAGCACCGAGAGCCCGAAGGTCAGGCCGTACAGCGGAGTCGCCAACGAGTAGGCCAAGCCGTCCGGGGACTCCAGCGGTGCGTACTCCCACGGCCAGAACAGAAAGACCAGCAACAAGGCCAGCCCGAAGCCGCCACCCGCCAGGAACCAGGCCGCGACCCGGCGCTCGGCGCGCTTCTCGGCCCGAGTGCCCTCGACGGGCCAGCGAGGTTCCTTGAAGACGGTGTTGACACCGTCGATGCTGCCGCCGAGAGCGAGCAGCTCGTCGTTGGTCATCGTCGCCAGTGCAGCGTCGTCAGGAAGTTCGGTCTTGTCGTTGCTGCTCATGAGCGTGCCCCGATCCACATTGCCGCGGCGATGGCTGCGACCATGCCGATAATCCAAATCACCATGCCCTCGGGCGCCGGGCCGAACCCGCCGAGCCCGTAGCCGCCCGGATCACGTTCCTCGGTAACGGATTTCACGTAGGCGATGATGTCCTTCTTCTCCTCCATGGAGATCTGCCGGTCGGAGAAGCGCGGCATGTTCTGCGGGCCGGACAGCATCGCGGTCAGGATCTGCTGCTCGCTGGCCGGCTCCAGGTCGGGCGCGTACTTACCCGAGGACAGGGCGCCGCCCCGGCCGGTGAAGTTGTGGCAGGACGCGCAGTTGAGCCGGAAGAGGTCGCCACCACGGCCCAAGTCGTCGCCGCGCAGCGAAGCCTGCGCGATGCTGCCATCGGCGTTGCGCACCACGGTGGGTCCGCCGCCGTTGGCCTGGACGTAGGCACCCAGGGCGTCGATCTGCTTGTCGTCGAAGAACGGGTACGTGCGGGGGGCCTGTGCCTCACCGCGGACCGCGGGCATCCGGCCGCTGGAAACCTGGAAGTAGACGGCGGCTTCACCGACCCCGATCAGGCTCGGACCGCGGCCCACCTCACCCTGCAGGTTGGCGCCGTGGCAGCTCACACATGAGGTGTCGAAGAGCTGCTTCCCGGTGCGCAGCAAGGCCGAGGCCGACTCGTCGGCCACCGCAACCTGCGGGGTCGGGGTCAGCAGCGCGGCCATTCCACCGGCCAGGGCCAGGGCGACCAGCAGCAGCAGTCCGCCCGAGGCCCGACGGCGCAGGCGCCGGCGGGCGACGGTGTCGTTGTTGCCAGGCCGGGCCCACTTCTTCAGTGTCTTCAACCGGACACTCCTGTTCATCGGGCGGTTGCTCATCGGATGAAGTAGATCGTGGCGAACAGTGCGATCCACACGATGTCGACGAAGTGCCAGTAGTAGGACACGACGATCGAGGCGGTGGCCTGAGCCGGGGTGAACTTGCTCATCGTGGTTCGCAGCATCAAGAAGATGAAGGCGACCAACCCACCGATGACGTGCAGGCCGTGGAACCCGGTGGTCAGGTAGAACACGGTGCCATAGGCGCTCGACGGGATGGTGGTGCCGTGCGCGACCAGGTGGGAGTACTCATAGGCCTGACCGCAGACGAAGAACAGTCCCATCAGGAAGGTCAGCAAGTACCACCGCCGCAGCCCGAACACGTCGCCGCGCTCGGCGGCGAACACGCCCATCTGGCAGGTGAACGACGACGCGATCAGCACCAGTGTCACCGGGACCGCCAGCGCAAGGTTCAGCTCCGTTGGCGGCGGCGGCCAAGCGCCACCGGACTGCGCGCGAGCCGTGAAGTACATCGCGAACAAACCGGCAAAGAACATCAATTCACTGGACAGCCACACGATGGTGCCGACGCTGACCATATTGGGACGGTTCAGCGAATGCACACGAGAAGTAATGGCAGTACCCGAGGACCCCACAGCGCTCGTCACCCCGCAAGTATGACGCTATGTAGTTGTAGAACTCCACCCGGGGCTGGCAATTCGTTTGAACTCGTGTTGTAGGTCCTGTTACCGGCCCGTTAGCGCTCTGTCTTCCACTTGTTTCGGGCCCTGTTTCCGGTTCGCTTTGGCGTCGCGGAGGCCGCGTGCGACGATCGGCGCGTGGTCGAGCCAGGTAGTGCGGCGCAGCCGAAAGCGCAGATAGTGCAGTGGCGGCAGGTCCTGGGCGGCCTGACGTCCGGTAGAGACCTGCCTCGGGGGCAGGCGGCCTGGGCGATGGAGCAGATCATGGCCGGCGCCGCCACCTCCGCGCAGATTGCGGCGTTCGGGGTGGCGATGCAGATGAAGGGCCCGACCGCCGCCGAGGTCGGCGAGCTGGCCGACGTCATGCTGTCCTTCGGACGCAAGGTGCCCACCGACAAGATCGGTACCGACACCGTCGACGTGGTGGGCACCGGCGGGGACGGCGCCAACACGGTCAACCTGTCCACCATGGCGGCGATTGTGGTGGCCGCCGCCGGCGTGCCGGTGGTCAAACACGGAAATCGGTCGGCGAGCTCGCTGTCCGGGGGCGCCGACACCCTGGAGGCGCTGGGGGTGCGCATCGACCTGGGGCCCGACGAGGTGGAGCGCAGTGTCGCCGAGGTCGGTATCGGATTCTGCTTCGCCCCGCAGTTTCAGCCGTCGTATCGCAATGCCTCGGTGGCACGACGTGAGATCGGCGTCCCGACGGTGTTCAATCTGCTGGGTCCATTGACCAACCCGGCGCGACCACGGGCCGGGCTGATCGGCTGCGCGTTCGGGGAGTTGGCCGAAGTGATGGCCGGTGTGTTCGCGGCGCGGCGGTCCAGCGTGCTGGTGGTGCACGGTGATGACGGCCTCGATGAACTGACCACCACCACGACCAGCACGATTTGGCGAGTGCAGGCCGGCACCATCGACCGGCTGACGTTCGACCCGGCCGGCTTCGGGTTCGCCCGCGCGGAGGTAGCCGAGCTGCTCGGCGGCGACGCGCAGGCCAACGCAGAGGAGGCCCGCTCGGTGCTCGCCGGAACCAAGGGCGCGGTGCGCGACGCTGTGGTGCTCAACGCGGCCGGCGCGCTCGTGGCCCACGCGGGGCTATCCAGCAGCGCTGAGTGGCTGCCGGCCTGGGAGGACGGGCTGGCGCGCGCGGTCGAGGCGATCGACAGCGGCGCGGCCGAACAGTTGTTGGCTCGCTGGGTCCGCTTCGGCGCTCAGCTCTGAGGCCAGCCGCGCCGAGCGGGCCAGCGCTGCCCACGATGTCCACGGCCCGGCCGAAGCCAGCGGGGAAGTCCACCCGTGGACGCCATCGACGTACACGATGCGCACCCCGGGAGCTGCCAGCCAGCGGGCGATGAGCATGGTCTCCTCGACCAGAGCCCCGGCCAACGGCGCCGGCTCGGGCAGCACCGTCTCGGCTCCCAGCGTGATCGCATCGACGACGGGCATCGGCGGGACACCGCGCGTAGCGCACCCCGCGGCAGCCAGCCGGCCGTGGCGGATCACCGCGAGGTGCCACCCGCCGGTGCCGTCTGGTGCTGCGGCCACCAGCTCGGGCAGGGCCACCAGGGCGCGGGCGCGTTGGCTACGCCACAGGGCATCGATGGCTGCCGCAGTGCGGTCGCGCAGCCGCGCCGCACTTTCGTAGTGCCCGCGATCAGCCAGCGTGTTCACCTGCTGCACCGCGGCGCCCAGGGCGCCGTTGTCGGCGCCGTCCAGCAACGCGGTCGCACGCCCGACCGCTTCGGCGTACTCGTCTGCGGTGGTGTTCGGCGTCGCTGGGCAGGGGCTGACTTCGGCCGGCGGGCAGCAGTGCCGACCGGCCCGGCCCAATCGCGTTGTGCAGGTTCGGATTCCGGTGAACCGCGAAAACAGGACCGCGGCCTCTGCGGCGTCAGCCCGAGAACGGAACGGCCCGATAGCCCGGTCGTGGCGCGGAGTGCGCACCACGGTCAGGCGGGGGAAAGCCTCGCTGGACAGGGTGATCCACCACCACCGCCGGGGAAACTTCGATCGTCGGTTGTAGGGCGGAGCGGCCGCGGCCAGCAGTCGTAGTTCGCGCACTCCGGCCTCCAGCGGATGCGCGCATTCGACGTGATCGATGCGGGTGGCCAGCGCCACCATCTCGGCGATGCGGCTACGGCGTTCGGAGCCGTTGAAGTACTGCGCGACTCGTCGGCGCAGATTGGTGGAGGTGCCGATGTAGAGCACTTCGTCGGACGGGCCGCGGAACAGATAGACCCCGGGCAGCTCGGGCAGCCCGACTGCCAGGCTGCGCTTGCGGCGCTGGGCCGGTGTCGTGTGCGACAAGTAGGCACGCAGGTCGACGAAGGTGTTGACCTGCTGGTTGCCCAGCCGCTCGATGAGCACGTGCAGGACGTCGACGGTGGCGCGGGCGTCGTCGAGTGCCCGGTGGGTGGGGGTGGTGCTCACCGCGAACAGTCGGGACAGCTCGGCAAGCCGGACACTGGGTGCCTCGTCGCGGCTGAGCACCCGGCGTGCCAGCCGCACCGTGCACAGCACCGGCGGCCGCGGCCAGGCCAGATCGCAGCGCTGCGCGGCGGCGGTCAAGAACCCGACGTCGAAGCCGGCGTTGTGAGCGACCAGCACCGACCCGCGGTCGAATCCGGCGAACTCGAGGAAGGACGGCAGCACGGCGTCGATCGTGGGCGCCTCATAGACCATGGCGGTGGTGATACCGGTCAGCCGGACGATCTGTGGCGGAATGCCGCGCTGCGGGTTGATCAGCGTGGCGAACTCACCCTCGACCACTCCACCACGCACTTTGACCGCGCCGATCTCGGTGATGGCGTCCGCTTCGGCGCCCCCTTTTGGCGAGGCCCGGCCGCCGGTGGTCTCCAGGTCCACCACCACGAAGGTGGTGTCGCGCAGGTTGGCCGGGGCGGCGTCGAAGTCGGCTTCGAAATGCGGGAAGCTCAGCTGCCCTGTGCCCGAGCCGGTGGTCATGTACCGAACCGTAGGCGGGCCCACTGACACCGGCGGTTCAGCGAGGCTCGACGGAGGAGAGGTGAAGCTGGGACCGGCGCATGAGCCCGGCGGTTCAGCGAGGCTCGACGGAGGAGAGGTGAAGCTGGGACCGGCGCCATGAAGTCAGGTTGTCGGTGCCTGGAGTTAGCGTGCCGACAACTGATCGAGAGGAATCGTCATGGGACAGATCTCGGGACACTCGGATGACCGCGGCGCCCGCCGGGCGGATTCGGATCCGATGGTGATCGACTGCGATGACTGTGCGGTGCGCGGACCGGCGTGCCGGGACTGTGTGGTCAGCGTGTTGCTGGGTGTGCCCAACGAGCTGCTCGAAGACGAGCGGGCGGCGCTCGATGTGCTTGCCGAGGCCGGGATGGCGCCGCGACTGCGGTTAGTCCCGATCCGCGGCGAGCGCGGACCGTCGCGCCGCTCGGGTGTGGCCTGACCAGGGGCGAACCAGGATAAGTGGCCTTAGAACTTTCACAATCCTGACTGTTACAGTCGGCAATTCGTGATGGACAACGACGTTGCCATTCCGTAACCTATTCGAGACCTTACGTTTCGGCGGCGGTACACCCCCTGTGCCTCCCTGGGCAGTGTTAAGGATGCAATCTTGGAGCTCGAACGTATGCAGTGGCGTCTGCGTGCTTTGAGGCGCCCTGCCTTCGGCGCCGCAGCCGGTTTGGTAGTTGGTATCACGACTCTGAGCAGCGTGTTGGTCGGAAACGTCCACGCTGATCCCGCCGACGACGCCCTGGCGAAGCTCAGCGAACTGTCCCGTCAGGCCGAGCAGACCACCGAGGCCATGCACACCGCGCAGCTCAACCTCGACGAGAAGCTCGCCGCGCAGCAGGCCGCGGACAACGCGCACGCCGCCGACCAAGCCGCCCTGGATTCGGCCCGCGACCAGCTGACCACCTACCGAGCGGCCGTCAATCGCTTCGCCGCCACCACCTACATGGGTGGCCGGGTCGGCGGCGCGGACGCCATCCTGACCGCCGAGTCACCGCAACAACTGATCGACAAGCTCGGTGTGCAGCGGGTGGTTGCCAGCGACCTGTCGGTGCAACTGGACCGTTTCCGTGCCGCCAGCGAGCAGGCCGATCAGGCCGAGCAGGCGTCCGCCAAATCGGCTGACGACGCCCGCACGGCAGCCGAGCAAGCCGCCGCGGTGCGCGCCGAGCTGCAGGCCCGCCAAAGCCGTCTGCAACTGCAGATCTCGGTGGTGAAATCGCAGTACTACGCACTGACGC
>Ga0182738_1004609_pt1 | contig 15162 bp, 17 predicted proteins | sample eDN5th30CBELigMG_FD_128876 | JGI IMG/M metagenome (GOLD analysis project Ga0182738, IMG submission 128876) | Enriched Miracle-Growth compost microbial communities from Emeryville, California, USA - eDNA 5th pass 30_C BE-Lig MG (version 2)... ... | reverse complement strand
GCCGTTCAAAGGTCTGACGGCGATTATCTCGTGGACGCAACACCGCCACAGGATTGGGCAATCGCCGCCGCAGAGGCTGATGGCTGGCTATATGACTGCGCCAGTTACCAGCATGACAACAATGCTGTGCTCATCGCGAACGCCGTTGATTTGTTACCTTATGCGCGAACCTCAACGGTTTCGCTTTCTGACCGCGTGCGCCTGCTGACCGTTCTCGATGACGACGGCCCACTTCCGCTTAAGCATTGTTTTCAACTCATTCGAAATTCAAGCGAGCCAATGGCTGCAATCGCCGCGCTCTATTTTTCCGGTGAAATCGTATTCGATTTGACTGAGAGGATAGCTCCGGAAACACGCGTTTCCAGAACCTAATTCACCCCCCGCGATCCTGAATGATGCAAATCGGCGTTTTCGCGCCCGGTATGAGGAGGCTTATCGATGAATAGCCAGCAATATTTGAACGACATGATCGGCAAACTCCACCAACTGATCGATGATCTGAAGATGCTCCGAGATGGCAAACAGCCAGCACCTGAAATTCTTGATGACAGTCCCGCTTTATACGATTGGAGTCAGACTACTCGACCTGCGGTGTGCCTGGAAGGATTCATTCAAGAGCATCCGAGGCTTGGTCGCAACAAGCTCATCATCACCAGCGATCTCTACTATCTTGACCCCGAATTGCAATTCGCGCGCACCCTTTCCAGGTTCTATAGGCTCGGCAATCCAGCCAGGTTCGGGCGGCAGCATTAAATCCATGAGGGCAACGTCGATGAAACTCATCCGAATATCGGATCGCTACTGGCGGCCACCCCTTCCCCTACTTCCACCCAGTGTGAGTAAACAGAATGACGTATTTTCAACGAACACAAGACGGTTTGGCCTTGGAGCTGGCTCGGGCACACGTCACTAGGCAAATTCGAAATCACGGCCTTCAACAATTTCTAGCAGGGCGAGTGTGCACTCTTGCTATCATTATCGATCACCAAGAAGATCTGGTATTCTACGAACGCGCGCTTACTGAGATCAAACACTACTGTGCGGGCCCGCGCTCCCAAAAGATCATCACAATCGACGAAAAGCAGGCGCAACGCCAAAAAAGGTTAAAGCGACCAACCGAGGAATTTTCGTGGGCAAGGCAAACCGTCTTCTTGACGCATAATGAGTTATCATTGCCTGAACACGTATCGGCAACAGTAGACTATGTTGTTCCCATTAAAACCGACGTATCACTTTGCGAAGCCGTTGCTCGGGATTTTCGGCACACTAAGATTGAATTTTCGAAAATCGATGAGCTTTGTTCCGTTTCTCTAAGCCTTGTAGCATCTTTCATCGCTCAAAATTGGACTGAGACGGAGATCAGAAAGAAACTCCATCAATTCACTTGCGTCACAAAAATTTCTCAACAATCCCGAGCAACAGATACCAATCTGGATAACCTAGTTGGATACGGCCAAGCTGCTATCTGGGGTAAGCTTCTAGCCAGCGATCTTAATCTTTACCGTGCCGGTCATTTACCTGGTCAGATATTGATCGGGGTATCCTTATCAGCGGCCCGCCGGGTGTCGGAAAGACCCTCTTTGCTCGCGCGCTCGCCAACACATGCAACATTCCACTGTATGCGCATTCACTTGCTCGCTGGCAATCACAAGGCAGTTTGGATGATCTGCTGAAGGCTATGCGGTCTGCTTTCGAAGAAGCCAGAAAAAACGCTCCAGCAATTCTCTTTCTAGACGAGATCGACAGCTTCGGTAATCGAGCTAATCTGTCGGGACATAACGCGAATTATGGGCGACAAGTCATCAATGGACTGCTCGAACACCTTGATGGCGTCAGTAACAGAGAAGGTGTTTTCGTTATTGCGGCAACAAACATGCCAGACTTAATTGATCCTGCAATTACCCGTTCCGGACGTATCGAACATCATGTAGCTATTACCCTACCCGATCCAGCCGAACGAGAAGGAATTCTCAAATTTCATCTTGGCCATGACCTCGAAGGCGAGGACATCTCTGACGTGGCGGAAAGTTTGACCGAGGCATCTGGAGCAGATATCGCAAAGTTTGTGCGGCAGGCTCGGCATATTGCGCGTTTGGAAAAACGGCCTTTGGCGCTGTCCGATTTGCTGAAATTGAAACCAGCTACTACGCCCCTTCAGCCTGACGACATCCACCGAATTGCTGTTCATGAGGCTGGACATGCCGTCGTCGCCCACGCCCTTTCGGATAGCCTTGGCATGGTGCCGGTTTCGGTAATGATCAATCGCGAAGTCCAAAGCGGAACCGCTCGTCTGGGTGGTGTTAAATTGCGTAATACAGAGGCCAAGATTGTCAAATTAAGAGAAAATTACGAAGCCGAGATTTGCAGCTACCTAGGAGGTCTGGCAGCCGAACATGTTATTCTTGGAGCTCATTCCGATGGCGGTGGAGGAGTAGCTGGGTCAGACCTTTCGAAAGCGACCGAGATTGCCATCAGGATGGAAGTTTCGTTCGGTTTAGGTGAAAATCTGACATTCTGGGCCTCCCATGACGAGTGCAAGCCCGACTTTGTAAAATGCAATCCGCGACTGCAGACCGTTGTCGATAAGACTCTTCAATCTTGTTTTGCCAAGGCATGCGAGATCATCGAAGCTAAACAAGACTTCTTGTTATCTGTCTCAGCTATTCTGGAAAGAAACGGCGAAATCAAAGAGGATGAGCTTTTGACGGTTTTGTCTGGCTCCGGCACAGACCTTCAGCCTGAACGGCTAAGATCCAATTATATCGACAATTACCCCGGCCTCTCCGAACATTAGACGAGCTTCGTCAAAGGCCTCCTTCCATCTCGGTGAATCAGAGATATGGTCAGTCACGACACGAATAATTCCGCTTTGGATAATTAACCCGGCACAGGTAGCGCAAGGATGCAGAGGACTTACATAAAGGGTGCAGCCCGTTAATGATTGAGCCGCAGATATAATTGCATTGGCCTCAGCATGCACAACTCTCAATAGCTTTCTACGACGATCTTTGTATATTTCTGGATCGTCGTCACAGCGTCTTGGAAAACCATTCCAACCTTTTGATGCGATAGTACCGTCCGGACGTAATATGCATGCGCCTACTTGCCTATCAGGATCCTTCGACATCGTCGCTGACAGTTGTGCTTCCTTCAAACCATATTCGTCCCATCGTTTGTTTTTCAATGCGGACTCCGAATCCAATAAAAGTGGCTGCATTCCCAATGGCCTTCTATGGCCAAACCAGCATGAAACCACTAATAGCTCTTATCTGTGAAGATGAATACAGGGGGCGCAACAAAGTTCATTCTGCTCCAATAGTTATTCTGAATATGCTTCCAAGCTTATTCATCTGAACACTGCTACCACACACAAAGACGCCTGATGCTTGGCTATAATCAATCATTTCCCAGCTCATAACCCAGGAATCAGTATGCAGAAATTTTTGCGTCGTCGACTTGAATTGAGCGATATGGATCGTGCCGCTATCGTTCATCGCGCTGCGTTTGATGACCGGTTGCCCTGGTTGGCTGGACTGCATACTCCGGCTGAAGAGCAGTGGTTTTACAAGGAACGTGTTTTTACCGCCACGAATTTAATGATAGTTATATTTGACACATGAAATTTTCAGTCGAAGGTCAATAAAATTAAATATAGAATTGACATGCCTTTGTATATTACGCGATGTAAATCATCCATCCTATCAAATATAATTGACAATTCATTTCATAACATTAATAATATTATCCCACCTAATTAACAACAATATCAATGGGGGAGATAATATAATAGCTGCAAAAACAGAAGTCCTTGGCACAGAGCCGATTCTCTCGGACATTAAGTTCAAAACAAGGCGGGCGAATATACCTGCCCCGCAACCGAAAATAAATGTAACAACTATTGGCCCTACCAAGATCGCCCCGCGACCGAAGGCACCAATGATATCCCATGCGTAAATATACAGAAGCAGGGAAAGTCCGGAAAACGCTGAAAATACGATCCAACTGTGAGAATACGCCATTATGGCTACTGGCACGAAATACACTAACAGCAAAGCTGTGACGAATGACATGAATCCCCCGAGATACTCATACTTAGCTCATATCGAAAGCAGTGACGAATAATGCAATATAGCTGTCTCCCGTGGCACAAAAATTAGAAGTCCTCGGTCCGGCATGGAAGGGAAATCGCTAGGGAATCGATAAATCATCAATGAGACTGGTTGCTCTTTTTAGTGCGGCCCTGGCTGCATTGAGTTCAACAGACACTTGAAACGCATTTCGATGACTTAAACGCAGGACAGCGCGAAAAACAGCATCGGAATGCTCGGCCAGAACAACCAATTGCCATCCGCTCGGCGAGCGAGCGCCCGACAGCCAATATTTGGCAGTCCGATCACTGGCCCCTGTCCATTTCGTGATTTCTTTAGCCGCTTTGCGACTATCGCCAAGTTCCGATTTTAGCGCGACTGACATCTCTTCTAGAAAGATACGCCGCGCTTGTTTCAGAACATCTGTGCCCTTTTTAGGAACCATTGTACTTACCCTTATGGTGTATATTAGTCCTTTAATCAGCTTTTCCGCCAAGAAAGACGATGATTATTGATTGGAGTCACCAAACAGGTCCCGTCTTAATGCCTCCCGTGTCGGCGGCAGCTTATGTTCGTATGTCCACAGATCACCAGCGTTATTCAACCGACAATCAGCTTGCGGCAATTCAATCATATGCCGAGAAGCACAATTATGAAATTGTTCAACTCTATGCTGACGAAGGTAAGAGCGGCCTAAGTCTACGCGGGCGCGACGCATTAACTAGGTTACTTTTCGACATTGAAAACAATCACGTTAATTATAAGGCTCTCCTCGTATACGACGTTAGCCGCCTCGGACGATTTCAAGATCCTGACGAAGCTGCGGAAATTGAGTTGAAATGCAAACGTGCCGGTGTCTCGGTGCATTATTGCGCAGAGCAATTTTCGAATGACGGCAGTATGGGCTCTTCAATCGTTAAAACACTCAAACGCGCGATGGCTGGCGAGTACAGTCGTGATCTTTCCGTCAAAGTTTATAATGGGCAAGTGCGCCTAATCCGATTAGGCTTTCGACAAGGTGGCGCTGCCGGTTACGGCCTGCGACGCATGTTAATAGATCAGTACGGCAATCAGAAAAGCGAACTTTTGCCAGGTCAGCAGAAGAGCATCGCGACTGACCGGGTCATTCTCGTTCCCGGCCCCGTCGAGGAGCAGAAACTCGTGACGGAGATCTACGATCTGTTTGTTAATCAGAAACGCACGGAAGCCGAAATAGCCCAGCAATTGAACGAGATGGGCGTCCTGACCGATTTAAATCGGCAATGGACGCGCGGTACCGTTCATCAGATACTAATTAATGAAAAATACATCGGCAACAATGTTTGGGCGAAGACGTCTTTCAAGCTCAAATCCAAACACGCTCGTAATCCCCCGGAAGAATGGATTCGAGCCAACGGAGTCTTCGAACCAATTGTAAGCGAAGAACTTTTCCAGAAAGCTACGAAAATTATTCTCGAGCGTTCTGCGCGATTGAGCGACGACGCAATGTTGGAGAAACTGGCAAAGGTGTTTCGCGACACGGGCTATCTTTCTGGCTTAATAATAGATGAAGCGGAAGAATGTCCTTCAAGTAGCGCTTTTACTCATCGCTTCGGTAGTCTGCTTCGGGCCTATACATTGGTAGGGTTTGCGCCTGACAAAGATTACAGTTTCATTGAAATTAATAAGGCTTTGCGCCGCACACATCGCGATCTCATAGGCGAACTCATCCTTGGCCTTCAGGTTGCCGGTGGAAGAGTAAACCAGGATCCAGAAACAGATCTGCTCACTATCAATGCTGAGTTTACAGTCTCACTTATAATCGCGCGATGTCTAACCACGGCCAACGGCCACCTTCGATGGAAAGTCCGGCTCGACACAGAAATTCGCCCAGATTTTTCGCTTGTCGTTCGTATGAACCAATCGAACTCCGCCGCTCACGATTACTATCTATTGCCAACGATGACGATTGAGCAAGCCGTGGTGCGTCTTTGTGAAGAGAACGGTTTATATTTCGACGCATTCCGCACTGAATCACTAGACAATTTTTATTCTTTGGCTGCTCGTGTTCCAATTTCGGAGGTTGCGTGATGTCTGCTACACCTGCCCAGAAGATTGAGATGATACCCATTTCCAGTATCACGGTGATTAACGCCCGCAGTCGAAATCGAAAACAGTTTCGAGAAATCATCGACAATATCGGCCAGATCGGTTTGAAAAGACCCATTACTGTCGCGCGCCGTATGACGTCTGAAGGACCCTGCTACGATCTAGTTTGTGGTCAAGGCCGTATTGAAGCCTTTATAGCGCTTGGCCAAGCCGAAGTTCCAGCACTTGTCGTCAATGCAAGAACCGAAGACTGTTACATCGCAAGCCTAGTCGAGAACTGTGCACGGCGTAAACTTCGGGCTGTCGATTTATTGAACGATATCGCAGGTATGAATCGGCGCGGTCATTCTGTTCCGAAGATTGCACGAATGACGGGCCTCACGTCCGAATACATTTATGCAATTATAAGCCTTATCGAAAAAGGGGAAGAACGGCTTCTCAAAGCTGTCGATTGCGGACAGATTCCATTCTCCATTGCATTAGAAATTGCTGGCGCGCAAGACCACGAGATTCAATCTGCCTTACAGACCGCATACGAAAGCAACCTTCTTCGTGGACGCAAGCTAATACAGGCCAAGAGAATTGTCGAAATGCGTCGTCTGCGAGGTAAGGGCCTGAAGGTCTATGACAGTCGAGCTCGACCGATGTCATCTGAAGCTATTCTCAAGGCGTTCGAAGCCGATACGACGAAAAAGAAAATGCTGATTAAGAGGGCCAATGCCGCCAAAAGCAGACTAGCATTCATAATTGCAGCTCTGAGAACGCTTCTTCTCGACAGTCGGTTGAAACCAATCTTGGAAGAGGAAGGATTGACAACCGTTCCTGAAGTATTGGCTCGAAAGCTCTAGATCTGGAGAAAATTCATGTCAAATAGCAGAAAAGATGGCCCCGTATCACTAGCTTTCGAAACAACCAGCCTTCGCATTTCTCTGGATTCCATTCTTCCCTTGAGGCCTATGACGCCAGCCGCGTTACGGTCTTCCAAGTATGCGCAAATAGCGGCTTCCATAGCGGAAATCGGCCTTATAGAACCGCCGGTCGTCGTTAGAGACAAGCAGAATGCTACCCTATTTCATCTTTTAGACGGTCATTTGCGTTTGGATGTTTTACGCAAGAGGGGCGATACCGAGGTCGTATGCCTTGTTGCAACCGAAGATGAAGCCTTCACTTACAACAAAAGGATCAGCAGGTTGGCGACGATCCAAGAACATAAAATGATTATGAAGGCTATCGAAAAAGGTGTTTCAGAGGAACGCTTGGCTCGAGCACTGAACGTTAACATCAACAGTATCAAGGCTAAAAAACGATTGCTCGACGGCATCTGTCCGGAGGCTGCCGAGCTGCTAAAAGATAGACACGTACCGTTGAATTCGATGTCTCAAATTAAAAAGCTGAAACCAATGAGGCAAATTGAAGTCGCTGAACTTATGATTGCGATGAACAATTATAGCCAAAGCTATGCGAATTCGCTTGTGCTATCGACCCCCGAGGGCATGCTGATCGCCCCCAAAAAAGCCGCTAAAGGGCTAACACTTGAGCAGATTTCCAGAATGGAAAGCGAGACGGCAAACTTGGAAAAGGAGTTCAAGATTGCCGAAGAAGATTACGGCAAAGATAACATCGATCTGGTTATTGCCACCGGATACGTCGGTCGATTGTTAGAAAACGTCCGGGTTGTCCGGCAACTTGCCCAATACTATCCGGAGATACTGGCGGAGTTTCAACGAATAAGCGAAAACCGAAAGGCTGCATAAAATTTATGTTGAAAGGGCTATAGGTGCTTACGGGCCCTGATAGCGTGAACCCACGTGTTATTGAACATAACAGCTCCGATGAGCAGCGCCACTGCGCCCAACGCGATCATGCCAACGGCTATCCCCTGGTCTCCGAACTGCTGATAAAGCCATCCAGATTTTTCAACCGTTTGAGCTGGTTTTCCAAGACGAAGAATGCCTTGGATGAGTGCTCCGAAACCGACAATCAACATGCAAACGCTTCTAATCATGGCGTGCAAATATCAGGTCTGCTCGATCATATCCATATCGCTTATTGAGACTTTGGCTCGTCGGTCATCGGTGAGGCGGCTTTGAAAATAAACGGAACTCTCACCTTTCCGACAATTGAGGTCTGATATGGCTGGCATTTCCTCACAGCTTCCTCAGCTGCCAATCCGACAACATAGTTGGTGAAGCCTCCAGATTTCACCGTTTCAACCTCAGTTACTTTTCCGTTTTTGTGAAGGCGGAATTCTATAACAGCGTCTCCAGACTGGTTTAGAGGCATCCTAAAACATTTGCGAACCTGATTGGCGAGACGGAGAGCCTCCTCACGGCTGGGTAGCTCATTGGCGAACGAAACACCGACACCCAGTGTTGCCATCAAGGCAATACCATACAGCGTGATCTTCATACTCAACTCCTGAAAGTTAACGTTCAACGCGCACGAGAGCTAAGACTGCTCCTTATGCCGGTTGCAACTTCGGTTGTGAATCCTGAGCATAATAACGCCACCAAATTTTTATGGTTAACTCAAATTTAGTTGTTGCAATCAAATCGAAATGCTGCCATATGCAGCGCCCTGAGCTTAAACGCTCAAGCAAAAGGATAATATCACCATGATACGCAAACCGACTACCCAGTGGAGCACAAGCAAAGCCTAGTATTGGCGTCGGTTTAATACCCGTTGCGCGATTGCATCGGCTTATCCTTGTGTTCCCCAATTGACAGACTTTTGGCCATCCTGGCCACCAAAAGCTTTCAGGGGACAGCTATGAATTTTTCTCGTCAAGTATCTCGAAATATCAGTCTTCAACGTGCCGGTCTCGGATTCATTACCGATTCTGACGCTTTGCGTTGTGGCTCGAACGCCAGTTACCAGGATGGTCACGGCGTGACCGAGGCTGGGGGTTTGGAAATACCAGGCTCAACCAACTGATCGCGGATCAGCGGGAACCAAGTACTGGCAGGAACCCACGCATGGTCACGCCACCCGCCGTCCCGGCCACAGAAACAATACAACAGCTCGTGGCTTCACTCCATTCAACGATGTCGTCGTTTATCACGAAAGTGAGCTGGAGCATCGTGTTTCGACTTTGCTTCAAGCTCGAACAGACGTCGACGAGTTGCATTCCCAGTTTCCGGTGATGGCATACCTCGACGCTGACAACGTTCAACGGACCCACACGTTTGACTATTTCGTTGTGTTGCGCTCCGGACGACGGATGGCAGTTACCGTTAAACAGTTCAAGAAGCGGGCAAAGATGCACCTGCTGCTCAAACAAGTACGGCAGTCGGGCATGTTGGTCAGAAATGAACACAACGAATTCAGAGCGGGGTTCGTGGATGACTTGGCTCTCATCACCGACGTTGACGCAAACATGGACGCCTTTCTGAACGCGTCGGACATTTTGAGAGCGCGCGATTTCTACAATCGCGAGGATCATGTCGAATTATTGGACCAAGTCCAACATTTCCCCGGAAGGTTTCGATTTGGGGAGCTGTTTCGGAATTGCACAAACCAAGCTCGTAGGTGGACAGCTGCTTGGGCGCTCATTGAACACGGAAATATCAGGCCTTTCCAGCCTGGCAGGATCAGCGATGTTAGCTGGATGACAGTGGCTCGCTAGGTTCTCTGCGCATTGGAAACATAGAGAGGGATTGTCATGTACAGCTTAAATTCACAGCCTGCAGTCTTTAAACGATCAATGGTCAACATGTGTTCGAAGGACCGCTTGCACCTAAACGGCAGAAACTGGATTCCGGTCAATCCCAATGGAGATGGCTGGCATCTGAGAAGCGATGACAAGCATGACCGGGAAGTCTTCGTCAGTCACCAAGAGATTTATGACGACCTGTCGGCAAACCGTGGTGCCGTGAAATACGGTTATCACGACATCGAACAGCAGAAGCTACGTATGATTTTTGGCGATAAGCAGTTCACTGACTTTCCCGAAAAGGTACAGTTCCTCGCACTTTTGCGCGAAAAACTTATCAAAAAATACGACGAGGCATATCCAGAATACAAACGCAGACGGTGGAACCACGACGAGCTTTCCAAAAAACTGCGCGCTTGGTTCTTTGAGATTCAGGATGATCTCGCGCCAAAAGGGAAGCGAGCCGACCAAGCTACGAACGTACCGCGATATGCAACGCCATCGGTTAAAACGTTTTGGCGCGACTACTCCAAATATCATGAGTGTGGCGGCGACGTATTGGCCCTCGTTCAACGTCATCATGGACCAGGTATGCATTTTCGCTCGATTGATCCCGAATCCATGGCGTTCGCTCAGAAGGAAGCTCAGCGATACATGGAACGCACCCGACTGACCAAGGCTCAAGTATACCGACAGTACCTCGCAGCTCTCGCTGCCGAGAATGCATCGCAAGAAAAGGAGCTGGTGAAAATTTCGCGCACTAAATTTGAATCGATCATCGATGCCTTTGACGAATTTGCAAAGGTTGCCGGTCGCCATGGAGAAGCTCAAGCGAAGAAAAAGTTCTCTTCAATTAAGAGATCCTTCGACGTTGAAGTGCCTGGCGAACGCATTGAAATCGATTTTTGGAACGTCGAACTGGTGTCTCTTTTGACGGAAACCGGGATGTGGAGCCTGCTACCTGAAGCATATCGCTCGCAGATCGGGAGCATTCGCGTATGGTTTGTGGCCGCAATTGATGTCGCTACACGCTACGTGCTGGCATTCAAAGCCAGCACGGCCCCGAATGCGTCCAATGCGATTGAAGCTATCCGGATGATCATGATGGACAAGACGTTCATCTCACAACAACTGGATTGTAAAACGCCATGGATCGGCCGCCTTCGCCCTCGATGCGTCTACAGCGATAACGGAAGCGAGTTCATCAGTTCACGTACGCAGGAGGTCCTTCGTAACGCTAAGATCGCGTACGTTCAGCCACCCGCTGGCCGTCCGCAAGCGCGTCCATTCATTGAACGCCTTTTCCGTTCCATCGGGCCTATGGTCGCTGGCGAGTTTGATGGTCGTACGTTTGGTTCGATTGCAGAAAAGGGCGATTACAATCCAGAAGCCCATCTCAGTCTCCAAACTGACGAACTAATCAAGATGTTCACCATCGCAATTTGTGACATCCATCACCGTGCACCACATGCCGGTCTTGGTGGACGTTCGCCTCATGATGCATGGGTTCAGAAAACGCAGGTCTATCCGATCAACTTTCCCCCGAATGATGAAGAGATGCTTCACATTTTCGGTGAGAAAATTGTTCGGCGCATTTCAACGAACGGCATCGTCTTTATGGGAATTCCATATAGGAACGACGAGCTGTCTCTTCTCCATTCAAAGGAAGGCCAGGTTCAATTCGAAGTAAAATACGACCCTGCAGATCTTCGTACCATCGCGGTCAAGCATCCAAAGGAAGGTTGGTTTCAAGTCGAGAACAAGATCGAGCTGGACGAATGCGTATCACTGGAAGAATGGATCTCAGCACGCCAAAAATTGCGCATCGCAAATGCGAAAGAATCTGAGTCCGGTTTGGACGCTATGTATTCGGCGCTGAGACTGATGAGAGAATCTGGCGAAACCGCAAGACTGCGAGCAAGACTGAGTCCGAGAACACTTGAGCCTAAGCAGATCGAGGCGCTTGAGAGCGAGTTGTACGGCAGTTGGGTCGCGCAACTTAAAGAGAACACAGAAAGCGTTGGATCTGTCGTTTCACTTCCGGGTGATCTGCTTTCACCGACCGGAACCTCAGCGATTGCCGATTATCATTCCAGTCCAACCAAATGGGTATCCGTAACAGCTCTGGAAACCCCTCCAAGCGCTGTACGCGTACCGAGCAATATGACCAATTCCGGGTTTGAAACAACGGAGCCGGTATCAAACGACGACTATTACGACGACTACATTTAAAGGCGGGAAACCAATGAATAACACCAAATTGAAGGAAATTAAGAAGCAGATTTACGCAACTTACCTAGAGGGTTCTCGCGATCAGAAACTGCGAGCTATGTTGCGGGCTATGGTCGAGAACGTATCGGATTGTTTCAATGGAGGCGGCTCGCGGCAACGCGCACTCTTCCTGATTGGCAATTCTGGCAGCGGAAAAACTTTCTCACTGAAACACCATTTCGCGCTTATTCAAGAATTTCAGCCCTTTCAAAACGAGTACGGTGAGACGGTCAACCCCCTTCTGAGTATCGAAGCGCCAAAGCCCTGTACTATGAAGGGCTTTGCTATCGCTGTGCTGGAAGCTCTGGGTTTACCAGCCAACCCTAAGCAGACAGAAGGTAGCTTGTACGTATTGGTAAAGGCGCAGATCAAGGCGCGAGGAGTGCTATATCTGCATGTCGACGAAGCACAGCATCTCATCCGTCACAACAGCACTGCGGCCATCCAGGACGTTCAGGATGGCCTGAAGAGCCTTATGCAAATCCCAGATTGGCCGCTACATATTATCTGCTCCGGTGTGAACGAACTCGCTCATTTACTCCAGAACGACCAGCAACTCGCAAACCGTAGTCGTGTGCTTCGTTATAGGGAACAGTCACCTGATACCGATAAGGAGTGGATCGAAGCCGCAATTCAAAAAATCGCCGTCGACATTAGTGGCCTCAAGGTCCCAGTGGAGTTACTGGAAGACGACTTTATTGGACGGCTTTGTCATGCAGCGATGGGTGGGTTTGGTAAAATCGTAGAGACGATTCAAGCGGCTTGCATTCTCGCATTGCAGAAAGACAAATCACAACTTGAAACGGGCGCTTTTGCTCAAGTTTATCAAGACTTCAGCGGATGTTTACCGGGAAGCAATATTTTCCGCGTCCCCCGTTGGTCCGAGATTTCGCCAGAACATGTCCTTGCGGACCTGCCATCAGTTGGCACGAAAAAAGGAGGGACAAAACAATGACATTGCCGGTTACCCTGCCCTTCCATGAAGATGAAAGTCCGATCAGCCTCGTGTCGCGTCTGGCGCGCGCGAATAGCTATGTTTCCCTGCAATCGTTGCTCGGTTTCACATACACGAGCCGAGAAGCTATTGTTCGTGGAGATCATGACGCGCTTGTGGAAATCTCGCAGCTTTCTGGGATTTCCATTGAACGCTTAGCGAATGCAAGCATCGTCCATCAGCATCCAGGTTCCAACTGGAAGCTTGGCCGCGCGATTTTCAATAAAGAGATGCGTCCGGGAAAGATGCTCCGCTACTGTCCCCATTGCGTTCTCAATGACATGGAAACAGGCATCGGCCGCGCAATCTCGCGACCTTATGCGCGCTCGTGGTGGAGCTGTCGCGGTATCGAAGGATGCCCAGAGCATGGGCTTAAGTTGGTCGAGCACCTTGTAACCTCTTTTGACCAGCGAGACGATTTTGCGACGTTCGTCGAGCAAAATGTCCAGAGGGTCCACAATCATGCACGCGATCATCAGCAAAGCTCGGCACCTTTGCTGGATCGGTTTCTGCGCGACCGCATTTCCCAACCTGCCAAAGCCAATGACCTGGTCGACACATTGGATGTCCATATCGTTGCTGAGCTTTCAGGATATTTGGGCAAATTCATTGCGATCCATAAGCTCACCGAACTACAGCACGAGGCGACGGACCAGCGTGAGTGGGGATTTAGGCTTTTGTGCAAAGGGCAGGCCGAAATGAAGCGCATTATTATTGAAACCATCGAGCAGAAAAGGCCGATGGTTCATTTCGTGCTCGATTTTTTTGGGCCTGTTGTTCTTTGGCTCCGAAGGAACCAATCCAAGCCAGCCTACGAGCCCGTGGTGACGCTCTTCCAAGAGATCGCTGAAATGAATATGCCTTTCGGACCAGGTATGGAATTCGTCCGTCCAGTTGAGAAAAGATACCTATATTGCGTGAATTCAGCTCACGAGGAGTTTGGTATTCACAAAGAGAGAATTAAGGCATTGATCGCCCAGCATGGACTAACGACACGTACCCATCTTCATAACTATTCGATCTATTTCGATGCAGAGGCGGCCCGTTCGATCCTTGAAAAAGCAAATGAAACCATTAACGGCAAAGAAGCAGCGTCTATTTTGGGACTAGGAGAAACGGGTTTCAATAGGCTTATCGACGCTGGAATATTGGGGAGTTCGGAAGTCAGAAAAAAAAGAGAGTATTTGCGTATTCAAAAATCGGATGTTGACGACCTTGTGGCGAAGCTTACTGACGACGCCGAAATCTGTAGCGAAGAAAATCCAGAATGGATAACGCTCGAAAAAGGTAGGGACTTCGGCGTGACTATCCCACAGATCATTGAAAAAATTATCGAAGGGAACGCCAAAGTTCGCATTAAGCCTGGTTCAGAAGGGCTTCTAAAGCGACTGAGGGTCAACTTCTATAACTTGAAACCAATTGAGGCTTATACCCCAGTTGAGGGCGAAACATACGTCTCTTATGCAACGGCGAACCTGGCATTGGGGACATCCGATAATACGTTGAGTGAGCTCATTAAAAAAGGGTATGTACGGGAAAAGCCTCGTCATCTTAATAGTTCTTCACATCGTCTCGTGGCTGAGTCCTCGATCTACGAGTTCAAAAAGCATTACATCTCTCTGACCGCTCTTCGTGAAATTCCAAGCATCAACTGCGTTGGTGTAAAATCCCGTCTTGCTGCGTTGGGTGTTTTCCCGCTTCTCGGTCGAAACAACAAATACACGAGCTTCTATTCACTCGCAGATTTGCGAAAAATGAATCTGATTCAATCCTAAAACCATCGACCTGAAGTTTGTAGAGCCCGCTAAGCGGGCTTTATTTTTGCCCTACGATCAGAAAGTGGACAAAACAAACGCAACGAAACACCTGCACCTATCTGGAGGCACCCGAAAAAATGTAACAAAATCAATGGATGGCAAAGCGAATAAGACAAACCAACGCAGCATTTACAGCTGTAATCGCCGCATCGCGTTGATTTCCTACACTGCTTGCCGCCCGGCAATGCCTGTTCTCCTCCGGCAATGAAAGCTTCTTTCCGGCAGCAATACCCAGCGACCTGAAACCGTTGC
>Ga0182738_1004608_pt1 | contig 15165 bp, 17 predicted proteins | sample eDN5th30CBELigMG_FD_128876 | JGI IMG/M metagenome (GOLD analysis project Ga0182738, IMG submission 128876) | Enriched Miracle-Growth compost microbial communities from Emeryville, California, USA - eDNA 5th pass 30_C BE-Lig MG (version 2)... ... | reverse complement strand
TTCCCGCGGCACACGAAACTTTATCGCCTGATGACGACGAAGCCTGGAGAGTAATGGATAAACAGCAGTAGGCGGCTGTTGCAAACAGGATCAGCCGCTTATGCACTAATATACATCTCTCATGGACTCTTCACCAGTAAATCTTGGCTGTTAGGAAACTTACAAAGTTCTGCCGAGTATTCGGCCGAGTATCGTCTAAAGGCCAAAGTCCGGAACGACAGCTCGTAAAGTTCCGAGAGCTTAGCATTGAGGACAGTTTTACTTTTGTCGATAAGCAGAGTGACAAGAAGGGATCGAGTTTGCCCGGCGGACGGCGTTATATTTGGTCGGCCTAAGCAGGAGATCGACGGTAAATTTGTGGAAACGTATCGGGAATGGAGAGCTGGCCAGATTACCGCGACGGAGGCTATGCGTCAGATCGGTATGAAAAAGCCTACGTTTTACCGGCGAGCGAAGGAATACGAGAAAATCAATGAGCGGTTCTAGCTGTCGCCCGTTCCTCGGTGGCTTATATGGCGGAATACCAGCGAAGCTGACACAACAATCCACAAAGTAAATGTAATTAAAGGGAATCAGTTTTACGAAATGGCTTCATACTTTTTCAGTTGAGAATGTAACAAAACATGGGACAACTTCAACGAGAGCACGACGCTGATTGACGTACTGGGGAATTACCGTGAGCGCATGGGCTGCTACCCGGCTGTTTTTCAAGCGGATCAAATCTACACTACCGCACGCGCGAGAACTGTCAATTCCGCAAGGAAGGGCATTCGGCTAAGCGGCCCAGCACTGGGAAGCAAGCCCAAGAACGGGTCGACAAGCGAGGAAAAGCATCCTCAAGCAGGACACCGGCAAACGAAACGCGATTGAAGGCAAGTTTGGAGAAGGCAAGCGCAAATATGGGCTTGGCTGTATTCGTGCACGCCTCGTCTAGACAAGCGTATCGGTGATTATCCTGCAACTGCTGGTGATGAACCTAGAGCTCAGGCTCCGTGTTCTTTTTTGCCTTATTTTCACGTTGCTGTCTCGCCGTCGCATCGCCGGGAATTTCCTGAAGAACCATTCAGCATTCCCTATATAAGCCAGGTCACTTTTCCTGAGGCCAGGTGATACTCACTTACGATTATTTTCAAATCGCCATTCGCTAACTTCTCGTTTAGGGCTGAATGTTCATGTAATTCTTCCTCGACCAATTTGACATTTTCAATGACAACCCGATCGATCACGTCTTCTTCGGCTAATCCAGCGGATATCGCCTTTTCAGCCGCTGGTTCAATCTTATTGACAATAGATTGTAAATAAGCTGGATGTTTCCTTCTATTTAATGCTTCAATAACCGCACCGCAGTTCTCATGCCCTAAAACTAACACCAGTGGAACGTTAAAATGATCCACTGCATATTGGACACTTCCTATGACATCATCATTCACGATATTTCCTGCAACTCGAATCACAAAGAGATCTCCCAGTGATTGATCAACACAATCTCTGGTGCTTGCCCGTGAATCGGAGCAGCTAATGATGACAGCAATTGGTCTTTGTTCGGAGATAAACTGATTCCGATCTTGAATCACATCTTTTTCTGCTAAATGCCCCGTAACAAATCGTTGATTTCCTACTACTAAAAGTCGAATTGCTTGTGCAGGGTTCATTTCCTGCTTTATCTCTTCGCTGAAAGTAGGTTGATTCAATGGGTGACATCCTGTGCCCGACAGCAAACTCATCCATACGATCAAACAGAGCAGGTTGCGGGACTTCTTCACTGACACAACAACGGCCTCCATTTTATATTTTAATATTTGAATATCTAACTTTTATGCAGCCCAGAAGCAATCAAGCCATGAGCCATGATGAGTCCATAAGAAAATCCAGCGCAAGCGGCACTAATATCAATTGCACCACCGTTTTGAATTAGAAAATGGGCTTGAATTAAGCAGGATACTGTAGGAAAAGGAAAATCTGGTGTAGTGGTGCAAACAATAATAAAATCCACATCCTCGATCGTCTTGTTATACCGAAAGATGAGATTCCTGACTGCGCTTATACAGAGATCGCTGGTGAATTCGTCTAGCTCAGCAATACGTCGTTCATGAATGCCTGTCCGCTGTACGATCCATTCAGGACTGGTATCCACCATGTTTTCCAAATCATCATTTGTCAGTTTTCGTTGGGGTACATACGTTCCAATGGCTGTAATACGCGAATGAAACACCAATATTCCCACCCTTCATCCTTATTGAAATTGCTACGAAATCGGAAATTTTTGTCGATATTCATGTAGTTCCTTTTGAAAACGATGAAAAGGACTTGATAATATTTTTATATTCCGTTTTATTTTGGTTTTCCTTTTCCGAGTATGCTGACACTCATGGAGTTGATCAATCTGTTTGTCGATTTTTTCCCGTAGGGTTAGGATAAACCCGATCGCAATGTGAGATTTAGCCAGTTCATGAAGATCAGTAGCAAGAGCCTCACTCAAATTGCGAAGATCCGGAAGGTGTAACGACTTTGTCACATAAAAGACCTCTGGCGTAAAGTCCTCACGGTAATCTTGTCCCGGGACTTGCTCCCAAAAGTCATTCCATTCTCGTAATAGGTCGGTTTCATACAAAAAGAACTTTAAAAACCCGCATAACCATGCTGTACAACTTGTATTTCGTTTCTGGCATCCAATACCTTTGACAAGATGTCGACACCCTTGACAACAGGAACCTCCATTGGCGATACAAACGTTACAAATGGAATTGGACCCGATCTCATGTAACGCATGAACCCCCATTGTTATGACTGCTTGCCTGCTTACCTGCATGAAAGGTGCAGTCGATTCGTGAGAGGATGACGAATCTTGATGTGATGAGTCCTTACTCGTATAGCCCGGCATTCGCACCCACTCCTATGTTCTTTTTGAAAAATCAAATAATCAGATATTTGAATATGGGGGGTATTATACAGGAGATGCAACCAAATCACAATCCATGCGCCGGTATGCCCTTCTTTCCAGAATGCTTTTGGGTGAAGTTGTGTTATGATATTCATATATTCAAAAGTATAACGATTAAGGAGGCGTTAGCCGTGAATCAAAATATCCAACAGTTTAAAGCCGATTTTTTTAAGGCGCTGGCGCATCCCATGCGGATTCGAATCCTGGAGGTTCTGAGTGAGGGAGATAAAAACGTAAATGAGATACAGAGTATTTTAGGCTCAGAGGGTTCAGCCGTTTCTCAGCAGTTGGCGGTATTGCGAAATAAAAATGTGGTGACTGGCTTAAAAGAGGGTACTTCTGTCATTTATTCATTACGTGACCCGTTGATTAAAGATCTGCTCGCAGTCACAAAGCAGATCTTCGATAATCATCTTGTTGATGCTATTTCATTACTTGAGGTCATTCGAAATGAATCTTAAACTGAAAAACAAGGGTATCCATGAGCAACATCAAGGATCACCTTGTTTTTTTGTTTTGCAGTAGGAAACATGCGGAGTGACACGAGATTATTACGATTGACATTATTCGATGACAGGAGTAACATTTCACATATATTCAAATAATCAAATATATGAAGAAGAGAAGGTAGCTCAGATGAAATGTACGGGAAGATTTGAAGGATACCATGCAGCCGCATTCCGCAAGGATCTCATTTCAGGCCTCATTGTTGGCATTATCGCCATTCCATTAGGGATGGCGTTTGCTATTGCTGCTGGTGTAAAACCGGAATATGGCATTTATAGCACCATCGTTGCCGGCATTTGTATTTCCTTGTTCGGAGGTTCTAAATTTCAAATTGGCGGACCGACTGGTGCATTTATTCCGATCCTTTTCGCGATCGTCGTGGAATACGGATACGAAAATTTGTTGCTTGCAGGATTTTTGGCGGGAATTATTCTTGTTCTCATGGGGTTATTTAAACTCGGTGCGTTGATAAAATTTATTCCTCGCCCTGTAACCATCGGATTTACTGCTGGAATTGCCGTCATAATCTTCAGCGGACAAATTGCCAACTTTTTAGGTTTGAGCGGTATCGAGAAACATGAGAATTTTCTGCCTAATATGAAGGAAATTGTGATGCATCTCACAACTACAAATCTCTACAGTGTTATCACAGCGGTGGTTTGCTTGGCTGTCATCCTCCTAACGCCAAAATTTTTACCGAAGGTCCCTGGTTCCTTGGTAGGGCTCGTCGTATCCACTATAGTGGCGACCGTATTCTTTAAAGGGGAAGTTGCAACGATTGGATCGTCATTTGGAGCTATTCCAAGCACCTTACCCCATTTTCATTTCCCTGATCTAACCTGGGATCGCATTGAAAACTTGATTCGCCCCGCATTTATTATTGCCATGTTGTGCGGCATCGAATCTTTATTATCGGCGGTTGTTGCCGACGGCATGACCGGCAGTCGTCATAACAGCAATAGGGAACTGATTGGGCAAGGCGTCGCCAATATGGTAACCCCTCTTTTTGGAGGCATTCCAGCAACAGGAGCCATTGCACGAACAGCAACCAATATCAAAAACGGTGCGGTCTCACCTCTGTCGGGTATTATACATGGCATTGTTGTGCTGCTGGTGCTCATTTTGTTTGCACCTTACGCATCGGAGATCCCACTTGCTAGTATGGCACCGATTCTGATGCTCGTTGCCTGGAACATGAGCGAACGAAAAGAATTTGCTCACGTCTTGAAAACCAAAACGAGCGATTCCGTTGTCCTCCTTATTACCTTTTTGCTAACGGTCTTTACGAATTTAACGACTGCTGTTGAAGTCGGATTAATCTTAGCCGTAATTCTATTTGTGAAACGAATGAGTGACGGCTTACTGGTTTCCAAGGTCTTGCCTGACCCAACAGCTAAACATGAAAAAGTGAAAGCTCATATGGTAACCGAAGGCCACGATTGTCCACAAATCGGGATCTATACCATCGAAGGCCCCCTCTTTTTCGGCGCCGCGAACATGTTTGAAAAGTCCATTATGGATACGATTCATCTAAGACCGAAAGTGTTACTGCTGCGCATGGGCAAAGTACCTTTTATGGATACGACGGGTGAATCAAATCTGTCCAGTTTGGTGAAGCATTTCGAGAAATTTGGCGGAAATATTCTTGTTTCCGGAATTCAAGCTCAGCCTTTGGATGTATTGAAGAGAACAGGGTTGTATACGCTAATTGGGGCTGAACATTTTTTTGGACATACCGGTGAGGCACTTAACTTCGCGCTATTGCAACTGGATTTGAATAAATGTCTAGGTTGTAAACATTTCGCTTTCCGTGAATGCGCGGCGTTATCAAACAAGGAGTCTCAAAAAGAAGTGATCTCCAGCTTAAAGCCAGATCCAGCAAGGACATAGCCTATTCTCAATCGAAATCGCCCCAAAGACGAAATGAGGTGTATGGTTATGCAACTTGCACTTCAGCAATACAGAGTAAATGTTTTTAAGATTATGGCTCATCCGCTGCGATTGCAGATTTTGGAGTTGCTTTGTGAAGAACCGAAAGGTGTCAATGAGCTTCAATCGCGTTTACAAAGTCAAGGTTCAACGGAATCCCGACAGCCGCCTTCATTCGCCTTCTTGTTAAATCCCGCATTTTTAATGGATTCGAGAAAATAAGGTAAAATTACGGTTGCATCAATCACACAGGTAAATATAACAAAGACATAGGAAACCGGAAAGCCTGACATATACATTCTTCCGGTTATAGCGAAACAGAACCCGAAGAATATCGCAATAAACCAGTCTAAAGCGATACAAATTCGAATCAACAAACATAACCATTTTTGACTCCAACTCATTTTGCATTGACTCCTTTTATGGTCCCATTTTTTCCAATTGGCCAAACATTTAAACCTGAAATGAAGGACAGTTCCTTAATGCCAGGTTGCCTTCGGTATTGATCCGTATTGCCATTCAGGGTGCTTTTAGTTTCCCTGCATTGTTCAATTTAACCGAAACCTTGATCTCTTGAAGGGATTCCGTTGTTATTTTGAAATCTCTTTCCGCGTAGATTTTTTTCCAATCTTTATTTTTCTGACGATACAGCGCATGTTCCAGTTGTAACAGGTCGGAATGGATTTCAAGCCCTTTTTCGAACGTTCTTTTGATTTCATTTTGTACTAGTTCTGCCGCTTTCTCCTCCATAAGCCGTTCAGACATGGGTTGGATGATCTCGCTAACATTTCCCGAAAGCTTAACATCGACGGTATACGTAACTTCCTTTCCCTTGACATGCGGAATGATTTTAACCTTTGGATTCTCGAGAGACAATGCAACCTGTGGCTTTCCACCACTGCGAAGTATTAAAGGGCTACGTTGGGTTTGGGGTTCCACCCAGCGGAGGCCCGGAATGTTTTCCCTGGTGAGCCGACCTCGATATTTTCCATCCTGCAAAACGAAAACACCATCCATTTCAAGCATCGAATGCGGGTCTCCACCTTTTTTCCAATGCCGATCCGAAATGGATAAAGAAGGTAAAAGGGTCGCCTTTCCTGGTTCGTGGATATCGGACACGAACTCCCTCGAGGTTATCGGGGCAATGACCGATTCTTGTTTGTAACTCTCCTGCGGTTGATGAAGCAATGACATAAGCGGTGATAGATTAAAAAAAGGAGTTACCGCGAAAATTTGGTCTATCGGCTCTGTAGTGCCAAAAAACCATGGTGTGTAGCGCATTTCATAATAGCGGTGCCGCAGTTCATCGATCTCCTTTAATCCCTTTTTCAATACGTTCTCACTTACGACAACGGTGATAATTTGGCCATAAAAAATCCGCATCTCCGATGTGTGGTACAAATCATTAACGGCACTAAGTGTCGTATCCCCCATGCCTTGACCGACCCACACGGGAATTGGCTGGAGCGGCTTCCCTGATTCCATTTTTGCGACATCCGAGAAGTCCAGCAGTTGCCCATAAACGACGTATTGACCCTCGACATAATCGATCCCGATACTTGTTAAATAATTGACATCTTGAATATCCTTAATATCCCAGCAGCCAGTTAAAAGAAGTGAGAATATCAAATAGATGGACGTCAATTTCTTCCATCCCGACATTTAGGAATCACCTCTTCTCGTGGAATCTTTCGTATGCAACATTTCGGGTCGGCGATTTATTGTGTTCCACGGTTTTCGGATAACAGCCGCAATAAAGTCCTTCCAAGTTAAAGGGGATAAGGGGGCAAGATACGGTACACCAAAGGACTCCAACCGCGAAAGATACAAAACAATCGCAATCGTAGACAAAATAAATCCGTACATGCCCAGCACCGACGAACAAATCAATACAAAAAATCGGATGATGGTTACCGAACCAACGAGCGATTGATTGACCAATGTAAAACTTGAAACTGCGGTTACGGCCGCTACGACAAGCAAAGTCGTTGAGGCAAGTCCAGCACGAATGGCTGCATCCCCAACCACAATTCCCCCAACAACAGCTACCGTTTGGCCAACCGCTTTAGGCAGCCTCTCTCCGGCTTCTCGAAACAGCTCGAACATAAAGATCATTAAAATAGCCTCCATGGGCCCAGGCATAGGTAAGCCAATTCTTGACATCGAAATCGTTGCTAAAAGTGGATACGGTATTTGTTCCACATTAAAGGACGAAAGCGCAATCCAAAAACCCGGCAGCAGCAATGATATGACTAGACCCACAAGACGCAAAAACATCCCCAAAGTAGCATAATAAAACGGGAAATAGGCATCTTCAGGTGATTTTAGTAAGAGGGTTAAATTGGCAGGTCCTATAATGGCATTAGGGGCCCCCTCGACAATAACGGCGAATCGTCCGTGTATGAGACAGTCTGCAACATAATCGGGGCGACCGGAATAATCCAGTAAAGGGAATAAGGTGAACGAATAATCGGAAATGATTTTTTCCAATTGGCTGCTCCCCATTATGGCATCTATATCGATGTGTTGTAAGCGGGTTTTCGCCTCCTTCACAATTTCAGGCTGAATGATATCTTCGATGTAGAGCAAAGCCACTTTGCTGTTGCTCCTTTTTCCAATCGTAAATTGTTCATAACAAAGGGAATTGGTGCGAAGGCGTTTGCGAACTAATGCTACGTTGGTTGTTAGTTCTTCCACGAACCCGTCTTTTGGCCCTTTGATGGATATTTCCGTGTTTGATTCCGAGGGGCTTCGATGAGGGGGAGAAGCAATATCCAATGCATAAAGAGCATTCAGGTTTGAAAAGTAAATGATGAGTTGACCCGAAAATACGCGGGTTGTCAGATCCCCAGTCTGATCGACTCGGGTTAATTCCAGCTTTTTATCGAACCCTATACCAGGTTTCGAATGATGCAACATACTTTCCAATCGCGGAAGCACGTATTCGTTGATCTGCTGAATTTCCGCCAACCCTTCGCAATAGATAAGGTGTACCGTTTGCAGGGAGTCCACATCGCCAAAGTCATACTTATCCATCTTCACATCTGCGCAATTGCGAAATAAGGAGCGGAACCCTTCCGGTGACCATTCGTCCTTTTGGGGCATGGCGACAGATCGTTCTAAAGAGGGCGTATTCTTTGTTCCATTCTTCAATAGGGATTTCCAAAACCGGCGAAATTTCATTGTCGACTCACCCCAGTTTTATTTTTCACGAGTACAGCTATAAACAACAAAAGCGATACGCCTACAACGATTCCTAATGACAAAGGTAAATAGACATGCTTCAAGAAACTGGCATATTGCATATCGCTAATGGGCAGTTCAACAAGGAAGACCATGACGATGCCGAGTAGCGTTAGCCAAATAAGCTTCATGTTCTTATTCTGACTTGCTGGCAATAAATCAATAAGTAAAAGGAGCGAGATGGAAATTCGGACAAAAGCTCCTGATAGCCACTGATAAATGGATAAAAAATCGACATGACGAATATATTTTCCAACCTGTACGAGACGCCATTCTTCATAGGCCGGGTATCGCAGGTTGGCTGCTTCAAAAGGTCCAAATTCGGCGATTGCACCCGTAACGGGCCCAAATACCAATATAACCAAGAAGATGGCTAATAAACATAACGACCATGGACGAATGTTCGATTTCATTCGATGTTGAAATAGCAAAATTATAATTAATTCTACAAGTCCACCCCCTACATACATACATCCTTTGAGGACGGGCTCCACTCCATGTTCCATGACTGGTGTCAATAAGGAATAATTTTTCTTGGGAAGATTGGCGCTCATGACGAAGTCCCCAAATACCACCACGAATGGCAGCAAAATGCCCGATGAAATCGCGATCGATCGAATTCCGGATTGAGCGGCAACACAACATAATAGAACCAACGAAGCGGATAAAACAAGTTGTGGCGTTTTTGGCAAGTAGGAAGCATGCGTCCAAACGGTTGTTTCTTTCACCGTCAAAACCATGAGCAAAAATAGGTAAGCAATGAAAAAAGCCCGAAACGAGACGCTTATCGCCGTTCCGTAATTTTCGCGCAACCAAGCCGCTATCGGTTGCTGTTTTGTTTTTTTCATGATGTAGTAAAGAAGCAGGGTCCAAATTATATATGGCAAAATCACAGCCAAAATACTTAACCACGCGTCTCTTTTCGCCTCTTGCAGCAGGGAGGGAATGACCATGACATGGTTCATTAACCCTACCGCTAGGGCGATGATTGAAAATGATGGGATAATGCCAATAGCGGAACCTGTTTTATTAACCATAACGAACTCCCCTCAACAACAAATGGTTCCTTCTTCTTCAGCTTGTTATCCAAAGCGGGAAGAGTCCATGAACTTAATATATACATTCATTTCCACAATCATGGTAAGTATTCACGAGATTAAGAAGTTGCAATCAGGTCAGCTTGATCTTTAAACTGAAAAGAGCCAACGCCGTAGCGTTAACCCTTTATCTGGAAAGACGACTCAAACTAGTGTCCCTATGTATAATGGAGTAGTACAAGCGTTGCTGACACCACCCGCGATATCGACCGTATCTATCCAGGGTGTATTTCAGGAGTTTCCTCCATCGGCGAACTGGAGGCCATGCTTGCGCAAAGCGGTTTTACCCAAATTGAGATCGAACCTAAAGACGAATCCCGGACATTCATCAAGAATTAGATTCCCGGCGCAAATGTCGAACAATACCTGGTGTCTGGTGTCGCCGCGATAAGTGCTATCAAGCCTTGAGCCATGAAGGGCCGAACTGTTGCAGCTCGAGTTGAGTTGAACATGTTCGGCATATAAGGCGCTGCCGGTAAGTTGGCAGCGCCTTTGCCTTTGCTTAGCGTATATTTTCGTTAAAATGTTGGCGAGACCCCCAAAGAAGAAGAGGGTTGTGTTATGTTCGAACATACGTGACTAAGGTGTGACACCAAGCAAACTTTTGGCATCTATTGAAATATGGTAAAATAAATCAATACAAATATGTCGAATAGACTAGGAAAAAAGGCAAACCTGATCGAAAGACAGGGACGCAAAGCCACGGGTCTTCTGCACTAGTGCAATGATCGCCGGGTTACCCTCTCAAACCACACCAAGATGACAAGCAGGCACGCCAGTGAGGGGGCGTGTCTTTTTGTCATTTGAAAATAAAAAGAGGTGATCGGTTATGAACAAACAAACAAGCTTTTCTTTAGAGATAAAAGATCTGATCCGTAAGAAGAACGGGAGTATCAAAGTATTACTGGCGGATGGAGACCTAGTTTGGCAACAGCGACTCGCTATGTTGATTAAATCCGAGTCGGATATTGATTTGTCTAACATCGTTTCGACAAAAGAAGAAGCGATCCAAGCGAGCGTACAATTAGACGTTGACGTAATGATTTTGGATATGATTTTGAATTCACCCAAACGGGACGGGTTGGATGTCTTAGCGGAGATTCTCAGAAATAAAGCGTTACCGATTATTGTCCTTTCTTCGATACATGATCCGGAAGTCATGGTGGATGCAGTTGTAGCTGGAGCCGTCAATTATATTACAAAGACCAATTATTTGGACATACCGGTTGCAATCAGGGAAGCATACCGCCGCCAGTCCTCTCTCCATGCGGATGTCGCGGCGATAATCCGCAATGAAATTGGGTTAATAAAGCGAAAAGAATTGCAATGCATGCTCACACCTACGGAAAAAGAAATCTTACAACTCATAGGCTTGGGCTATCGACAGACAATTATCAGAGAATTACTTGGCATTACTTCGAACACCCTGAAATCGCACGTTCGTCATATCACTCGTAAATTCGACACCCGATCCATTCGAGAAGCTGCTGAGAAGGCGAAACGAAGAGGTCTGTATGATCAGCACTATGCTACGTGATAATGGGACTGAAATTGAAACAAGCTTTGAGGAAATTCGAGGATTTTTGACAAAAATGTCATGGCAGAGGGTGACAAAAAGATCACCCTCCCCATTCGAACTAATAATAGGTAAAATGAAAGGGAAATATGAGGAAGAATAGGAACATTATCCCGGACCAAAGGAGGTGGAGAGAAAAAAGATGAATGCTGGAGATTGTTGTCGTGAATCGAAGTCTGAAGAAAATCAAAATGGGACAGGCTCTCGTAAAATGAAGAGGATGGTGCCTTTAACTTACGTAATGATGCGGCTGTCCCCAATATAACAATGAAGGGATGATCGTCATGTATCAATTAGAAACGGAGCGTGAATTATGTTTATTAGCATGGATTGATTTGCACTTCATTCAGCAGTTTTGCGGAAAGAGAGTTGTAGTATTTCTTGGAATTGGGGAGGGTGTTTGATGAATCTTACTCAACAGTCCATCCCCTATGAAAAAGTGGAAGCATGGCTTATGTCCTATAGTGATTGGAAAGCAAGGTTGGAATATGCGCAGGCAGAGCTTAAGCATATTCCGGGATTTACGAGGGCTTTGCATGAGTGGGTGAATCATGGCAATGGAAGAAAACAAGAACCATTGTTGCGTACGGTCATTCATCGGATAGAGATCACTGAACATGAAATCCCGTTGCTATTATCGAGAATCGGATTGATCGATTACGCTTTCTCGTCTCTCACCACAGAGGAAATTTTGTTCGTTCGTCTACGATATTTGGATAAACTGGCGCTTTCGGTCATTATGGATCGCATTGCACTTTCCCGCCGCGCGTTCTTTTATCATCGGAAGCGAATTCTGCATAAAGTATATCGAAAAATCAAAGATCGGGCGGTCCTGTTGGAACTGGATTCCTTTGGAGAAGACTGATCATATCATTACTTCAGAAGATGCATATACGCATCTTCTATTTTTATGGTTCGTGAATTGAAGAATATCACCTCAATCCCCCATCTTTTCAAACAGGCTCTAGGGTCTACCCCCATTTTTAGCAGTCAGTTCAATCTCTCCGAGTACGATTAACTCCTCACCAAGAGATGAGATGCCGTGAATCTTTCTTGCACCGAACATGCACCGAACGCTGCACTAGATTTGCTCTTGTTTTGCACGAATTGTGCACCCGATATGCACGATTTTCCTGATACGATGATAGTATAGCAAGCTTTAGGGCAGCCTACAAGATCATCGGCTGTCCTTTATGTTTGTGAAGCGAGGATTGACGAAACGGGCATAACTTGTTCCATGGTTTCGTCATGTTTCCGCATTAAGTCGTACAATCATACCGATGAAAGGAGGGCGATGATGCGGTTCCTATTAATCTGTTATTTTAGAAATAGGTAGAAATGCCATCTGAACTAGATACGTCATTATTCATTCTATGCGCATTACTTTGCATTCCAGCCATTGAGCGCCGCTTCAAATTTTGCTGCGTCAGCAAAAAGAAGCGAAGCGCTCTTTTTATTTTCTGTTTGAAACCCAAAAGAAGGTAGCTATTACAGTGACGAGTGCTGAAGGCATGTGATACGGGACACCAAAAAGGAGCGTTTGAACTAAAACGTAGGACAACACCATCATAAAACAGACTGGCTATTCCTCTCGCACTGGTGTTGCCATGTGAGGAGGGAAATTGATATTATGTGCCCCACGTTGCATGCAATGTCAAACCACGATCCTTTTATGTGTTTTTACTATTCATATGGCTCGTAACGCCTCAACGATGGGTATTACTATCAGACTTGGCTGCAAATCAGCATTGGATTGCTGAGCGGCAAGGTCTTTTATATTTATGTAACAAAATCAACAATCGTTTTAAAGGGAGCGTTGGCTGTCGCTCTCCCCCTCCATTTTGGTTTGCCCACAAACCAAAATGGAGGGACGAATATGAAGAGGATTAATTTGCGGGACATGTATCCCTTTATCAAAACGGATGTATGGATCGACTTAGATGATGAAGTGGCACAAGAAATCCGCCGTTTCGACTTAAACGAAAGTGCATACAAATTGCGCACCTATCGTCATCGCGCTTATTACTCGCTTGATCGGAACGACGGTATAGAACAAGATGTTCTTTTCCTTTCGATTTCCCCGGAGGAATATTACGAGCGTAAGCTTTCCAATGAGCAGCTTTATGCGGCTTTGTGTCGATTGCCGGAAAAATCGTTCAGACGAATTTATGCTCACTTCTTCTTAGGCATGAGCAAAGTAGCGATTGCCCAAGCTGAACAAGTTGATGAACGTGCAGTACGAAAATCTATTGAACGCGGCTTAAAACAAATGGAGCAGTTTCTCAAAAAAATGTGATTGCGGTAGGTCAAAGGGTCCGATTTGCTTGCCAAAATGAACTGATAGGTAAAGAGCTTTATGTAGGCGGCGGCTGGTTATAACCAGCCGCTCATTTTCCATGAGAGGGGCAGGTAACAATGAATCCGATTCGATTTCGAGATGCTGAACACGAAAGCTTCTACTATCGGATGCTGGATGAAAGGAAATGCAGCGACGGCTATCATCGGGCACTTTTCTACACATTAGGTATTTCCCGCGATACTCGGAGTCATATCCGCGATTTGTTTGATTTTTCTAATGGGGGCATTAAACCCGGAGGTCTTGCAGCCTCGTGGCAAACCGGCAGTTCTATCCGCGTGTGCAGGCTTGCTTTTAATCTGTGGAATGGCTGGTCGGAAAAAGGTGAGGAACGCTACTCTACTCCCCACGAATTATTCGATTGCAGCTACGCTCCCTATTTTTTTGAAGCGATTCAACTTCGTTACCCGGATTATTGCCAAAGCCAGGAGAAGATTTTCAAGCGGCTGAACGAACAAGTTCGCTGAATGGCAGTCAGCTAAGGGAGTGGAATAGATGAAGGATATTAAAACGAGGACTGTTGTGAAAGACATTAAACGTTTGGACAGACTGCCAAGCTTGATGGATCGTGTGAAACATTCGAGCGCCCGCACAAAACGGCATAAAGACAATGACAAGACGACTTCACAATCTCCAAATGAATTTGCGCAGCACCATTCTGAATCGGCCATAGATAAAACGGTACGTTTTCAAATTAGAATGAACGTGGTTGCTAGCAAAAGATTGATAAGGCTCATTCAAAAAAGGCGGGCAAAGTCAGAAGGGGATACGGTATCGATACAGAACCCCGCTGCTATAATTACTAAGCCTTCAGGTACACGTCAATTGCGACTTGCCCGTAGGTTGCATCTCCGCAAGCCGGTAGATGGGAAATATCTCTTGTCAGCTAACCATCAATCAAAAAAACAACGCTTTATACGGAGCCGGGTCAATGCTCGGCTTTTGCATCCTCTTCGAAAAAAAAGTTTTACTAACCGAATTCTAAATCGGGAAGGTAGAGATCAAGAACAGGCCGGGAAAAAAGGAGCATTTGCCGCCGCGGCATCTCATTCAGCAAATGTACGCGTGAATCGTCCAAAAGCGCTAACGTCCGTAAGCATGAGGAAGCGACATTTCAGGCCACCGTCATCACGAATCCCCTTCGCTATATCCAAGCAAGCAAGCCATACGATCAAACGTAAAGAAAGGAAATTTAAGACATTATCGCCATTTATAAAAACGGGACAACGGCTAGGGCAGGCTAAAAGCCATTCTGATAATCAAGCGGAAGGAAAAATGAATAGCGCCAGGACAGCGCAGCGGACTGCACAGATGGCGATGACTGCCCGCCGCTCCATTCAAAGGGCACAAGCTGCAGCGCGATTAAATCTCCGGATTATTAAAATGGTAGTGAAAGCGGCCGCTTTACTTGTCAAAGGGGTAGCCGCGCTTTTGGGGATTAGTAGCACCGTTATTGTATTGCTGTGCATTGTTATGGCTATAGCTGCTGTCATTTCCTCTCCGTTCAGCATCTTTG
>Ga0182738_1004607_pt1 | contig 15172 bp, 13 predicted proteins | sample eDN5th30CBELigMG_FD_128876 | JGI IMG/M metagenome (GOLD analysis project Ga0182738, IMG submission 128876) | Enriched Miracle-Growth compost microbial communities from Emeryville, California, USA - eDNA 5th pass 30_C BE-Lig MG (version 2)... ... | reverse complement strand
TTCATGGCCTCGTAGTCTTCGTAGAAATGCGTCAGGAAGATGCGCACCGAGACCACGTCGGCCAGGCCCAGGCCGCAGCCGGCCAGCACGGCCGACAGGTTGGCCATCACCTGGCGGGTCTGCGCCTCGATGCCTTCCGGGTAGGGCGAATCCAGCGAGGTGCCGGTGAACGGCATCTGGCCGGTGACGAATACCCAGCCGTCGGCCTCGACGGCGTGGCTGAAGGGCGCGACCGGGTCGGGCGCGCCGTCGATCATGTGGAATACGGGTGCCATGGTTCAGTATCCGCGTGCGCGGTCCACGATGTTGCCGAGCGGCGCGCCCTTGAGCCGCCGCGCGAAGTTGTCGAACCAGCGGTCGAGCACGCGCTGGGCGTAGTCCGGCACGTCGCAGGACACATGCGGCGTGACGAGGAGATTGGGCGCGTCCCACAGGGGCGACTGCGCCGGCAGGGGCTCGGGGTCGAAGACGTCCAGCACCGCACCGCCGCAGGCGCCCGAGCGCAGGCGCGCCAGCAGGGCGTCGTGGTCGAGCAGGGCGGCGCGCGCCATGTTCAGCACGCAGGCGCCGTCGGCCATCAGCGCCTGGCGCCGGGCGTCGAGCACCTGGCGGGTGGCGGGCGTGAGCGGCGCGGCCAGGGCCACCACGTCGGCGCGCGGCAACAGCTCGTCCAGGCGGTCCAGCGCGGCGACCTCGTCGGCGCCGGCCGAGCCCGGCGCCAGCGCGCCGCTGCGGGTCACGGCCAGCACGCGCATGCCCAGCGCCAGCGCGGCCGCGCCGATGGCCTGGCCGACGTCGCCGTAGCCCACCGCCAGCAGCGTGCGGCCGCGGATGGAGGGCGCGAGCCTGGGCTGCCAGCGATGCTCGCGCTGGGCCGCGGCCAGGGCCGGGTAGCCAGAATGCAGCATCAGCAACGCCATCAGGGCGTATTCGCGGGCGCGGTCGCCGTGGATGCCGCTGCTGTTGGTCAGCAGCAGGTCCTCGCGCAGCTCGGCCAGCGGCGCGAACTGGTCCACGCCGGCGCCGGTGGTGTGTATCCAGGCCAGCCGCGGCGCGGCGTTGACCACCGGCTTGGCGAAGGCCGATGCGATCAGGAAGTCGGCGTCGGCGACCGATTCGGCCAGCGTCTCGCCGTCCCAGCCGAAGGAGGGCTCGACCTGGGCGGCCAGCTCGGCGTGGCGCTCGGCCGCGCGCGCCCAGGCCTGGGCGTGCAGGTGCATGCCGGGCGGCTGGGCGCGGCGGCTTTCCAGGTGCAGGCGCCAGCGGCGGGCGGAAGCAGGGCGGGTCATGGACGTCAAATCGGTAGCGCGACCAGCGTGTCGTAGCGGCAGGAATCGGTCACCACCGTGCGCGAGGCGAACAGCGCCGCGCCGTCGCGGCAGACCACGCGATCGACGTAGCGGCCCACGCTGAACAGCGTCATGTCGCCCTCGTAGCCGGTGCGCACCAGCTGGTAGCTGGTCTCGCAATCCAGCACGCCATCCTGCCCGGCGACGATCTCGGTCGGGCCGATCACGTGGCGGTAGACGTGCGGCTCGTAGACGTTGACCGAGCGGATCGCGCTGACCCGGTCGGCCATCATGCGGCGGTTGCCGCAATACCAGATGCCGAAGTCGCGCCCGGCCTGGAAGTCGGCGCGGGTCAGGATGCGGTAGACGCCGTCCTCGGCGAAACAGGCGGGCCACAGCTCCAGCTCGCCGTTGTCGATCGCGCTGCAGTAGCGCGCCATCAGGCGCGCCAGCGGCTGCGACACGGCCGGGTCGACGCGCAGCGCGGGGTCGCGGGTCGGCTCAGACATCCATCAGCTCCCGATAGTATTTCCAGAAGCCGCGCACCGAGGTCTCGGTCGCGCGGGTGGGCATGGAGCCCGTGCCCTTGCCGCCCATCTCGACCACCGCGGCGTCTTCCTGGTCGCCGCGTATGCCTTTCTCCACGAAGGCGCCGATCACGCCGTCCTCCATGGACACCAGGCCGGCCGGGCCGATCAGGTTGGTCTGGCGGCGGCGGATCTCGGTCTGCTCGGGCGTGTCTTCCTCGAAGCCCAGCACCGTCCAGATCAGCTCGCACTTGTCGATGCCCAGCGGCACCACCTGGCGCGTGCCGATCGCGTTCATGATCTGGTGCAGCACGAAGCCGGGGAAAATGCTCTGGATCGCGTTGGTGATCTGGTCCGGGTATTCGATCCACTGGTCGATCAGCGAGGGATCCTCCAGGCCGTAGTCGTCCTTGACCGCGCGCATGATGCGCGAGTCGTAGGCCGAGTCGCCCACGTCGGTGTAGCGCTTGGTGTAGGTCAGGTGGTGGCGGCTGTCCTTGTCCTGCAGCGTGCCGCCCTGGGCCGACAGGCGGTTGATCTTGAAGGTCGCGAAGAAGGCGTGCAGCAGGCTGGGGTGGTAGTTGTCGCGGCTGTTCTCCACGTACAGCTTCCAGTTGTTGTGCATCACCTGGCTGAAGCGGCCCAGTATCCTGGGCGTGCCGTACAGCGTGCGCTCGGTGTGCGCGACCATCTCCGGGCCCAGGTAGTCGCGCAGCGACGGCGCCTGGTCCGAGAAGCTGCCGAACACCAGGCCGCGCAGCGTGTCCACGCGCAGCCGCGTGAGCCGGTACCTGGACTTGTCGAAGTCCTCCGGCATGCCGCCCGCGCCCTGGATGCCGCGCTCGAAGGCCACCCCGGTCAGGCGGCCGTCGAAGCTGTACACCCAGTTGTGGTACGGGCAGGCGAAGTTCGGCCGCTTGCGGTTGCCCGAGGCCTCGTGGCACAGCACCGAGCCCTTGTGCACGCACTTGTTGACCAGGGCGTTGATGGAGCCGTCCTCCAGGCGCACCACGATCACCGAGGTCACGCCCACCTTGGTGGTGACGTAGTCCCCCGCGTTGGGGATTTCCGTCTCCAGGCACAGGAAGCTCCAGGTCGGCCCGCGGAAGACCGCCCGCTGCTCGCGCTCGTAGACCTGCCGGTCGGTGTAGATGCGGTAGGGCACCCGGGTGATGCCCTCGGCCGGCCAGGCCGGGCCGGCGGCTGCGGCTGTCGTCATTGCGCTTCCTTGGACTTCGCGTAGGGGCCGGTCACGAACAGGCCGTCCGGCAGGTCGCCCTTGACCAGGCCGCCCGCCTTGAAGATCTCGAAGGTGCGCTTGAGCGTGTCCAGGTCCGAGGGCTCGAAGGTGACGGCGTTCATGGCCAGCCAGTTGTCGGCGTAGAAGCGCGCGCCGACGTCGGGCATGTTGGCCGCCTTCTTCAGCGCGCCGATCACCTCGTCCGGGTGGGATGCGCCGTAGTCCAGCGTCTGGCGCATGGCGGCGATCATTCTGGGCGCGGCGTCCGGGTACTTGGCCAGCCACTCGTCGCGCACGATGGCCGCGCCGATGTAGGGCAGGCTGTCGGACTTCGTCATGGCCTTCCATTCCCGGTCGAAGCGGCCGATGATGCGCAGCTTCTTGGCATCGTCGCCCAGCTGGGCGACGGTCAGCGAGCGCAGCACCGAGGCGTCCACGTCCTTCTGCATGACGAACTGCACCAGGCGCGACTCGTTGCCCGGCACCAGGCTGAAATCCTTGGGGCCGATGCCGTAGTTGGCCTGCAGCATGGAGGTGGCCGCCGCCGTGGTGGTGCTGCCCACCGGCGACATGCCGACCTTCTTGCCGCGCAGGTCGGCCACCGACTGGATGGGCGAGTCGGCCGGCACGGCGAACACCGCGTCCATCACCTGGGTGGCCAGGACGATCTTGATCGGCACGCCCTCGATGGCCATGTTGTAGGCGCCGGCCAGCGCCGCGCCGAAGGCCAGGTCGATGGCATTGCCGGCGATGGCCTTGTTCGGGCCGGTCACGTCCGGGAAGCGGACGAACTCGACGTCGAAGCCGGCCTTTTGGAAGGACTGCTGCGCCTCCAGCAGGGCGCCGAAGCCCAGGCTCACGCCGCTGGACCAGTAGCCCACGCGCAGCGGCGTGGCGCCCTGCGCAGCCGTGCAGGCGATTAGGGTCAGTCCGAGTCCTGCGGCAAGATGCTTCAGATACGTGCGCAAACGCATGGGTGGCTCCTGAAAAGGATGGGGACGGGCAGGGGGGAGGGAGGTCAGACGGGCTTCTTCCAGCGGAACAGGTGGTTCTCGAGCGGCTTGAGGATGCCCATCTCGATCACGATCATCATCAGCACCAGCGTGACCGTCCAGGCGAACACCTGGTCGGTCTGGACCAGGTCGGCGGCCTGTCTCAGGCGGTAGCCGATGCCGCTGGTCGAGCCCAGCGTCTCGGCCACCAGGCTGACGCGCCAGCCGAAGCCGAAGGCCAGCCGCGAGCCGGAGAAGAAGTAGGGCAGGATGGTGGGCACGTAGATCGAGCGCAGGATGCGCCCGCGCGACATGCGGAAGCTGCGCGCCAGCTCGATGTAGTCGGCGTTGACCGTCTGCGTGCCCTGCCAGACGTTGGTCAGGATCAGCGGCATCGAGGTCATGAAGACCACGAAGATGGTCGTCTGGTTGGAGATGCCGAACCAGATGATGGCGAAGATCGCCCAGATCGCCGACGAGACCGTGTTGATGACCGCCAGGATGGGCTCGAAGAATTCCGCCAGCTTGCGGTTCGACCCCAGCACGATGCCCAGCGGCCCGCCCACCAGCGCGGCCAGCAGGAAGCCCGCGGCCACCCGGGCGAAGGTCACGCCGATGTCGCCCCAGAAGTTGCCTTCGGTGTTCATCAGCACCAGCGCGTCCCAGGTCTTGGCCGGCCCGGGGAAAATGTAGGCCGGCGCGCCCAGCGAGGCGCACCACCAGGCGGCCAGCACCGCCAGGGCCAGGCCCAGGCGCTTGCCGCCCATGGCCGCGCCGGCCGGACGGCGGGTGGAAGCGGGCGGCCGGTCCTCGGCCACGTCGACACCGGAACTCATGGCCTTGCCCCCTAGATCAGCACGCGGATCGCGCGCACTTGTTCGATGAAATCGCGGTCGGTCGCCACGCGCGGGCGCGGCAGGTCGATGTCGACCACCTCGCGCACCCGGCCCGGGCGCGGCAGCAGCACCACCACCTTGTCGGCCATGGACACCGCTTCCTCCACGTCGTGGGTGACCAGCACGATGGTCATGCGGCGGATGCGCTGGATGCGCAGCACTTCCTCGTGCATCTGCGCGCGGATCGACGGGTCCAGCTTGGAGAAGGGCTCGTCCATCAGCAGGATGCGCGGGTCGCCCACCAGGCTGCGGCCCAGCGCGACGCGGCTGCGCATGCCGCCGGACAACTGGTGCGGGAAGGCCTTGGCGAAGCCTTCCAGCCCCACCAGGGCCAGCGTCTCCGAGGCCAGCCGGCGCCGCTCGGCCGCCGGCATGGGCAGGCCTTCCAGGCCGAAGGCCAGGTTGTCGACGGCGGTGCGCCAGGGCAGCAGCCGGTCTTCCTGGAACATGTAGGACAGGCTGCGCCAGTCGGCGAAGTCGCGCGCCGGCACGCCGTCGACCAGCAGCCGCCCGCGGTCGGGCTGCAGCAGGCCGGAGGCGATGTTCAGCAGCGTGCTCTTGCCGCAGCCCGAGGCGCCGACGATGGCCAGCGTGCGGCCGGCCGGCACCTCGACGCTGACGTCCTGCAGCACGGTCAGCGGCTGGTCGTCGCTGCTGTCGAACCACTTGGTCACGCGCTGGAAGGCCAGCGCCGGCGGCAGCGCGGCCGCGGCCGGCGAAGCCGCCGGCGCCGGGTCGCCGGGCGGCGGGCTACAGGAGGGCGGGGCGAGGGACGGGAGGGCGCTCATGGTGCCTCTGCCTTGTCTCAGAACGCGCCGCCGGCCTTCACCGGGACCGGCAGCTGGCTGTGGCGCATGCGGTTGACCACCTTTTCCAGCGTCATGTCGCGGAAGGTGGCGATGTGGCGGTGGGTGATCTCGCCCGCCCGATCGGCGTCGCCGGCGCGCAGCGCCTCGATCAGCTGGCCGTGGTCGTCGGCGATCTCCGGGCTGTCCTCGCGCTCGACGAAGCCCAGGGCCACCAGGCGCTTCATTTCTTCCAGCAGCTGGACGATGGCGCGCGCCATGCGGTCGTTGCCCGAGGCGTGGGCGATGGTGGCGTGGAACTCGCGGTTGCCGTCCAGGAAGAAGCCGATGCGGTTGCCCGCGTCCTGCGAGGCGGTGTTGCGGCGCGCCGCCTGCTCGATGCGCAGCAGGGCGTCGGCGTCGATCCGCCCGGCCGCCAGCCGCGCCGCGGCGGGCTCCAGCGCCAGGCGCATGCCGAACAATTCTTCGATGTCCTGCAGGGTGATGGGCACCACCACATAGCCCTGGCGCGGCACCGAGCGCACCAGCCCGTCCTGCGCCAGCCGCGCCATGGCCAGCCGGCAGGTGGACTTGCTGACGCCGTAGCGGTCGATGACCCAGGCCTCGGTGACGGTGCTGCCGGGCATCAGCGCACAGGACAGCACGGCCTGGCGCAGCGCCAGGTAGGTGGTCTCGCTGCGCAGCGTCGCTTCGGGGGAGACGACGCTGACGGCGCCGGTGCTATCGGACATGTCCTGGCCTCGTTCAGGTAGGAAACTTCACGATGGGCTTCTGAGCATCCCAGAAGCATTTGTTAGGCACTCTAGCAGCGGTTTTTGGAAACGTAAAGCGATTTTTTGCGCTGCATCAAAGTGGGGATGGGAGAGGTGTGGCATGCCCCTGCGAACGGGCATGGCCGGCGATCATGGCGTCGTAGGCGCCGACCGGCGTGCCGGCGCGGGCCAGTTCGGCGCGCAGCTGGCCGGTATTGGCGGCGGCCGACGCGTCGTAGTCGAGCACATCCAGGCGCGCCAGGAAGCCTTCCACGGTGGCCAGATTGCGGGCTGCTTAGGGAACCTCACAATTACGCATAATGTATATTATGTAAAGTCAAGCATTCGCTCGTCCACCGCGCCACATCATCCCCGTCCTTGCCCTATTGAACGCTTGCGCTCCATCCCATAATGGCGTTACGTATCGCCCCGCACACTTGGCATCCGACGGCTCGCAATGGCAGACAACAATACCCACTTCGCGCTCAAGACAATCATCCTCGCCCTTCTCTGCTCGGCCGACAGCCTGGCGCCGGCGGGCGCCCAGTCGGTGACGGGCATCGGCGAGGTGGCACCGGGCTCGGGATCGGGCTCCATCCAGACGCCGGACTGGGCGCTCGGGGACGACCTGGTCGTCGGCGATACGGCCAGCGGCACGCTGACCATCGATGCGGGCGGCACGGTCAGCAATTTCTGGGCCTACATCGGCAACCATAACGGCGGCAGCGGGACGGTTATCGTTTCAGGCAGCGACGGCGGCGGGAATGCCTCGCGCTGGACGAGTTCCGACCAGGTTCTTATCGGCGTCGAGGCGGGAAGCCATGGCACGCTCAACATCCTCGGCGGCGGTGCGGCGCACAGCGGCTCGGTCTCCATCGGCCGCGACAGCGGCAGCATCGGCAATGCCGCCGTCTCGGGGCCGGGATCGACCTGGACGATCTCCACGTCGTCGGGCTTCCTGATCGGCTCCGGCGGCGCGGGCACGCTGCAGATCGACAATGGCGGCGCGGTGCACAGCGGCCAGGGCAGCATCGGCTTTCTGAGCGGTAGCGACGGGCACGTCGTCGTTTCGGACCCCGGGTCGATCTGGGACCCCGTCGGCAACATCTATGTGGGCCTCGAAGGCGACGGCGCGCTGGAAGTCCGCAACGGCGCCACGGTGAGCACCGCCGGGCCCAGCGCGTCGAGCCCTGCCGCAACCCTCTACATCGGCTTCGGCGCCGGCAGCAGCGGCACGGTCACCGTATCGGGCAGCCCCGCCCATACCTCGACGCTGGCCGCCACCGACCGCATCGAAGTCGGCACGAGCGGAGCCGGCGCGCTGACCGTCGAAAAGGGAGGGTTCGCGCAGGCCGGGCGCGATACCCACATCGCCATCGGCAGCACCGCCACCGGCACCCTGATGCTCAACGGAGACGCCGGCGGGCGCGGCGTCCTCGAAACCGGTTCGGTGATCAAGGGCGCGGGCGCCGCGACCCTGGGCATCGACGGCGGGGTCCTGCGCGCGAACCGCGACGAGCCCGATTTCCTCGCCGGCTTCGCGACGCAGGCGGTGGGAAGCGAGGGGGCCTGGTTCGATACGAACGCGCACGACATCGCTATCGCCACCGCCTTTTCGGGCACGTCGAGTTTCAACAAGCTGGGCGACGGCACGCTGACGCTGACGGGGAACAGCGCGGCATTCACCGGGAACACGGAGATCCGCGCGGGGACGCTGGAAGTCGACGGCGTGCTGGGAGGCCCGGCCAAGGTGTCGGCGGGCGGGCGGCTGACCGGCACGGGCCGGGTCGGGCCCACTGCCAACAGCGGCACGATCGCGCCCGGCCCCCGCAGCGGTTTCGGCGCCCTGACGGTCGCCGGCGACTACGCCGCCCAGGGAGGCAGCCTGGAAATCCGGACCCGGCTGGACGGCGACGACTCGCCCACCGATCGCCTCGTCATCACGGGCGCCACCTCCGGCGCCACGCCTGTTTGGATCACGAAAGCCGGAGGCGCGGGCGCGCAAACCCGGCAAGGCATCCAGGTGGTGCAGGTCGACGGCGCATCGGCAGGCCGGTTCGACCTGGCCAACGGCGACTACGCCATCGCCGGCCAGCCGGCCCTGGTGGCGGGCGCCTACGGCTACGTTCTGCAGAAAGACCAGGCCGATGGCAGCTGGTACTTGCGCTCGTCCCTGCGGGCCGTCGAATCGTCCGATCCGGGTGGCGGGGTCGCCCCGCCGGGCGGAGGAAGCGGCGCGCCCGGCGCGGGGGACGCCCCGCTCTACCAGCCCGGCGTGCCCGTCTATGAAGCGTACGCCAACACCCTCCTGTCGCTGAGCCGGCTCCCTACCCTGCGCCAGCGGGTCGGCAATCGTCTCTACGATTCGGCGGACACCGGGCGCAACGGCGTCTGGGGCCGCCTGGAAGGCACGATCAGCCATCTCGAGCCGTCGGTCTCCACGAGCGGCGAGCATCAGGACATCGACAGCTGGAAAGCGCAGTTCGGCGTCGACCGCATCCTGTCCGGCGAGCCGGGCGGCTCGCGCCTGGTCGGCGGATTCGCCGTCCACTACGGCACGGCCGACACCCGGCTGTCGTCGAGCCATGGCGGCGGCCGCATCGACACCAGGGCCTACGGCCTGGGCCCGACCCTGACCTGGTACGGCAAGGACGGAAGCTATGTGGACACCCAGGCCCAGGCCACCTGGCTCGACAGCGATCTGAGCTCGAGGCTCGCCGGCCGGCTGGCGAACGGCCGGAACGCGCATGGCCATGCCTTCAGCGTCGAAGCGGGCAAGCCCGTTGTGGTGAGGCAGGGATTCGCCGCCATCCCTCAGGCCCAGCTGAGCTACGTCCGGACCGGCTTCGGCCGCTTCAGCGACAAGTTCGGCGCCCGGATCGGCAGCGACAGGGGCGACAGCATGCAGGGGCGGATCGGCGTGGCGCTCGATTACCAGCGCAGCTGGAAGGACGCCGCCGGCCGGACGCGCCAGGTCAGTTTCTACGGCTCGGCCAACATCAAGCACGAGTTTCTCGACGGGACGCGGGTGCGCGTGTCGGGAGTGCCGGTGGACAGCCGCCTGAAACGCACCTGGGGCAGCATGGGGGTGGGCGGGAACTACGGCTGGGGAAACGGCTACGCCATCTACGGAGAGATCGCCGCCGACACGGATCTGTCCGGCAGCCACATCGTTACCGCCCTCGCCGGCTTCCGGATGGCGTTCTAGGACCGGCCTACCCGTTGCCACCCATCACCTTCCAAGCGGCCCCGCCTTGAACTCCCCGCGGAAGTAATCCGACCGGACCACCGTCTCGCTCATCCTCCGCATCACCTCGCCGACCCGCACCGTGCGCGGGATGGGCTGGCCGGCGATGTACAGCGGCAGGTCGGCCAGCGGATACTGGGTCGGATAGCGGGCGACCGTGCCGTCGGCGATCTCGCGCTGCAGGATGCAGGTCGGCAGCACGCTCATCCCCTGCCCCTGGGCCACGAAACGGGCGATCACCGAGATATCGTTGCACAGGCTCAAGGTGGGCAGCGGCGCCTTTTCCACATGGAACCAGTCGCGGATGATCTGGTGCAGCCGGGACGGCGAGCGCAGCGTCAGCACGCGGCTGCGGTACAGGGTGTCGGGGTCCAGCGTCCGGCCGGGGGCCAGGACGCCGGCGGGCCCCAGCCAGGCAGTCTCGAACAGCCCGACGAGTTCGAACCAGCAGGTGTCGGACCGGGCGGGCTCGCCCAGGAAGGCGATGTCCAGCTCCCGGTCGTGCAGCATGGCTTCCAGGGCGCTGCTGTTGGCGATGGTCAGGTCCACGCGCAGGTCCGGATAGCTGGATTCCAGCATGGCGACGACTTCCGGCAGGCAGGTCATGGCCAGGGCGTCGATGGCGCCTAGGCGCAGCAGGCCGTGGAACGGCTGCTCGGCCTGGATCATGCCGTCCATCTGGTCGAGCAGGCCGATGCTTTGCTCCAGGTAGCGGCGCACCGTCAGGCCCTGCCCGGTGGGCGCGACGCCGCGGCCGGATTTCTCGAAGAGCTTCACGCCCAGCGCGTCCTCCAGCTCGGCGATGCGCAGCGAGATGGTGGGCTGGGTGACGTGCAGCAGCTCGGCCGCCGCCCGGTAGGTGCCGAGCCGGCAGATGGCGACGAAGGCCTCCATCTGGGCCAGGGAGTATTTTTTCATTGAAAAATCCTATGTTTTCAACCGGAAAATTCTCATTGGATAGTGATGGCCCGACTGCCTAGAATTTCCCCATGTCCGGACGCTGGATGCGCGGCAAGGCCGCATGGCAGCGTTTCAGGAAATCTTAAGAAATTCCAATGAATTTAACCATGGGGAAGCCGGCATGATCCAGGACAGCAGCAGCCAGGCCGCGGAGCCGCCGGGAGACGGCCTGGGCGATCTTTCCGCCGCCGCGCAAGCCGAGCTGCTGCGCCGCGGGGAAATCTGCGCGGTGGACCTGGCCGACGATTTCATCGCCCGCTGCGCGCAGCGGAACCCGGCGATCAACGCGATCGTCGCGCTGGACGAGGAAGCAGCAAGGCGCTCGGCCGAGGCGTCGGACGCCCGCCGGCGCGCCGGGGCCGCGCTGGGCCCGCTGGACGGGATCCCCGTCACGGTGAAGGACAACCTATTCCTGGCCGGCTTCCGCGCCACCTGGGGCAGCCGGCTGTTCCGGGATTTCGTTCCGGACGAGGACGATGCGGGCGTGGCGCGCCTGCGCGCCCTGGGGGCCAACCTGCTGGCCAAGACCAATACGCCCGAGTTCGCGCTGGGCGCGCATACCGACAATTTCCTGTTCGGCCCCACGCGCAACCCGTGGCGGCTGGACCTGACGCCGGGCGGGTCCAGCGGCGGCGCCGTGGCGGCGCTGGCCGCAGGCATCGGCGCGCTGGCGGTGGGCACCGACGCGGGCGGCTCGATCCGGCGGCCCGCGGCCTACGCCGGCGTGGTCGGCTTTCGTCCGTCCAATGGAAGAATTCCGCGCACGGCCGGCTTCCCGCCGATGGCGCTGGACCTGCAGGCCGTGGCGCCGGCCGCGCGCAGCGTGGACGACGTGTACCTGCTGTTCCGGTCCATGGCGGGCCCGGATGCGCGCGACCGCGCGTCGCGGTGCTTCGCGGACTACCCGCTGCCGCAGCGGCTGGACGCCGCCCTGCCCGGCAGCCCGGCGCGCATCTGCTACGTGCCCGAGGTGGAAAGTTCGGCGGTCGACCGCGACATACGCCAGCAGGCGGAGCGGGCCGCCCGCCTGCTGGAAGGCGGCGGGCACCGGGTGGAAACGGGCACGATGCCCTTCGCGCTCGCCGACATCGAGCGGATCTGGTCGACCCTGACGGCGGTCGCCGTGGCGCGGCTGGCCGGCGATTCGAAAGACGCGCTGGCGGCCCTGCAGCCGTCCAACCAGGCGGCCGCCGCGCGCGGCCGCGCGGTCGACGCGCAACAGTACGCCGCCGCGGTCGAGCTGGTGCAGCAGGCCAGGCGCCGCGTCGACGCCCATTTCGAGCGCTTCGACTTCATTCTTTCGCCCACGTCGGCCTGCCTGCCGTGGCCGGTCGGCCAGGCTTTCCCGCAGGCCATCGATGGGCAGCCGGCCGGCCCGCGGGCCGGCGCGGTGTTCTCCACCTTCGCCAACGTGGCCGGCATCCCGGCCGTCAGCGTCCCGGTCGGCATCGGCGGCGGCGGCCTGCCCGTCGGCGTGCAGCTGGCCGGCCGCTTCGGCGCCGACCTGCAAGTCCTGGCCCTGGCCAGGCAACTGGAGTCCATGGCCGGCTGGCGCGCCCGCGCGCCGGCCGCAGTGTGAACCGGCGCATCGCCGCCGTTTTTTCTTCCAACCATAACTGTCCAAGGGAACCCTTATGCCTCGCATCCTGACCGCCTCGACGGCAGCCGCCGGCGCGCGCCGCCGCTTCCTCGCCACCGCATTGCGCGCCGGCCGCGCGCTGCCGGCCCTGCTGCTCGCCGGCCTGGCCGCCGCGCCGGCCGCGCCCGCCCTGGCCGCCGACGCCTATCCCAGCCGCCCCATCCGCCTGGTCGTGCCCTACCCGCCCGGCGGCGCCACCGACATCATCGCGCGCACCCTGGCCCCGGAACTGTCCAGGCTGCTCGGCCAGCCGGCGGTGGTGGAAAACCGCGGCGGCGGCGTGAGCGTGATCGGCACCGACATCGTCGCCCGGGCCGAGCCCGACGGCTACACGCTGCTGATGTCCGACCAGGCCTTGATGACCAACCCGGCCCTGCAGACCCACCTGCCCTACGACACCTTGAAGGACCTGGCGCCGGTGGCGCTGATCGGGCCCGCGCCCTCGGTCCTGCTGGTGCACCCTTCGCTGCCGGTGCACAACATCCAGGAGCTGATCGCGCTGGCCAAGGCCAGCCCGGACACGCTGCAGTACGCCTCGTCGGGCAACGGCACGTCCACGCACATCGCCGGCGAGGTGCTCAAGCAGGTGGCCGGCATCAAGATGGCGCACATCCCCTACCGCGGCGCGGGACCCGCGCTGACCGACGTGATGGGCGGGCACGTGCCCATCCTGGTCACCAGCATCGGGCCGGCGCTGCCGATGATCCAGTCCGGCAAGCTCAGGCCCATCGACGTGTCCAGCACCCAGCGCTCGCCGGCCCTGCCCGACGTGCCTTCGCGGGCCGAGGAAGGCCTGCCCGAGGCCGTCGCCACCGGCTACTGGGGCGTGCTCGCGCCGGCGGGGGTGCCGGACGAGGTCATCGGCAAGCTCAACGGCGCCTTCAACCAGATCATCCAGCTTCCCGAGATCCGCGAGAAGCTGATTTCCCTGGGCGTGGACCCGACCGGCGGCAGCGCGCAGCAGTTCGGCGACATCCTGAACCAGGAAATCCCCAAGATGCGGCAGATCATCACCAGCGCCGGCATCACCATCGACTGAGGCTCGGACCCATTCCCCGCCTTCACCGGAGACAGTATCTTGAAGATCACGGACATCCGCGAGATCGCCATCCCGCTGAATTCGCCGCTGCGCAATTCGGTCTACGACTTCAGCGAGATGACCACCTCGGTCGTGGCGGTGAAGACCGACGTGCTCCGGCACGGCCGCCCGGTCGTCGGCTACGCCTTCAATTCGACCGGGCGCTACGCCTGCGGCGCGCAGATGCGCGCGCGCTTCATCCCGCGCCTGCTGGCGGCCGACCCCGAAAGCCTGCTCAACGATCGGGGGGACAACCTGGACCCGGACAAGGCGCTGGCCTGCATGAACCGGCGGGAAAAGCCGGGCGGCCATTCGGAGCGCTCGATCGCCATCGGCACGATAGAGGTGGCGCTGTGGGACGCCGCCGCCAAGATCGCCGACGAGCCCCTGCACGGCCTGCTCGCCCGCCATTACGGCAACGAGGTGCTGCGCCGGGTGCCGTGCTACGTGGGCGGCGGCTGGTACGCGCCGGACAAGGGCCTGCCCGAGCTGCAGGCGGAGATCCGCAGCCGGCTGGACCAGGGCTACACGACCATGAAGATCAAGGTCGGCGGCGCGCCGCTGGCCGAAGACCTGCGGCGGATCGAGGCGGCCATCGCGGTGCTGGGCGACGGGAGCCGCCTGGCGGCCGACGCCAACGCGGGCTTCTCGCCCGAGCGCTGCTTCGCCTACGCGGACGCGCTGGAGCCCTACGGCCTGCGCTGGCTGGAAGAGCCGACCGACCCCGCCGACTTCGCCACCCTGGCGGAGCTGACCGGCCGCTACCGCGGCGCCATCGGCAGCGCCGAGAACCTGTACTCGACCCAGGACATCCATAACCTGGTGCGCTTCGGCGGCATGCGCCCGGACCGCGACATCATCCAGATCGACGTGCCGCAGTCCTACGGCATCGCTCAGTTCGCACGCACCCTGGCCATGCTGGAATCCATGGGCTGGTCGCGCGCGTCGATCTTCCCGCACGGCGGCAACCTGATGACGCTGGCGGTGGTCGCGGGCTTCGGCCTGGGCGGCTGCGAGGCCTATCCGGGCGTGTTCGGCGTGTTCGCCGGCTTCGCCGACGACTCGCGCGTAGAGGACGGCATCCTGACGCTGTCCGACCGGCCGGGCATCGGCTTCGAGGGGCAGAACCTGCTCTATGGGGTGATGCAGTCGATCTTCGATTGATGCGCGGAAGTTCGGCCGGGATCGGGAATCCGGCCGATGTCCGGGAGCCCGGCTGAGTCCCAGCGTCCGGCCGAATCGGACGGCAGCGCCTAGGATGCCGCAGCCGCGGCGCCGGCCTTGCCGGGCCGCAGCGCAAGCAGCGCCGCGAACGCCACGGCCCCCAGCCCGGCCGAGATCCACAGCGCGCCGGCGCCCCAGCGGTCCAGGCCCAGGCCGAACAGCCAGGGCGCCAGGGCCTGGGCGATGCGCGCCGGCACCATCAGCAGGCCCTGCCGGGCGCCGTAGCCCTGCGGGCCGAACAGCGCCAGCGGCAGCGTGCCCTTGGCTATCGTCAGGATACCGTTGCCCGCGCCGTGCAGGATCACGAAGGCCGACGCCAGCGGCGCGCCCAGCGCCAGCAGCAACGCGGCGCCCGCCGGGTGCGCCAGCGCCGCCAGCCGGGCCGCAGAGGGCAGCATCGCGTTCAGCGGCAGGGCCAGGAACAGGTGCAGCCCGGCCCAGGCGTAGCAGGCGCCGCGCCAGCCCACCTGCAGTTCCAGGAAACTGGAAAGCGGCCAGCCCACCGTGCTGGCGAAGCCCGCG
>Ga0182738_1004606_pt1 | contig 15173 bp, 11 predicted proteins | sample eDN5th30CBELigMG_FD_128876 | JGI IMG/M metagenome (GOLD analysis project Ga0182738, IMG submission 128876) | Enriched Miracle-Growth compost microbial communities from Emeryville, California, USA - eDNA 5th pass 30_C BE-Lig MG (version 2)... ... | reverse complement strand
TTCCGTCATGTCTGCCCCTCAGCCGCGTGTGGCCACGATTCTCAAATTCAGTCCGCCAGGAATGGACGCCGACATCTCCGGATGGGTCCGGACAAGACGCGACTCCAAACAGGCCTTCTCCTTATGAGTCGAATGCCGAGTGCACATTGTGCAGCCCCCCCCCCCCCGGCCAGGGCGACTGGCTCTAATTGAATTGCCAGCCATAGCTGTTAAGTTCCAGTGCCAGGAAAATACAGCCGGTGATCAGGGCGGCGACTGCCACAAACAGCAGGCCGACGTAAATGTCCGGTGCGGGATCTTCAGAGGCCGAGTTTCGTGGTGACATTGTCGCCTTCCTGAATAATTCCATTTTTCGACGGGAGAATCACTTCTCCAACCGCCCAGTCCGGTCCCAGATCGGCCACGCGAATCCGACCCAGCCATTCTGATTTATTTTCCTTGTCATAAACACGGACGACGTCCAGTTCGTTCCCTTTCACCAGGCCATCATCGCTGCCGATCGAAATTTCCACGAACTGAACGCGATTCGCCTTGTTCTTCCGGAGATGGGTGACCAGGCCCTCTACCGGCGGCGCGGGGGCTTTCATCTTTTCCACAACTTCCGGATTGGTCTCCAGGCCATGCTTGCTGACGATCTCTTTCAGATACGCCAGTTGGGAAAGTCCTTTTTCATAGGCCGAATTCAGCGTCTTGTAAGCCACGTCCTTCGTGAAAATCTGGTCCTTGAGCTCCCGGCTCTCCGCGGAGAGTTCGTTGATCCTGGTCTGCAATTTTTCGTTTTCGATTCGCTGCTTTTCCGCTTCTTCCTGGCGAAAACGAGCTTCATTGGCCTTGGATTCCGCCAGTCCGGTTTGCGTTGCCCGCTGCGTCTGAAGCAAGGCGTTCTGTTTTTTCAGGTCCTCGACGGTGGCCTTCAATCCGACCGCTTCCGCCTGGAACTTCTGGGCGTTCTGCGACTGTTCGGATAACTTCGTTTCGAATTCCCGCTGGGCATTCACAGCATCTTCGCGGGCCTGTTTCAAATCTTTTTCCGTTGTTGCCACTGTCTTCTGGCTGGCTTCGTACTTATTCTTCCAGTTCTGATGAACCGCGAAGACACCGCCGGCGAATGTCATGAACAGCAGGCTGAGAACAACCTGCACGATGACGAGAATTTTACCGACATACGACATAATTCCACTCCGCACCAGCTGCGATGAACACACTTCTGAATTCAATGATCAACCCGGCATTTCCCGTTAAGGAACCTGCTGTGTCAACCCCTGTTCCCGGATCGCTGCCCGTTCCAGATCTCCGTGCAATTGTGTCCGCAGGCTTTCCAGATTCTTCTGCACTTCCTGAAGGCGGAACTGGTCTGCTTTAAGTTCTTCCATTTGAAGTTGCAGACTGGCGACGTCTTCCCGGCGGAGGGCAATTTCATCTTCGATTTTCTGGGCTTCCTGCGTGGCGGCGATCACTTTGCCGGAAATATCTTCATTCTGCTTGCGAACTGCTGCCAGGCGTTCCCGTTGAACGGTTTCATACGCCTGTAACGCCTTTTCCGCATTGGCCTTGGCCTTGGTGAGCGATTCCACTCGTGTTTTCAAGAGCGGTTCGCGATCATTCAGAACCTGTAATTCAGCCTGTTGTCGTTGGAGAATATCGTCCATCACTTTCACGAGAACTTCGGGAAGGCGTTTGGATGTGGCAATCTGCGCTCCATCGCTGACTCGCGTGGCGGTCCAGATAAATTCCGGAGCCCCACCGGGGACAATATTATAGTGCTGGAAATAAGGCGCCTGGGTGATCGCCCGCCAGTCCGGTCCCCCAAAAGTCGTCGTCACTGCAAAGCCAGCAAATGCCAGGCTGACAACAGCCACAAAGACAACCAGAATTTTGGCGATTTTAGTCATTGTGAAGTCAAGACATCCTCAAGGGGACGGAAGGACACGGCCCCGCGTTGTGGAAGCTGTCTGATTTTGGACAGGCATTTCACAACGCTGGTGATGATTCCGAAAGGAAAAATTCAGAATTCATCCTAAATGCGAGAATTCGGCACTGTCAACAGGCGCATCCGCGCCCCGCCAGGAAATTCACGGATCCTGTCCACTTCTTCGGCATCTCCCGGCTTCCAGCAATGCTCGAACCCTCCGCATCCCGTTACGCAGCAGTGTCACTGGACCGGCAAGCGCGACTGTAACGATTATTCACTTTTCATCACCAATGATCCACCATTCTTTCCCGAAAGAACGACGAGACAATCCCCGGTTCGTTCTGAAGCGGATCATCTGCGAGCCGGTTCCGCGGGAAACTTCTCTTCTTTCCAGCGGGTTTTAACAGGGAAGAGGGCCTGTCTCTCATGTCTCAAGGTGGATCATCGCCCCCGGAACAGAAGGGCTGGCACCGGCAAATTCTCCAGATTCCCTTCATGGCTCCCCGAATGGGACCGTATTTCTCGACGGCTTCAATAAAATACTGACTGCAAGAGGGAGTGAATCGGCAATGTCCTCCCAGCCAGAATTGAAGCGTGATCCGATACACTCGAACGCCTCCCAGCAGCAGCCATGTCAGTCCTCGCGAATACCAGGCTTCTCGCGGCCGTGCGGGAAATTCTTCCGGAGGATGAAACGACGATGACGAACACATGCTGATGGTCAGAATTTCTAATGCGCCCCGCAGGAACCGCATCCGCCGCCGCCGCTGGGCAATGTGACCACTCCCTCCAGCGAAACGGGTTGAACTTCAATCACGCCCAGTCCGGCAGCGGCCGCCTGAAGGGCCAGTTTTGTGCATTCCGGTCCCCGTTCATTCAGAACGAACAGCACGATTTTTGCCCCATCGAGCGTTCGTTCCAGATCGATGAGCTGAAGATCGAGTCCCCACGTCACAATCCGTTCTTCCCACGTGGAAAACTCCTGATGGCATTGTTCCTGCCATTGGCGGGCCTGTTCCAGGTCCGCGGAAGTTGCTCGCCGCAGGATTTCCGATCCGGGTGTTGTCTCTTGAAGTTTGGGCTCGCTGGAAGGCCGCATTTCTTCCAGCACCATTCCCAGGCCGGTTCCGCGATGTGTGTGGATCACGACCAGTTCACCCCGCTCCAGTGAGCCGGATTCTGCCCAGACCGCTTTCACCACTTCTGGAATCGTTCCATGGCGGACAAGAAACATCGAGATGGGGGGGGCACTGGCGAGCATTTTCGGAGTATACCCCATCGCGACGGGGCCGTCACGGATCGGGGGCCGGCGACGAGGAGCACGAACTTCTCTTTCTCTCCAGAACAACAGCTTTCAAAAAAGTTTCAAAATCAGGCAAATTTCTGTTTGCGACACGAAAACATGACGATAAAATTACAAATCAGCAGTGCCTCCACAAGCCACAGTCATCGAAGGTTTTCCCTTGATGATGGATCTTGTGAGGCAGATATCCTCTGGGTTGCGGTTGAAGTCAATCCATCGCGACAAGCCTTCGCTGGTTCTTTATTCTCAATGTTTTTCGTTCACCATCATGTCTTCTTCCATTATCAACTTGTGGCTGAGAATCGGGGCCTCCCTGATTTTTACCGCCAGTCTGATGATGGCTCCGAATCTGCGGACAACGGAGATCCTGGCGGAAGATGCGGGAAACGAACGAACCAGCCATGTTCAATCCAGCGTCGCGGATCTGATGCGTCGATTTGAGTCATCCGGGCTCAAGGGACACCGGGCCGGCGCGTATCACCACTCGGGCTCCGATTCCTGCTGGTACGTGGGATGTCGGACAAATCCGACAAGTCTCTCCTGGGGACATTTGTTGAGCGGACATCGTTGGGCAAATGGGCTGCTGGCCCCTCCTCTTCTATAAGCAGTCTTTCTGGCAATCCGGACTGTTCCCGATAAGAAATCGTGCGCCCGGGGCTGCGAATCCTTCGATTCTCCGAATGGGCAAACGTTCAGATTCTTTCCGCGTGCGGAGATTTTGGCCCGCAGGAATCCCCCTGGTCACAGCCGGAGCAAATCGGCTGCGCCGGGACTGGAGTGCATCATCCCAGCGGGGAAGTTCTCAAGCCTGGAACAGATCAACAGTTGCAGACGGCTCTGGAGTGTCCCTTAACTTGGGAAACTGTGCATAAAAAATGTGGGGACCTGCTTATGAACCAGGCCTCGACTTTTGTGCAAAGCCCAGACGAGTACAGATCCGTAGAGAACCTGCTCTTCCCACATGGATCATGAGAACTCGTTTTAGTGATCACCAAGCCAATGTTGTGATTCGTTGATGTTCCATCTTTCGAGGACGCGGAATGGACCTGCCATGCGGCTCGGGTTCGCCGGTCTTCCGGATTGCAGCGACCGCCAATCACCCCTTCTCCAGCAGGCGCATGGTGCGTTCGCGGAGAGAACAGGACTTCAACAGAAATTCTTCAGCGTTCTGCCCCCGCGATCTGCCCCTGTTTCATGCGGAAAGGGAAGCCGACTGCTCCCATATCTTCAACCTGACCAGGAAATCATAACATGTTGCAACTCGTCAAAGGTGTTCACCAGTTTCAAAAAGATGTCTTCCGCGATCATCAGGAACTGTTCCGGAATCTGGCTCGCGGCCAGGAACCGGCGGCCCTGTTCATCACTTGTTCGGACTCCCGGATTTGCCCGACGCTGATGACGCAAAGCAAGCCGGGCGACCTGTTCGTATTACGTGTGGCGGGGAATATCGTCCCCCGTTACGACACCCCCTTCGGTGGTGAAGCAGCCACGATTGAATATGCCGTTTCCGTCCTGGGAATCCGCGACATCATTGTCTGCGGCCATTCATTCTGTGGCGCGATGAGTGCCCTGGTTGAATGCGCAAACCTGGACCATCTCCCCGCCGTCAAGCACTACCTCCAACATGCGGAACAGACGCGCCATATCATCGAAACCAGTTATTCCGATGTGACGGATCCTGCCCGGCGAATCTCGCTGGCCATCCGCGAAAATGTCCTCGTGCAGCTGGAAAACCTGCGAACCCATCCTTGCGTGGCCCAGGGACTGGCACAAGGAAACCTGTCACTGCATGGATGGGTCTACCAGATCGAAACTGGAGCGGTGAAATGTTATTCGCCGGAAGATGACCGGTTTCTGCCGATCGATTGGCCCCAGACCGCTGAATTCCAGGCGAGCTTGCCGGACCCCCAAGGACAGATTCCAGCGGCCCGGCTTGTGGCTGCTCCACAGCATTCCTGACCGGACGACAAATTCACAATTCATTGATTGATTCCCACGATCCGTTCCGGATCGAAAAGAGCGGAAAGGCCGATTGATCATGTCTCATCAGCTTTCAGGAAAAATTGACGTAAAATCCGTGGCGTCGCCAGGCGGGTTTCGAACCTGGCGACAGGATTTTCTGGCTTCCGTAGTGGTATTTCTGGTGGCCCTTCCCTTATGCATGGGAATTGCCATTGCTTCTGGCGCCCCGGCGAGCACTGGCTTGATCGCCGGTGTCATCGGCGGACTCATTGTGGGAGCCTGTTCGGGATGCCCCTTGCAAGTCAGCGGTCCGGCTGCCGGACTGACAACGGTCATGTTCGATGCCATTCAGCGGCATGGCCTCGAGCGATTGGGACTGATTGTCCTGATCGCCGGGTTGATTCAGCTCGCGGGAGGCTGGTTGAAGATTGGCCAGTGGTTCCGCGCCGTTTCTCCGGCGGTGATTCATGGAATGCTGGGAGGAATTGGCGTGCTGATTTTCGCCAGCCAGTTCCATGTGATGCTGGACGATGTTCCCCAGGGAAGCGGTCTGCGGGATCTCCTTCGCATTCCTGAAGCCATTCAAAAAGCAGACCCTTTTTCGCAGGCACTTCCGCTCAGCAATCGTGACTTGCGGCATGATCAACGGCGCCTGTTGCAGGATCTGGGGGAACTCCACCGCCGACAGGTGAGTCTCAATGAGGAAGTGGCTGCCCGGGTTCCACATCACTGGAACCGGCCCGCGAACAGAATGAACGGACATCTCGATAAATTCGTCGCGGAGCAGAAGGCAATTCAAAGCGGCCTGGAACTCCTGATGGAACGGGCCCGCGAACTGCATCATGGCCAGAAGGAGAAGCTGGCAAATATCAACAAAGCGGGACGGAGCGCCCTTGCTGCCCAGCAAACCAGTGTGTCCGATCTGAAAGGAGAACAGTGGGCGTTCATCATTCCCGCACAAGCGGAGGCCTCGGCCCGGCTGGGTGATTTTCAAAAAGTCTTCAAAAATCACAACATGGCCGCCTGGATGGGGGTCCTGGCCATTGGGATTCTTTTGACCTGGACCCGTATTGCCCGGGGGCCGCTGAAAGTGATTCCGGCTCCGCTGGCCGCGGTGGTCCTCACAACCATGGCGGCCGCGTTCTGGCAACTCCCGGTTCTGTACGTGGAAGTTCCTGGATCGATGCTGGAAGAGTTGCACTTTTTTCAGTTTTCCTCCCTGGAGAACGTGGAATGGCAGGGGATCCTGATCACCGCGGTGACGATCGCGATTCTGGCCAGTGCACAAACGTTATTGACCGCCACCGCGGTCGATCAGATGCACCACGGAGAACGAACCAACTACGACAAGGAACTGTTTGCCCAGGGAGTCGGGAACTGCCTGTGCGGATTTGCAGGGGCGCTCCCCTTGGCAGCAGTGATTGTCCGCAGCACCGCCAATATCGAAGCAGGCGCCAAATCACGGCTTTCCACGATCTTTCACGGACTGTGGATGCTGTTGATTGTCGCCTGCCTGGGGGCCTGGTTACGGATGATTCCGACATCGGCACTGGCTGCTATTCTGGTCTATACCGGATACAAGTTGGTCGACTGGAGAGCGATCCGGAAATTCTGGGAATATGGCGCGGGAGAAGTGCTGGTTTATGCCGTGACGCTGGTCACTGTTGTCAGTGTCGATCTGCTGGTGGGTGTCGTCAGCGGATTTGTCTGTTCCCTGATGCTTCTGGCCTATCGCTTTTCACGATTGCGCGTCCGGCTGGAAGGTCCCAACCGGGACGAACATTACACGCTACGACTGGAGGGGGCCGCCACCTTCCTCAAACTTCCCCGACTGGCCCGGGTCCTGGAAAGGTTGCCGGCAAACAGTATCGTCCAGATGGATGTTTCGCGGCTGCATTACATCGATCAGGCCTGCCTGGGAAGTTTGCAGTCCTGGGCTTCGCAGCATGAAGCCGCTGGCGGAGATGTCATTGCAAACTGGAGATTGCTGGAAGGATGGGCTCAGCAGGGGCGCGGTCAACAGGCCGCGGAACGCGAAACAATTCCCCATATGATCGAGCGGGAAGCTCTGGAAGTCATTTCCTCCTGAACCGGCAAACGCCCATCAACACCCAAAACCGCGCGTCTTCGGACGCGCGGTTTTTTTGTGGTGCTGAAGCAAGTTCCATGGCATTGAAGTTATTGCAGATTCCAGCCGCTCATGCTTGGCAGCGAATTGACGGGCCGGTTGAGGCCGGTCGAGACGCCGGTGAACATGGGACGATCGAGTTGCAATTGCAGGTTGTCGTTATTGCGACGCGGATTCAGAAATTCATTGAACCGATCACCGAGACTGGGAGAATTTCCGTTGAACAAGCGCGGTATCCGACTGGAATATGGCCTGTTTCCTCGATTCACGTCAGGCATCGGAGTGGAATATTGATAGTCGGGACGCTGAACCCCGTATGCTCCATAAGGATTTGATCCCGACAACGGACTTCCCAGATAAGGAGACCCTCCATTTCCAAATCCATTCGAGAAGTATGGACTGGAAAGCATTCCCGCTGAATTCAGATTCCCTTGCGGGACAATTCCCGGATTCTGACGGGGAACGACACATCCATTAGGCCCGCACGGCATTCCTGGCTGGCAGGTTGTTGTCGTGGTATTGGCGGTTGGAAAACTGAACAAGGACGACATCAGCCCCTGAGCGTGAGCGGCTGAAGACGTGAACGCGAGAATTCCCAAAACGGCCGTCAAATGAAAAATCTTCATGGTGGCATCCTCAAGGTGAAAGGTTGTTGATGCTCTCTGTCAGAGCCCGGGTTGAGGAATCTCGAAAGAGACCCGCCCGTCTTGCCGGGAGGGTTTCTTGCTCGATCCCTTTGTTTCAGACCTGACAAATCGCCGACTTTGACAGATCACCCGGACATTTGTTTGTAAACCTGAATGTGCTCGTTTCAACAACAGATGCATGTGCCGTGCCAGAAGACAACTTCATAGTTGGCATTATTTTTTAACCTACTCAATTTAAATCACTTAAGAATCGTGTCACATTTTTGATGACGATTTTTTCTCCACAAAAGTAGTCATTTCTACAACACGTCACAGTCAAGATTACAAGCACACAACAAACAGAGTCACCTTAATGACAACACCCAGTCACCAAAGGCCCGGAGATCCGTTTTTGAGCCTTGAGACCAAAATGGCAACGCAAGCCTCCGCCTGAATCATGGTCCGTTCTGGATAAACTTCGGGGGAGACATTTCCATGAACAGAAGTTGAGATGGAAACAGCGAAAATCCGGCTTGTCCGGTCCGGGAGACTTGAATGATTTTCCGCGATTCAAGATTCTGTGGAGAGACGTGCTTGGACAGTTAAATCGACAAGGGATTTCCTTGAACAGCTTTGTACGATGGGGCAGCCTGTGCGTATGGTTGCTGGTGGCCCAGGGGTGTCAACCACGGAACAAATATGCCGCTCCCCCGCCACCAAAAGTGACGGTCGCTCTGCCGGTTAAGGAGCCGGTGCAGGTTTATTTCGAGACCACCGGACAGACCCGAGCCGTCCAGCAGGTGGACTTGCAGGCCCGGGTGGGGGGATACCTCAAGAAGATCAATTTCAAAGACGGCGAAATGGTGAAAGCCGGCGACGTCTTATTCGAAATTGATCAGGACACCTATCTGGCAGCAGTCGAATCCGCAAAAGCCTCGCTGAAACGGGCGGATGCCCAGTTACGTCTGGCGGATCAGCAATTGCTACGAACCCGGGATCTGGCAAAAGAAGACGCGGCGACACAAAGCGCCCTCGACATCCAGACAGCGGATCGCGATTCCCGAGAGGCGGATGTGGATGCTGCCAAGGCGGCCCTCCGCGAAGCGGAATTGAACCTGAGCTACACATTGATCACGGCTCCGTTTTCCGGACGCATGGGGCGCCATCTGGTCGATATCGGGAACCTGATTATTGCTGGACAGACCATGCTCGGCTCACTGGAATCGGTTGATCCGATCCATGCCTATTTCACGGTCAGCGAATCGGACCTGCTGAATTTCATGGAAATGCAGAAGGCCGGACGGCTCAAGCCAATTACGGAAGCCGACCCCCTGAGGCTGGATCTGGCGCTGGGTGACACCCAGGACTATCGTTTTCATGGACAACTCGATTTTCGCAAATTCGGCATCAATCCCGCGACCGGAACCACGGAGCGCCGCGCGGTGTTCCCCAATGATCCTCCCGACCTGCTTCCGGGGTTGTTCGTGCGGATCCGGGCCGCGGTCGGCGATCCGCATCCCTATCTGCTCGTGGATGAACAAGCCCTGGGACGCGATCAGCGGGGAGATTTTCTCCTCGTCGTGAACAAGAAAAACATCGTCGAAACCCGTCCGGTCAAACTGGGGCCCATGAACGCCGGCCTGCAAGCCATTGAAAGCGGGATTACAGAGACCGATCACGTCATTATTCAAGGAGTGCAACGGGCTCGGCCGGGTGCCGAGGTCCAACCCGAACTGGTCGCGATGGACTCCCTGATCAAAGCCAGAGAGGGATCCGCTGACCAGCAGCAGAACGAGGACCAATCCGCCGACGAGAAATCCGACTCCGCGGCAACCCAAATGCGTTCCGAAGAAAAAGGGCCCGCCAACGAAGAGGCTGCGGAGAAAAATACACCGGCGGAAACGTCTCCGGATCTGGAGCCCCGAAAGAAGCGATCCAGCGATTCCGCAACCTCGTCCGGTCCTGGGAATTCATCCACACCCTCTTCGCCGGTCAAGCAGCAGAAGTCCCGATAAGGATGGGCTGGCCATGCCATGGCGGGGCGTGTTCCGGCATGGTGCGTTTTCAACCGGCATTTCTTTCCGTTCCCAGGATCAGCGGTCCGCCGTTCTGCCAGACTCATCATCCGAAACTGTTTCCCGGAGAATTTTTGACCGTCCGGTTTCGACTCGCCTCTTTTTTCTTTTTCCGAGTAATGATTCATGCTCTCGAAGTTCTTTATTGACCGGCCGGTTTTTGCCAATGTGATTGCGATTATTACCGTGCTGATTGGCGGAGTGGCGCTGTGGGGGCTCTCCATCGAACAGTATCCGGAGATCACGCCCCCCACGATTCGCGTCACCACCACATATCCCGGAGCCAATTCCCAGACAGTGGCCGATACCGTCGCTGCTCCCATCGAACAGCAGGTGAACGGTGTGGAAAACATGCTCTACATGTCGTCCACCAGTTCCGGTGACGGTTCCTACTCGCTGACCGTCACCTTTGAAATCGGAACCGACCTGGATGAAGCCCAGGTGCTCGTGCAGAACCGGGTCGCCATTGCCCAGCCGCAGCTGCCGGAAGAAGTCCGCCGGCAGGGAGTGATCGTCAAGAAACAATCGACGAGTATGATTCTGGTCATCGCCCTGTACAGCGACGACCCCAGCATGGACACGCTGTTCCTGTCGAACTATGCCACGCTGCGCCTGCGAGACGAACTGAGCCGCGTTCGCGGCGTGGGGGAAGTCACCGTCTTTGGAACCGCCAACTACAGTATGCGGATCTGGCTGGACGCGGAAAAACTGAAGACCTACCAGATGACCGCGGGCGATGTCGTGGCGGCCTTGCAGGAACAGAACGCCCAGGTGGCCGCCGGACAAGTGGGACAGCCCCCGTCCCGGGAAGACATTTCGTTTCAGTACGCTGTTACCGTGCTCGGCCGGTTAAGCGATCCCGCGCAGTTTGAACAGATTGTCGTGAAGTCCGGCGAAGGGACGAATCTGGTCTATCTGAAAGACATTGCCCGTGTCGAGCTGGGAAGCCAGTCCTACGATCAATTCACTGAAAAAGAAGGACAACCCAACGCGAATATCGGTATCTATCAGCTTCCCGGGGCCAATGCCCTGCAGGTCGCTGAAGACGTGAAAGCCACGCTCGAGCGATTAAGCGGCCAGTTTCCCCAGCGGCTGCATTACAGCATTCCGCTGGACACGACCATCTTCGTTTCCGCTTCCATCCATGAAGTCTACAAGACACTGATTGAAGCCGGGGTGCTGGTGCTGATTGTGATTCTGGTGTTCCTCCAGGACTGGCGGGCTGTTCTCATTCCCGCCACAACGGTGCCGGTGACGATTATCGGAGCTTTTTCCGCGATGTACGCACTCGGTTTCAGCGTGAACATGCTGACGTTGTTCGGACTGGTTCTGGCAATTGGAATCGTGGTGGACGATGCGATCGTGGTGGTGGAAAACGCGGTCCATCATATCGAACGGGGAGAGTCTCCGCGGATTGCCACCATCCGGGCCATGGACGAAGTGCTGGGACCGATCATCGGCATCACGCTGGTGCTCCTGGCGGTATTCATTCCCGCAGCCATGCTGGGGGGGATCACCGGTCAGTTGTATCGGCAATTCGCCCTGACAATTGCCGCCACCGCATTGATCAGCGCCATCAACGCCGTCACGCTGAAGCCGACACAGTGCGCCTTATGGCTGCGCCCGGTCAGCAATAAGCCCAAATGGTTCTTCTTCCGCTGGTTTGAAGCAGTCTATGGAGTGGTGGAACGAATCTATACGTCCATTGTGCAGTTTCTCGTGCGGCATGTGGTGACCGGCTTCCTCGTCTTCGCCATCCTGCTGGGGACCACGGTCTACTGGTATCTCCAGTTGCCGACCGGATTCATTCCAACCGAAGACCAGGGATACATGCTGATTGCGGTCCAGCTTCCCGATGCCGCTTCGCAACAACGAACCCGGGAGGTCATGGCGGATATTGATTCCCGATTGTCCAAAGTAGAAGGCCTGGCGGATCGTATTGCCATCGGTGGACTGAGCCTGCTGGACCAGGCCAGTGCCTCGAACGCGGGAACGTATTTCATCACGTTCGACAGCTTCGAAGAACGCATGGAAAAAGGGATCACACAGGACATGATTCTGGAAAATGTCCGCAAGGAACTGGCATCCCTGCAATCGGTCATCACTATTCCGTTCGCTCCCCCGGCAATTCGCGGACTGGGAGTCCGCAGCGGATTCGAAATGCTGGTGGAAGACCGCCAGGGAGTGGGCCTGCAACAAGTGCAGCAGATGGTCCAGGAAATTTTGCGGGCCGCCGAAGGACAGTCCGGACTCAGCGGGGTCTCCTCGACATTTCGACCGGGCGTTCCCCAGCTATATGCCAATGTGGACCGGGAAAAAGCCAAGGTGCTGAACGTTCCGCTGGGGGTCGTCTTCGGAACGCTTCAATCGTATCTTGGCTCGGCGTATGTGAACGATTTCAACAAGTTCGGACGAACGTACCAGGTGCGTGTTCAGGCCGATCAGAAATTCCGTGAAACGCCGGGAGATATCAGCCGCCTGGAAGTCCGGAATACTGCTGGCGAAATGCTGCCGCTGGGAACGCTGGTCACAGTGACACGCTCCTTCGGACCGCAGACCATCAACCGCTATAACCTGTATCCATCCGCAACGATCTCGGGAGCTTCGGCCCCAGGATACAGTTCCGGAGACGCTTTGCGAATTATGGAGCAGATCGCCCAGCAGACCCTACCCGGTTCCATGGGCTATGAATGGACCGGCATGGCCTACCAGGAACAGCGTGTCGGTGGGGAGTCGTTATACATTTTCGCGGTGGCCATCATCCTGGTCTACCTGGTTCTGGCGGCGCAGTATGAAAGCTGGATTCTTCCGATTGCGGTGATTCTCGTTGTCCCGCTGGGGCTCCTGGGCGCGGTGATCGCCGTTTCCGTCCGGGGGATGGACAACAACGTCTATACACAGATCGGAATCGTGCTGATCATCGCGCTGGCCAGTAAGAACGCGATTCTGATTGTGGAGTTCGCGCGAGAATTGCGGGCGCAGGGGAAAACGATCCTGGAAGCATCCGTGCAGGCATCTCAAATGCGTTTCCGCCCGATCGTGATGACATCGTTCGCGTTCATTCTGGGAGTGGTTCCGCTGGTGCTCGCCCATGGGGCGGGAGCCGTTGGCCAACGGGCTCTGGGAACCGCTGTGTTTGGAGGAATGCTGGCCAGTACCTGCCTGGCAGTCTTCTTCATTCCCATTTTTTACGTGATTTTTCAATGGGTGGATGAAAAATTACGGGGCCATGCTCCCGTGATTGCGAAAGAAGGAGTCCATGCCGATCCCGAGTCTGCCCCTCCGGCAGCGGATCATTAACAGGACGTCATCTTCCTGAAGGTTTTGTAATCAGAAGGGGTCACATTTCCTTCGGAGCGGGTGATAGACTGGACGAAAGCCCAGGCTGGTTCTGGGCTCCCGCCCCCCGTTTCGATTCCCTCCGGAGTGAATGATGCACTCTGCCTCTTCCCCACGACGACCGTTTTCCTCCACAATCAGCTTGTGGTTGCTGATCATTTCAGCGATTCTCTTCTGGACCCCCACCGTCGGCCAATGCGGGCGGTCATCCACGCGAGGCATCATGCGGCGCGTCCGGGCAATACAAGCCAAGCAGAAACAGAAGTCCGTTCAGACCCTGCAAGCGGAACTGTCCGCGGCGCAGAATGCACTGTCCCAGGCGGAAACCGAGTTCAGCAGCGCCAGCCCTGCTCTCCAGGCAGCCAAATCGGAACTCGATACCGCCAAGGAACGAGTCGATGCCAAGGAAAAAGAACTTCATGACGCCATGAAAAAGCATCATGAACTGGAAGCACAATTGATGGCCTCGCAGACGCCCGACTCCCCCGTTGGCAAGGCACAAACCCAACTGAACGCTGCGGAAGTCGATCTCGATGCCCAGGTTCATCGCATTCTCTCCCTTCCGCCTCACACAAATGCGGTCACCGAAGCGGATCGCGCCCAGGAGTGGCTGGAACTCTCCGACAGTCAGAAACATCGTTTGAAGGAAGACGCCAGCTATCACGCGGCTTTTGAAAAAGTCGAAGCCATGCGAACGCATCTGGCCGAACAACGGAAACTGCTGTTTGAAAACGATCCCGGCTGGAAAGCCTCACACGATGAGCGTCAGGGACTTTCGCAGGATCTCAAAGCGCTGGAAGAAAATCGAAAGACCGCCGCGATGGAAGTGGCCGTGAATCTGAAAAAAGTCAAAGCAGCCCAGGCCATGATGGTCAATGCCCAGCAGGTCATCATGATCAGCACCTCGCAGCTGAAAGCCCTGGGAGCATCACCGAAAACCCCCGCAAAGAAGTAACAACTGTCAATTGTGGGCTCCCCCCTTGCCATACATGTTCCTACTCATCTCTCTCGTCAGAATCCTTGCTCTTGCTCAGTTTTTCTTCTCAGCGCTCTCGGCGTTTCAAAAATCCCCCCGCTGTGCTTGCTGTGCGTTCCCTTTTCTGAATTGCGGCCACCTGTAAGATACAAGGGTGCGGTCAAGGTCGGCGAATTCAGAAACCGGTGTCATTTGTCATTGAATTGAAATCCCGAAGAAGATCCCGACCGCAGACCCACCGGAAGGCAGACGCCCCCCGAAGGTAAGTCACCCGGGAGTGAAGCGTCCCCGTTCGGTGGGTCAGCGGCCCGATGAATTTCCAGACGAGATCACCTTCCGGTAGAACGTCTGATCTGCGGCAGTCCCCCCCCTTCCGGGCCTCGGCCACACCCTACAACCGATCTGCCCGGCGTCGCTGACAAGGACCGATAGCCAGACGACCACGTGCCTATACCACAGGATTTTGCTTTCGAAAATATCTCCGAAGGGATGCAAAAATCAGCAGGGCCAAGATGGCTCCTCCGTTGACCAGCAGCAGCCAGAACCACATTGGATTCGCCCTCCGCTCGGCCGCCTCCGCTGCCATCACGGCGTCCATGCCCACCAAAGCCCGCTCGTGAGTCGGTTCCCCATTCGGTCCGACAACATAGAAAACGCCTTTGATCGCATCTAAAACCTCAGCTCCAGGGGGAAAATCCAGAACCAGGTCCTCGGGAGTCACTCCTTGTTCGATGGAGAGGACCGTCATATTGTAAACAGTGGCTTCATCGGGCCTGAGCAGGGAGGCTCGTCTTATTTCCTGCAGCTTGGTCGGCATCCAAACATCACCGACCAACTTTGACTCCAGGACAT
>Ga0182738_1004605_pt1 | contig 15174 bp, 15 predicted proteins | sample eDN5th30CBELigMG_FD_128876 | JGI IMG/M metagenome (GOLD analysis project Ga0182738, IMG submission 128876) | Enriched Miracle-Growth compost microbial communities from Emeryville, California, USA - eDNA 5th pass 30_C BE-Lig MG (version 2)... ... | reverse complement strand
CGGCGAAGCCGTACGGCGCGAGCTGGTCGGCGAACAGCGCCACCCCGACGAACAGGGCGACCGCCACCATGGCGACGGCAACGACGTAATCGCGCGGCGGCCGTTCATAGGGAACACGTAGCGATTCGGGCGAGCTCATGCGGGCCGCCTGCCGCGCAGGCGCGGATCGAACAGCACGTAGAGAAGATCGGTCAGCAGGTTGGCCGCGGCCATCATCAACGCCACCAGGATCACGATCGTCTGGACCACCGCCACGTCGCGGCGCGCAACGGCGGAGACGAGGAAGCGGCCGACGCCCGGCCAGGCGAAGATCGATTCGACGATCGCCGCGCCGCCGATCATGGCGCCGAGCGAGAAGCCGATCAGCGTCAGCAGCGGCAGCGCCGTGCCGGGCAGGACATGGGCGGCCAGCATGTACCAGCGCGGCAGGGGCTTCAGGCCCGCCACCTTGATGTAGGGCTGGGCCAGCACTTCCAGCGTGCTCGAGCGCACGAAGCGGGCGACCACGCCGGCATGCGACAGGCCGATCACCGCCGCCGGCAGGATCAAATGCCCGAGCGACGGCCCGCCGCCGCTCGGCAGGACGCCGAGCCACACGGCGAAGATCAGGATGAGCACGATGCCGAGCAGGAAGCTCGGGATCGAATGGACCAGCACGGCATTGGTCATGACCAGCCGGTCGAGGAACGCGCCGCGATGGCTGGCCGCGAGCACGCCGAGGGAGGTGCCGACGATGAGCGACAGCAGCAGGCCGCTGCTCATCAGCAGCAGCGTGGCCGGCACCTTCTCGAGCACGATCGCCAGCGCCGACCGGCTGTCGTTCAGCGAGCGGCCGAAATCGCCCTGCAGCAGATGGCCGACATAGGCGAAGAACTGCACATGGAGCGGCTGGTCGAGGCCCCACTCGATCCGCGTCGCCTCGACCAGCTCCTCGGGCGCGTCGAGCGGCAGCAGGGCGCGGATCGGATCGCCGCTCACGCGCATGATCACGAACACGAACGTCACCGCCAGGAAGACGGTCACGGCCATGCGCAGCACGGCAATGGCGATGTTCCGGGCCACGGCTAAGCCTGTCCTTGCGCGGTCTCGATGACGTCCGCCGCGCCGTGCATCAGCCGGCCGGCGCCCGGCGCCGCATCGAACAGGGCGCGCGAATAGGCATGGGCGGGATGACGCAGCAGCTCGGCCGCCGCCCCCTGCTCGACCATGCGTCCGGCATTCATGACGCCGATCTCGTGCGACATGTGGCCGACGACGCGGATGTCGTGGCTGATCAGGATGATCGTGAGGCCGAGCCGCTCCTGCATGCGCAGCAGCAGGTTCAGCACCTGAGCCTGGATCGACACGTCGAGCGCGGAGGTCGGCTCGTCGCAGATCAGGATGCGCGGCTCGACCACGAGAGCGCGCGCGATGGCGATCCTCTGGCGCTGCCCGCCGCTGATCTGGTGCGGCATCTTCCCGTAGACGCTCTCGGCGAGGCCGACCGAGCGCAGCATGGCGACCGTCCGCGCGCGGCGCTCCGGCGCCGCCATCGGGAAGTGGATGGCGATGGTCTCGTCGATCTGCGGCCCGACCTTCTGCCGCGGATCCATCGTGCCGAACGGGTCCTGCGCCACCATCTGGATCACGCGGGCATAGGATTTCCGGCCCCGCGCGAGGTGCGTCTGCACCGTCTCGCCGGCAACGCGGATCTCGCCGGACTGCGGCAGGCGATCGCCGATCAGCAGGCTCGCCAGCGTGCTCTTGCCGCAACCGCTTTCGCCAACGATGCCGAAGGTCCGGCCGGCCCGGACGGAAAAGCTGACCCCATCGACGGCCCGCACTTCGCTGCCGGTGCGCCACAGCCGTCGCGGCGAGGCGAAGACGTGCCGCACGTCGCGCACTTCGATCATCGGCGCATCGCCCGTCATGCGCGCACGCGATGCGGATTGAAGCAGGCCAGCCTGCCGCCGTCCTCGCCCGCGACGAGCGGCGGCACCTCGACCGTGCAGCGCTCCAGCCGGCGCGGGCAGCGCGGAGCGAAGCCACACGCCACGGGCTCGGCCCCATGGATCACGATCTCGCCGGGGATTTCCTCGAGCTGGGAGAACGGCGGCCGGTGTCCGGGGATCGCGGCGAACAGCGCCCGCGTATAGGGATGCCGCGGTTGCCGCTTGAGTCGGCGGCTGTCGCCGACCTCGACCACCGCGCCCGCGTACATCACGGCAACCCGGTCGCAGAACTCGGTCACCAGGTCGAGATCGTGCGAGATGAAGATCACCGAGACGCCGGTGTCGTCGACCAGCTTGCGCAGCAGCGCGCAGATCTGCGCCTGCACCGTGACGTCGAGCGCGGTCGTGGGCTCGTCGGCGATCAGCAATTCCGGCTCGGCCGCCAACGCCATGGCAATGGTGATGCGCTGGTTCATGCCTCCCGACATCTGGTGCGGATAGGCGCCGAGCCGCTGCTGCGGATCGCGGATGCCGACCGAGGTCAGCAGCTCGAGCGTGCGCCGGCGCGCTTCGGCCCCCGACATCCCGCGGCCGAAAGTGAAGACCTCGGCGATCTGCGAGCCCACCGTGCGGATCGGGTTGAGGCCCGCCACGGCATCCTGGAAGATCATCGCCGCGGGAAAGCGGCCGGCGCGCCGCAGCGCCACCATGTCGCCGATCCCGACCTCCGCGGTGCCGTAGCGCACGCGCCCGCTCGCCCGCGCGCGCGGGCCGAGCAGCCCCATCAGCGACTGGCAGGTGACGCTCTTGCCCGAGCCGCTCTCGCCGACGATGCCGAGGATCTCGCCCTTCTCGACCGCGAGGCTGACGCCATTCACGGCAAAGACCGTCCCCGCCGCCGACGGGAAGCGGACGCGCAGGTCCTCGATCGACATCAGCGCCATGACGGCGGAAACGCCTACCTGAACTTCAGGCGCGAGGGCGCGAGGTCCATGTAGAGGAAGACGTAGGGCTTCCAGTCGACATTGTCGCGGATGCCGTAGAAGACCGCGTTCTGGTGCAGCGTGCTGACGCCGGGATCGGTCCACTCGTTGATGTCGAGCATCGCCCTGAAGGCGGCACGCCGGTCCTCCAGCGCCGTCGAGCGCTCGAGCTTCTCGCCCAGCTTGTAGAATTCCGCATTCTCCCAGATGCCGCGCAGCTTCTGCGCGCTGGCCGGGCCATGCTGGCTCCACAGCGAGAACAGCGGATCGGGCAGCAGCGCGGAGTTCGACCAGTCGCCGGCCGCGCGGCCGTTGCCCTCGGCCATCAGGCCGCCGCCCGGCTCGACCATGACCAGCCGCACGTTGAGCCCGACCGCCTGCCACATGGCGATCATCGCCTGGGCCGTCGGCAGCTCCGCGGTGTAGTAGTTGTTCATGGCGCGGAAGGTGATCTCCTCGCCCTTGTAGCCGGCCTCCTTGAGCAGCTTCTTCGCGCCGTCCGGATCGTAACGGTAGGCCGGGTAGTCCTTGAGGTACATCTTGCCGAAGAAGTCGTACTGCAGGCCGTTGGAGAGCTTGGTGCGGCCGTTCCAGATCGCGTCGACGATCGCCGCGCGATCGATCGACAGGATCATCGCCTGGCGCACGCGCGGGTCCTTGAGCACGGGATGGTGCTTGTCGAACCAGATCAGCCGGTGATTGTTGATCGGCCCGCCGACGATGCTGACTCCCTTGGCCTTGTTCTTCTCGATGACCTCGAGCTGGTCGGGCGGCAGGTCGGTGGCGATGTCGTAGTCGTTGGCCAGCAGGCCCGCGATGCGCGCCGCCACTTCCGGCACGACCTTGAACACCACCGACTTTGCGTTGGGCTTGCCGCCCCAGTATCCGTCATGCGCCGCGAGCACGATCGAATCGTTGGGCGTGATGCGCTCGACCTTGAACGGGCCGGCGCCGACCGGCGCGAGGCGCCAGGCGTTGTAGCTGCCGGCCTTCAGCCAGGCTGCCTTGCTGATGATCTGCGCCGTCCATGCCGTGAGGCGCTGCTCGAAGATCGGGTCCTCGTAGGTCGTGGTGAAGCGCACGGCATAGCGGTCGACCGCCTCGACCTTGCCGAGGCTCACCCAGTAGCGGCGCACCATCGGCTTGCCCGGCGCCTGCTCGCCGGTCAGCCGCTCGGGCCCGAACGAGAACGCCACGTCCTCCGCCGTGATCTCGCTGCCGTCGTGGAACTTCAGGCCCTTCTTAAGGGTGACGTCGAGCACGGTCGGCGAGGCCCACTTCCAGCCCTCGGCCAGATGGCCCTTGATCGAGAAGTCGCCGGCATAGTCGAACTGCAGCAGCGTGTCGTGGATCGAGTAGTTGGTGCGGTAGCCGACATTCGACTCGGGGTCGAGCGGCTCGGCGGTGGGCGGGTTGGCCTGGACCGCGATCCGCAGCGTCGGCCGCGGATCGGCCTGGGCAAAGGCCGGGACGCCGGGCAACGCGGCGGCGGCGAGGGCGACGGCGGACCTGGCGACCCGCCTCCTGGAAAACAGCATCTACTTCCTCCCTTGAACCCTGTCTTCGTTCTGGACGTCGTCTTGGGCGCTATGCACTTCCACGCGACTCTGCCTGACCATGCGGGCGAAGCGGCCGGGCACCGGTGCGTCGACGAACAGATGGTCGAGGTCGTGCAGGCGGCCGCCGCGCACCGTCGCGTTGCGCCCGAACTTGCTCACGTCGGCGACGAGGATGCTGGTGCGGCAGCATTCGACCATCGCCTTGCGCGCATCGACCTCGCCCTCCTCGAAGTCGAGCAGCATGCCTTCCTCGTCGAGGCCACCGACGCCGAACACGGCGAAATCCGCCTTGTAGCGGCCGAAGAACGCCACGGCGCCGTCGCCGATGATGTCGCGGTCGCGCCGGCGCAGCGCGCCGCCGGCGATGGTGATGTCGACGTCGGGATGGCGGGCCAGCACCGAGGCGACGTTCAGGCTGTTGGTGAAGACGCGCAGGTCGCGATGGCCCGCCAGCGCCGAGGCCACGCATTCGGGCGTGGTGCCCAGCCCCATGAAGAGCGACGAGCCGTCGGGGATGAACCGCGCCACGGTGCGCGCGATGCGCCGCTTGGCCTCGAGGTTCAGGACCTGCCGGCTCTCATACTCGAGGTTCTGCGTCAGCGGGATCGCCTTCACCCCGCCATGCACCCGGCGGAGCAGCCCTTCCTCGCAGAGCTGGTTCACCAGGCGGCGGATGGTCTGCGGCGTGACCGCGAACTCGTCGGCCAATGCATCGATCGACAGCTCGCCGGACCGGCGCACGCGGTCGAGGATCTGGTGGGGCCGTTCGCTGGCAAGCATCGGCCGCGAGAGTAAGTGTGTTCATTTGAACATGTCAAACAGTTCATTCGAACATTCTGCGCCTTACACCTTCGAAGCAGCGGCACGCGCCGCAATTCCACGCGGATCGGTGAAGAAGTGGGTGCCCTTGCGGGCCAGCCCGCCGCCGATGCCGAGCGGCGTGCCGTCGGCGCGCCAGCAGGCGGCACCCGTCATGCTGCCGTCATTGCGAAAGTCGATGGCGCACAGGCCGCCGGCCACATGATCGACGGCCGCCACCGGATGGCCCATCGCCGCTAGCGCCGATCGCACCGTCTCGGGGAAACCCTTCTCGATCTCGGCCTCCTGCCCCTGCGTGAAGACGCGCGGCGCCTCCACCGCTTCCTGCAGGCTCATGCCGTGATCGACGATGTTGAGCACCGTCTGCATCGCGGCGGCGGGAATTCGGTGCGCACCCGGCAGGCCGAGCGCGAAGACCGGCTTGCCGCCGCGCTTGCCGATCAGGGCCGTGTGCCGCTGGTGATGCGCTTGCCGGGCATCAATGACAGCGCGTTGCCCGGATGAGGATCGAACAGCAGCATGTAGTTGTTCGGGATGATGCCGGTTCCCGGGATCATGAGGCGCGCGCCGAACAGGCTGTTGAGCGTCTGGGTCGAGGTGACGACGTTGCCCTCGGCATCGGCGATGGTGACGTGCGTGGTGTTCTGCGATTCGTTCGACCGCACGCGCGATTCGAACGTGCCGGCGCGGTCCGTCCTGATCTGTGCCCGGCATTCCGCGGCATAGGCCTTGGAGATCAGGCGGGCCATGGGCACGTCGACGAACGCCGGATCGGCGGTTGCCGCGCGGCGGTCGGCCGCCGCGATCTTCAGGCATTCGAGCACCAGATGGACGGTCTCGGCCGTGCCGAAACCCAGCTTCCCGAGGTCGAATGCCTCGAGCATGTTGAGGATCTGGATGGTGTGGACGCCGCCCGAGCAGGGCGGCGGCGGTCCGACGATCTCGACGCCGCGATAGGTGCCGCGCACCGGTTCGCGTTGCACGGTCTCGTATCGTTCGAGATCCTGGAAGCGGATGAACGAGCCCGCCTTTTCGAGATGGTCCGCCACCCGGCGGCCGAGCGCGCCGCCGTAGAGGAACGCCGGCCCATGCTGTGCGATGCCGCGCAGGGTTTCGGCGTAGTCGGGCTGCACGAGCAGATCGCCCGTGACGAGCGGCTTGCCGCCGGGCAGGAAAACCGACGCGATCGCCTCGTCCTTGCACAGGTCGAAGGCGGTGTCGGCGATCGAGGTGGCGAGATAGGGCGTGACCGCGAAACCGCGGGACGCATGCCGGATCGCAGGCTCGATCAAGGTGGCGAGCGGCAGGCGGCCGAACCGTTCGACGACCTCGCACCAGGCCTTCAGGTTGCCCGGAACGGCGACCGCCTTGGGTCCGACCCGATTGGCCCAGCCTTCGGTCTCCATGTAGGTCGGCCAGGTGTCGGAAACGGGCGTGAAGCTGTCGGGCCTGGTCGAGGACGGCGCCGTCGACAGGCCATCGATGACGACTTCCCGGCCATCGGCCAGCCGGATGAGAGCCGTGCCGCCGCCGAAGATGCCGACCATCATCGGCTCGACCACGGTCAGCGTGAACAGTGCCGCGACGGTCGCGTCGATCGCATTGCCGCCGGACGCGATGATTTCCGCCGCAGCGGCCGATGCCAGCGGATGATTGGTGACCGCCATGCCGCGCGACGCGGTGACCGGCGTCTTCTCGCACTCGAAGACAGTGCCTGCGTGATTTCTCCACGTCATCGACGATCACCTCTGCCAGCACTCACCATTTCAGGGCTATCGCATTCCGTCCTCTCGACCAAGACCGGATCATTGGACCGCGCGCATCCTGCGCGCTCATACGCATGAGCGCGCAGGATGCGCGCGGTCCAATGAGGATGATCGCCCTGGTCCGTGGTTGCGGAGCCGATGCCGCTGGGGGACGATATGCGCCACGCCCCATCGCAAGGACCGGCATACCATGAAGGCTGCTTACATCGAGAAGTTCGGCGGACCCGAGGTCCTCACCTACGGCGACCTCCCCGATCCGACCGCAGGACCGGGTCAGATCGTCGTCGACACCGTGGCTGCCAGCATCAACGCCGCCGACTGGAAGGTCTGCGCGGGCGAATATGGCGGCGCGGCGAAATTCCCGATGGTGCTGGGGCGCGACTTCTCCGGCGTGGTCGGCGCCGTCGGCCCGGGCGTGCAGGACCTGGAGGCCGGCGACGAGGTGTTCGGCGTCCTGGAAGGCGGCCGCGACGGAACCTATTGCTCGAAGATTGCCGTCGGCGGCGCCATCGTCGCGAAGAAGCCGGCCAGCATGACCCATGTCGAGGCCGCCGCACTTGCTCTCACCGGCCTCACCGCCCTGTGCGCGGTGGAGGACTCGCTGAAGCTGAAATCGGGTGAGACGATCCTGATCCAGGGCGGCGCGGGCGGCGTGGCGAGCTTCGCCATCCAGCTCGCCAGGCATATCGGCGCCCGGGTCATCACTACCGCCAGCGCCACCAACCGGGACTATCTGCGCGAGCTCGGCGCCGACGAGGTCATCGACTACAACACGACGGACTTCACCAGGGCGGTGAGCAATTGCGACGCGGTGTTCGATACCGTGGGCGGCGACGTCGCCACCCGATCGTTCGCCGTCCTCAAGCCCGGCGGACGCGCCACCTTCATCGCATCGGGGGCGCAGGCGCCGAAGCCCGCGCGCGGCGACGTGACGGCATTGCGTCCGGCCGTCGGCCGTGACCGGCCGCATCTCGAACGAATCCTCGAGCTTCGTCGGCTGGGCGCCGTTCGCGCGCCGCACGTCACGGAATACGATCTCGCGCAGGCCGCAGAGGCGCTCGCCGTCAGCGCGGCGCGCCACCTGAAAGGCAAGCTGGTCCTCAAAGTGCAATGAACAGGGCGCTCGGGCTGAGGAACCTTGCCGCCGCATCCGCGGAGCCGATCTCCTTGTCGGTGCTGACCGGCTTCCTCGGCAGCGGCAAGACGACCTTCCTGGGCCGCGTGCTGGCGAGTCCCGATCTCGCCGACACGGCCGTGGTGATCAGCGAGTTCGGGGCGGTTGCCCTCGATCACCTGCTGATCGAAGCGGAAACGGAGGGCATCGTCGACCTCCCCAACGGCTGTACCTGCTGCGCCGTCCGCCAGGGCCTCGCCGATACGCTCTACCGGCTGGTCGATCGCCGCCGCGACGGCGGACGCCCGCCCTTTCGGCGCATTGCACTGGAGACCAGCGGCATGGCCGATCCAGCGCCCATCCTCTACACGCTTTCCGCCGACGCCTATCTGGAAGCCTCGCTGCGCCTCGACCGGGTGGTGACGACGATCGACACCATCGCCGGTCCGACGACCCTGAAGCGCTTCCCAGAGGCGGCCGCGCAGGCGGCAAGCGCCGACCTGCTCGTGCTGACGAAGACCGACCTGGCGCCGGCCGCACCCGAATTGCTGGAGCAGCTCACCGCGCTGAATCCCATCGCGCGCGTGGCCGAAGGCAAGGCGGTCGACGCCGCCGACGCGCTGTTCGGCGGTGCGCCGCTTGCCTTGCCCCGCCCGCGCCTGCGCGCCGAGGCGGTTCATGCTCATGGTATCTCGGCCCTCTGCCTGCGGTTGCGGCGTCCGATGAGCCGACTGGAGTTCGCTATGGCGCTCGGGCGGCTGGCGCAGCAGCACGGCGAGAACCTGCTGCGCGTGAAGGGGTTGATCGACTTCGCCGACGGCGACGGCAAGCCGGCCGCCATCCATGCCGTGCAGCACACGATGTATCCGCCGCGCTGGCTGGCCGACTGGCCTGACGGCGATCGCAGCAGCCGGCTCGTCTTCATCGTTCGGGATCTCGATCCTGAAATCATTCTGGCCCATTTCACGCCGGGCGATCCGGTGAGAATCGATACCGGGGAAGGAGAAGCCTGATGCTGGATCTGATCGTGTCCGGCGGGACCTGCGTCCTGCCGAGCGGAACCGTCGCGGCCGACATCGGCGTCAAGGAAGGACGTATCGCCACGATCGGCGCGCCGGGCACGCTGGCGGATGCCGCGCGCCGCGTCGAGGCCGCCGGCAAGCTGGTGATCCCGGGCGGCATCGACCCGCATATCCATTGCTCGATGCCGGTGCGCGCGCCGGGGCGGCCCGACGTATTGACCGATCCGCCGTCCCAGGTCAGCAAGGCAGCGCTGCACGGCGGCACGACGACGCTGATCGATTTCGTCCAGTGCGTGCACGACCGCACGGTCCAGGAGTCGATCGAGCAGACGCAGGCGCACTGGAAGGGCGCGTGCTACTGCGACTATGGCTTCCATCTCACCCTGATGGGCGAGGTGCCGCAGCCGCATTTCGGTCAGCTCGCCGATGCGATGCAGGACGGGCATGCCAGCATCAAGATCTTCACCACCAACATCCGGCCGGGCAATCTCGGCCGCATGGTGCCGCACGGCCACATCTGGGAAGCCCTCAAGGTCGTCGCGGCACAGGGCGGCATCGCCTGCATCCATGCCGAGGACAACGACATCGTCATGTTCATGTACGAGAAGCTGATGCGCGAGAACCGCGTCAGCTTCGAGCACATGGCCGAAGTGCACAACGCGCTGTCGGAGGAGCTGTCGTTCAATCGCGTGATCCGCCTGGCCGAGAATGTCGAGGGTGCGGCGCTCTACATGGTGCACGTCTCGGCGGCAACCGGCGTGGCGGCGCTCGAAGCCTCGCGCGCAAAGGGCTTCCCGATGTATGGCGAAACCCTGCACCAGTACCTGATGTACAATGCGGAGGACTACAAGCGGCCGGGCGGGCAGATGTATCACACCTATCCGTCGCTCAAGTATCCCGAGGACCAGAAGCGGCTGTGGACCGCGACCAACCGCGGCGCCATCCAGGTGATCGCGACCGACGAGCTGTGCTGTCCGATCCGCATCAAGCTGCAGGGCAGCCGGATCGACGACACGACCGGCGGCAACTCCGGCGTCGAGCCGCGGGTCGGCCTGATGTACACGCAGATGGTCACCGAGCGCGGTTATTCGGAGGCGCATTTCGTCGACATGATCTCGACCAACGCGGCGAAGATCATGGGACTCTATCCGCGCAAGGGCGCGCTCGCGGTCGGCTCGGACGCCGACATCGTGCTGATGGAGACGGGGATCAGGAAGACGATCAAGGCCGCCGACCTGCACGAGACCGACTACACGCCGTGGGAGGGCCACGTCGTGACGGCATGGCCGGCAACGACGATCGCCCGCGGCCGCGTGGTCGTGGAAGGCGGTGCCTTCCATGGCGATCTCAAGGACGGGCAATTCCTCAAGCGCAAGATCGCCGAAGAAATGCGTAGCCGACCGGCTGTATGATGAATTGAGCCACGTCAACTCATGCTCCTCTCCCCCTTGGGGGAGAGGTTGGGTGAGGGGGTCGCTTCCCGAGCCGAGTAGTCTGCATAGGGCAGAGGATTGCCAGATGGCGACGCCCCCTCACCTAGCCTCTCCCCCAAGGGGAGAGGAACATGACGATGAAGATCGAACGAAGCGGCTCGCGCCCTATCCCTTGGCCGCGATCTTGTCCTGCGTCTTCAGCTCGAAGTCGCTGGCGTCGTGGCGTTCGTGCAGCTGCGCGGCCGGATCGCCCTGCAGGCGGTTGACGATACGGCCGCGCTTGACCGCCGGGCGGGCGCCGATCGCGTCGGCCCAGCGCTGGACGTTCTTGTAGTCCTGCACCGACAGGAACTCGCCCGCGCCGTACAGCAGGCCCTTGGCCAGGCCGCCGTACCACGGCCACACCGCGATGTCGGCGATTGTGTAGTCGTCGCCGGCCAGGTACTGGCTCTCGCCCAGCCGGCGGTCGAGGACGTCGAGCTGCCGCTTGGTTTCCATCGCGAACCGGTCGATGGCGTACTCGAATTTCGCCGGGGCGTAGGCATAGAAATGGCCGAACCCGCCGCCGAGGTAGGGCGCGCTGCCCATCTGCCAGAACAGCCACGACAGGCACTCGGCGCGGGCGGCACCGTCCTTCGGCAGGAGCGCGCCGAACTTCTCGGCGAGATGGAGCAGGATCGCACCCGACTCGAACACGCGGATGGGCGTCGGCCCGCTGCGGTCCATCAGCGCCGGGATCTTGGAATTGGGATTCACCGCCACGAAGCCGCTGCCGAACTGCTCGCCCTCGCCGATCCTGATCAGCCACGCATCGTATTCCGCGCCCTTGTGGCCAAGGGCCAGAAGCTCCTCCAGCATGATGGTGACCTTCTGGCCGTTCGGCGTTCCCAGCGAATAGAGCTGCAGGGGATGGCGGCCGACCGGCAGCTCCTTGTCGTGAGTGGAACCGGCGATCGGGCGGTTGATGTTGGCGAAGCGGCCCCCGCTTGCCTTGTTCCAGGTCCAGACCTTGGGCGGGATGTACTCGGACGTGCTGCTCATTCTCCAAATCCTCTTCCAGGGGTATCGTCAGAGCCGCCATCCTATCCTGCTTGCGCGGGTCCTGCGCGCCTGGCGATGGAATGCATGGCCCGTGACCCCACCCGCTGCGGTGCGCTATTCGCGCACCAGCCTCGCACCGCCCTTCAGGACCGAGGCCGCCTCGTCGACGATGCGCTCGATCACTTCGCGCGCGGTGGGAATGTCGCGCACGAGATCGACGCTCTCGCCGGCCCAGACCACGCGCTGGCCAAAGTCGTTGGCGCCGCTCGCCAGATAGCCGGCCTCGACCTCCTTCTGCCGGCCTTGCAGCTCTTCCTCCTTGCCGTGCCATCGGTCGAAGAACTCGTTGCGCAGCGCCCGGCCGGGATAGATCGCCGGCCATGCCGCGCCGCGGACGATATCGAACACCCGGGTCTGCGCGGTCTGGTCGCCACTGGACGCAACCGTCTCATCCTTCATGGCCCGATCCCACAGCGACTCGGCCGTCGCGGTGAAACGGGTGCCCATCGACACGCCGGCCGCGCCCAGGGACAGCGCGGCGGCGAGCCCACGCCCATCGGCTATGCCGCCGGCGGCGACGACCGGAATCGGGCCAACGGCATCGACCACCGCCGGAACGAGTCCGATGGTGCCGCGCGTCATCCCCGAATGCCCACCCGCGTCGCGTCCCTGCGCGATGATCACGTCGGCGCCGGCCGATGCCGCCTGCTTCGCCTGTTCCAGCGTCTGCACCTGGCAGACGATCCGGCTGCCGACCGCCTTGATGCGCGCGGTGTACGGCGATGGATCTCCGAACGACAGCATGATCGCCGCAGGCCGGGCGTCGAGCGCGACATCGAGCGCCGACGGGTTCTTGTCCAGCGCCCACAGGATGAAGCCGATGCCGACGCGGGCGTTGCCCGCCTCGGTGAGTTCGCGTCGGATCGCCTTCGCGTCGGCATAGCCCGAGCCGAGCATGCCGAGGCCGCCGGCGTGGGTGACCGCCGCGGCCAGCTTTCCGCCGGCGGCCGAGCCCATCGGCGCCAGGAGGATCGGATGCTGGATGCCCAGCAGGCGGGTCAGTGCGGTTTCGAGGGTTGCCATCGATTTCTCCAGGGAATGCGTTTCCGGTGCCGGCCGTGAGGATCGCGGTAAGCCAACCCGTCCCGGTGCAAATCAGTCGTGACCCTTGCGGCTGCTGTAGAAGACCAGCGCCATGAGCCCCGAGCCGAGCGCAAGCGTAGCGACGATGCCGAACGTCATGGCCATGTAGCCGGCGGTGGTCATCGGCATGCCCGCATCGGCAGTATCCCATCCGATAAGCATGAAGGCGATGGCCAGCACCAGCACCAGGGCGACGAGCACGACCCAGGAACCGATCCGTAGCGATGTCGACGTCATTCTCCACGCTCCTCGTTCACGACGGGCCTTCGAGGCCTTCTCTATTACCTGCGGGGCGAGCAGCGCGCGCGCCCAGCGACGACAGTAGGCCATGGCTCGCCGATCGCCGCTTTGCTTGCAAGCAATGTCCGCGAGAAGAACGCCGGCTGCCGCGGACCTTCGGCGCCATTGATCCGGCGCAATGCCTCCGGTCACAGACGGCAGCCGCGATCGGTGCCTACATGAGCCATCTAAACCATGACGGAGCATTTCATGTCGAACAATCCAACAGGGCGCGGCGTACATATACGGTCGATATCCTCGGCTCTGATATCTCTCGCCCGGCGAGTCCTCTGGACCTGTATCGGTGCGCTTGTTGCCAGACCGTTGCACCCCGTGGCGCAACCGCTGCCGATCAGAACGAACCGCGTCGATCGCCGGATGAACGGGCTACGCGATGGAACCTGACATCGACCGGTTCTACCGGACCCTGGTGCGGGACACGCCCGACGCGATCGTCTATGCCGATTCCCAGGGCCAGATCGCCTTCTGGAACAAGGGAGCGGAACGCATCTTCGGCTATTCGGAAGCCGAAGCCCTGGGGAAGTCGCTGGACATCATCATTCCGGAGAACCTTCGCAAGCGTCACTGGAGGGGCTTCGAGCAGACCGTGCAAAGCGGAAAGTCGCGCTACGGCGCAGATGACCTGCTGGCCGTTCCGGCGCTCCGCAAGGATGGCACGCGCATTTCCGTCGAGTTCGCCATCCTGCCCTTGCGCGACAGGACGGGCCGCACCTTGGGAATTGCGGCGACGCTCCGCGACGTCACCCGGCGGTTCGAGGAGATGAGGGCGCTGCGCGCCGCGGCCGCCGCGAAGCCTCAGCGCCCCGGTTGACGAATAGGCATGCGCGCCAGATACGCGGGATGGAATTCGCCGAGGATCTGAAGGGCGGCACGATCGAGGATCCTTACCTCGTGCCCATTCATCGCGATCAATCCGTCCCCTTTCAGCTCGGCGAGCATGCGATTGACATGCGGTCCGCTCAGCCCGACGACGTCGCCGATCCCCTCCTGCGACAGCGGCATGAGGAAGGAGTCTTCCGACGCGCCGCCGATGGCCTGAAGACGGGTCAACATCTCCAGGAGAAAGTGAGCGAGCCGCTCGAGGGGTTCGCGGCGTCCCGCGTCGATGATGTGTTCGGCATATATTGCCGCCTCACGCGCGGCGAACCAGACGAGCGCCGTCGCCACCCTGGCCCTCTCCAGGCACAGGTCGGCGAAGGCATCGAGCGCCACATGGTGCAGGCTCATGTCGCCGAGCGCCGTCACGGAGAATACCGCGTGCTCGTAGAAGCATGCGGGGAAGCCGATGATGTCCCCCGGCATGATGACATTCACGATCTGCCGCTTGCCGCTGTGCAGGAGCTTGTAGCGGATCGCGAATCCGCTCTCGACGACATGAAGGACCTTGTACTTGTAGCCTTCGACGATGATGTCCTTCGCCTTCTTGACGACGACCCTGCGTTCGAGCAGCCGGGCCAGCGCCGTCAGGTCGCCGTCGTCGAGCGCTATCGAATGGTTGAGCTTGGTGACGAGGGGGTGGTCCCTGATCGGGACTGGGGCGAGCTTTTGCACGGGATTTCAGCCGCCGGCGCCGGGGTGCGCCCAGGCTTCGGCGCGTTCCAGCAGCCGCCGCGCGCGAATGACGACGGGCAGATCGATCATGCTGCCTTCGAAAGCCACCGCGCCCGCGCCATCGGCGGCCGCGGCGTCGAATGCGGCAAGCAATCGGCGGGCGCGATCCAGCTCGGCGGCCGAGGCGCCGTACTCTTCATTGATGATCGGAACGTGCGCCGGATGGATGCAGGAGGCGGTGGTGAAGCCGAGCGCCTTGCCGCGCTTCAGTCCGGCCCGATAGGATTCGAGATCGTCGATATTGGCGAGCTGGCCCATCGAACCCATCGGCAGGATGCCTGCCGTGCGCGCCGCGGCCAGACCCTGCATGGCGAAGACGTACATGCTGTCGGCGGAGGGAACGGCGCCGAGCTCGGTCGCCATGTCCTCGCCGCCCACGGACATGCCGGCCATGCGCGGCTCGGCGGCGATGGCGAAGAGGTGCGGCAGTGCCGCCGGCGATTCGATCAAGG
>Ga0182738_1004604_pt1 | contig 15177 bp, 12 predicted proteins | sample eDN5th30CBELigMG_FD_128876 | JGI IMG/M metagenome (GOLD analysis project Ga0182738, IMG submission 128876) | Enriched Miracle-Growth compost microbial communities from Emeryville, California, USA - eDNA 5th pass 30_C BE-Lig MG (version 2)... ... | reverse complement strand
CGCTCGTCTGCGCGATGCCGGCATCCGCGTGTCGCTGTTCGTGGAGGCCGATCCGCGCCAGCTCGAGGCGGCGGTCACCCTGGGCGCGCCGGTGGTCGAATTGCACACCGGCCGCTATTGCGAGCTGGAGGGCGAGGCGCAGAAGGCCGAGCTCGCGCGCCTGCAGAAGGGTGCCGCCCTGTGCACCAGGCTCGGGCTGGAGTGCCACATGGGCCATGGCCTGAGCTACGCCGACGTCGCGCCGATCGCGGCGATACCCGAGGTGCGCGAGCTCAACATCGGCCATTTCCTGGTAGGCGAGGCGATCTTCGTCGGCCTCGACGCTGCGATCCGCGAGATGCGCCGCATCATGGACGCCGCGCGCGCCGGCGGGGCCACCGCGTGATCCTGGGCATCGGCAACGACCTCTGCGACATCCGGCGGATCGAGAAATCGCTGGAGCGCTTCGGCGACCGTTTCGTGAAGCGCATCTTCACCGAGGTCGAGCAGAAGCGCTCCGAAGGCCGCGCGACGCGGGCGGCGAGCTACGCCAAGCGTTTCGCCGCCAAGGAGGCCTGCGCCAAGGCGCTCGGCACCGGCCTGCGTCGCGGCGTATTCTGGCGCGACATGGGGGTGATCAACCTGCGCGGCGGCAAGCCGACCCTGGCACTGACCGGCGGCGCGTTGGCCCGCCTGCAGGAGATCACGCCGGCGGGCCTCAGCGCCCAGATCGACCTCACCCTGACCGACGAATATCCGCTGGCGCAGGCGATCGTCATCATTTCCGGCGTGCCTGCGGCGTGAGGGAACCGGTCGTTCCGCCATCACCGGTTCAAGATCGGCGCCCGCCGCGTCGCTGGCCGGTTCTCGTCCTGCTCGTCGCCATCCCCGTGACATCGGTTCTCGTGCTGGGTGGGCTGGCGCTGCAAATGTCGGGCTGGCAGGCCTTCAGGATGCCCAGCGGCTCGATGCTGCCTGGCTTGTTGCAGGACGATTTTTTCTTCGTCGACCGAACCGCCTATGCCGATGGCCGACAGCCGAGGCGCGGCGACATCGTGGTTTACCGGGTGCCGGAGAGCGCAGGCCCGTTGGCGCGATGGAATGGCCGGCCCATCGAGTTCGTGAATCGCGTCATCGGTTTGCCGGGCGAGAGGATCGAAATGCGCAACGGCATGCCGGTGATCGACGGCCAACCTGTCGTTCGAACGCGGGTTGGCGATTTCAATGCCTATCCTGGGTTTCCCGGACACGCGGCCGCTCGATTGCGCGAAACCTTCGCCGACGGCACGGCCTTCGAGGTGATCAAGTATTCGCGCAAGAGGCCGGCCGACGAGGGTGGCCCGGCTACGGTTCCAGCCGGTAGCTTTTTTGTGATGGGCGACAATCGTGACGATTCGCTCGATAGCCGCGCCGGCTGGTGGTTCGTGCCGGCCGAGAACCTGATTGGCCGTCCAAATTACGTCTATTGGTCCGGCTTCGAGCGTATTGGTCGCATGGGCTTGGCCGTGAAATGAGCAGAATGCTTGTCTTCCATTCGTCGCAGGGGCGGGAGACATTGGTTGTCTGCCCTGCTACACACGCGGCTCTTGCAAACTGGTACGGCGATGACGGACGTGGTTGAACGTCGCAAGCGTGGACAGGAAAATGCCGGCGGCTGGGCGGAAACCGTCCGGACGGTGGTCTATGCCGTCCTGATTGCACTCGTGGTGAGGACGTTCGCCATCGAGCCGTTCAACATTCCCTCCGGCTCGATGATCCCGACGCTGCTGGTCGGCGACTATCTGTTCGTCTCGAAATACTCGTACGGATACAGCAAGCACTCGTTCCCTTTTTCTCTGGGCTTCTTCTCGGGCCGGATCTTCGGCCAGATGCCGGAGCGCGGTGACGTGGCGGTGTTCAAGTATCCCGGCGATCAGGGCCAGGGCATGAACCGCACCGACTACATCAAGCGCATCGTTGGCCTCCCGGGCGACCGCATCCAGGTCATCAACGGCATCCTGCACATCAACGGCAAGGCGGTCGAGCGCACGCGCATCGGCGAATATTCACCGTCGGAAGGATACAGGACCGGCACGCTCTACCGCGAGGTGCTGCCCAACGGACGGACCCACGAGATCATCGAAACCAGCGACAACGGGCCGTCCGACAACACACCGGAGTTCCTCGTCCCGGCCGACAGCTTCTTCATGATGGGCGACAATCGCGACGATTCCCTGGACAGCCGTACCCGGCTCAGCGTGCGCGAACCCAATGGCAGCACCGCGCCGCGTGTTCAGCTCGGCTGGTATGTGCCGGCCGAAAATCTGGTCGGCCGGGCGGAGTTCATCTTCTTCTCGCACGATCCGTCGGCCGCGGGCTGGCTGGAACCGTGGAAATGGCCGCAGGCGATCGGAAGCCGGATCGGCCGGTTCTTCATGGCAATCCACTGAGGCTGGGCCACTGAAGCTGGACCACACCTTCGCGCGCCCCGAGCTCCTCGTCGAGGCGCTGACCCACCGCAGTGCGCTGGACCGCCAGCCCGACCTCAAGGCTGCCTTCCCGCACGCCAACGAGCGGCTCGAATTCCTCGGCGACCGCGTGCTGTCGCTTGCGATGGCCGATCTGCTGCTGCGCCGCTTCCCGCGCGAGCGCGAGGGCGACCTGGCGCGCCGCTACAGCGCTCTCGTCCAGGCCCAGACCCTGGCGGAGATCGCCCGGGCGATCGATCTCGGGAACGACATGCGGCTGGGTGATTCGGAGGCGCAGAGCGGCGCCGTCCGGCCGACCATCCTGGCTGACGGACTCGAGGCGGTGCTGGGGGCGATCTTCGTCGATGCCGGCTTCGCCGCGGCCGCGGCCTGCGTCGAACGGCTGTGGGGCGAGCGGTTGAGCGACACGCTCGCGGCTCCGCGCGACGCCAAGACGGCGCTGCAGGAATGGGCGCAGGCGCGCCGCCTGCCGCTGCCCGACTATCGCGAGGTCGACCGCGAGGGGCCGGCGCACGCGCCGATCTTCGTCGTCGATGTCGCGATCCGGGGCCACGAGCCCGGCCGCGGCCGGGCCGGCAGCAAGCGCGAGGCCGAGCGCCTGGCGGCGGCAGCGCTGCTCGAACGGCTGGGAGCGTCATGAACGCCCCGTCGACGCGCGCCGGCTTCGTTGCCATCGTCGGGGCGCCCAACGCCGGCAAGTCGACGCTGGTCAATGCGCTGGTCGGTTCGAAGGTCAGCATCGTTTCACCCAAGGTGCAGACCACCCGGATGAGGGTGATCGGCATTGCCATGACCGATCTGCCCGACGGCGGCCGTGCGCAGGTCGTGCTGGTCGATACCCCGGGCATCTTCCGCGTCGTCAGGCGCCGGCTGGAGCGCGCCATGGTCGCCGCCGCCTGGCAGGGCGCCGAAGATGCCGACGTGGTCGCGCTCATGGTCGACTCCGAGCGCGGCATCGGTCAGGAAACCCGCGCCATCGTCGAGCGGCTGAAGGAAAGCGGCGCGCCGCGTTACCTGATCCTGAACAAGATCGATCTGGTGCCGCGCGAGACGCTGCTGGCGTTGACCGCCGACCTCAACGCCCTGCTGCCGTTCGAGCACACCTTCATGGTGAGTGCGCTGAAGCAGGACGGTATCGCCGACGTGCTTGCCGCCTGTGCCGCGCGCCTGCCGGCCGGCCCGTTCCTCTATCCCGAGGACCAGGCTGCCGACTTGCCGCTGCGCCTGCTGGCCGCCGAGGTGACGCGCGAGCAGGTCTTCCTCCAGCTTCACCAGGAGCTGCCCTACGAGGCCGCCGTCGAGACCGAGAAGTGGGAAGAACGCAAGGACGGCAGCGTGCGCATCGAGCAGATCATCCACGTCCAGCGCGACGGCCAGCGCGCGATCTTCCTCGGCAAGGGCGGCGCGCGCATCAAGCAGATCGGCGCCCGCGCCCGGCACGAGCTCGGCCGGATGCTGGAGCGGCCGGTGCATCTCTTCCTGCACGTGAAGGTGAGCGAGCGCTGGGCGGAGGACCCGTCGCACTATCGTTCGATCGGCCTGGACTACGATCCGAAGTCATAGTTCTTTCCTCCCCTTCGCGGATTCCGCGAAGGGGAGGTGCCCTCGTCCTCCACTCCTTTCGGGCATCTCCCCGCGCTTCGCGCAGGGAGGAACAGCATGCGAAGCCCATCCTGAACCCGTTCATGCCATATCGTGCTGCGGGCATTCACAGCTCCAGATTGCGAACCATTCGCAGTCGCGATATCTAGTCGGAGGCGACCACCGGCGCCGAGAGGACCAGACCGTGCCCGCCGACACAACGGCACTCTTCGTCGAACACCGCAGAACGCTCGTGAAGTACGCCACGGGCCTGGTCGGCTCGCGCGTGCAGGCGGAAGATCTGGTCCAGGAGGCATGGCTTCGCTTCGAGGAGGCTGCCCGGCAGCAGATCCTCGGCGAGCCTCTGCACTATCTGTTTCGCATCGTCAGGAACCTGGCGTTCGATGGAAAGCGTCGACAGAACGTCGAAGACAGGCTGTTTCGGGCCAACGCCGAGCAGATCGTGGCGGCGCTGCCCGATCCCTACCCTTCGGCGGAAGTGATCGCGGCCGACAAGGACAACATTCGACGCCTCCAGGAGGCCCTGCTGGAACTGCCGCCTCGCACACGCGCGGCTTTCGAAATGCACCGCATCGAGGGACGGACGCTGCGTGAGGTTGCCGCCGCACTCGAGATTTCGGTGCCTCTGGCGCACGTCCTGGTGATGGAAGGGCTGCAGCTCTGCAAGAAAAGGCTTCACTGGAAACAGCGCTGACGCCCGGACGATTTTCGTGGAAAAGCTCGAAGCTGGCGCGTCTAGGAGTGTAGGCTCGCTCCGGGTGCGCGATTGCACGCGCAAATGAGGGGATGGAATGGAATCGACGCCGGACTCGGCGGAGTTGCAGGCCTCGATCGAGGCCTCCGAGTGGTTGATTCGTCTACAGGAAGACCTCCACGACCCGGCCGTGCAGGCCGAATTCCATGCCTGGATTTCGGCGACGCCAGCCAACAGGTCGGCCTGGGCGGAAACGCGCACCGTTGCCCGGTTTGCGCTCTCGCTCGAACCGACTTCGAAAGCAGGCCGGGCGGCCGCGGAGGGAACGGACGGAAACCGGCAAGCAGCGTCGCGCGCTCCTGCCTCCCCCATGGGTACGATATGGCCGCTCCGCCGCTGGGCCGCCTATGCCGGCGCGCTGGCCGTCGCGGCCTGTCTGGCGCTGGTCGCCGGGCCGGGACTGGTGATCCGTCTGCAATCCGACATGGTCACCGACGTAGCGGAGTCGCAGCAACTCGAACTGCCTGACGGAAGCCGGGTTACCCTCGCGGCGGCGAGCGCGATCGCGGTGTCGTTTTCCGCTGACGAACGCCGGGTGAGCCTGCTGCAGGGCGAGGCGTTCTTCGAAGTCCGGCACGACCCGGAGCGGCCCTTTCGAGTCATCGCGGAAGACGTGACAACCAGCGTCGTCGGCACGAGCTTCGATGTCCGCAGGGACTCGTCCGGCGTGGCGGTCGCCGTTCAGGAAGGCATCGTCGAGGTCTCGTCCTCGGCCGGCTCGCGCAAGCAAGCCGAGAGGCTGACGCCGGGGCAGTCGATAAAGTGGTCATGGAGAGGCCAATCCGTGCGAGCGGATGTGCCGCCCGGCCTGGTCGCAACATGGCGGCAAGGCCAGCTCATCCTGCACGATCAGCGGCTGGGCGACGCCGTCGATCAGTTCCGTCGCTACTACAGGGGAACGATCGTGCTGGCGGAGCCCGCGCTCGCAGGCAAGCCGATCACCGGCGCTTATAATCTGGGCGATCCGGAAGAAGCACTGCGCGCAATGGCGCGTGTCCACGGCGCCAAGGTCCGGCAGATTACGCCCTGGATGATCGTAATCTCCTCGATCTGAAGATTCCTTTAGAAATCCCCGACCGTGTCTCGTCCCCGTGGGTAGGGGGTAGAGCAGCAGCCAAGCCAATACCAGCGTTCATGGCTGCGCCCCGACTCGAGCAAGGGGAATTGGGGTGAAGATCGACTCTTGGCGTAATTCGGCATCGATCATTGCCGTTGCTTCCACTGTGGCGGCTGGCGTTGCCCTGCCGAAGGGCGCGCTGGCGCAGGCGCCCGACGCTACTCTCATGGCGCAAGCCGGTGAGCGGCGCGCGTTCAATATTCCGCCTCAGCCTCTCGGGACGGCTCTTGGCGTTCTCGGCCAACAGTCGGGCCGAAACATTTCGGTCGATGGTGCCCTGGTCAGGGGAGTATCGACACAGGGCGTCCAGGGAACGATGTCGATCGACGAGGCGCTAAATCGCCTCTTGAGCGGCACGGGTTTGACCTACTCGAAGCCGAACAACTCGACGATTACTGTCCAGCGGGTCGGTACCGGCAGTGCCGTTGTACTCGATCCGGTTCAGGTGCAGGGCGCCTTTCCGGTACCGTCCCAGGCGATGATCGGCAACCTGCCATCGCCCTATGCCGGCGGACAGGTCGCGACCGGCGGCCAACTCGGCCTGCTCGGCAACCGTGGCGTGATGGACACGCCGTTCAACCAGACGAACTTCACGGCGAAGAAGGCGAAGGATCAGCAGGCGAAGACCGTGAAGGATGTCCTGATCGACGACCCGTCGGTACGTGCCATCAGGGCAGATAGTAGCCCCGGCGGCGATAGCGTGCGCATCCGCGGCTTCACCGTTCAGAACGCCGCGATCTCCTACGGAGGACTGTACGGCGTTCTTCCTAATGAAAGTATAATGGCTGAGCTGGCCGAACGCGTAGAGGTTCTCAAGGGGCCGAGCGCCATGTTGAATGGAATGCAACCGACCGGCAGTATCGGCGGCGTGATCAACATAGTACCAAAGCGGGCGCCGGACGAACCGTTGACACAGCTCACGGCGAATTATGTTTCCGGCGCCCAGTTCGGTGGCCATGTCGACGTTGCCCGGCGGTTCGGGCCTGAAAAGGAATTCGGCGTACGCTTTAACGGAGTGTTTCGAGATGGCCAGACGGACATCCAGTGGAACACCGACGAGCGAGCCCTCGCCTTGTTGGGATTGGATTTTCGCGGAGAACGAGCGCGATTCTCTGCCGATTTCGGATACCAGTCTCGATATGTTGGCGGCGCGACTGGCTATATTGCCCTCGCCAATGGCGTTCCTCTACCGTGGGCGCCAAATGCGAGGAACAATCCGGCCGGCCAGCCTTTTACGGAAGTGCTAACGAAAGATCTGTTCGGAACGTTTCGGGGGGAAGTCGACCTGACGGATCGTGTGACCGCCTACGCTTCGCTCGGGGCTCACGACCTGCGTTCTGATAGCCTTCAGGCTGGTTTGACCGTTAACAATGTGAATGGAGCTGCGACCAGTCGCGGTCAATTGAACAATTCGTACTCGACCTTCCAGACAGCTATCGCGGGAATCCGCGCCTTGGTGGATACTGGTCCTGTCGGACACGAATTTTCGTTCTCGGCTACGACTTTCGCAAACGAAAATGGCGACGCGGTAGTCCAAGGTACTCCTTTCGCCACCAACATTTACTCTCCAACAATCATCGCGCGGCCGAGCATTGCCACGCCCGTAACAACGAAGACATCGACTCAACAGCTTTCTAGCCTCGGCTTCGCCGATACTTTGGTCGCAGCCGACAAGCGCATACAGCTCACCGTCGGCGCCCGCCTGCAGCGCGTTCAGGCCGCCAATTTCGATCCCGCGACCGGCGCGGAAACATCGAGCTACGACGAGAGCGCCCTGAGCCCATCCGTAGCATTGGTATTCAAGCCTTGGCAGAACGTATCGATCTACGGCAATTGGATCCAGGGGTTGCAGCAGGGGGCGATCGTCGGCCAGCAGTTTACCAATGCCGGCGAAGTATTTCCTCCCTTCAAGTCGACCCAGTACGAAGCCGGGATCAAGATCGATTGGGGAAGGCTGACTGCGACCGCCAGCGTCTTTCAGATCAATCAGCCGAGCATCTTGACCGACGTTGCAGCCAACACTCAGGTCCTTGGCGGCGAACAAGTCAACCAAGGCCTCGAATTGAACGTCTTCGGTGAGGTCACTGAAGGAGTCAGGCTGCTCGGCGGTGCGATGTTTCTCAATGCCGCTCTGGCAAAGACCCAGGACGGGCTAATGAACGGATGGGTAGCGCCGTTTTCACCTGGTGCCCAATTCAACCTGGCCGGCGAATGAGATTTGCCCTTCGCCCCGGGCCTCACCGTGATCGGGCGTATTACGTACACTGGCGCCCAGTACGTCGACACAACGTATCCGCGGCGGATGTTGCCCGAGTGGACCCTGTTCGATCTCGGCGCACGCTATGCGTTCGAGAACCCCGGAGCAAAGGGCAAGCTCCTGGTCGCGCGCTTCAACGTCGACAATGTTCTCGACTCGAACTACTGGTCGGGCGGGAACAACGTAAGAACGCTCAATTTGGGGGCTCCGCGGACATTCCGGCTTTCCCTGACCGCGGATTTCTGAGGTGATGACCCTGGGGAGCTCGGTCGCGGTTCGCACGGCACTGGCAATAACGGCCCTGCCACGCAGCGAAGCGGTGGTGTACGCCGTCGTCCCATATCGGGCGCTTTCGACCCGGGATCCTGCTGGAGGGAGTCTTTTGCGCCTCTGCCGGGTGATGACCGTCGTTGGCGTCGCCTCGTGGGGCGGGTCGCTCGGCGTCGCGTGATTCCCCATGGAGCCGACTTTCCGCGCGTCGATGAACTGGCTGCACACCTGGGCCGGAGTGCTGCTGGGCGGCCTGCTGTTCGCCATCTTTTGGATGGGCACGCTGTCGGTGTTCGACCGCGAGATCGACCGCTGGATGGCGCCGATGACACGCCTTGCCTTGCCGGCAGAGGCGGCGATTTCGATCGACGCCCTGCGCCAGTCCGGCGAGATGGCGGCTGCTACCAGGTCACGGAACTGGGGCGTCTTGTTTCCGACCGAGCGTGTCCCCGTGATGCGCTTGGCGTGGCAAGAGGGCTCGGACTTCGTCCAACGCTTCATCGATCCCGCGACGGGCAAGGTGCTGCCCGATGCGGGCACCTGGGCGGGCACGCGCTTCCTCTACCCGTTCCATTACAGGCTGCACATCCGGTTGTGGGATCTTGGCTACTGGATCGTCGGATTGGCGGCAATGGCGATGCTGGCGCTGTGCGTTTCAGGCGTGGTCATTCATCGGAAAATCTTCACCGACTTCTTCACCTTTCGCACCGACAGGAGGCCGCGCCGGCTGGTCCTCGACCTGCACAACGTCACGGCCGTGCTGGGCCTGCCGTTTTACTTCGTGATCACCCTGTCCGGATTGGTCATCTTCTGGTCGACCTATTTCCCAAGTTCGTGGCAGCTTACCTACAACGGCGACCGGCAGGCGTTCTTCGCTGACGCCTTTGGAACCATCCGTCCGGAGAAGGCCGGTCGGCCGGGTGACATGGCGTCGTTGGATGCCATGGCGGCGGAGGCGCGACGCCTGTGGGACGGCGCTCCGCTACGGCATGTCACCGTGCGCAATTCCGGCGATGCGAAGTCGGTCGTGCAGATCGGCCGCCTCGACGAGGGGGACGTCAGCTCCACCTACGACGCGGCCTATTTTGACGGGCCGACCGGCAAGCTGATCCGCCATCGCACTGGCACGCCGCCGGTCATGAGCGCCCAGCGCTTCATCGGCGGCCTTCACTTGATCCAGTTCCGGCACTGGACTCTGCGCTGGGTCTATTTCGGTCTCGGCCTCGGGGGCTGCGTGCTGATCGCGACCGGCTATCTGTTCTGGTTGGAATCGCGCCGCAAGAAGCACGCGCAGCTCGGCCTCAGCGGCGCGCCTTTCGTCGAGGGCCTGACGATCGGCTCGGTCGGCGGCATCCTCGTGGCGACCCTGGCCTTCTTCCTCGTCAACCGCCTGCTGCCCCTCGGGATGGCCTTCCTCGGCCAGGAGCGTGCCGCGCTCGAGGTCTGGGCCTTTTATCTCGTGTGGCTGGCGACTTTCGCCCATGCGTGGCTTCGGCCGCACCGTGCCTGGATCGAGCAATGCTGGGCAATGGCTGTCCTGGGCCTCGCCGCGGTACTGCTGAACTGGCTCACGACCGGCGATCACCTGATCCGCAGCCTCTCGCACCGTCATCTCTGGCCGATCGCCGGCATGGATTTGCTGCTATTCACAGGTGCGCTTGTCGCGGCGCTGACCGCGCGAAAGCTCCAGCATCGCGCCACCGCAGCTCTCGGACGCGTCCCGACGCGTATCGCTGCTTCCCGTGCGGCCGTGGAATAACACGATAGAACGCTGTTACCGTTCGGGGGCCGTGGAGCCATCGCCTCAAGAACTCATCATTTGCAGACGGTTATCCTTCACCGCGGACGCCGAATCCGCGAGTTCGCGGCGCCGTTCCTTCCCTTGCCAGATCCGTGGGAGGCGGCGCCTGCCGCATCCCTGCCAAATCCGTCGGCCGCAGTGTTCCAGCCCCTGCAGGCTTCGTCGGCTGCGGCGTCCGCCAGCGCCATGCAGGATTGACGGCCGGCGCGATGCCCTTGCGCGGGGCGACATGATCCGCCGCTACGTCGCTGGTCATCCGGGTACCGTCACGGCGGTGCTGTGTCGCTTCATGCGGGCCACCGACCCGGTGACGGTCGCGGTCGAGGTGCCGATCTTTCTGATCCCGGAGGACGGCCGAGCAGCAGGCGTCGTCCGATCGCAGCATGGCGCGACCCGCCGAAACACGTCATACCCGCATGCATGGAGTGGAGCGATCGTGGCATCGTGCTGTCGAGCCGCCCGCACGGCGAGACCGGGCTGGTGACGACGCTGCTCACACGCCTGCACGGCCGGCACGCCGGCTTCGTGGCCGGCGGCATCTCGCGCAAGGCGCGGCCGACCTGGCAGCCCGGCAACGTCGTGGAGGCCGCATGGCGCGCCAGGCAGCACGAGCAGCTCGGCCACTACACCGGCGAATTGCGCGAGGCCCATGCGGCGCGCGCAATGGACGATGCCATCGAGCTGGCCGGTCTGTCCGCGGCATGCGCCCTCATCGAGGCGGCGCTGCCCGACCGCGAGCCGCATGCCGCGGTCTTCGACGGCTTCCATGCCTTGCTGAATGCGATCGGCCATCCCGGCTGGCCGATGATCTACGTCCGGCTGGAGCTGGGCATCCTGCAGGAACTCGGCTTCGGGCTCGACCTCGTCAAATGCGCGGTGACCGGCGCTGCCGAGGATCTGGCCTTCGTTTCCCCCAAGAGCGGCCGGGCCGTCTCGCGCACGGCTGGTGAACCCTATCGCGACAGGCTGATCGCCCTGCCGGCCTTTCTATCCTCGGGCGGCCTGCCGGCCGACGGGGCGGAACTGCGGCTGGGCCTCGATTTGACGGGCTATTTCCTCGAGCGGCACGTCTTCTGGCCGCACAACAAGCCCTTGCCTGCCGCGCGGGCGAGATTTATGGAAGCGCTCAGCCGCCAAGAACAACACTCGTAACAACATCCACGGTCGCGCCGCGAATCGCGACCGACCCCTCACGTCGCAATCGATGGCCAAACGCACCACCAACGTCGTCCCTCTCGCGGCCGTGAAGCCGGTGCAATTCGGACAGGCGCTCCAGGAGCGCTACCTGTCCTATGCCCTGTCCACGATCATGGCTCGGTCGCTGCCCGACGTGCGCGACGGCCTGAAGCCGGTCCATCGCCGCCTGATGTATGCGATGCGGCAGCTCCGCCTCGACCCCAACAGCGCGTTCAAGAAGAGCGCCCGCGTGGTCGGCGACGTGATCGGCCAGTATCATCCGCACGGCGACCAGTCGATCTACGACGCGCTGGTCCGCCTCGCCCAGGAATTCGCCGCCCGCTACCCGCTGATCGAAGGGCAGGGCAACTTCGGCAATATCGACGGCGATAACCCTGCCGCCATGCGTTACACCGAGGCGCGCCTGACGGCGGTCGCGGAGGCGCTGCTCGACGGCATCGACGAGAATGCCGTCGATTTCCGGCCCAACTACGACGGCTCCACCGAGGAGCCGGTCGTGCTGCCCGGCGGCTTTCCCAACCTGCTGGCCAACGGTGCGGCAGGCATCGCCGTCGGCATGGCGTGCTCGATCCCGCCGCACAATGCCGGCGAGCTGTGCGACGCGCTGCTCCACCTGATCAAGACCCCGAATGCCCGCATCGAGACGCTGGTCGATCTGGTGAAGGGGCCCGACTTCCCGACCGGCGGCCTGCTCGTCGAGCCGCGCGAGTCGATCGTCCAGTCGTACAGGACCGGCCGCGGCGCCTTCCGTCTGCGGGGGCGCTGGGAAAAGGAGGAGCTGCCGCGCGGCCAGTACCGGATCATCGTCACCGAGATCCCGTACCAGGTGCAGAAAGGCAAGCTGATCGAGCGTATCGCGGAGATCATCAACGCCAAGAAGCTGCCGATCCTCGAGGACGTGCGCGACGAATCGGCCGACGACGTGCGCATCGTGCTCGAGCCGCGCACCGGGCAGGTGCCGGCCGAACTCCTGATGGAGCAGCTCTTCAAGCTGACTGACCTCGAGATCCGCTTCCCGCTGAACCTCAACGTCCTCGACCGCAACAACACGCCGCGGGTGATGGACCTGCGCGAAGCGCTGCAGTCGTTCCTCGATCATCGCCGCGAGGTGCTGATCCGGCGCTCCACCTTCCGGCTCGAGGCGATCGAGCGGCGGCTCGAGATCCTCGAAGGCTTCCTGATCGCCTATCTGAACATCGACAGGCTGATCAAGATCATCCGCGAGGAGGACGAGCCCAGGCCGGTGATGATGCAGGCGTTCGGGCTGACCGAGATCCAGGCCGAGGCGATCCTGAACATGCGGCTGCGCGCCTTGCGCCGCCTGGAAGAGTTCGAGATCAAGGGCGAGCACAAGAAGCTCACGGCCGAGCGCAAGGACCTCAAGGCGCTGCTCAAGGAAGAAAAGCTCCAGTGGGGCAGGATCGCCGAGCAGGTGCAGGAGACCAGGGCGAAGTTCGGCGGCAAGACGAAGCTCGGCAAGCGCCGCACGGAGCTGGCCGACGCGCCGGCCGGGATCGAGCATGCGATCGAGGATTTCGTCGAGCGCGAGCCGGTGACGGTGGTGCTGTCGGCCAAGGGCTGGATCCGCGCCGCCAAGGGTCATCTCGACGACGCGCAGGTGGCCGAGCTCAAGTACAAGGAAGGCGACGAGGCACGGTTCGCCCTGCACGCGCAGTCCACCGACAAGGTGCTGGTGTTCGGCACCAACGGCCGCTTCTACACGCTGGGCTGCGAGCGGCTGCCGAGCGCGCGCGGCCACGGCGAACCGCTGCGGCTGATGATCGAGCTCGCCAACGAGCACGACATCGTGGTCCTCTCCGTGTTCAAGGGCGGCCGCAAGTTCCTGGTGGCGTCCGATGCCGGGCGCGGCTTCATCGTGCCCGAGGACGAGGTCGTGGCGCAGACCAAGAACGGCAAGCAGGTGCTGAACCTCGCGGATAAGGAGATGGCCCAGGCCTTCGCCGTCGTACCGGAGGATTCCGATTCGATCGCGGCGCTGAGCGAAGGCCGCAAGCTCCTGATCTTCCCGATGGAGCAGGTGCCGGAGATGGCACGCGGCCGCGGCGTGACCCTGCAGAAGTCCAAGGGCGACCGCCTGTCGGACGCGCAGGCCTTCAGGCTGGCCGACGGGCTGCCGTGGGCCAATCGCGTGATCCCGGCGAGCGAGCTCAGGTTCTGGCGCGGCGAACGCGCCCAGGCAGGACGCATGCCCGAAAAAGGCTGGCCGCGCGCCAAGCGGTTCAAGGACTGATCGATGGATCTCGCGCTGCTCCTGAAGACGATCGTCATCGGTATCGTCGAAGGACTCACTGAATTCCTGCCGATCTCCTCGACCGGCCACATCATCCTCGCCGAGCAGCTGCTGGATTTCGAGGGACCTGAGGGGAAGGTCTTCGAGATCGTGATCCAGCTCGGCGCGATCCTCGCCGTATGCGTGCTCTATTACGCGAAGATCTTCGCCACGATCGGCGGCGTCATCCGCCGCGATCCGGTGTCGACGCGCTTTGCCCTGGCCGTGATCGTGGCCTTCCTGCCGGCCGTGGTGATCGGCGTGGCGCTGCACAAGCACATCAAGGCGCTGCTCGACAAGCCGGTCGTGGTGGCGGTTTCCCTGATCGTCGGCGGGATCGTCATCCTGATCGTCGAGCGCTATGCCCAGCGGCCGCGCGTGAAGTCGGTCGACGACATCGACTGGAAGACCGCGCTGTTCATCGGCCTCTGCCAGTGCCTCGCCATGATCCCGGGCGTCTCGCGCTCCGGTGCCACCATCATGGGCGCCCGCGCTTTTCGCGTGGACCGCGCGACCTCGGCGGAATTTTCCTTCTTCCTCGCCATCCCGACCATGATCGGGGCCACGCTCTACGATCTGTTCAAGAACTGGTCGACGCTCGACTGGCAGGGCAGCGGACTGATCGCGATCGGCTTCGTGGCGGCCTTCCTGTCGGCCCTCGTCGTGGTCAAGCCGTTCGTGCGCTTCGTCAGCCGCCATGGTTTCGGCATCTTCGCGTGGTATCGCATTGCAGTCGGTGCATTGGCGCTCGGCCTGTTGCTCATGCGATGAAGCTTCTGCTGTCGGCGACCGCATGTCATAAGCTGCGCGATCCTTCTCGAGACTTCGGAGTTTCTCATGCAACGTCGCAAGTTCATCCGCACCGCCGGTGTCGGCGCCGCCGCTGTGGCGACAACGGGTGCGGTGGCAGCTCCTGCCATCGCCCAGTCCGCTCCCGAGCTCAACTGGCGCATAACCTCGAGCTTCCCGAAGTCGCTCGACACGCTCTATGGCGGCCTCGAGCACTTCGCGAAGATCGTGGCCGAGGCGACCGACAATAAATTCCAGATCCGTACCTTCGCTGCCGGCGAGATTGTCCCCGGCCTCCAGGTGCTCGATGCGGTTCAGAACGGTACGGTCGAGATGGGCCAGACGGCGTTCTACTACTACTACGGCAAGGACCCGACCTTCGCGCTGGCGACCGTGATTCCGTTCGGCTTCAATACGCGGCAGATGAATGCCTGGGTGACACAGGGCGGCGGCGAGAAGCTGATCAACGACTTCCTGAAGAGCTACAACGTGGTCGGCATGGTCGGCGGCAACACCACTGCCCAGATGGGGGGCTGGTTCCGCAAGGAAATCAAGACGGTCGACGACCTCAAGGGCTTGAAGATGCGCATCGCGGGTCTGGCCGGCGACGTCATGACCAAGCTGGGGGTGGTGCCGCAGCAGATCGCCGGCGG
>Ga0182738_1004603_pt1 | contig 15179 bp, 15 predicted proteins | sample eDN5th30CBELigMG_FD_128876 | JGI IMG/M metagenome (GOLD analysis project Ga0182738, IMG submission 128876) | Enriched Miracle-Growth compost microbial communities from Emeryville, California, USA - eDNA 5th pass 30_C BE-Lig MG (version 2)... ... | reverse complement strand
GGGACGCATCGTGGTGATCGCGAGCGAGTGGGGTGTGATCGGCTGGCCCGAGGCCACGGCCTATGCCGCGGCGAAGTCCGGGCTGATCTCGCTGGTCAAATCGCTCGGCCGTGAACTCGCACCCGAGCACATCATCGTCAACGCGGTGGCCCCCGGTGTCACCGACACCCCGCAACTGCAGGTCGACGCCGACGCCGCCGGGGTCGACCTGGCGACCATACATGCGCAGTACGCCGAGGCGATTCCCATGGGCCGCATCGGATCTGCCGACGAGATCGCCGCGACCGTGGAGTTCCTCGCCGATTTCGAACTGGAAGCGGTTGTGGGACAGGTGATCTCCAGCAACGGCGGGTCCACCCGGGCCAGGGCGTGAAGTTCATGACGAAAGGAGAGCACGTGGAAGGCCAGCCGTACGTGCGGTCGGCGTCGGGCAAGGTGGGCCAGGTCAACGCCACCGAGGTGCCGCGGTACGCGGGCATCGCGACGTTCGCGCGTCTGCCGCAGCGGTTCGAGGTCCTCGACCACGACATCGCGGTGGTGGGTGTGCCGTTCGACAGCGGTGTCACCTACCGGCCCGGTGCCCGCTTCGGCCCGTCGGCCATCCGCGAGGCGTCGCGTCTGCTCAAGCCGTACCACCCCGCGCTCGACGTGAGCCCGTTCGCGCAGGCCCAGGTGGTCGATGCCGGTGATCTCGGGGTCAACCCGTTCAACATCGACGAGGCCGTCGGGCAGATCCGTGACGGCGTGACCGAACTGCTGGACCGCCCCGACCAGCGCGTGGTGCTGCTCGGCGGGGACCACACGATCGCGCTGCCCGCTCTGCAGGCGATGCACGCCATCCACGGCCCGGTCGCGCTCGTGCACTTCGACGCACATCTCGACACGTGGGACACCTATTTCGGGGCGCCGTGCACGCACGGCACGCCCTTCCGTCGCGCGTCGGAACAGGGGCTCATCGTGAAAGGGCATTCGGCGCACGTCGGCATCCGCGGATCGCTGTACGACCGCGCCGATCTGCTCGACGACGAGTCCCTCGGATTCACGGTCGTGCACTGCCGCGACATCGACCGCATCGGTGTCGACGGTGTCATCTCGCGCATCCACGAGCGGGTCGGCGAGTATCCGGTGTACGTGTCGATCGACATCGACGTCCTCGACCCGGCGTTCGCGCCCGGCACGGGAACGCCCGAGATCGGCGGCATGACCAGCCGTGAACTCGTCGCGGTGCTGCGCGCGATGCGTGGGCTCAACATCGTGGGCGCCGACATCGTCGAGGTCGCCCCCGCGTACGACAGCGGCGACGTCACCGCGGTCGCGGCCGCTAACCTGGCCTACGAATTGATTACGCTGATGGCCGATGGCTTCTGAATCGGCTCCCGGCCTGGTCTGGCCCGAGGGCAAGGTCGCGGCGGCGGCGTTCACGTTCGACGTCGACGCCGAGTCGGCGATCCTGTGGGGCAATGAGGCCGTCGGCGCGCGCATGAGCGTCATGAGCCACCAGGCCTACGGGCCCCTGGTGGGCGTGCCGCGCATCCTCGATCTGCTCGACCGCCACCAGATCGCCTCGACGTTCTTCTTGCCCGGGCACACCGCGCACCGCTATCCCGATGCCGTGCGGGCGATCGTCGCGGCCGGCCACGAGGTCGCCCACCACGGCTACCTGCACGAGCAGCCCACCGCGCTCACGCTCGAAGAGGAGATCGAGGCGCTCGACCGCGGCCTCGAAGCGCTCGCCGAGGTCGCCGGTGTCACACCGGCCGGCTACCGCGCCCCGATGTGGGACTTGTCGTGGCACACACCGGGTCTGCTCGCCGAACGCAACTTCCTGTACGACTCCAGCCTGATGGACGCCGACGTTCCCTACGAACTCGCGGTGGGGGACACCTCGCTCGTGGAGATCCCGATCCAGTGGGCGCTCGACGACTGGGAGCAGTACTGCTTCTTGCCCGACATCTCGGGCAGCGGGCTCATCGAAAGCCCACGCAAGGCACGGGAACTGTGGCAACTGGAGTTCGACGCGTTGCGCCGCGCCGGCGGCTGCTGGGTGCTCACCAATCACCCGTTCCTGTCCGGAAGAGCCTCGCGCGCAGCAGAACTCGACGATCTGATGCGCTACGTCACCGAGCACGCCGACGTGTGGACCACCAATCTGGGCACCATCGCCCGGCATGTCCGCGCGCAGGGTCTCACCCCGCGCAGCATCACCCAGCCGGGAAAATAGGCCGGCGCCCGACGCCGTCCGGTTGTGCCGACTGACGTTTCATCACGGCGTTCACCACACCGGGCGCCACGGCGTTGAGTGCCCTGGCGCCCACCGCGACTCGTGGTGCGATCTGCACGGGGCGGTGGCGCGCCGCGGTGATCATCCAGTCGGCCGCCTCGTCGGCCGAGAGCGCGGGCAACCCGTCGAACGCGCGGGTCGGCTTGATCATCGGGGTGTCCACCAGCGGGTAGTACAGCGTGGTGGAATGCACACCGCCGTCGCCCCATTCGGTTTCGATGACGCGGCTGACGGCGCTCAGCGCGGCCTTCGACGCCTGGTACACCGAGAACAGCGGCGACGCCTCGCTCAGCACGCCCCACGTCGAGACGTTGATGATGTGGCCCGCGCCGCGTTCGCGCATGCCCGGCGCGAACCCGCGGATCAGCCGCAGCGGCGAGTAGTAGTTGAGCGTCATCGTGCGCTCGATGTCGTGCCAGCGCTCCAGGGAGTCGGCCAGCGGCCTGCGGATCGAATGCCCCGCGTTGTTCACCAGGATGTCCAGGCCGCCGTGGTCGGACTCGATCTCGGCCACCAGCGCGTCGATCGCGTCGAGGTCGGTCAGATCGCACGGCCGCGCCTTCGCGTCACCACCGGATGCGGTGATGCCACCGGCCACCTCGTCGAGCAGTTCGGCGCGTCGCGCCACCACGATCACCCGTGCCCCACGCTCGGCGAACTTGCGGGCGGCAGCGGCGCCGATGCCCGACGACGCACCCGTGATCAGCACCCGCTTGCCCGTCAGGTCCACCGCGTCGCGCGCGGCCCGCAGCTGAATCAACTGGTCGGTGACCGGCGGCCGCATACTCGCCAGGAACAGGTTGTCGGTGAGCCGTCGTAACGGGTGCTTGCTCATGTCGGGAGTGTAGGTGCGCCGTTGATCTCCGCCGAAACCGCATTCCAGCAGGCGTCCACTCGCACTTTGCCTGCCGGAATGACGTTTCGGCGGAAAATACGCCTAGAAGTAGCGCGGGAAGCGGCTCCAGTCCGGGTCGCGCTTCTCCAAGAACGCGTCGCGGCCTTCGACGGCTTCGTCGGTCATGTACGCCAGACGTGTTGCCTCACCGGCGAACACCTGCTGGCCCACCAGGCCGTCGTCGATGAGGTTGAACGCGAACTTGAGCATCCGGATCGCCTGCGGCGACTTGCCGTTGATCTCGGCGGCGTACTGCAGCCCGGCCTTCTCCAGATCGGCATGGTCGACGACCTCGTTGACCGCGCCCATCTGGTGCATGGTCTGCGCGTCGTAGGCACGGCCCAGGAAGAAGATCTCGCGCGCGAACTTCTGGCCGGTCTGGCGCGCCAGGTAGGCGCTGCCGAACCCGCCGTCGAAGCTGCCCACGTCGGCGTCGGTCTGCTTGAACCGCGCGTGCTCACGGCTGGCCAGCGTCAGGTCGCACGTGACGTGCAGGCTGTGCCCACCACCGGCGGCCCAGCCGTTGACCAGGCAGATCACGACCTTGGGCATGAACCGGATGAGCCGCTGCACCTCGAGAATGTGCAGCCGGCCCGCGCGTGCCGGGTCGACGGTCTCGGCCGTCTCGCCCGAGGCGTACTGGTAGCCCGTGCGCCCCCGGATGCGCTGATCGCCGCCGGAACAGAACGCCCAGCCGCCGTCCTTGGGCGACGGGCCGTTGCCGGTGAGCAGGATGACGCCGACGTCGGACGACATCCGCGCGTGGTCGAGCACGCGGTACAGCTCGTCGACGGTGTGGGGCCGGAACGCGTTGCGCACCTCGGGCCGGTCGAACGCCACGCGCACGGTGGGCTGACGTGCGCCGTCGAGCACGTGGCGGTGGTAGGTGATGTCGGTCAGATCATCGAAGCCGGGCACCCGTTCCCACATCGCGGGGTCGAACGGGTTGTCCGAAGCTGCTTGGCTGCTCATTTGCTCGACTGTAGAGCGGAGGTTTCGTCCGTACCGACGAAGGGTATGAAACCGGCGCAATGATGCGTATCGCGCATCAGCGGACAGAAAGGGCTTCGATGAAGCGCACAGCAGGCGTGTTGTTCTCGGGGTTGGTGGCCGGCTTCATGATCGTCGGTTGCTCCCCAGCGGTCACCGGCGGTGACACCACCTGCGAGGACTTCTTGGGCCAAGACGAGAAGACGCAGGACGACGCGGTCGCCAAGATGCTGAAGGACGAGAAGGGCACCGACGCCGCGCAGCTGGAGATCACCGGTACGCGCGTTGCGGTGCAGGCCTTCTGCCAGACGGCGGGCAAGCAGGACAGCAAGATCAAGGAAGCGCCGCACCTGTAGTTCAGAGCGGATCGAGACGGAACACCGGGCACCGTCCGGCGAGTGCTTCGAACTCGTCCGGATGGGGCCCGGTGACCAGTCCCGCGTTCTTCATGAAGCCCACGCCGGTGGGCACGAGGATGGGGAACTCCCGCAACAGCGGTCGAGCCTCCTCCACCGACATCTCGACCGCGCGGACGCGTTGTGCCTTGCGGCCCTGATGGATCGTCGCCTCTTCGGCGGCACGCAGGTTCGCCGTCCAGTCGGCGCCGGGTAGCCCGCCGACGACGTACCGCTTGCCGTCCACGGTCATCGGTGTGACGGGAGTGGTCCGGGGTTTGCCGGTCTTGCGGCCCGGCACCGTGAGCACCACAGGCCCCTTGTCCCCGCCGACGCCGACCTTGGACAACCCGATCATCACTTTGTTGACGTACTTGAGCCACCACGGCGGCCGGATACGTTCGGTGCGCATTTCGGAGCCCATGCCACCAGGTTAGGTCGCGATGCCCACAGACGACACCGCCGCGATCAGACCGTCGCGCCGCTCGGTGGTCGGCAGCGGATCCACCAGCGCGAATGCACATCCCACCGCGGTCGCACCGCCGTCGGCCTCCTCGCTGTCGCCGACCATGAGCGCGTCCTGCGGTGCGACACCCAGCCGTTGCAGCGTCGTCGTGAAGATCTCGGCGTCCGGTTTCACCGCCCCCACCTCGTACGACAGCACGAACTCGTCGACGTCCGCGTCGATACCCAGTGCGGTGAACGCGGGCCGCACGTCGAAGGCGATGTTGGACACCACGGCGGTCTTGATGTCTTGCTGCTTAAGGCTTTTCAGCACGGTGGCGGTGTCCGGATAGGCCGTCCAGCTGTCCGGGTCGATCACGCGTCCGTAGAGGCTCTCGGCGTGTGGGTCGGCAAGCCCGGACTCGCGCAGCACATGCAGATACGCCTCGCGGTGCAGATGCGGCGCCAGGTCCCGGTTCACCCAGGCGTGGTACTGCTCGTCGCTCATCTGCACCGAACGCCCCGTCGGGGCCGTGAGCCTGCGCATGAGCTCGGCCTGCACGTGGCCGTCGACCTCCCGTTCGTCGACCGTCATCCCCTCGAACCAGCTCTCGTCTTCCTCGAGGCGGAACAACGTCCCCGAAAAGTCGAACAACACCGCCTTGACCATGACCACCATGTTACGGACGGGCGCCAGTATTTCCTGGACGTTTCGGAACGACGTATTTCGCAACACTTTTCGACGAAATATCCGTCATCTGCCGGATGGTGGGAATCCGGATGCATCCATAGCGTGAGCAGATGATCCCGATTCCCCAGGACGATGCAAGCCGGCAACGCATGATCCGTGAGGTCGAGGCGAGTGTCTCCGACTTCCGCGGGGTGGCAGGTTTCTCGGTCCTGCGCACCGAACGTCCTGGCAGCGCGATCGGCGCGCACGGCGGTATCCAGGACGATGTGCAACTCGACCGGGTCCTGACCCGCATGCGCATGCAGCCCGTCGGGGCGTTCGGCGGGAAACTCGTCATCGTCTGCACCAGGCCCGAGCGGCAGTGGCGTATCGCCCGCCTGTCCGGGATCCGCGGCGTCGCACCGCAGTTCGTCGACGATCGGGTCTTCACCGACGAGCAGACCGCCCAGGCCGAGATCCTCAAGATGCGGTTCACGCAGTACCCCGCCGAGGACGGGATGCCCGAACACTGCACGCCCGCATGGAAATCGCGAGGGGAGAACTGGGGCGCATGAACACCAACGGCAACGCAGGCACTGTGGCTGACACCCACGACTACCCGGAACTGATGCGGCTCACCGGCTATGGCAGCAAATGGTCGGTCGAGCAAGGCGACAGCGTCGACTTCTACGTCAACTGCGACGGACCGGCGACGTACCGCGCCGAACTGGTCAAGCTCATCCACGGCGACACCCACCCCAGCGGACCGGGATTCAAAGAGGAACTCGTCCACTCCGCGGTCAACGGGACCTATCCCGGACGGCCGCAACGCATCCACGCCGGGTCCTACGCCATGGTCGCCGACCGCCGCCCCCTGCGCGTCGACAGTTTCACCATGCAGTGCTGGATCTGGCCCACCATGCCCACCAAGGTCGAGGGGTACTGGGCGCCCGGTGAGCAGATGATCATGGGCAAGTGGGCACAGGGACGCGGATACGGGTTGTTCCTCGATCTCGACGGCCGCGTGTGCCTGCGGATCGACGATCAGGTGCTGACGGCCCCGCACCCGGTGCGTGACCGTGCCTGGCACTTCGTCGCCGCGACGTTCGACGCCGCCACGGGAACCGCCGTGCTGTTCTGCGAACCGCAGGTGCGGTACGCGCTCGACCCGCAGCCCGCCGCGGTCGAAGCCGTGTTCGCCCAGCCCATCTCGCACACCGGTGTTCCGTTCACCTTCGCCGCGCACCCGGCGAGCGCCGAACCCGGGAAACAGACGCGTCAGCCCGGCGGATGGGTGATGACGGGCCACTACAACGGCAAGATCGACGCACCGCGGTTGTGCTCACGCGCGCTGAACCGCCTCGAGATCGAAACCATGAAACTCGGTTTCGCTCCGGGCATGGACGAGCGTCGCGCAGGCGGCCCGTCCCCGGAGCTGGGTGCGGTGATGGTGGCCGCATGGGACTTCTCGCTGCAGATCCCGACGCGCACCATCGTCGACTGCGGCCCGTACCGTCTCGACGGTGAACTCGTCGGCCTGCCCGCGCGGGGGATGACCGGGCACAACTGGAGCGGCGCCGTGACGTCCTGGAGCGTCGAGCACCGCGAGTACGGCGCCATCCACTTCCACGACGACGATGTCGACGACGCGCGCTGGGCCGTCGATTTCACGCTCGAAGTGCCCGGGGATCTGCCCAGCGCGGTGTACGCCGTGAAGCTCACCACCGACGAGGGCGACGAGGACTACATCCCGTTCGTCGTCCGCACCCCGCTGGGCCGGCCGGGGGCGAAGATCGCCGTCATCATGTCGACCATCGACTACCTGGCCTACGCCAACGAGCACCAGGCCAGCAACTTCGGCAGCGCCGAGGCGCTGATCTACCGCACCCCGATCATGGCCCCGCAGAACATCTTTCTCAGCGTGCACCGTGAGTACGGATACTCGCTGTACGACACCCACAGCGACGGGTCGGGCGTGCACATCTCCTCACGCCTGCGCCCGATCCTCAACTTCCGGCCCAAGTACGATTCGTGGCTCACACAGGCGCCGTGGCAGTTCAACGCCGACCTGCACCTGATCGACTGGCTCACCGAGAAGGGCTACGCGTTCGACGTCGTCACCGACGAGGACATCAGCTACGACGGCCTGGAGCGGATCGAGGGCTACAACGTGCTGATCACGGGTTCACATCCCGAACACAAGGACGGCCACTACCTCGACGCGATCCATGCCTACAAGGAGCGCGGCGGGCGGCTCATGTACATGGGCGGTGACGGGTTCTACTGGCGGCACACCTTCCATCCCGCCTACGGGCGCGGCGAGGTCACCGAGATGCGCCGCTGCGAATCGGGGATCAGGCCCTGGCAGGCGCAGCCCGGCGAATACCACCACCAGAGCGACGGCAAACTCGGCGGCATGTGGCGCTTCCTCGGCCGCGACATGGCCGCGGTGAGCGGAACATCGATGGTGGCACAGGGTTTCGACATCTCGACCTACTTCAAGCGCACACCCGAGAGCCAAGATCCGCGTGTGGCCTGGGCTTTCGAGGGCATCTCGTACGACGAGCGACTCGGCGACTTCGGTCTGGTGGGCGGGGGAGCGGCCGGTGCAGAACTGGACACCGTCGACACCACGCTGGGCTCGCCTCCGCACACACTGCTGGTCGCGACATCGGCCGGCCTGCACACCGACGCCTATCTGCTGGTGACCGAACTGATCCTCACCAACGCCCCCGGCGTGACCGGCACACAGCATCCCCGGATCCGCGCCGACATGGCGTTCCACGAAACCCCCAACGGCGGGGCGGTGTGGTCGTTCAGCTCGATCTCGTACTGCGGCAGCCTGTCCCACAACGACTACGACAACAACATCTCGAAGCTCACCGCGAACGTCCTCGACCACTTCATGCAGGACGGGCCGCTGCCTGCCCCGCCCGCGAACGCGGTGCGGCCGCGTGGCCGGTTCGAGTCGACCCCCGAGTTGAACTACCACCTGCCCGAAGAGGTCGGATCGTGACGGTCGGGCGACGCAGGCCGGCCACATGACCGCGGGCCGCGACCTGCTGCTCACCCCGGTGTCCTCAGGACGTCACCCGTCGGCGGACAGCACCGACTTGACCGGCACGTGGGTGTGCGTCGGCCTGGCCGAGCAACTCACCGAGGTGGGCGCGATCCTGCCCGCGACCATCGGCCAACACGCCGCGCATGTGCGACTGGCCGAGGCCGGTCCGGTGGCGGCCCTGAACGCGCGCCCGTTCGGCGGATGCCTGTCGGTGCCCGTGCACTGCGGCAGCACACGCAACGTCAGATGTCCGCACCGTGCGTGTGCCTTCAGCGAGGACGGACCGGTCCTCGACGACCGGACCGACCCGCGGGGCGTCGCACGTTCGGAGTTCGTCGGTCGCCGCACGGTCAACATCCCTCTGGCGCAGTGGGGTTCGCTGCTGTTCGTCAACGTCACGATGCGTACACCGCCGCCGCTGCCGGTGCCCGACGTGACGTGGGACGGCGTGGCGCTGGTCGGCACCGGCTCGGACACCGTCGCAGGCAACTGGCTGCAGGCACCGTCACGCGCGGCCGAACAGGTCACCGCCGCCTGCCCCTGGGCCCGCACGGTCACGATCGCACCCAACGTCGTGGTGATCCGCGACGACCGCGACGTTCTCGCCGTGTTCAGCAGGCCCGCGGGCAAATACCGCAGCACCATGACGTGGGCCGTGTTCGCAAACTCGAAGGGCAGCGGTGCGTTGGGCGCCGCGGCCGCGCGAGTGTGGGGGAGCTCACGCGGACCCGTGGCGTGATTTACGGCATGGAAACAGGCTCTGAACCTGGTTGACCCGCACCCGTAGTCAACTTGTCCACAAGCACTTGACCGGAGGGGGGCGAGATGGCTGGACAGATGACGTTGATGAACGAGATGCGTGACATCGCCTCGATCGCCGCCGACATGGCCTCGACCGACACCTCGGTGCGGGTGCGTGGCGCCATCGACTTCCTGCGGCTCGAGGCACGGTGCGACACGTTCCTGCTCGCGTACAAGACCCCGGGTGCCAAGGGTTTCAACCTGATCACCTCGGTCGGATACTCCGAACCCGTGGCGCGGTATCTGACCTCCGACATCCAGGCAAAGCCCGAGTTCACCAAGCAGTTCGCCGACCAGACGCGGGTCTGGGACTGGGACGACGTCCCCGAGTTCTACGACTCCTACAGCGGTGCGGAGGTACTGCGCCCGGAAGGGTTCACCAACGGCTTCCTCATGGTCCTGCACGACGGTGCGGGCGACGTGGTCGGGATGTGCCAGGGCAACATGGAACGCCCCGACTTCACGCCCCGCAACCGCTCGACGGTGGAAGCCGTGCGCCCGTTGTTCACCAAGTACGTGACGAAGCTACGGACACGGGCCCGCGCGAGGTTGACACCGCGCGAGCAGGAGATCCTGGCACTGCTGCGCAGCGGCCTGTCGAACGCCGAGATCAGCGATCGGCTGTACCTGTCGCCGCGAACCGTGAGCACCCACGTCGAACGCGTGCTGCGCAAGCTCGGCGTGGCCAACCGCGTGGCCGCGGCGGTGCAGGCCACCGAACTCGAACTCCTCGACGCCGGACGTGATGCAGTGACGCCGCTGCCGTAGCGGCGGTCCACCAGCACCGGGTGCCCGACAGGGGCGCCCGGTGTTCCCGCTGTCTGATGAAAAGTTAACCAGCGCAATCAATTACGTCGGATGACGTATTCCCTCCCTACCCGCTGGGTCATAACGTCGAACATGAATTCGTTGATGTCATCGCTCGTCGTGGCGTGATGGCGGATGGACGATCTTCTCCAGTGATCCGGAGGACCCACGATGAAGTTCTGCGAGTACACATGCGGCAGTCGGTGACACGTCTTCACGCCACGCTGCTGAGCGTGATCGTCGCGATCGCGGCGCTGGCCGGCTGTTCGCGGGGCCCGGTGCAGACCGGCAATGTCTTCGTCATCGCGATCGAGTCCGAGGCCGATATCCTCGACCCACAGGTCGCCGGTGGCTGGGTGAGCTGGCGGATCAACCGGCAGATCTTCGAACCGCTTGTCGACGAGGATCTTTCGATGCCGTCGAGCGAGGCGACGGTGCCGCCGCTGCGGCCCGGTCTGGCCGAGTCGTGGGATATCAGCGACGACGGTCTCGAGTACACCTTCCACATCCGCAAAGACGTGAAGTTCCACGACGGCACGCCGCTGGACGCCCAGGCCGTCGAGTACAACGTCCGGCGCATGTGGGACAAGTCGTCGCCCATGTACAACGCGCGTGCCGCCGGCCAGACAGGCTTCGTCTGGAAGTTCCTCGACTCGGTGCAGACGGTCGATGATCACACCCTGAAAATGCGTCTGAGCCAGCCGTTCTCGGAGTTCCTGCGGATGCTCGCCCAGGGCGGCAACGGTTCCACGGCGATCATGAGTCCCACCGCGCTGCAGACCTACGGCGAAGACGTCGCCGACCATCCGGTGGGCACCGGGCCGTTCAAGTTCAAAGAACGCATCCGCGGTGAACGCATCGACCTGGTGCGCAACGACGACTACTGGGGCAAGGTGCCCTACATCGACGGTGTCGTGTTCCGTCCGCTGCCCGATCCGTCGGCCCGCACCGCGGCGCTGCGCTCCGGTGACGTCGACATGATCGCGGTACCCAATCCCGACAGCATCGACAACCTGGTCTCCGAGGGCTACCAACTCTCGGAGGGCACCCCGCCGCACACGTGGTACCTGTCGTTCAACATGAAGGACCGCTACACCTCGATTCCCGAGGTGCGCCAGGCGATCAACCTCGCGGTAGACCGGGAGGGCATGGCAAAGGACATGCTGCGCGGTTCGGTCACGCCCGCATGGGGCGTGCAGGCGCTGTCGGCGGGCGGATACGTCGAACGCAAGGACATCTACCAGCGCAACCTCGACAAGGCCCGTCAACTGCTGGCGTCGGTCGGGTTGGCCGACGGGTTCCAGACCACGCTGATCACCTCGACCGACGGATCCGGGCAGATCATGCCCGCCCAGATGGCCGAGTTCATCCAGCAGAATCTCGCCGAGATCGGCATCAAGGTGAACATCCAGACCCAGGAATGGATCTCGTATCTGGGTGTGTGGGCACGCGGCATGCAGGACGGCGTCGGTATGGCCCAGATGTCCTGGGGCATGACCAGCCCGTACTGGCTCTACATCGTGACATCGTCGGAACTGCAGGCGCCCAACGGTCCCAACGTCGGGTACTACTCCAGTCCGGCGCTGGACAAGGCGATGAACAACGCCATCATCGCGCTCGACCCGCAGGAGGCCGAACAGTGGTGGCGCCGGGCCAACAACATCGTCAGCGACGAGGCCGCGCTGGTTCCCATCGTCAACGACAAGGCGCCGTACGTGCTGGCGCCGTATGTGTCGGGGTTCATCTCGGCGAGTGAGGAATGGTACGACCTCACCTCAGTGAAACTCGAACAGTGAGGCTCAACCGATGACCGCAACCATCAGAAATCGTTTACTGTCAACACTTCTCGTCCTGTTCGGGGTCAGCCTCATCGTGTTCCTGCTGCTGCAGCTGGTGCCCGGTGACCCAGCCGTCACCATCCTCGGTTCCGGGGCAACGGCCGAGGCGGTCGCCGCCCTGCGCACCGAGTTGGGCCTCGACCGCGCACTGCCGATCCAGTTCTTCGACTACCTCGGCGGCCTCGTGCGCGGCGATCTGGGCCGGTCGCTGACCGTCAACGCCCCGGTCACCGACATCATGCTTCCGCGGTTCGCCAACACGATCATCCTCACGGTCGCCGCACTGATCCTGTGCATCGTGGTCGCCGTCCCGCTCGGCGTCATCGCGGCGCACAAGCAGTACAGCATCTTCGACCGCGTGTCGATGATGGTCTCACTGGCCGGCGCGAGCATGCCGGTGTACTGGTTCGGACTGCTGCTGATCGGTGCGTTCGCCGTCACGCTGGGCTGGCTGCCCACCTCCGGTATGTACAACCCGCGCTTCCCCGGTGGATTCACGGATCTGCTGGCGCACCTTGTGCTTCCCGCGATCGCCGCGGCACTCGTGCCGCTCGCGGTGATCGCGCGGATGACGCGCAGCGTGATGATCGACATCCTGCAGCAGGACTACATCCGTACGCTGCGCGCCTCGGGTCTGTCGACCAACTCGGTGCTGTGGCGCCACGCCCTGCGAAACGCGTTGCCGCCCATCGTCAACATCATCGGCCTGCAGGTCGGGTACCTGCTCGGCGGTGTGGTGTTCGTCGAGGTCGTCTTCGGCTGGCCAGGTCTCGGCCAGCAGCTCTACACGTCGATCACCCAGCGTGACATCCCGGTGGTGCAGGCCGGTGTGCTGTTCATCGCGCTGGCGTTCGTGATCATCAACTTGCTCGCCGACGGTGCGGTCGGACTGCTGGATCCGCGTACGAGAAGGAAGGTCGGAGCATGAGCACACTGGTCGCGGGACGCACGTTCCCGTGGGTCCGCAGATCCTCGGCCGGCGGACCCGTGCAGGTCGACACCGACACCCCGAAGCCGCAGTGGCGGCTGGCCGTCCGGGCTTTCAGCCGCGACCGGATGGCCGTGGTCTCGCTCGTCGTGCTGGTGATCGTGACGCTCGCGGCGGTGTTCGCACCGCTGCTGACGCCCTACAGCCCCACCGCGGGTGACCCGGTCGACCGTCTTGCGGGGATCGGCACCGAAGGCCACCTGCTGGGCCTCGACGGGCAGGGACGTGACATCTGGACCCGGCTGCTCTACGGCGGGCGCAACTCGCTCATGACCGCGGTGGTGCCGGTTTTCGTGGTGTTCCCGCTGGCGCTGATGATCGGCCTGTTCGCGGGATACCGGCGCAGCCGCGCAGGTGAGGTGCTCATGCGCATCCTCGACGTGCTGTTCGCGTTCCCGCTGGTGCTGCTGGCCATCGCGCTGTCGGCCGTGCTCGGCGCGGGGCTCGGCAACGTGATGCTCGCGATCGGCATCACGCTCATCCCCTACATGGCCCGTGTCGCCTACACCGCGGCGGTGTCCGAGGCGAGCAAGGACTACATCGAGGCCGCACGCGCCTACGGCGCCAACCCGCTGCTGCTGATGTTCCGCGAACTCATGCCCAACGTCGTCGTACAGCTGCTCGTGTACTCGACCACGTTGTGCGGCCTGATGATCGTGGTGGCCTCGGGTCTGAGCTTCCTCGGCGTCGGCGTCATCCCGCCCACACCGGACTGGGGCATCATGACCGCCGACGGCAAGAACGTCCTGCTGGAAGGCATCTACCACGTCGCGACCATCCCGGGCCTGCTCATCCTCGTCGTCTCGCTGGCGTTCAACCTCGTCGGCGACGGCATCCGCGACGCCCTCGACCCACGGAAGCAGACGAACTGATGACACACGCCCTTGAGGTCAAGAACCTGTCCGTGGACTTCCACACCGACAGCGGTGTGGTCCACGCGGTCAAGAACGCCGACATCTGTGTGCGTGAAGGCGGAATCCTCGGTCTGGTCGGCGAATCCGGCTCCGGGAAATCCGTCACGTCACTGGCGGTGCTGCGCCTGCTGGCCGGCCGGGCCCGGATCACCAGCGGCGAGATCCTGTTCCGCGGCGAGAACCTGCTGGACAAGACCGAGAAACAGATGCGCGCCATCCGCGGCTCACACATCGGGATGGTCTCGCAGAACGCGTTGTCGGCGCTCGACCCGTCGTTCACCATAGGTGCACAGCTCGTCGAGGTGATCCGGTTGCACCAGGGCGTCGACAAGTCCACCGCGCGGGCCAAGGCGCTGGAGGCACTCGAACTCGTGGCGCTGCCGGATCCCAAGCGCCGCATGAAGTCCTACCCCCACGAGTTGTCGGGCGGGCAGCGTCAGCGGGTCGTGATCGCGATCGCGCTGTCGTGCCGGCCCGAACTGCTGCTCGCCGACGAGCCCACCACCGCGCTCGACGCGACCGTGCAGAAGCAGATTCTCGACCTGCTGCTGGACATCAACAAGGAACTGGGTACGTCGATCCTGTTGGTCACACACGATTTCGGAGTCGTCGCACACGTGTGCACCGACGTCACGGTCATGCGCCGCGGCGACGTGCTGGAGTCCGGTACCGCCGATCAGGTTCTCAACAATCCGCAACACCCCTACACCCAGGGACTCATGCGGGCCGTGCCGCGGCTGCACCTCGACGCGACCACGCGCGCGATCCCGCGCGCGGACCGGCGGTTGTTCGAGTTCCACGGCGACACCACCAAGGAGGCCGCCAATGTCGCGTGAAATCTCTGAACCGCTCATCTCGGTCACCGGCCTCACCAAGGTGTTCACGGTCCGCGGTGAAGACGGCAAGCGCAGCGAGTTCACCGCGGTCGACGGCGTGAGCTTCGACATCCAGCGCGGCGAGACGTTCGGGCTGATCGGCGAATCCGGCTCGGGCAAGACCACGACGGGCCGCCTGGTGCTGGGCCTGGAGACGCCGACGTCCGGATCGATCACGTTCGAGGGCAACGAACTGGTGGGCCTGTCCGATCTCGCGATG
>Ga0182738_1004602_pt1 | contig 15179 bp, 14 predicted proteins | sample eDN5th30CBELigMG_FD_128876 | JGI IMG/M metagenome (GOLD analysis project Ga0182738, IMG submission 128876) | Enriched Miracle-Growth compost microbial communities from Emeryville, California, USA - eDNA 5th pass 30_C BE-Lig MG (version 2)... ... | reverse complement strand
GCGACACGCCGGACTGATCCAGTTCGGGCGCGACGATCCACACGTCATCGGACAACGCTTTGGCGATCTGCTCGACGATCTGCAGGCCCGGCGCATGAATGCCGTCGTCATTGGTGCAAAGAATCCGCATTGCTTCAGCCTTGTGTCCTTGCCTTCGTCGTTTTTGCTTCGTCATGCCCGGGCTTGTCCCGGCCATCCACGTCTTTTCCCTTGATGAGATGAGGTCGCCAGACGGCGTCATCCTGAGGTGCGAGCGACAAAGTCGCGAGCCTCGAAGGATCACGGCCACCCTTCGAGGCATTGCTTCGCAATGCACCTCAGGGTGACGGCCTCACTCTCATCACCCTACCCGCTCGATCACCTTGATGTCGCCCATATACGGCTGCAAAACATCCGGCACCGCGATGGAGCCGTCCTCCTGCTGATAGTTCTCGATCACCGCAATCAGCGCGCGGCCGACCGCGGTGCCGGAGCCGTTCAGCGTGTGCACGAAACGCGGCTTGCCGTCGGACGCGCGATAGCGCGCATCCATGCGCCGCGCCTGGAAGTCGCCGCACACCGAGCAGGATGAAATCTCGCGATAGGCGCCGCCTTCACCTTGGCCGGGCATCCAGACCTCGATATCGTAGGTCTTCTGCGACGCAAAGCCCATGTCGCCGGTGCACAGCGTCACCACGCGATAATGCAGGCCGAGCCGGCGCAGCACTTCCTCGGCGCAAGCAAGCATGCGTTCGTGTTCGTTCTTCGCTTCCTCGGGCGTGGTGATCGACACCAGTTCGACCTTGGTGAACTGATGCTGACGGATCATGCCGCGCGTATCGCGCCCCGCCGCGCCGGCCTCCGCGCGGAAGCAATGCGTCAGCGCGGTCAGGCGCATCGGCAATTCCTTTTCGTCGAGAATGGACTCGCGCACGAGATTGGTCAGCGGGACCTCGGCGGTGGGAATCAGCCAAAAGCCCTTGCTGTCCTCGGACAGCGAACCTGCCGCGAACTGATCCTCGCGAAATTTTGGCAGTTGCGCGGTGCCGAACATCGCATCGTCGCGCACGAGGAGCGGCGGATTGACTTCGGTATAGCCGTGTTCGCCGGTATGGACGTCGAGAAAGAACTGGCCGATGGCGCGCTCCAGCCGTGCGAGGCTTTTCTTCAGCACCACGAAACGCGCGCCGGAGATTTTTGCCGCCGCGTTGAAATCCATCTGGCCGAGCGCTTCGCCGAGATCGTAATGCGGCTTTGGCGTGAAGGCGTAAGCGCGCTTCTCGCCGTAGCGGTGATGCTCGACATTGTCGTGCTCGTCCTTGCCGGTCGGCACCTCGTCGAGCGGCAGGTTGGGAATCTGCGCCAGTTCCTTCTGCAACTCGGTGTCGGCGGCTTTCGCTTTGTCTTCGAGCTGCGGCATCGCGACCTTCAGGTCCGCGACTTCGGCCATCAACCGCGACGCGCGCGCCTCGTCCTTGGCCTTCTTGGCCTCGCCGATCTCCTTGGACGCCGCGTTGCGCCGCGCCTGCGCCTGCTCGAAGGCATGGATCGCCGCGCGCCGCGTCTCGTCGATCGCCAGCAGCCTTTCCGACAGCGCGCCGAGCCCGCGCCGCTTCAAGGCGGCGTCGAAGGCTTCCGGATTGTCGCGGATCGATTTGATGTCGTGCATGGAAGTCTGGTCCTGGAGAATTGGCGGCGGCCGTACGACCGCAGCGTAGTTCGTCAACGGAGCGGGCTTCAAGTAACCCGAAACCGCGCGATTTGAAACCTCAAAGGACAGATACGTCACCCTGAGAGTCTGGCCAGCCGTTCGATTTGCAGGTGGATGTGCAACACAAAAAACGTCGTCCCTGCGCAGGCAGGGACCCATACGCCGCAGCAGTTCGGCTCCATCGACGAAGGCAAGGTTATTCATAAACAACCCGCGCCGGGGTTATGGGTCCCTGCCTGCGCAGGGACGACGCTGAGGGGTGGAATGACGCCTTACGCCCTATGCGCCGTCGTCAGTCCCTACTCCGCCGGCTTGCTTTCGGCGGGTGGCGTGGCGGAGGCCGCGTTCTTGGCGGCGGCCTTCTTCTCCACCATCCGCACCGCGATGATCGAGCCCTCGTAGAGAACCAGCAGCGGGATCGCCAGCGACATCTGGCTGATGACGTCCGGCGGCGTGAGCACGGCGGCGATGACGAAGGCGCCGACGATGAAATAGCGCCGCTTCTCGCGCAACTGCTTCGAGGTGAGAATGCCGACGCGGCCAAGCAGCGTCAGGATCACCGGAAGCTGGAACGCGACGCCGAAGGCGAAGATCAGCGACATCATCAGCGACAGATATTCGCCGACCTTGGGCAACAGCGCGATCTGCGCGGTCTCGGCGCCGGGCGCCTGCTGCATGCCGAGCGAAAAACGGATCAGCATCGGCAGCACGAGAAAATACACCACCAGCGAACCGAGCACGAAGAAGAACGGCGTCGCCACCAGATAAGGCAGGAACGCTTTGCGCTCATGCTTGTAGAGGCCCGGCGCGACGAACTTATAGATCTGCGCCGCGACGATCGGAAACGAGATGAAGCCCGCGCCGAACATCGCCAGCTTCAATTGGGTGATGAAGTATTCGAGCAGCGCGGTGTAGATGAACTTGGAGTTCTCCGGGCCCGCCACCCAGACGAACGGCCACACCAGCACGTTGTAGATCTGCTTGGCGAAGACGAAGCAGAGGATGAACGCAACGCCGAACGCCAGCAGCGCCTTGATCAGCCGCGAGCGCAGCTCGATCAGGTGGTCCATCAGCGGCGCCTTGCTGGCCTCGATGTCTTCGGCGCTCATGACGCTTTCGCATCCTTGCGGAGATCCGCGTCCAGGTAACGATCGGGGGCAAGAGCCTCCGACGGCCTGACCTCGGCAGCCGGTGTATCCGTCGCCACCGCCGCCTCGCGGGTGATCGCCAGCGGCTCGGATGCCGCGCCGTGGCTTTCGGTCTCGATCAAAGCCGGCGTTTCCACCGGCACTGTCGCAGCCTCGGCCGCCGACGCCGCGGCATCGGAGGCGGACGCCGGCGTTGTGGACGACGACGGCTTGTCGAGATCGTCGACCTTGAGGGCGTCGTTGACATCCTGGGTCAGCGAGGTGAGCAGATTGTTCTTCGACAGGCTGGAGGCGGTGTCCTTGATCTCGTCGAAGGACTTCTTGAGATCGGCCATTTCGGCTTCGCGCATCGCCTCGTTGAACTGGCCCTGGAACTCGGACGCCATGCGGCGCACCTTGCCCATCCACTGCCCGATCATGCGCAGCACCCCGGGCAGCTCCTTCGGGCCGATGACGATCAGCGCCACGACGCCGATCACGACCAGTTCGCTCCACCCGATGTCAAACATCCGAAAATCCGCTCACACGAGGCGATGGTCGCCCGGCGACCGGCCTCGGCCGGTCATGCCGCAATTGCCACGGATCGGCCACGGCTTTGCCGCAAGAATCCCGCGCCGGCCGGCAGCCTAGCTGACCTTGCTGCCGACGTCGGTCCGCGCACCCGGGGCGGGCTGCGCGTTATGATCGATGGTCTTCACGGGCTCGGACTTTTCCGCAGTCTTTTCGTCGTCCTGCATGCCCTTCTTGAAGGCCTTGATGCCTTGCGCCACGTCGCCCATCAGGTCGGAAATCTTTCCGCGGCCGAACAGCAGCAGGACGATCGCGATCACGACGATCCAATGCCAAATACTGAGTGAACCCATCCTGCATTCCTCCAAACGCACGGCCGCAGCCGGCTCCATCTCGCCTGAACCTAGGCTGCGAGGGCGCCAAAAACAAGAACTTAAGCCGCGTCAAATCACCGGCATTAGTCGAGGTTGCCGCTCGCCTTGATCGCGAAAATGCCCCGATAAACTCAGCCTTCGCCGTCGCCTTCGGGTTCCACGGCGGGTGCCAAAGCCAGTTCGAGCTCGCCGTCTTCCAATGGCTCCTCGTCTTCGCGCAGCGTCGGATCGTCGGAAGGCACCGGAACGCTGAAGCCGGCCGGAAGACGGGAATCCAGAAGACCCGTGCCCTTGAGTTCTTCGAGGCCCGGCAGATCGCTCAGCGCTTCGAGGCTGAACTGCGACAGGAACGCTTCGGTGGTACCGAAGGTCAGCGGACGGCCCGGCGTCTTGCGGCGGCCGCGCGGACGAATCCATCCAGTCTCCAGCAGCACATCGAGCGTCCCCTTCGAGGTGACGACGCCGCGAATGTCTTCGATCTCGGCGCGCGTCACCGGCTGATGATAAGCGATGATAGCGAGCACCTCGATCGCCGCGCGCGACAGCTTGCGCGTCTCGGTGCTCTCGCGCGTCATCAGCCATGCCAGGTCGCCGGCGGTGCGGAAGGTCCACTTGTTGGCAACGCGCACCAGGTTGACGCCGCGCATCGCGTAGTCGGCCTGCAACTGCGCGAGCGCTGCCTTGACGTCGACGCCTTCCGGCATGCGCTTGGCAAGCGCTGCGGTGTCGAGCGGTTCGGACGAAGCGAACAGCAAGGCTTCGAGGAGACGCAATTCTTCAGGCCGCGCCTCGGGCTGCGCGCTGGACTGCTCGACGTGGTCGATATGCTCCTCGACGACCTCGAGGTGCTCGACGCGCTTTTCAGCCAGACTTGCCATGGCGGTGTCTCCTTCTTCCACTTACTGCACCGGTGTGTCCGGAGCAGCCGTTGCATCGGGCGTCGCGACCGGCGTCCGCTTGCGAAAATATAGAGGCGCGAACGCCTGCTTCTGATTCACTTCCATCGTTCCTTCGCGCACCAGTTCGAGTGCGGCGGCGAAGCTCGATGCGAACACCGTCGCGCGCTGCGAGGGATCGAGCACGTAGGCCGTGAGGTATTCGTCCAGGCAGCTCCACTCCTCGGCGGCGCCGACGAGACGCTCCAGAGATGCGCGCGCCTCAGCGAGCGACCACACGGTGCGCTTGGCGAGATGGACGCTGGCCAACACGCGCTGCTGCCGCTGCGCCGCATAGGCGCTCAGCAGATCGAACAACGTCGCCGTGAATTTCGGATGCTTGATTTCGGCGATCGATTCCGGCTGGCCGCGCATGAAGATGTCGCGCTGCAGTTGCGGCCGCGCCATCAGCCGGTTCGCCGCCTCGCGGATCGCTTCAAGCCGACGCAGGCGATTGGCGAGCGCGGTCGCCATCTCCTCCGCGCTCGGCCCTTCCTCGGCCGGCGGCTCGGGCAACAGCAGCCGCGATTTAAGGAATGCCAGCCATGCCGCCATCACCAGATAGTCGGCGGCGAGTTCAAGACGAATCTTCCGTGCGGCTTCGATGAAGGCGAGGTATTGATCGGCGAGTGCGAGAATCGAAATCTTGGCGAGATCGACCTTCTGCTGACGAGCCAGGTTGAGCAGGAGGTCGAGCGGACCTTCATAGCCCTCGACATCGACGACCAGCGCCTGATCGTCCTCGGCCTGTTCGGCGACGGCCGGCCGGCCGGTCTCGAACGACAAAATTTCCGCGCTCATACAGTCATCTCCCCGACCCGGCGGATCAGTATCTCCAGTTCGTTCCGCCCGGCCTCGCGATCAAAATCCGGATCAGGCGCCGTGCGCGCCGCCAGTGCCGCTGCAGCGCGACTGCGGGCGGCACCCGCCAGCAGGGGCGTCTCGCTCGCAACCGCGCGCATCTCGTCGAGATTGCCGTTGCAATGCAGGACAATGTCGCAGCCCGCGGCAAAAATCGCGCGCGTCCGCTCGGCAATCGATCCGGCCAGCGCGTTCATTGACACGTCATCGCTCATCAACAGACCTTGGAACCCGATCGCGCCGCGAATCACGTCTGCAATCATTGTCGCAGAAGTCGTCGCGGGTTGGGCAGGATCAATGGCGCTAAACACAACATGTGCGGTCATCGCCATCGGCAGGTCCGCCAAGGGCCGGAATGCCGCAAAATCCGTCCGATCCAGTTCCGCGCGAGGCGTTTCAACGACCGGAAGCCGCAAATGACTGTCGGCGGTCGCTCTGCCATGGCCCGGAATATGTTTGAGAACCGGCAGAACCCCGCCTTGTCGCAACCCGTCGGCGACGGCACGGGCAATCGCGGCGACCTTGCCTGGCTCGGTTCCATAGGCCCGGTTGCCGATCACGGCGTCGGCCCCGGAGACTGGAACGTCGGCCAGTGGCAGACAATCGACAGTCACGCCGAGGTCGGCGAGATCGCATGCGATGAGCGCCGCCGCCAGCCGCGCGGCCCGCAGGCCGAGATCGGGCGATTGATCGTACAGCACGCCGAACACTGCGCCCGGAGGATAAATCGGCCAATGTGGCGGCCCCAGCCGCTGGACCCGGCCGCCCTCCTGATCGATCAGGACCGGCGCATCGGGGCTACCGATGCAGTCCCGCAAGCTCGCCACCAGGTCCCGGACCTGGGCTGGGCTATCGACATTGCGCTTGAAGAGAATGAAGCCCCACGGCTGCTGCTCGCGCAGGAAGGCGCGTTCGTCCGCTGTCAGGGTCTGTCCGGAAACGCCGGAGATAAAAGCACGGGCATTCATTCTAGTGTTCCAATCTGAAGTTCGTCACCTCACGCGGCGCACTCAAGTGAACTTCAGATTAGAAAAAACACTAGCGATTCGCGGTTCTAGTGTGGTTCAGGCTCGGAAATTCGCTTGATGCACACGCGGCGATCAATGAAGTGAACTTCTGAACCACCACGCTAGCGCGATTAGCCCGCGCGGACCCCACGGGTCAAGGAAACCGCCGTTAATTCCTTTGGACGACGCACTGGCCGCCGGCGGACCTCAGGCTGCCACAGAACTGGACCGCCTGCTCCGAGGAGCCGAACGGGCCGACCATGGCGCGGTAATAGACGCCTTTCGATCCAAGGTCGGCGCGCTTGATCAGCGGGCTGCGGGACCCCAGTGCCGACGGAAACTTGTGCTGCAGGACTTTGAAGGAGGCCCGGGCGTCAGCCTCGCTGCGCTGCGAGGAGACCTGCACCACATAGCCGCCGGTCGTCGTTGCCGGCTCCGCCTGCGCGGGATTGACCGAGGCCACCCGGCTCGGCGCAGCCTGCGGCGCCAACGACAGCGGCGCATTCGCGGCCGGCGCCGCATTGACCGGTGCGGCCGCGGCGCGTGTGGTCGCAGGCGGCGCGGGCACGGGAGCCGGTGCGCGTGCAGTCACCGGCTCGGCTGCGGCGGCGTTGGCATCGTCGGAGCGCACCATCAGCGTCTTGATCTTGCGGGGCTCGGTCCCCCCGACCGCTGCGGCGCTGCCACCGTTGGCGGCAAGCTTATTGCCCGGCGCCACGCTAGCGGTCGACGGCGGATTGGCATTCTGGTTCAGCGGGGGAAACACGACCCGCGGTCCGGACTGGGCGATATCCTTGACGTCGACCGGCTGCTCCTCACGCGGAACCAGTTGTTCAGCCGCGTTTCCGGCGGCCATCCGATCCTGAATCTGCTTGCTGGAATTCTCCGCCGAGGGCGGCACCACCTTGTTGGGGCCGGCATCGGCCTTGATGATCGGCGGTTCGCCGCTGCGCGGCGTCCTGACAAAGGTGCGATAGGCGAATGCCGCGCCCGTGCCGACCACCGCAAGCGCGATAATCGCCACAACCATCGATACGCCTTTCCGGCGCGGTGCCGGTTCGTCCTCGTCGGCGTAGTCGTCCTGATAGGAATAATCGTCCTGATAGCCAGGATGTTGCGCATGTCCGTATGCAGCCGCATCCACGGCGGCATCCGCCGGACCGTACAGCGCTTCGTCGTAACGACCCGCCGGATCGGGCTCGGGCTGGACCCGGGGTGCCTGATAGGTGGGATCCGGCAGATGATGCGCGGCGGCGTAGCGGCGAAGCGGATGGACGTCGCGCGGAACGCTGGGTTCTTCAGCCATCGGAGCTTGCGCAGTCTCGCGATTGCGCATCCACGGCGGCGGTCCGGCCGGATGCACGTCGGAATCCTGCTCGGTCCGGGTCGCACGAAGTGGCTGGCGCCCATGAGACCGCCGTGGCTCGGCGGCGCGATCGAGACCGAAATCGGCGTTGGGGTCGGACTGGCCGATCAAACGGGCAAGTTCGGCGAGAGGATCGTTTTCGGCCTTCGCGGTCAGATGACGGTCGCGGTCGATGGCATCTGCCGCGGCGTATGTTCGTTCGTGATATCGATCAGCCATTGTGATGATGCATCCCCTTCGGGAAAGCGCCGACCCGTCATTCTAACGAAACAGCCGCTACCGGAATGCCAGCGCACCCCATGCCGCCGGCAACCCCCAATTACTCTATCTCATCTCGACCGGGGCATCGACGCCGAGGACGGCGAGACCGGATGCCAAGACCGAGACCACGCCCTGAACCAGAGCCAGACGCGATAGGGTAATTTCTGCATCATTATTCATAATGAAGCGTAAATGAGGCGCATCACGTCCCTTTGTCCAAAGGGCGTGAAATTCGCTGGCAAGATCATAGAGATAGAAAGCGACCCGGTGGGGCTCATGGGCGGCCGCGGCCGCCTCCAGCGTGCGAGGGTAAAGGGCCAGGCGACGAATTAAATCAAGTTCGGCGGGATCGGTCAGACGCTCCAGCTTCGCCCCCCGCAGGAATTTCAATCGTCCGGCGTCATCTTCCGGCAGATCGGCGACCACTTCCCGTGCATTTCGGAAGATCGAGTGGCCGCGCGCATGACCGTACTGCACATAGAACACCGGATTGTCCTTGGACTGCTCGATCACCTTGGCGAGATCGAAATCCAGCACCGCGTCATTCTTGCGGAACAGCATCATGAAGCGCACGGCATCGCTGCCGACTTCATCGACCACTTCGCGCAACGTGACGAAATCGCCGGCGCGTTTCGACATTTTCACCGGCTCGCCGTTCCTCAGCAACTTGACGAGCTGCACGATCTTGACGTCGAGCGCCGCTTCGCCACCGGTCACCGCCTTGATCGCCGCCTGCATCCGCTTGATGTAACCGCCGTGATCCGCGCCCCAGACGTCAACGAGATCGCGAAATCCCCTGTCGTACTTGGTTTTATGGTAGGCGATGTCGGACGCGAAATACGTGTAGCTGCCGTCGGACTTCAACAACGGACGATCGACATCGTCGCCATAGGCAGTGGCGCGAAACAGCGTTTGCTCGCGATCTTCCCAATCCTCCACCGGCGCTCCCTTCGGCGGCGGCAGACGGCCTTCATAGACGTCGCCCTTTGCGCGAAGAAACGCGATGGTTTCCTTGACGCGATCGCTGCCGCCTTCGATCAGCGAGCGCTCCGAAAAGAACACTTCGTGCGTGATGTTGAGCGCCGCGAGATCGGCGCGGATCATCTCCATCATCATGGCGATCGCGGTGGTGCGCACGTCCGGCAGCCATTCGGCTTCCGACTGCTTGAGCAGCGCGTCGCCGTGCTGCTTCGCCAGCGCCTCGCCAACCGGCTTGAGGTAATCGCCGGGATAAAGGCCGTCCGGGATCTCGCCGATCTTCTCGCCGAGCGCCTCGCGACAGCGCAGGAAAGCGGAGCGCGCCAGCACGTCGACCTGGGCGCCGGCATCGTTGATGTAGTATTCGCGCGTGACATCATAGCCAGCGAAAGCGAGAAGGCTCGCCAGCGCATCCCCGAAAACGGCGCCGCGGCAGTGGCCGACATGCATCGGACCGGTCGGATTGGCGGAGACGTATTCGACGTTGACCTTCTGCCCGGTTCCCATTTGGCTGCGGCCATAGCGCGCGCCGGCGCCCAGGATGTTCCGCAGTTCGTCGATCCAGACCGTCGGCCGCAGCGTCAGGTTGATGAAACCCGGACCGGCAACATCGACCGAAGCCACCCACGGATCGGCACGCAGGCCGTCCGCAATGCGCTCGGCAAGGTCACGCGGCTTGGTCTTGGCCTCCTTGGCGAGCACCATCGCCACGTTGGTTGCCATATCCCCATGGGATGCGTCGCGGGGCGGCTCGACCACCACCCGGGACAGATCGATCCCCGCCGGCAATGCCCCTTCCGCGGCCAGGGTGCGGCAGACCCCCTGCACCCGGGCAAGCATGGAAGCGAAGGGATGCAGTTGGATGACGGGCTCGGCCATGAATATGTCGCTCGGTTGGTCAGAATGAGGGCATGGTCGGCGCGCGGCTGGCAGGACCGCCCTTCGCGCCGCCTAACGCAAATCCGGGGTCGAGTCAAAAATCCGCCGGTGTTCGGTCAGCGCATACAAGTCGGTCATTCCGGCGATGTAGTTGCAGACGCGGCGGGCGAAATCCGCCTCGGGTTCACAGCCCCCCGGCGGCAGCCATTCCGGCGGCAGATCGTCGGAGTTCGCCCGGTAATGCGCGAACAGATCGCTCACGACCCGTTCGGCATCGCCCATCACCCGCATGACACGGCTGTGGCGGTACATGTGTTGCTTCAGAAACGCCTTGATGGCCGCTTCCTCCCGCGCCATCTCGGCGGTGAAGGTCACCAGAGTGCCGGCGTGATGGCGCACCTCATCGACGCTTGCCGGCTTTGCCGTGGCGAGACGCGCGCGCGTTTCGCTCACCACCGCCCCGATCAGACAGGAGATCAGTTCGCGGATCAGTTCGGCGCCAAAACGCGGTTCTGCCAGCCCCGGATAGCGCTGCCTGGTTTCCTCGATCAGCCGCGCCATCATCGGGACACGCGCGAGGTCGTCGATGCCGAACAGGCCGGCACGCAAGCCGTCGTCCATGTCGTGCGCATCGTAGGCAATATCGTCGGCGACGGCAGCGACCTGCGCCTCCAATGAAGCGAAACTCCACAGCTCCAGATCGTAAACGCGATTGAACTCGGCGATGCCGACCGGCAGCTCACGGTCCGCATCGGGGCCGCAACGGTCCAACAGCGGACCATTGTGCTTGACGATCCCTTCCAATGTCTCCCAGGTCAGGTTGAGCCCGTCGAACCTCGGGTAGCGGTGCTCCAGCGCGGTGACCACCCGCAACGTCTGCGCGTTGTGGTCGAAGCCGCCATAGTCCGTGAGGCAGCGATCCAGCGCCCGTTCGCCGGCATGGCCGAATGGCGGATGGCCAAGATCATGGGCCAGCGCCAGCGCTTCCGTCAGGTCTTCGTCGAGCCCGAGTTGGCGCGCCAGCGCACGGGCGATCTGGGCCACCTCCAGGGAGTGGGTCAGCCGGGTGCGATAATGATCGCCCTCGTGAAAGACGAAGACCTGCGTCTTGTGCTTGAGGCGGCGAAAGGCGGTCGAATGGATGATCCGGTCGCAATCCCGCCGAAAGGCGCTTCGGGTGGCGCTCGGCGGCTCGTCGAACTGCCGCCCCCGGCTCCGGGCGGGATCGCAGGCATAAACCTGCTGCGGGGCAGCCATTCCGACGGACACGGCGATTTTAGTCCTTCCAATGTTTGATTCCGCTGCGCGCCACACTTAACTATGGTTTGCGATATATACAATTCGGGGCCGACATAGGCCGCGATTTCGGAGCGAGACGATGACGGACACCAGCGTCACCATCAGCGAGCGGGCTGCCCGCCGCATTGGCGAAATTCTCCAGTCCGAGGGGAGCGGCGCGATGCTGCGCATCAGCGTCGAAGGCGGTGGCTGTTCCGGCTTCCAATACAAGTTCGACGTCGAGCGCGCGCGCGCTGAAGACGACCTCGTGATCGCACGTGACAACGCCGTGGTGCTGGTGGACCCGGCTTCCGCGCCGTTCCTCGCGGGCTCCGAAGTGGATTTCGTCGACGACCTGATCGGCGCATCGTTCCGCGTCAACAATCCGAACGCCACCGCGTCCTGTGGCTGCGGCACCAGCTTCTCGGTCTGATCCGCTATTATTTCAATGCGAACAACGCGTGCGCGTTGCCGTACGCGATTTTCCTGGCGACGGCGGGCGGCAGTTGCGCGAGCCAGCCGCGATCCTCCACCATGATCTCGCCGTAGCGCTGCCAGCGCTCCGGCACCCAGGTGTCCGAACCATCAGAAAACGATCCAGGTAGCGCTCAAACAGCGCATGCCATTCCCGCGTCAGCTTCCCCTGCCCGTCGACGATGTCACTGCGATAATGCGAGCGTCGCGGCGCCATCATTCCGCGGCTGCCGCATGCGGACGTTCCAGCTCCGCTTCCTCGAGTTGCGGCTCCAGCTTGCGCTTCAGTCTCCGGTCGATGCGATCGAGATAGATATAGATCACCGGTGTGATGAACAGCGTCAGCAACTGTGAGACCATCAGACCGCCGACGACCGCGACACCAAGCGGCTGACGCAGTTCGGCGCCCGCGCCGGTGCCGAGTGCGATCGGCAGCGTGCCGAAGATCGCGGCGAATGTCGTCATCATGATCGGGCGGAAACGCAGGAGCGCGGCTTCACGTATGGCGTGCTCGGCGCTCAGGCCGACGCGCCGCCGCTCGATCGCGAAGTCGACCATCATGATGGCGTTCTTCTTGACGATGCCGACCAGCATGACGATGCCGATCATGGCAATCACCGACAATTCCATCTTGAACAGCATCAGCGTGAGGATGGCGCCGATGCCCGCCGACGGAAGGCCAGAGATGATCGTGATGGGATGGATGAAGCTTTCATACAGAATGCCAAGGATCACGAACGCGGCGAATACCGCGGCAAGGATCAGGATGCCCTGCCCACGCAATGAATCCTGGAACACCTGGGCCGTGCCGGAAAATCCCGTGACGATGGTGACCGGCAGACGCGCCTCGCGTTCAATCTCGGTGATCTTGTCGACCGCATAGCCGAGCGACACGCCGGGCGCGAGATTGAACGAAATCGTCACCGCCGGCTGCTGGCCCTGATGGTTGATCTGCAGCGGGCCGACCGACGGCACCATACGCGCGACTGCATCCAACGGAATAGGCCGCCCTTGCGCGGTTTTGACATAAAGCTTCGACAGATCGGCCGGATCGATTCGGAATTCCGGCTTGGCCTCCATGATGATCTTGTAGTCGTTGGACGGCATATAGATGGTGCCGATCTGCCGCGTGCCATAGGCATTGAACAGTTCATTGCGGATCTGGCCGACGGAGATTCCGAAGACCGCGGCCTTCTCGCGATCGACCTCGATGCTGAGTTGCGGATTCTTGATGTACAAATCGTTGGTGACGTCGAGCAGGCCCGGCACCTTGGATATCATTTCATTCATCTGCGGCGCGAGGCGATAAAGCGCTTCGGTATCGCCGCTCTGCAACACGTATTGATACTGGCTCTTGGAAATACGGCCGCCGATATTGAGATTCTGAATGCTCTGGAAGAACGCCTGCAAGCCCGGCACCTGCAACGCGGTGCGACGCAGCCGCCCGATGACGGTCTGAACGTCGTCGCGCTCGCCTTTCGGCTTCAGCGAAATGAAGAACCGCCCGTAATTGGTGGTGGTGTTCGGTCCGCCGGAGCCGACCGTGCTGTTGATATATTCGACCGCAGGGTCGGCCTGCAGCAATGCCGCGAGTGCCTGCTGGCGCTCCGCCATCGCCTCATACGATGTATCGGTCGCAGCTTCAGTCACGCCGATCAAAAAGCCGGTATCCTCCTGCGGAAAAAATCCCTTCGGCACGATGACATAAAGATAGACGGTGCCCGCCAGCGTCGCCAGCGTGACGGCGAGCATCACTGATTTGTAGGCCAGCACGCGATCGAGGGCCCATTCGTAACCGCGAAGCCAGGCTGCGAACATCGCCTCGAATCCGCGCAGCACGAAGTTCGGACGCTTCTCGTGATCATGCGCGCGCAGCACGCGGGCACAGAGCATCGGCGTCAGCGTCAGCGAAACAAATCCGGACACCAGGATGGCGACGGCCACCGTCACCGCGAATTCGCGAAAGACGCGGCCGACAATGCCGCCCATCAGCAGAACCGGGATGAACACCGCAATCAGCGAGAACGTGATCGAAATGATGGTGAAGCCAATCTCGCGCGCACCTTTCAGCGCGGCCTCGAAGGGCCGCATTCCCTCCTCGATGTGACGCATGATGTTCTCGAGCATGACGATGGCATCGTCGACGACGAAACCCACCGACAGCGTTAGCGCCAGCAGCGTCATGTTGTTGATCGAGAAATCGAACAGATACATCATCGCACAGGTGCCGATCAGCGAGATCGGAACCGCGAGCGCGGGAATAAACGTCGCCGAGGCCGAGCGCAGGAACAGGAAGATCACCAGGATCACCAGCACCACGGCGATCATGAGCGTCTCTTCGACGTCGGCCACCGCCTGGCGGATCGAGATCGAGCGATCCATCATCACATCGACGGACACCGAGGGCGGAATTTGCGCCCGCAGCGCCGGCAGCTTCGAACGGACGCCGTCCACGACCTCGACGAGATTGGCATCCGGCTGTTTCTGGATCGCCAGGACGATGGACCGATCGCCGTTGAGCCAGGTCGCGATCTTGTCGTTCTCGACACTATCGTAGGTGGTCGCGATCTCGTCGAGTTTCACCGGCGATCCGTTGCGCCACGCGACGATGACCTGGCTGTATTCGGACGCCTTCGGCATCTGGCCCGAGGCCACCAGCGCCACGTCCTGCTTGGGACCGTTCAGGGTTCCGACCGGCGTGCTCGAATTCGCATTGGCGACAGCGGTGCGCACGTCGTCCAGGGTCAGACCACGCGCTGCCGCGGCTTGCGGGTCGACCTGCACACGGATTGCGAACTTCTGGCTTCCGTAGATCAGAACCTGCGCGACGCCTGGAATTTGCGACAGCGTCTGTCCCACTGTGATCTCACCATATTCGTTCACGGCCGATAGCGGCAGCGTGTCGGACGACAGCGAGAGATAGATCACCGGATAATCCGCCGGGTTCACTTTGCGGAAACTCGGCGGAATCGTCATCTCGATCGGCAGTCGCCGCTGCGCGATGGTCAGCGCCGTTTGCACATCGAGCGAGGCCGCATCGATGTTGCGATTGAGATCGAACTGAATGGTGATGGTCGACTGGCCCTGCGAGGATTGCGACGACATCGATGAAATGCCGGCAATGGTCGAGAGCTGGCGTTCGATGATGCCGGCGACCGATGCTGCCATGGTGTCGGCGCTGGCGCCGGGAAGCGTTGCGGTCACGGCGATGGTCGGAAAGTCGACTTTCGGCAGCGCCGAGACGGGCAAAAGGCGGAAACCAAAAATTCCGAACGCAATGATCGACGCCGTCAACAGCGTCGTCAGAACCGGGCGGCGGATACAGAGCTCAGAGAGCGTCATCCGTCAGGCTCCTGCCTTGCGTTCCCGCAACTGAACCAGCGTGCCATCCCGCAGCAGAAGTTGTCCTTCGACGACG
>Ga0182738_1004601_pt1 | contig 15184 bp, 20 predicted proteins | sample eDN5th30CBELigMG_FD_128876 | JGI IMG/M metagenome (GOLD analysis project Ga0182738, IMG submission 128876) | Enriched Miracle-Growth compost microbial communities from Emeryville, California, USA - eDNA 5th pass 30_C BE-Lig MG (version 2)... ... | reverse complement strand
TTTGAGTGCGATTGTTTCCAAGCTTTGCGCATCAAATTTATTCTTGACAGCATCATTCAATTTCATCATAAACTCTCTAAACAAGGGATCTGAAGAATTTATACCAGCTTTTGCGCTTTCCAAAGAGTCAAGGACTCTAATCACATCCATAGCAGAGTAAGTTTCCTTTTTATTAAATTCAGAGATTGCGCTTTGGACTTGGCTCTGAAAAGCACTTTGTTGGGAGCTTGAAAAAGAAGCAATAGAGGATGTAAAGTTGTAAAAAGGAGATGCTCTGAAGCCTTTGTTTTGAAGGCCAAAAGAGGGCTTGATTTGTTGAAGAGGAAGCTTAATAAGCTTGGTGGATCGTTTGAGTATCCTGCTAAACATTATTGGGATATATTTATTATTTTAAAAGTTTTTTATTTGAGAATTTCTAGGGCTCAAATTATTCTCGTATTTAGTATTTTTCTTCTCATCAGTCTCCTCATCAGAAGAAGGTTTGAGGACTGTTGTTGCACTTGTCTGTTTCTTAAAATAAATCAATTAACTAAATAGGAGAGAGAACTTTTAATCGACAAAACAAATTATTCTTTTTCTTTATGGTTGGCGGTGTTCTTGAAGTCCCCTTTCCAAAAAAAGTGGACCTTGGGTTGGAGAGAGTTCTAAGCGAAAATTTGTTCTAATTTCTTGGGGACATTTTTCTGAGAAAATTTCCACTTAGAAAAATTTTTGAAAAGCCTATCAAGATATTTTCCCCTTTTGTCCGGCCCAAGCAAGGGGTTCAAACTCTTTGAATGAATGGAGACTTTGCAAAAAGCAATGGATTTATTTTTCTTCAAGATTTATAAATCTTTTTTGCACCTAATCTCAGGAGAAATTTTGAAAACAATTTATATTTGAATAAAATGGATCCAACTAATCCAAGGTAAGTAAAAAATTTGTTTTGTTTTTTTGAAAAAAGCGAATAGAGAAGGCGATGACCAAAATTTGGAAGGGAATGAACCTTCGTTAACTGAGAATAAAGTCAGTGAGGAACAGCCAAGCGAGGTTAACCAAAATGAAGATGACCAAAATAATAATACTGCACCAAATGATTCTGAGAAACTCGAAGAACCAAAACCAGCTGAGCCTAACCCAGAAGAAGCCCAACCTGATGTTCAGGAAGCGAATGAAGAACCGCCGTAAGATTGAAAATATCAAGAAATCGTTTAATATAGCATAGCGTTGCAAGTATCGAACAAGAAGAACAACCAGCTCCCAACGAAGCAGAAAATGTCCAAACTGCCATCAATGAGGAAACCAATGTCACTGAAGACAAACCTGAAGAAAATATCCAAGAAGAACCTCAGAAAGAAGAAAATCAGGAAATCGAAAATGAGGCTCCAAGAGAAAGCGAACAACCTGTTGCTGAAGAAGAAGAAGAAGAAGAAGAAGAAGCGAAACCAGCTGATGATCAAATTGAAGAAGAAAAAGTTGCTGAGGATCAAAAGGAAGATCAGATTGAAGAGGAGGAAGGAGTCGTGAATGATGAAGAAGAGGAAGATCAACCAGTTGAAGATAATGATGAACCATTTGAAAGCGGCGATGCTCAAGAAGAAGAAGAGGAGGAGGAAGATGAAGAAGAAGAAAGTAATAGAGACGAAAATGACCAAGAAGAGGGAACTATTCAAGAAGAAAAAGAAAGACAAGAAGGAGAGAATAAAGGCGATAAGCAAGAGGGTGCAGGACAAATTCCAGGCGTGCCCGAGAGAAGAAGACCAGGAAGATTACCCAATAAGCTCAAAGCCCAACTTGCCCAAAAAGAAGCTCCAATCCAGACAATGTCTGAAGCTGAAAAGATCTATTATTCCATGGAAAGCGCAAAGAGATTTAACAACAAACTTTTGGCCAATAGACTCAAATTGAAAGACCATATGAAACAAGTAAAGGATATCTCCATGTCTAATAATAACTTTTCTAGATTGAAAAAGCAAGATTTGTTGAAGATCTTCCAATCGAAATTGCAAGCGCATCTTTCCCAAGTTGTTTTGTCCCTGTGTATATGTACGATAGCAATGGAAACGAGCACTTCTCCATGAATCAGGCCACTCAAGTTGAAAGAACATCAATGGCTAAATTCAAAAAGATGAATATCGAAAATGAAGGTGCGACTCTTGTTCCTGAACAATTCAATATATTGGGAATGGGACCCAACAGAAGATTCCAAAGAAGAAAAAAGAGAAGACCAGTCCCAGTCCAAAGAAATTCTGAGGATAGTGATTAATCGAATTTTAACTTTACTGTGAATTGATGAATAGATTTTGCTTATTATCTTGTGTTATTCTTTCAATCAATTTTATGTGTTCGTAATGGAAATAAGTACCTCTCTATTGTTTGATCCTTTCCTCGATTCTATCCTTCAATTTTCAAAGACCAAGAGATATTGTTTTCGAAAAGTTTAGAAGTAAAATGATATTAAATAGAGGTAGGTAGTAATACTTTATTTAGATAGCAACAGAGTTTTGTTTCAAGGTTATTGATTCTGGAGTAATGATGATTAAATAATAACTCCTTCTTCTTTATACAATATTTAAATAAGGCTTTGTTGATTCCCAACATTTGGGGAAAAATATCTACATGGAGTAGTGTTGTTCAATTAAATTATTTGGGTGGTTTTCTTTGTTATCATCGCTTGAAGAACTTTCATTTGTTGATAATAAGAGAAAAGACGGGAGTCTCTTTCTATGAAACAATTAATTTTTCGACTTGACCTGAGGAGGGAAAAAAGTATACCTTGATTTTTTTTGCATACAGACACAATCAGGATCATGAGTAACCCAAACTTCAGGATTTTCCATTGCATCAGTATACGTGAGCTCATTTTTGTCTTGGCACTCCTTTCTATTTTTTCAAAATATTATTTGCGAAAAATTTTCCCTTCTCTTACCTGAGGCTATGAATAAATTGACATCTTACACCGTAAGGACAGTAGCCAGTTTCGTGAAATTGATTGCATTTTTTTGTTTTATAGTTTGAGGAAACGTGACATTTTTGTCGAATTTCATCGTTTCCGTGAGCAAAAGCACATTGGTCTCCAAATTCACAGAATCCTTTTTCAGCCCAATATTTGCAAACCTCGGTCTTGTATTTTTGTCGAAAATTTGTTTCGCTGCCACTACTGTTGATTTTTTTGTTTTGGGCACTTTTTTGTTTGGATTTTCCATAGATTTTGGCAGTTGAATTAGATGAATTTAATGATGTGAAAGAAGAAAAGGATCCTCCTACAGTTGAACGATCTTCAAAGAAATGGACTTGACGAAAGAGACTACATTTGATCAGACACGCAATTCTCTCATTTTAAAAATTTACTCAGGTTCGTTCTCTTGAAAGCTCTGCATGGACAAATTCCTTTTGATATCGCTTTGATATGCCAAGAGGTTCATGTCTTTGGATGAGTAGGTTCTCCTCATTTCTTTTGGAAAACTTGGGTTCGATATAAACTTTCCAAAGTTTTCGTTATTTTCAGAGCCTTCATTGAGGTACTGCATGCTCTTAACTCTTTAAGGAGACAGAATAATTGACTTTACTTGATAGAAATCGTTTGGTTCGTGATTTGACTGATACGGGAAGACGATAGACATCAGTAAGTTTCGAGAGAATGCAATGTTTTAAAAGAGAATATTTATTAAGATTTCAATGTTTTAAATGACGTCTCTCATGGATTGCACAAATTTTAAAAAGTTCAAAAACAATCAGACGTCACCGAATTCATTTAATTTCAAACACCTTAAATCTACAAATCAAATCTGAATATTTCTTCTTCTTTGATATTTCAGAACCAATTCTGAAGAAAAATTAAAATTACCATTTGATTGGAGGAAAAATTATTTCTCGATTTCAAAAGTTGTTGTTATCAAAACACATGTATAGAATAAACCTTACAAATTATTCCTTACCTCAAGTAATTTTTTTAATAGAAAACAAACTTATATCTTTTCTCTTATGAATAGATATTCAATTGTCTATCTAAAGATGCTGTAGCAATGTAACGAGAATATTGCCCGAATCTAGAAAATATGATTAGAGAACTCTATAAAATTATGTGTTCTTACTGAACTCCAGTAATGACATCTTTGTGATCATCCCATCTTGCAAATTCTTCCAAATCCTTTGTATTGAATAATCTCAAAGAGGTGCTGCCAACAGCAAGGTGTTGACCAAATCTATCGAAAGCAACTACTCCTCCAGAATAGTTATCAACATTTTTAAAGTTTCCTTCGGCAAGATTTCTCAAATCCCAAAGTTTAACAGATTTATCGTCCCAAGAACTTGTTGCAAAATTGATACCGTTTTCAGAGAAACTCAATGAAGTAATAGGACCCTATTTCGAGTAAGACTCCAGTCAATTTAGATGATTTTCTTACATCATGAGCTTTAAGTTCGGCAACTTGAACTTGTTCAAGGATATTCCAAATTCTAACAGTACCATCGTTTCCAGCAAGGGCGGCAATGTGCCCATCAGGATGAACTTTCAAAGTTCTAAGAGAATACCCATCTAAATTGACATATGACAAACATTTGCCCTAGAAATGAGATTCAATTTTCCTGCTTTAAAATACAACTGTACTTGAGAGAGATCATGGTAACTGAAGGAGCCATCTCTGCTGGCGAAGATGCCGAGAGTATTTAAAGGGTGGAGGGCACATCCGACCAAAGCATCTTGATGGATATTAACAGAGTAAGCTTCAGAAGCTTCTCCAGATTCGAGGTTAAATGATGCCAATTGTCCGATTCCATCTTCGCTGCTGATCAAAGCAAGAGCCTTTCCAGCATTGGTGAGGGGAACAAATGCAGTTTCTGTGATTTTTCTACTATGCTTATCAAATGTGCTGACAACTTGATTCTTGCTTCTGTTGTACAAAGCAACAGATCCATCGTTGCCTCCGGTGACCAAAAGGTCGTCATTTTCTGGGTGGATGTCCAAAGAAGTGATTCCAGGGTTGGCAGATGAGTGCAATGTGACAGAGTTTGATAATTTATACCCGCTAATTGCCTTTAAAAATAGTTATTCAAAGTCAAAGATGCAGTGGTTCCTACTTGAGCAGCTGCAAATCTTCCTGCAATTTCGGTGTTCTTCTTTCTTTCCTTTCTCATTGCATTCAATTCCTTTTGACGGGCAATTATGCTCTGAACAACTTCTTGAGGTAATTCTCTCGGCTCTTCTTCCATGCGAGTAACTTGGACTCTTCCTGCCCCTTCTCTGAGTTCTGCCAATCGACTTTTTTTTGTTATGAGAAAACTTGAATTAGAATTGATTTTACTTTCTAGCTTCATCCCTTTCCTTTGATAATCTGGCAATGACACGGCAAGCGGCATCATGCTGGTAGAGAGCATGGGAGAGTTCTTGTCTGACATTTTCCAAATTTTGCTTTAATTGGAAAGTTTCTTGCATGAGCGCGTCCCATTCGCTTTGGAACATGGTCATCAAGTCGCCAACGCCAGCAGCATTTGCCAAACGAGGTTTAGTAGTGTTATTCACTTTTAAAGAGGGTGAGCGGGTCAAATATTTTTTCAAACTACCTTGGAGTGCAACAATATCATTTTTTGTCAAAGGTTGGTTGGTAATGGGATCGGTTTGGTTGGCTTCGATGTATTTTTCGATAACTCTTTTTTCAAAAACGTGACCAGACTTTTTGGAGATGACTGGGACTTCTGCGAGTTCACCAGTGATTGAACAGTAGTAGAGAGCCATTTTTCAAGTCAAAGATTTTTGATTTTATTAATTTGGACTAGACTAGAGAACTTGGATCTGGTACAAAACATTAAAAATATCAATCATCATCATTGTTAATCTTTAAATCTTTGCGAGTGCGAAAAATTAACTTTGAGTTTGTTTGGGAACAATTTTTCTGGAAAAAATGGTTCCCAGAAATCTCTTTGGGGATATCTTGAGGATTTTTGAGATTCTCATGCAAAAAATAACTTTTCCATCTTGAAGGATCAGAAAAATTGTCATCAATAATTTGAAACCAGAAATGGAGTTGATGAGGCAAAACACAAAAATACATTTTTCAATTGATGGAATCTACAAATATTCATGAAGTTAAATAATATGGCACAGATCAAAGATAGATAGCTTATTGTTTCTTTATTTTTTTGGAGAAACTTAAAAGGTTGGAAGAGTGGAGTTTTGAGGATTTTTCATGTTTGCTCAGATGACTTGCGCTGATGAATTTTCTTCGGCATAAAAGACATATTCTCACTTTATCCTTTTCATTTCGAATCAGCTCTTTCAATTTTTGCCATTCTCCAATTTTATTTTCTTCAAGGGATTTTTCTTTTTGTTTGTCTCGAAGGGCCTCCTGCTCCATTTTTTTGGCCAATTCTGCTTTATCTGAAAAATATTTATCAACAGGTCTGTAGATATTTGCTTTCATATCATTAGTGTTCCAGGCAGGAGCGGCGCTCTGACTTATAGCAGGTCCTTAAATCGTTACAGAAAGTCTTGGCAAAGTTTACCTATATTTTTACTGATTTTTGCACCTTTGGGAATGAAAACTGGAGCTTCATCTTCATCATCTGCGACATTAAAAACTTTTTAATGGTGATTATGATAATGTTTTTCAAACAATCTTACTTCCTTTCTTTAGCTGAGGCTTGCCTTTTGCAGCTCCCGCATCCTCTGTCTAGTAGAAGAGCTCAATATTCTCTTTTTCAAAGAATTGTTACCTTTTTGATGTTAAATTGCAAAGACATAAATCTCGAATTTTTAACTTTTGCCTCCTTAAAAAAAAGTTTACTTTACTTTGATCTAGAACTTATATTGTTCCCTGATTATCTTGAAATTTCCTCAGTACACTGTGTCTTTCCTTCATAAAGAATTCTCCAACTCACTCTATCTGCTCAAAGGTTTTTATAATCGGTCTTTCTGAGAAGATCTCCAAATAAAGAGAAAAAGAATGCCAAAGAATTTGGAGAAGAAAAATTCAGATTTGTTCATTCATAAAAAATGTAAGAATTTGCAAAAAAGTTTTTCGATTTGAGTGACTTGAAAACGATGATCTTTTTTTTTCATTTCCCAACCCTTGATGAATTCTCTTTTTTGATACTTGAATGATCTATTTTTCTGTAAAAAATTTTCGATGAACTTCAAAGAAAACAATGAACTTTAAGGAGAAAAAAAAACACATTCATTCACTTGAGAAATCAATTAAAATACAGAATTGAGAGATTTTCAGCATAAAGGTAAAGAATTTGATCGGTCGGTTGGTTGATCACAAAATCTATTAAATATTTATTTATCGTAATTGTGGCAAGCATATCTTTGATCAATGACAACGAATGTATTCAAGAATTTAGAGTCCTTGACTCACTCAGTAAGTTTTTTGAAAGGATATTTGTGTGATTCTTTTAGCTTGATGAGAAGCCTTATGCTCTTTTTTCTCAAAAGGGCTCAGAAGACTATGAAAAACTCGTCAAGACCTCTTTGAAGGAATTAAATGATTGCTGTAAAGCTCTTTTTCCGTCTTGAAAATAACAATCCTAGTCATTAACCAACAAAAGAAAACCGGCAATAAATTGCAAGAGTTATACGTGAATAAATTTGATGAAGAACAAATCTGGAGTCAAATGAAATCCAATGTATCAATCATGAAAAGGAAACTTTTTTATTAACCCAATTCAGGATACTCTCATCAATTCCAAGGCTGATAACTTTATTTCATCAATCCTTGCCAACATTGACCAAGTTTCCCTTTTACCATCATCCAAGAAAATCCAACAAAACGTAATTATTCTGGATGGAAACATTTTTTATTAACTTTTTTCCTATTAGACAACAAAAGGCAGAAAAGTCGTTCAAGAGGAAGAAGAAGATGAAGAAGAAGATTATGGTTTGTTTTTGATGCTGAATTTTATCTCACCATGTTTCAAAAGATGAAAAAGAATGGGGAGGCGAAGAAGATGAGGAAGATTTTGAGGATGAAGATGAAGAAGGAGCTGGTGATGAAGAGGAAGAAGAATTTGAAGAAGATTACGAAGGAGCACCAGTTGATGAAGACGGTAAGAATGTGTTGTAAATTCTTTTCTCATCTTTAAAAGATCCAGACGCTAATTTTGCTGCAAATGAACAAGAAGCTTCAGATGCTGAAGAGGAAATGAGAAAGTTCGAAGAATTAGATAGATATCTCGAAGAAGAGGATATTGTAAATAATTGTTATTTGAAAAACAAAGCTCACCTTTTGATTTAGCATATTGATGATGATGAGGATGAAGGAGCTGGTCTTGATGAAGATGAAGAGGATGATGAAGAAGAAGGAGGAATTGGTTATGATGATGATGAAGATGATGAGGAATTTGAAGAAGCCTTGAAGAAGGTCAGACTTGTCGAAGAAGAAGAGGATGACGAAGATGAGGCTGATAAAGGTCCTCAAGTTGATGATGCCGAAGTTGAAGACGACATCTTTGATAGAGCAAGAGAAGATCTTCTTGCTGATAATGATGAAGACGAAGAAATCTTGAAGGGAGACAAGGCTCACACATCAGAAATTGATGCCTTGGAAAAGAAGCTTTTGGAAAAGAAATCTTGGCAAACTCAAGGTGAGGTCAAGGCTGGACAAAGACCCATGAATTCCTTGTTGGAAGAAACCCTCGACTACAACATCACTAAAAAGGCCTCCAGAAAGATTACAGTGAGCATATTTGAGCGTTGGCATTCTCTTAACCAATTTTTGTTTTAGCCTGAATATTCTGGAAACCTTGAAGCTATTATTAAACAAAGAATTTTGGATGAAGCCTGGGATGATCCTATTGAATACGTCCTTGGCAAGGCTATTAAAGAAACCTTTAATAATCTCGAAGAAATCAACTTTGAAAAGAGTTCTGTAAGAAAATATTTGAGAGTGGGAAAACTAATCACCGATCTGTTTAGAAAGGTTTGGGTCAAATCTACGAAGAAGATTATAAAAAGGATGTGATGGGTATTAAGGCTGCCACTCCAGATGACGAAAATAAGAAGGAAATTGAACTTCTTTTCAAGAAATTGTCATACAATCTCGACGTCTTGTCAAACTTGTCCTTCACACCTAAGGGCATCTTTGAAACCACCAAAATTGTTCCCAATGTCGCCTCCATCAATCTCGAAGAAAAGACACCCCTTAGCTTCTCTGATCGCCACGCAAAAGCTCCTCAAGAGCTTTTCAGTCAAAGCAAGGTCCAATTAGAGGTATTCTGGGATTGTTTTCGCCGATATCTTATATTTCTTCGTAGTCTAAGGAAGAATTTACAACTGAAGAAAATAGAAAGGCAAGAAGAACCGTCAAGAGAAATATCAGAACCAGAAATAAAGAAAAGAAGAAGAAGGAACTCGTCAAGAAATTGGAATTCAAGGGTCAAACCAAGCACGAGCATAACCTTCAACAAAAGGGTATCGCCAACTATAAAAAGGAAGTTAAGAAGAAGAGTCAACAGTCTGTCGAATTCACCAAATCATCTAAATTCTTTGATAATCTTCAGGTAAGTTTTTTTGAGAAATTTGTATACAAACAGTTTTTAGAAATCACAACAAGATAAAAAGAACAAACCAGCTGGTAAAGAAGAAGTTGGCCAAAAGAGAAAGAATTACATGTTATAAGAATAGGTTTGAGTTTTGTAGAAGCTCATTCATTTATGATTGTTATCAATCAATCATCTAATTTAGTTTTATTATCTAGAATAATTAATATGTTGTTGTATATTCAAAGAAAAACTATTTTCTAGAAATATCAATGTGGTAAAATCCTCAAAACGCCCCTCTCTCTCTCTCTTTGATTATGTGAAAGATAAAATTTTTAAATGGGGAAAACACAGTGTTGTTCAATTACATCATCAAAAACATCGGGAGCTTCAAAACTGTCACCCTCAAAAAGTTTCGGAAAGAATTTTTTTGCAGAAAACTTATTATCTCAGCATTGATTGGAACTTTCTTTTTTGGGAGAAATTGGAGATGATTTACTGATTTCAAAAATCTTGAATTTAGAAATTTTATCTCTTGAGAATTTTTTTGTGACCAAATTTTGAATAACATTCCAGAAGAAAGTTTTTAGGGGGTGTTTAGACGGTTCAAAGCCGTCACATTTGAGAATTTTTGACGCTGAACGGTTTTTGACATTTTGAATAACTCTGGGAGGGAGAAAATTCGATTTGTCACATAGTAGATGCATAAAAATTTTTTTCTCAGAAAATAACCTTCCAATCAAATTTTTTCAATCGTTTTCGAAAATCAACAATCCACCACAGGGAGTGTGTCTCTCGCTCTCGATCGTGGATTTTTTCAAAATTCAAAGAGAAAGAGAAAATTAGAAATTTGTTTAATATTTTTAAAAATATAATTATCAGAGAAAGTTGATTTTACTATTTTGACTCTATTCTGGCCTTTTTCTATTGTCGAAAAAAAGAATGATTAATAATTATTATCTTTTCAAAAACTCTCTTCAATGTATGAAATAGATCAAGATAAAATACATTTTGACAAGGCCATTTATGACAAAGGCTGTACCAAGATTTACCCTTATGGGGCAGAGGATGAACATAAGGTCGTCAAACGCAAATCTTGTGCCAACAAGAATGTGAAGGAAAAGTTTGAAAACGAGTTTACTTTGGGAGGCTTTCGTGATGACGAAAATATCGTCAGTATCGAAGCCTACCTCGCAAAAACCACGGAAATACCCAAAGGCGGATATAACGTGTATTTTTTGATGCCTCGTATGGAAGGAAATTTATTTGAGCTTCTCTGTCGATATAGACAGAAAAGACAGCATATTTCGCTCAACAAACTCCTTCAATACTTTTCTGATCTAGCAAGCGGCGTCCGAAGTTTACATCTTGCAAGAATAGCACACAGAAATATCAATCTTTTTAATATCCTGTTTGACAAGCAAAACAAGCTCAAATTATCAGATTTTAGTTCTGCTGTTTCTCTTGACGAAAGTAACGAAGCGAAAGAGAAAGATTATTATTGCAAGCAGGATATTTGGAGCTTAGGGGTTGTATTTCTTGAAATCTGCTTGTTGAATCGATTGGAGCTTGATCCAAATGAATTGGAAAACACAATCGAAAAAAACTTGCTCTGGGCGCAAAAAATGTATAATGAAACAATTTCCAATCTTTTGAAAGGAATGCTCGCAATTGATCCTGTCAAAAGAAAGAGCGCCAAAGAAATTCTCGAAGAAATAAAGAAAATCAGAGTAACTTTTGTTCCTTAGATTGCCAGAATTATATTCTAAACAGGCAGAGCTCAAAGAAGAAGAGGAATCTCCACTAAAATACTTTGATCAAGCAGATAAAGAAAATGTCAATATTTTAAATGAGAGTATAAAAGAGTTCTTTCTTATCATCAATTTATTGATCTAGATTTGATCGACCGTCAAGAAGAAGCCCAGAAAAAAGTCTCTTCGTATAATACAACAAAATTCTATTCTCAAAAGGATCTCATCAAAAATGACATTTTAGAGTCAAAAATTCAGATAGCTGAGAGCAAGACAACTCAATTTGCAACAACTTCCGAAATTTCCAAAGAAAAGAGGAGGAAGAGTAGTTCTCCTCCTCCTCCTCTAAATCAGGTGAAGAAAACTTCAGTTTTCAGAAAATTCTCGCTGGTAAATTTGGTCTTTGCCCAAGAGTCTGAGTAAACTCTTAGGTAAACGAGAAGACGCCTGAAAAAAGTGACACCAAGAAATTTTCATTAAACAATTACATTCGTCTCAGTTCCAGTAAATTTGATTACTTGCCAGATCTTATTTCATTTGCAGAGGAAATTCCAGAAATACAAAAGCAATATAAAGAGTACCTTGAAATCGGATTGGGCAGAGATTCGTGGCAAGCTGTAACTCTGATTATCAGAAACGCTGATGAGTAATTTGAATTTTTGTTTCTGTTTAACCCTCTGGACAATAGCCACTCAAGTTTAAACGATGAGGTTATGCAGGCTTTTCTGCAAGAAATCACTTTATGTTTCCATTCTTGCGGCATGGAAGACTTTTTGAGTCAAGTCACCTTTCAACTGAATCAGTAAGAAAAAGGAGGAAAAACATTATTGATAAATTTTTAGTTGCTTAAAACTCACAAATCACTTTTTGGAAGTTCTTGGAAACTCGGTTTCACAGAGTTTTGAAAATCTTTCTTTGCTTAATTTTAGTTTTTCCAAACCTTTATCAGAGTCAAAGTACAATTGTTTTTTTAGATAACACCATCATGATTCTCTTGTAGATCTTCATTGCAATTTACTGATGAAGGATTGATAAAATTGACAAAGAAAATTGGCAGTCACCTTCGGGCCCTCCAATCACTTACACTTGAATTTTCTTCGTAGGATGCCTTTCCGAAATTATTTTTTCACTCTTTGGATTTAGCTGCTCCCAACTCACTAGAAAGGGAGTAATGGAATTTGCTGATTTGTTTAAAACGTACTTTAAACACCTCAAAGAATTGAATTTGAGTTTTTCATTGTAAAGAAGTGACGATAGACCATTGAAATAAAATATTTTAGATGCCATGGTGTTGGTGATAATGCGTTCTGTTATCTCGGGAACATTCTCCATGAAAATCAGACTCATCTTCAAAAATTGACTTTATGGTAAAATCAATTTTATTTCTCGTCACATTGTAATATTTCTTCAGTGGTTATATGACAAGCGAAGCAAAGCAAAAATTAGGAAATAAATTCGGAAAAATTATTGGTTTTTATTGACTGGAATGTGAGGCGAGATTATGTTTGAAAAAAGTGATGTTTTGTTTATTGATATATATAAGTTCATGATTAAAAAGTATGACTCTGAGGAAGGTACTGCCTCCCAAAAAACTATAAGAAATAAATAATCTCTCATATTCCTAAGATAGAGGAGATTTCGCAAATTTGAATTTAATCTTTTAGGAGATAAAATTAATCTGAACCATTTTTATTGCTGGAGTTTAAAAAATATTTTGTCTATTAAGATGATGAAAACAAGAGCAGTCAAGTTCGATGTTGAAAAGGTCCTTGATGATAAAATTATTGGAACAGGCTACAATACAACTGTAAATTCTTATCTGCCAAATGATGAACAAGATGCTTGGGTTGCAAAATGCATTGAAGTCGATAATATTGATAAATTACTTCAAATCATGGAAGAAATTGTTTTGAGCTTCAGTTGTGACCATGAGAATTTCAACTCAATCAAAGGTTACTGTGTCATACCAACTGACAAAACCAATTTTAAAGTGTATTTAAAATTGCAATTGATGCGTGAAAATATTTCCAGTCTTTGTAATAAAAAGCAAGGAGTGCCAGAGCAAGAAATCGTCAAAATTCTGCATTCTTTGATTAGTGGTTTGGAATATTTGCATAGGAAGGGAATTGCACATCAAAACTTGAAACCAACAAATATTTTTGTCAGTAATAATGGTGATACAAAACTCGCTGATATTAGTTCTGAGGGATATGCTGACAGAAGAGACAGACTAAACGCTCAAGGTGATACAAGCGAGATCATTTATCTTCCTCCTGAAGTCCTCGATGACTCTTTGGACCAAAAAGAACTTGACCTTTATAAAGCTGACATTTGGAGTTTAGGCAGATGTTTGCTTGATTTATTGTTGTGCTCTTATGAGGGCGATGTTTTAAAAGAACAAGAAGGTCAAAATGAAGCTATCAAAAAAGGCTTCTTCTTGGATGTTCAAAAAGTGTACAGTAGTGATCTCTCAAGTCTCTTGCAAGATATGTTGTCTTCTGAACCAAATCAAAGAAGATCAGCTCATGAAATAAAACACATCATTGAAACCAAACTTTTCGCAAAGAATGAACCAAAGAGCTTTGAAAATGAGAAGAAGTACAAGTCTCAAAGCAATGATTTGAATGTGAATGAAACTGAGAAAAAGCCATGGAATCTCGGTGAATAAAAACCCAGTCAAATGATTAATGAAATTATTAGTTTTGAAAGAATGGCAAAAGAAATGGAGTTGGCATTTTAAGCTTAAATCTGAAAAACCCCAACAACTTGAAGTTTTGAAAACTTGGTTCCTTTTTATTCTTGAAGAAACCAAATTTAGTTTTTAAAGGTCAGAGACATCAGGACAGATTCTCATGGAATTAACAGATGATATTGTGGCACTGACGAAGGAGAACGACTTACCAGATTTGAATGACCTTCAAATTCTCTTATCAAAGTTTATTTTCATTCGAGTTACTACTAAATCATCCATATAGTTGTTCAACCATCACTGATGAAGGGTGGAAACGTCTTTCAGTTGCACTACAAAAGAATCTTTCAACGCTTGAGCATTTTCTCACAAAAATTTAACAAATTTCACGAAGGTGCCTTTTGTTGACAGATGAAGGAATTGATTATTTTGCTGATAATATTTGTGAAAAACTTGTGAAACTTCAAACATTTGGCTTGGTGTTTTCCGGTTGTCATGGAAGGTATGGGAAATGCAGTTAATATAAAGCCCAGAGTTTATTCTCCATAGATTTTATGGGTACAATTACTTGAAAATTTCAGATCGAGGAATCCAAAATTTGCTTGAAAAATTGTCCAAAAATCTCAAACTCCTCAATTCTCTAAGATTATGTTTCAAAGGGTACTCTCGAAGAGGGGTGATTCTCTTGACCTTTACAATTTTAGGTGTGATAAATTATCAGATACAGGAGTTATTCTGATAGCTGATGCAATTTCTGATAAGCTTCCACATCTCAAAAAACTCGATCTCGATTTTTCAAGGTAAATTTTGTTTGCGAGTTTCCAAAATTCATCATCATCATCATTTAAAGATGTCCAAAAATCACAGAAATCAGTCTTTCTTATCTTGCATCAAAAATTGGCCAAAAATTGAAATCTCTCGAAAACCTTTCTTTGCATTTTTCATGGTGTGCTCATATGACAGATAAAGAAGTGACTTTCTTGGCTTTAAATATTAGCAACCATCTCAAAGATCTCACACAACTTAAATTAGAATTCGATGGGTATTCTTAACAATTTTTCAATCAATGTCGACAAATTCTCCCTAGATGTACAGAGATCACAGATGAAGGTGTGAATCATTTAGTGACAAATATTGGTCAGTATTTAAAGATTATCGATCATCTTTATCTCAGCTTCACTGGGTAAGAATGAGATTTACTTCATTCCTAATTTCATAAAGATGTTCAAAAATTTCTGATAGAGCAGTTGTGCACGTAGTTGCAGAACTTGGACAGACTTTGAAATCTCTT
>Ga0182738_1004600_pt1 | contig 15186 bp, 16 predicted proteins | sample eDN5th30CBELigMG_FD_128876 | JGI IMG/M metagenome (GOLD analysis project Ga0182738, IMG submission 128876) | Enriched Miracle-Growth compost microbial communities from Emeryville, California, USA - eDNA 5th pass 30_C BE-Lig MG (version 2)... ... | reverse complement strand
TGACGGCGATCGAAATTACGGACTCGGCCTTGTCCGACGGCATCCGGCCGACGCGCCTGACCTACGATGCGCTGACGCCCGAGGGAGCGCCGGCAGCGTTCATGGTTCCGGCGCGTGTTCTCAGTGCGGCGCTGGCGCAGTCCATCGAAAAGGCGCGCGGCGTCACGCGGATCGCGCCCGCCGAAGCCGAGGGTCTGGCTCTCGGTCCGCATGCCGCGGAGATCGCATTGCGCGGCGGTGAGACGCTCAGCGCACCGCTTTGCATCGCCGCCGACGGCAAACATTCCAAACTGCGCGATGCCGCGGACATCAAGACTGTCGGTTGGGCGTACGGACAGACCGGCATCGTCACGACCGTTGCCTTCAGCGCGCCGCACGATGGCGTCGCCATTCAACATTTTCTTCCCGGCGGTCCGTTCGCGATTTTGCCGCTCAAGGGTCAGCGCGCCTGTATTACGTGGAGCGCGGAACGTGAAGAAGCTGCACGGGTCATGGCCCTCGATGACGCCGGCTTTCTGTTCGAACTCGATTTGCGAATCGGCGGCCGCTTCGGTTCGATTTCGCTCGCCGGACCGAGACAATCCTGGCCGCTCGATATCGTCATTCCGCGTCAGTTGATCACCAAGCGTTTCGCTTTGATCGGGGATGCTGCGCATGGTGTCCATCCGATTGCGGGACAGGGCGTCAATCTCGCGTTGCGCGATGCGGCGGCGCTGGTTGAAATTCTCGCGGATGCGGCGCGGCTCGGGTTGGATCTTGGTGCAGGCGTGCATCTTGAACGCTATCAGCGCTGGCGGCGGTTCGATTCCTTCATGTCGGCATCCGTCTATGACGGATTGAACCGCATCTTTGGCGCCGACAATGCCATATTGCGCGCCGGACGCGGCGCTGCGCTCGGCGTTCTCGATCGGGTCGGCAGCGCCAAGAGTTTGATCCTCGCTGAAGCGGCCGGCGTTACAGGAGACTTGCCGAAGCTGGCGCGTGGATGCCCGGTCTGATCAACCTTCCTCGTCTTCGTCCTCTTCCGACGATTCATCGATCACCGGCCGATTGATGACGATCAAACCGGCGCCGAGATCGACACGCGGCACCCATTGACCTTCGAAGGGAATGAACTCCGTTGCGCCGGAGACGGGCTTCAGTTCCAAAAGATCTCCGGCGCCAAAATTCTGCACTGAAACGATCTCGCCCAGATGCGCGCCATCTTCCGAGACGGCTTTCAGGCCGATCAGGTCCGCGTGGTAGAATTCGGCGGCTTCCGTTTCCGGCAATCGCGCACGCTCAACGAAGAGCTTCGTGCCACGCAGCTTTTCGGCGGCCGTGCGATCTGTGATGCCTTCGACGCGCGCGACGATGCCTTTATCCGTACTGCGAACGACTTTGAGCAAAAAGCGCTGGGCGCCGCTGGCGTCGGTCAATGGTCCGTAGCCGGCGACCGCTTCCGGCGTTTCGGTATAGCTGCGAACGAGAAGATCGCCGCGAATGCCGTGCACGCCGGTGATTTCGCCGAGCAGCACACGGTCCTTTTTGTCATCCGTTGTCATGCTGGACTGATGCCGTCTAAACGTCACGGCCACAAGGGGCCGAGATACGTTATCTCGATATCGACGGCCTTGCGTCCGACCAGAACGGTCGTGTTCTGGTTTCGGGCAAGAGCATCGATTTCGCCGGAGATCGAAACGACGTTGAGCATTTCCACCGTGGTTCCGGGCATCGGCTTGGCGCGGGGTGGCGTCTCGTAGACGGCGTTGATAAAGTTCTTTCTCACGGCGCGGTTCGCATACATACGCAGCCGGCCGCGATAGAGACGACCGCGCTGGTCCGATCCGAACAATCGTCCCGCACGGCAAATCAGCAAGGCTCGGCCGGGAGGCCCGAGCGAGCGTTGCGAATGGGATAAAGCGATTTCGTAAAGACCATCGGCACACATGATTTCTTACGAATTTGTATCATTTCAACTACGGCACGCGTCTAACTTCCAAATCTCGGGCCAGTGAGACCGGCAACACAAAGCCTCCTGAACTTGCGCTCAGGAGGCCTGATAAAACTCCGTCCGGCGATGTTAATCGCTTATGCGGCGTCGCCCTGGGGCTGAGCAGCGGCTTCCGCAGCGGCCTTTTCCTTCTCGGCGGCGGCAGCGGCGCGCTCTTGAGCCTTCTTCTTCGGCTTCGCCTTCTCAGGGTTGTTGGACGGCTTGCGGGTCGCGAAGCCCTTTGCGTCGAGGAGTCGCAGGACGCGATCCGTCGGCTGGGCGCCGACGCTGAGCCAATGCTTGATGCGCTCGTCGATGAGCTTCACGCGGTTCGGATCGTCCTTCTTGAGCATCGGATCGAAGGTGCCGATCTGCTCGATGTAGCGGCCGTCGCGCGGGCTCGTGCTGTTGGCGACGACGATGTAGTAGTAGGGCCGTTTTTTGGCGCCGCCGCGCGAGAGGCGAATCTTTACCGACATTTCCTAGGTCTCCTGTTCAAATCGAATGGGGTTGTTGGGATCATCTTTTCTTTCCGGGAAGGCCCGGAAATTTCGGCATTCCACCGCCTAAGCCGGGCAAGCCTTTCGTGAGCCCGCCTGGGAGCCCGGAGAGGCCGCGGCCGAGGCCGGGTAGTGAACCGCCGGGAGCCGCTGACGTGCCCTTGGCGATTTGTTCCTTGAGTTCGGCGGGCAGTTGCTCGAGCGCTTTCGGATCGAGCTTTCCGAGTTCCGCCTGCATCGACTGCAGTTCGGCTTCGGATGGACCGCCGCCCGTACGGCCGAGGAATTTGTTGAGCATGCCGCCGTTGCGGCCCATCGTTTTCATCATGTCCGCCATCTGGCGGTGCATCTTGATAAGCTTGTTGATGTCTTCCGGTTTCGTGCCGGAGCCAGCCGCGATGCGGCGCTTTCTCTTGGCGTCGAGGATCTTCGGGTTGCGGCGCTCTTTCGGCGTCATCGACGAGATGATGGCGCGCTGATGCACGAGGCTCTTGTCGAGGCCGGCTTCGTTGATCTGGCCTTTGATCTTGGCGACGCCGGGAAGCATGCCGAGCACGCCGCCCATGCCGCCGAGCTTCTGCATCTGCTTCAATTGTTCGGACAAATCTTCGAGGTCGAACGACCCCTTCTTCATCTTCTCGGCGATCTTCGTCGCCTTTTCGACGTCGATCGTCTGCGCGGCTTTCTCGACGAGAGAGACGACGTCGCCCATGCCGAGAATGCGCGAGGCGATGCGGCCCGGATGGAAATCCTCGAGCGCATCCCACTTTTCGCCGACGCCGATCAGCTTGATCGGTTTGCCAGTGACGGCGCGCATCGAGAGTGCGGCGCCGCCACGGCCGTCGCCATCGGCGCGTGTCAGGACGATGCCGGTGATGCCGACGTGGCCGTCGAACGCCTTGGCGGTATTGACAGCGTCCTGGCCGGTCAGCGAGTCCGCAACCAGTAATGTTTCATGCGGATGGATCGCGGCTTTGACGTCGCGGACTTCATCCATCAGTTCTTCGTCGACCGTCACGCGGCCGGCGGTGTCGTAGATGATCACATCGAAGCCGCCGACCTTCGCGGCCTCTCCGGCACGGCGCGCGATCTGCAGCGGTGTTTGTCCGGCGATGATCGGAAGGGTCGCGACGTTCGTCTGCTCGCCGAGGACGCGGAGCTGCTCCTGCGCGGCGGGACGGCGTGTGTCGAGCGAGGCCATCAGGACTTTCTTGCGATCGCGGTTGGTCAGGCGGTAGGCGATCTTGGCCGTCGTCGTTGTTTTGCCGGAGCCCTGAAGACCGACCATCAGAATGCCGATCGGCGGGGCGGCGTGGAGATCGATCGGCTGGGCGTCGGAGCCGAGCATCGCGACAAGCTCGTCATTGACGATCTTGACGACCATCTGGCCGGGCGTGACGGAACGCAGAACTTCGGCGCCGATGGCCTTGGCTTTGACCTTCTCAGTGAAGTCCTTGACGACATCGAGCGCGACGTCGGCCTCGAGCAGCGCGCGGCGAACCTCGCGCATCGCCTCGACGACGTCGTTTTCGGTTAGCGCACCACGGCGGGTGAGCTTATCGAGGACGCCTGAGAGGCGGTCTGAGAGCGATTGAAACATTTTATTCGCTCGCGGCTAGGTCGCTTCGCTCCCGCCTCCGCGGGGGCGGCACAACGTGCCGGCGGCCGTTGGCCGCTCGCCTCGCTGCGCTCGTCGAAGTGATGTCGCCACCAGTCTCCTGTAAGTCCAAACACAAACGCACCCGGGAGCGCAACGCGCCGCCGGATGTTAACCCCCCTGCCTCCCGGAGTTACCCATGTGCAGGGCGGCGGCCGCTCAGATCAGGGCCGTCGGATTGGGGTGGATATGCGGGAAGGGTCCGACAAAGTCAACGGCGCATCATTAGCGGCTTGGGCGGACGGCGCGACTCATGTTGGATAGGCACCTCTTGAGCGGGCCTTACTGGGCTCCGATGAATGCATCTTGACGAGAACAATACATGAACATACAGTCGAACAGTGCTTCCAGTCCTGCATGTTACCGCGTTGAGAAGGAATGAGGTTTTGACGGAACCGACGATTAGCTGTCCCAATTGCAAGACCGACATCCGGCTGACGGAATCGCTCGCTGCACCGTTGATCGCCGAGACGCGCCATCGATTTGAGCAACAGCTCGCCGCCAAGGATCAGGATATCGCCCGGCGGGAAGCTGCGCTGAGCACTCTGAAATCGGATCTGGCGAAAGAAAAGGCCGCTTTCGACGAGACGATCGCAGAAAAGCTGACAGCAGAGCGATCCCGCATTGCCGCCGAAGAGGCGCAGAAGGCGAAGGTTCGTGCGGCGGCCGATCTCGATGAAAAAGCCAAGGAGCTGGCGGAGCTTCAGGACATTCTGAAAGCGCGCGATGAAAAGCTCAAGGAGGCGCAGAAAGCGCAGGCTGCGTTTCTCGAGAAGGAGCGGGCGCTCGACGACGCGAAGCGCGAAATGGAGCTGACGATCCAGAAAAGGATCGGTGAGAGCCTCGATAGCGAGCGGGCGAAGGCGAAGCTCGAAGCGGAAGCGGCGCTCAACCTGCGCGTTGCTGAAAAAGATCAGCTTATCGCGTCCATGCAGAACACGATCGCAGACCTAAAGCGCAAGGCCGAGCAGGGCTCACAACAATTGCAGGGTGAGGTCCTTGAGCTTGAGCTTGAGAGCCTGCTCAAGGTAAAGTTTCCGTTCGACGGCTTCGAACCGGTTCCTAAAGGTGAGTTCGGCGGCGATCTGGTGCAGAAGGTGGTGAATGCTTCGGGCGTACCATGCGGCTCGATCCTGTGGGAGACGAAGCGGACAAAGAACTGGGGGGGCGATTGGATCGCGAAGCTGCGCGAAGATCAACGGCGCGCCAAGTCCGACCTCGCGATCATCGTCTCGACCGCATTGCCGAAGGGCGTGCAGACGTTCGATCAGGTTGACGGCGTTTGGGTGACGGATTTTCGATGTGCGCTCCCGGTTGCGTTTGCGCTTCGCCAGCTTCTTCTTGATGTGGCAGCGGCACGCATCGCCGGCGAAGGTCAGCAGAGCAAGATGGAACTCGTGTACGATTATCTGACGGGACCGCGTTTCCGTCACCGCATCGAAGCGATTGTCGAGAAATTCGATGAAATGCGCGCCGATCTCGACAAAGAGCGCAAGGCGATGACCAAGCTCTGGGCGAAACGCGAGATGCAGATCACAGGTGTGATTGAAGCGACTGCGGGTATGTACGGCGATTTGCAAGGTATTGCAGGCAAGGCGCTGAAAGAGATCGACGGCTTCGAATTGCTGGGGATCGAAGACAAGAGTGATGCCAGCGACGAGCCGGCGGCGGTCTAATCCGCGCGATCGGCAAGGATAAAAGTATGGACATCAAGCGAAGCGGGTCGCAGCCATCCGGTAAGGGATCGGCGGACTATTTTACCGGCGCCGTGCGTATCGACCCGATGTTTCAGGCGCCGCATCCAGCTCGCGTCGTCGGCGCCAGCGTGACCTTCGAGCCGGGAGCGCGGACCGCCTGGCATACGCATCCGCTCGGCCAGACGCTGATCGTCACGGCGGGATGCGGCTGGGCTCAGCGGGATGGCGGGCCAGTGGAAGAGATACGCCCCGGCGATGTCGTCTGGTTTTCACCGGGCGAAAAGCATTGGCACGGTGCTTCGGCGACGACAGGGATGACGCACTTTGCCATTCAGGAAGCGTTGGATGGCAAAACCGTCGATTGGCTGGAACAGGTCAGCGACGAAGCGTATCGGCGATAGCCGCGAATTCCATCGCTTAAAACCGATAGCCGTAGCGGAGACCGATGCGATCGAGGCCTTCGTTGTATCTCTGGGTATAGGCGTTCGAGGTGTGCTCGAAGTAGACCGACAGATCGTTGTGCGCGTCGATGTGGTAGCCGATCTCGACCGGAATGTGAAACAGCAGGCGCGAGCCGAGCCACTTTTTATCCGGGTCGGAGCCCGGACCACCGGTTTCGCCGTCGTGGATCGCAGCACCAAGCCCCAATCCAAAGAACACGCCGGACGGCAGGTCGCCTTGCCAGCGCGCGTCGATGTAGGCGTGACTTGTATCGCCGCGCGTATTGATCGTGCCACCGATCACCGGGCGAATGGCGCCCCAGGGCAGGACCCAGGCGGCGTTGAATTGGGCTTCGAGGTTGATATCGACGGCGTTGTGTTCGACCTGAAAACCGCTCCACAGATCGGGAACGTCATGGGCCAGGGCGCCGATTTTCAGAGCATAGAGCAGGTCGTTGGCGGAAGCGCCGTCGTCCGTGCACATAGCCACGCCTAAGGCAAGGACGACGATCGCCGCTGCGCGAGCTCGGAAGTTCATTGCCGGCAAAATTCCCCGTGGTCGAGCGCAACCTGTGCGCTCATTCCGGGTCAGCGGCAAGCTGGCAGCCTTTGAAATTCCGTGAAGGATGCGTCCGGGTCACATAGGCCGATCGGTCGGCTTTACCGCCGCCTGCTCCTGGGCGAGACGGCGGCGCTCCTGCTTCAAAAACCGGCCCCAGGCATGGGCAATCCTGAAGACACGGCGTTCGTAGGCGCGTTCCTCCTTCGTCAGGCAGATACAGCCGTAACAATAGCAGGGGCGGGCCCGTGCGAAGGCGACCCGGAACAGGAACGGGTTGGGGCGTTGGCGCGGGCGGGTGCGTCGGACGGAAACGTTGGTCATGGAAGCATCGGCGGTGAGCGGCCCTGAATTCGTCGTAAACGGCCGGGCTTTGGTCTTTGTTCCAGGGCGAGAACATGGCCGCGCTACAAATCATTGAATAATTTTCACAGGTGAGATGCGTGAATTGTCAATTCGCGCGCTTCTCGCCATATAAGGCGGCATGAGCGCGACACCATCCCTCCCTTTCGTCAAAATGAACGGCCTCGGCAACGAGATCGTGGTGGTCGATTTGCGCGCCAGCAGCAAGGTGTTCACCCCGGCGGAAGTGTCGGCGATTGCGGCTCAGCCGAGGTCGCATTTCGATCAGATGATGGTGCTGCATGCGCCGGCGACGAAGGGGACGGAGTCGCTGGTGCGCATCTACAATACGGATGGTTCGGAAGCCGGCGCTTGCGGCAACGGTATGCGCTGCGTCGGATGGGTGCTCGCTCAGGATCTCGGCCGCAACCGGTTCAAGGTGGAAACGCGGGCCGGTGTCCTCGATACGGTCGTCGCTAGTCAAACATCGATTACCGTCGACATGGGCGAACCGCGCTTCGACTGGCAGGACATTCCGCTGGCGGAGGAATTTCGCGACACGCGCGCCATCGAATTGCAGGTCGGCCCGATCGACGCGCCGGTGCTGCATTCGCCCTCCGTCGTCAACGTCGGCAACCCGCATGCGATTTTCTGGGTCGATGACGTCGATGCCTTCGATCTCGGGCGCTTTGGGCCTCTGCTGGAAAATCATCCGGTGTTTCCCGAACGCGCCAACATTTCGCTGGCGCATGTGACGTCGCCGAATGCCATTCGGCTAAGAACGTGGGAGCGCGGCGCGGGCCTGACGCAAGCCTGCGGCTCGGCGGCCTGTGCAGCGGCGGTAACGGCGGCGCGCAAGCGTCTGACGGAGCGCAAGGTTGACGTTACGCTTCCCGGTGGCACCCTCTCGATCGCGTGGGAAGTGAATAATCACATCCTGATGACGGGCCCCGTCGAATTCGAATACGAGGGCGTCATCGATTTCTCGAAGCTGGCGACCGCACCGGTCTGACATCAAACACGGAGCCAAGTCGTGCCGGCCTTTGCTGAAAGTGCATCGTAGACCAATGCCTGAACCCGAAGTCATTACGCTTGGTTGTCGCCTCAACGCCTATGAGTCCGAAGTGATGCGCGGCCATGCGCGCGACGCCGGTCTCGACAACGCAGTGATCGTCAACACATGCGCCGTTACGAGCGAGGCCGTCCGCCAAGCCGCCCAGACGATCCGGCGATTGCGCCGTGACAAACCGCATGCGCGCATCATCGTGACGGGCTGTGCGGCACAAACGGAGTCGCAGCGCTTCGCCGACATGCCGGAGGTCGATCACGTAGTCGGCAACGGCGAGAAGATGCAAGCGAAGACGTTCGTCGGTCTTTCAACGGCGACGAGCGCGCGTGTTCAGGTGAACGACATCATGAGCGTGCGCGAGCAGGCGCTGCACATGATCGACGGGTTCGGGTCGCGGACACGTGCTTACGTGCAAGTTCAAAACGGCTGCGATCATCGCTGTACGTTCTGCATCATTCCGTTCGGGCGCGGGCCGTCGCGCTCGGTTCCGGCTGGCGAGGTCGTGACGCAGGTCCGCCGCCTCGTCGAAAACGGTTACGCCGAGATCGTGCTGACGGGCGTCGACATGACATCGTATGGCCGCGATCTGCCGGGTGTTGCGCCACTTGGCAAACTCGTGCGGCAGGTGCTGAAGCATGTACCGGAGTTGTCGCGCCTGCGGTTGTCGTCGATCGATCAAGTCGAGGCGGACGAAGACCTGATGATCGCGCTCGCCGACGAAGAGAGATTGATGCCGCACCTGCATCTGTCGATGCAATCGGGTGACGACATGACGTTGAAACGCATGAAGCGCCGGCATAGCCGCAGCGATGCCATCGCGTTTTGCGAACGGGCGCGAAGTCTTCGGCCTGACGTCGTTTTCGGCGCCGATCTCATTGCAGGATTTCCAACAGAAACGGACGAGATGTTCGAGAATTCACGTAGAATCGTCGATGAATGCGGGCTGACGTATCTTCACGTCTTTCCATTTTCGCCGCGTCACGGCACGCCCGCCGCGCGGATGCCGCAAGTGCCGGGTTCGGTCGTCAAGCAGCGTGCCGCCGAGCTTCGCGCCAAGGGCAGCGCGGTGCTTGCCTCTTATCTGTCACAGCAGCAGGGCCGCGTGGTCGACGTTCTGGTCGAGGCCGACGGCAAGGGGCGCACGCCGCAGTTCGCCGAAGTCGATTTTCGTCCTGGTGATTCCGAGACAACGGTCGCCGGCCGGATTATGCAGACTCGTATCGTTGGTGCTGGGCCGACGCGCCTTATCGGCGAGGTTCACGCGTGAGTGACAAGACCGAAAAAGGCAAAGGATTCTTCGCGCGCTTTCGCGGCAATCCGCAGCCCGAACCCGAGCCTGCACCATCGCCCTTAGAAGCGGGCGAGCAATCGGAGACAGCGGCGGCTCCCGAACTTCAACAGGAAGACTCCCAAGCGCGCAGCGGCGGCGGCTGGTTTCAGAAACTCAAATCCGGCCTCGGCAAGACGTCGGCGAAGCTGACGTCCGGGATCACGGACCTGTTCTCGAAGCGCAAGCTCGACGCCGGGACGATCGACGATCTCGAAGATCTGCTCATCCAATCGGATCTCGGCGTCGCAACGACCGGGCGCATCACGGCGGCCATCGGCAAGGGACGGTTCGAGAAGGGCATTTCCGCCGATGAGGTTCGCAGCATTCTCGCTGACGAAGTCGAACGGGTGCTGACGCCCGTTGCCAAGCCGCTGGAGATCGAATCGGGGCGCAAGCCGCATGTCATCATGATGGTCGGCGTCAACGGCACCGGCAAAACGACGACGATCGGCAAACTGGCTCAGAAATTCCACAGCGAAGGCAAATCGGTCGTGCTCGCCGCCGGCGATACTTTTCGCGCTGCGGCAATCGACCAATTGAAGGTTTGGGGTGAACGGACGGGGTGTCCAGTTGTCGCGCGCAATGTCGGGGAAGACGCCTCGGGGCTCGCCTTCGACGCCCTAAAGCAGGCGCAAGCGACTGGTGCGGATGTGCTTTTGCTTGATACGGCGGGCCGCCTGCAAAACAAACAAGCCTTGATGGAAGAACTTGAAAAAGTCATACGCGTTTTAAAGAAGTTGGATTCGACTGCGCCGCATGACGTGATTCTCGTGCTGGATGCGACGACGGGGCAAAACGCGTTGCAGCAGGTCGAAGTATTTCGCGACCGGGCCGGTGTCACGGGATTGGTCATGACGAAGCTCGATGGTACGGCACGCGGCGGCATCCTGGTCGCCATTTCGGAAAAGTTCGGATTACCCGTGCATGCGGTCGGTGTTGGCGAAGGCGCGGACGACTTGCAGCCCTTTGCTGCGTCCGAATTCGCCCATGCGATCGCCGGCACATGAATGACGGGGGACTGAGGACGGGAATGACGCAGGAAGCCAACATTCGGAATGCCGCTCAGATATCACCGCGAAAGCGGCTGTATCCGTTCAACGCCGAGCAAACGGTCAATCTGCTGAGCGAATTCGGTCCGCTGGTCACGATGTTTGTTGTCAATGCCATGTACGGCATCGACATCGGAACATGGGCGCTGATCATCACGACGGTCATGGCGATCGTCGCGATGCTCTACATTTTTCGCCGGCCGCCGGTCTTCCCGCTGATCGCGTCGTCCGTCACCGTGGTTTTCGGTGCGCTGACCATCATCACCGGCGACCCGATGTGGGTGCAAATCAAGGTGACGATCTTCAATGCCATGTTCGCATTGTTTTTGATTGGAGGCCTTTGGGTTAAGCACAACTTCTTCAAGTACGTGTTCGATAAGACGTTCCACTACACTGACGAAGGCTGGAATAAATTCACATGGAGCTTTGCGCTCTTCTTCCTGCTGACGGCTGTCGCCAACGAATACGTGCGCCGCACATTCCACGACGAGCAATTCTACCGGCTTTTCGGCTACGAGATGAGCGGCGTGAACATCTGGATTCTTTTCAAAGTCGCGATCGTTCTTCCCGTCTCGGGGCTCTATGCTTGGGTTTTGACGCGGCTCATGCAAAAGTACCGCCTTCCTGACACTGCGCATGATTGAGGCTCGCCATGACGACGGACGAGAATAATACCGCCGCTGAGCCGGACGATGGGCAGCAGCTCGATCGCAAGCAGCTGGTGAAGCTGGCGGTGGAGTTCGGGCCGCTTCTGGTCTTCTTCGTCGCCAATAGCCGCTTTGGCATCTTCACCGGAACCGCCGCCTTCATGGTGGCGACGGTGATCTCGTTGATCGCGGCGCATTTGCTGCTCGGCCGGATCGCGGTCATGCCGCTGGTGACGAGCGTCTTCGTTCTGGTGTTCGGCGGTCTAACGCTGTGGTTGCAGGACGATCACTTCATCAAGATCAAGCCGACGATCGTGAATGGGCTGTTTGCAACCATTCTGTTCTCGGGCCTGGCAACGGGGCGACTCTTTTTGAAGATCGTCTTTGGCGACGTCATGCACCTGTCAGAGCAGGGCTGGCGCATTCTCACGCTGCGCTGGGCGCTGTTCTTTGTCTTCCTTGCCTTTCTCAATGAAGTCATGTGGCGCGGCTTTTCGACCGACACCTGGGTCGCGTTCAAAGTCTTCGGCATCATGCCGATTACGTTTGTATTTGCGCTTGCGCAGATAGGTCTTCTGAAGAAGTACGAAATTTCAACCTCTGAGCGTGGATGATCACTTTAAGCATTACTACGACAGCGTTCGCTCAATCTTCAGTATGCGCCTAATCTTTATAGTTCTTTACTATTTTTTTCCCAGCAGCGATTCGTTTTTACTGGACGGAGTGCGCGCTCTCATGGTTTAGGGCGGCTATTAGACTTTCTAATTGAGCGACTCGCCGTCTCAAACTGTGTGCGGGCACAGCATGGGGGATTTCCTGTTTCCAATGGGAAAGGCGGACGCGCAGGACGCGGAATGGCACGAGAACAAGCAAACAATCGTCTCGAGCGCTCGCCTCTCCATCTTTTGCATCGCGCCGGACAATGTGCGGCGGAGATGTTCCAGATTGAGCTTGGCGGCGAAGATCTGACCCCCCGGCAGTATGCGATCCTCCTCACGGTGGCGCAGAACGAGGGGCTAAGTCAGACGCAGCTCGTGGAACTGACCGGCATCGACCGTTCGACGCTCGCGGATATCGTTCGCCGTATGCTCAAGAAGGGTCTGCTGCAGCGCCGGAGGACGCGCGAGGATGCGCGTGCGTATTCGGTGAAGCTGACCGACGAAGGTACGAAAGTCTTGAAGAGACATGATCCGCTGGCGCGTCGCGTCGATGAGCGGATTCTGGCGAGCTTGCCGGGAGCGCAGCGCGATCGGTTTTTGCACGATCTCAACGCGATCGTGCAGGCGCTGGCGCGACTCAAGGAAAAGGAAGCTCCAAAGCATTCACGCTGACCCTGGGATCAGCGTGAATGTATCTGGTGAAGCGGGCGCGCTTTTCGGTTATGCGGCTTTGGTCACGAGGCGCTGATGGATCAGCGTCTCCGCGATCTGCACGGCATTGAGCGCCGCGCCTTTCAGCAGGTTGTCGGAGACGATCCACATCGTCAGTCCGTTCTCAACGGTCGCGTCTTCGCGGATACGCGAAACGAAGGTCGCGTAGTCACCGGCGGCTTCGACGGGCGTGATGTAGCCGCCCGGTTCGCGCTTATCGATGACCATGACGCCGGGTGCCGATCGCAGAATTTCGCGAGCTTCCTCAGGGCTTAACGGCCTTTCGAACTCGATGTTGACCGCCTCGGAATGGCCGACGAACACGGGCACGCGCACGCAAGTCGCCGTCAGGCGGATCTTCGGATCGAGGATCTTCTTGGTCTCAGCCAGCATCTTCCATTCCTCTTTCGTGTAGCCGTCTTCCATGAAGACGTCGATTTGAGGAATGCAGTTGAACGCGATCTGCTTGGTGAACTTCTTCGGCTCGACCTCCTGGCCGGGCACGTACTTGCCCTTGGTCTGATGCCAGAGCTCGTCCATCGCGTCCTTGCCGGCGCCGGAGACGGACTGATAGGTCGAAACCACGACGCGCGAGATGGTCGCCACATCGTGCAGCGGCTTCAACGCAACGACGAGCTGCGCCGTTGAGCAATTCGGATTGGCGATGATGTTCTTCTTGGTAAAGCCACGAACGGCGTCGCCGTTCACCTCAGGCACGATCAGCGGCACGTCCTGGTCGTAGCGCCAGCATGACGAGTTATCGATGACGATAGTGCCTTGCGCGCCGATGCGCGGCGACCACTCTTTCGAGACGGTCGATCCCGCCGACATAAGGCAGAAATCGACGCCCTTGAAGTCGAACGTCTCAAGGTCGCGGCATTTGATGACGGAATCCCCGAACGAAACTTCCGTTCCGATCGAGCGGCGCGATGCCAATGGGTAAAGCTCGTCGACCGGAAACTTCCGTTCGGCGAGGACATTCAACATTTCGCGGCCTACGTTGCCGGTAGCGCCGACGATGGCGACCTTGTAGCCCATTCGATATCCTTGAAGTTGCCGGGGTCGTGGAAAGCATCGACACGCGCGGCGGATGGTCCCAGCGGTTCACATACGCGGCTCGGGTCTGAGATTCAAGGTTTGTTCCGCCGCAGCGACGTCGTTGGCTTGCTCGGGTCACATTCTATTGACCATTCTCTGCTGTGATCGCGCCCCGTCTGGAATTGACCCATGCTGTCGAAGAGAGCCGCTCTTTTTGTTGCGTTGATGGTCTCCGGTCTCGCTGCGGCGCCGGCGTCGGCCGTCCAATCGCGCTGGCTCAGCGGCAACGAGATCCTGGCGCAGTTCAAGGACGCCACGATCGATGGGCGTTACGCGAGCGGTAAGGCGTTTACGGAGCGATATGGCGCCGACGGCAGGCTCACATATACCGAAGCTAGTTTGGCGCTCGGCGGCCACTGGTCGGTCACTGAGGGCACACTGTGCACGATCTATGAATTCGACGCCTCGGGGGGATGCTACCGCGTCGCCCGCGTCGATACGAATTGTTACGAATTCTATTTTGTTTCACGCACGGAGGCGGCGGCACCGGGCCCGTCCGACGGCAAGCCGGCGTGGACGGCGCGTGGGGCGCTGCAGGGCAAGGCGAGCGCCTGCCGGGATGCTCCGAGCGTTTAGATTCTTTCTTTGCGCCTCCGACTCCGCTTGGCGGAGCCGGCCGGAAGGCGCGGTACTTAGGGATCAGGCCGCAAGGCAGGGCCGTTATTACGCGGCGAGCGCCTTGAGTTCGGCTTCGATGGCTTTGCCCATGTCGCTGGTGCCGATCTTGGTCATGCCGGGCTGCATGATGTCGCTGGTGCGCAGACCTTTTTCCAATACGCGGGCGATGGCCCGATCGACGAGATCGGCTTCCTTGCCCATGTCGAACGAATAGCGCAGAGCCATGGCGAACGAGGCGATGGTTGCGATCGGATTGGCGAGCCCTTGGCCCGCAATGTCGGGCGCCGAGCCATGCACGGGTTCGTACAGTGCCTTCGGGCGCCCGGTCTTCGGATCCGGGGCGCCGAGCGATGCCGACGGCAACATGCCGAGAGAGCCGGTCATCATCGCCGCTTCATCCGACAGCACGTCGCCGAATAGATTATCGGTGACGATGACGTCGAACTGCTTCGGATTGCGGATGAGCTGCATGGCGCAGTTGTCCGCCAGGATGTGCTCGAGCTTGACGTCCGGGGCATAGGATTTGTGGATCTCGGTCGCGACTTGCTTCCACAGAACGCCGGTGCGCATGACGTTGTGCTTTTCGGCGGAGTGAACGAGATTGCGGCGCTTGCGCGCGAGGTCGAAGGCGACCTTGGTGATGCGCTCGATCTCGTGCGTCGTGTAGAGCTGCGTATCGACGGCGCGGCGTTCGCCATTTTCCAGCGTCACGATTTCCTTCGGTTCGCCGAAGTAGACGCCGCCCGTCAGCTCGCGCACGATCATGATGTCGAGGCCTTCGACGAGCTCGCGTTTGAGGCTCGAAGCGTCGGCCAGCGCCGGATAGCAAATCGCCGGG
>Ga0182738_1004599_pt1 | contig 15188 bp, 13 predicted proteins | sample eDN5th30CBELigMG_FD_128876 | JGI IMG/M metagenome (GOLD analysis project Ga0182738, IMG submission 128876) | Enriched Miracle-Growth compost microbial communities from Emeryville, California, USA - eDNA 5th pass 30_C BE-Lig MG (version 2)... ... | reverse complement strand
TAGTATATGATTCTTAAAATAGCCTTCCGTTTTAGAATACGTACTCATAACAATTCCAGAATTTTTATAAAGCACATCCCACTCTTCATATACATCCGAAAACGTTTTACGCATATCTTCAGGCTTTTTCCCGTTATTAAATTCATATTTTAGTCTATCAATTGCGATTTGAGCAGCTTTGGGAGTTGGGAATTTGCTACGAGTAACAATTTTATCCTTTCCTGTATTTGGATTAACACCTAAATAGACCGTAAAACGATAAAATTTAGATCCGTCTTTTAAATGATATTCCTTAATTGCTGGATGATATTTTGATTTAGTTGACATATTAATTTACCTCCGAATTTTTGTTAAATACTATGTTTATACATAAAGTCATCTAATGCGGTCTTAGAAACTCTACGAATTCTTCCGATTTCTACGATTTCTAAACCCATTGTTTGAAAAGTTCTTAAAGTTTTATATGAGACATTTAAATAGGCTGCAGCTGTCTTTAAATCCATCCATTCACCTATAAATTTGTTTGATTCTACTGTCGCCTCATTTTTACTTAGCATATAAATAGCTCCTTTCAGTGTGATAAATTCTAGTGCTTGTAAGCTAGAAACATAATAGCTAGTGATTTTAAATATTCGAATAGGTTTTTTTAATAAATTAAAATTTTTTTGAGTCAATCAAATCACTAGCGCAAACAATGTGAAAATATAATAGTCGGTGTTTTTGAATATTCGAATAGGCTTTTTAAAGAAAATAAAAAAATTTTGGAAAGAATTATATTACGTTCATAACTGAGTGTGCGGAGATCTACAAAATAATTAAGTGGTTTATATTTTGTTTTTAATAAATAAATGCAAATAAAAAAGCAGAGGGAAAATTCCCACTGCTATTATGAATGTCATCTAATAGATTCCAATATTGAACATTGTCTTAAAAAATCATAAAAACTATAATAATCTAATTCACGTATTTCAGTGACTATATAATAAAGCAAATGTTTATTATTGTTTACATCTAGTTCTTCATCTAAATACAGGACATCTACTAATTTTAAAGTTATTGGTTTCCAAACAGCATAAATATAGCTAGAATCATAAGAGGAATACAATTCTTTTTTCTTTTTTTCTATTTCTTCTTCGTTCTCTAGAAAGATTAAATGGTTCACAGTAGTTTCAGCATCAAAGATTTCCGTGATGTGTGCTAATGTATACTCACCCGTAAAATCAAGGCCCCAAAATGTGTATAACCCTTCACCTTTCCATCGTATTTCTAATACAACTTCTTCGGCATCTTCATAGTAGTAAGCATCTTCTTCATAATAATTTTCACTTTTCCACTTATTAATTAAATACTGCTTTGCCAGTACTTTAAGTTCTTCTTCGGTAGATACAAAAAACATCCCTTGAATATTTTCTTCATTTATTTCTAACATTTCTTCATATAATGCTTTGTATTGTGCGATTGTTAAATTCATTTTCCTGTTTTCAATCCTTTCGAATTTTAAATATTATAGTAGAAGGATTTTTTAATTCGAAGGGGAAAAGAGGATGAAATAATAATTTTATTCAGGATGTCTAGGAAGAAATGTCCTAGTCATCTTTAAATAGCTTGATAATAGAAGATTGGTGATTGATAAAAAATTCTTATATGTATATCACATATTTAATTATTGGCGTTATAAGTTCGTTTTAACAATTCGAGCTTTGCTACTTTATCCGATTTTTTATAAGAACTATTATTTAAGCTTTCTTGATAGTCCTTTCGTTTTTCTTCTGCTTGCTTCTGTCTTTGCTTCTCTTTGAGTTTTGCAAGTGTTTCTTGTTCCTCTCTGATTCGTTCTAATTCTTTTTGTTGTTCTAATAAATGTGATTTTCGCTTGTCTGAATTTCTCAGCAAATTTTGACTGGTTTTCACTTTCAATTTGAATAACAGTGTATCTTCTGCTAGTTTAAATGCTTCGGAAAATTTAAGTTTATATGGGCTACTTAAAGAATAAGCCTTTACAGGTGTAGTATTTGGCTGTTCCAGTACATGGAATGCCTCAATTGCAATTTCCTCACCCGCTGGTGTTATGTACATGATGCTTTTTACATTCAAATCTGAATTTGGAAGGTTTAAGATTTGATCGTATTCATCCGTTGGAGCTAAATTAGTTAAAAATCGCTTCCAACTTATATCGGCTTTTTGAGTTGTTAACGCTTCATGTTCAGTTTAAAGAGGCGGTTACCCTGTTGATGAAGACAATGTCTGATTCAATTAAACTCGTTATTTTTAATAACTGTTTTTCAAATGGACAAGCAGAAGCTGTAACGGAACACATTGACTGTGCAATAGGTATGAATGAAGCTGTCTACGATGATGCTGCAAGAGAATTCGCTGCACAGTTTTATTTTGCTATTGCCTTTGGAAAATTCGTACAAAATGCCTTTGAACAAGGGAAGCTTGCTTTAATTTTAGCGGGGCTAGAAGGAGAAAAAATATCTGAGTTATACACTCGGACGGGCCTTAAACCTAATGAAATAATATTAGTCAAACCTGAACTGTAAGTTATATTTGTTTTAGTAGTTATATAACAAAAACTCTAATTTTCTTAACTTATTTAAAAGCAATAGCAGTCTATTATAAGATAGACTGCTACCTTCACCTGCAATAGATGGTGATTTAGCAACTAGCTTGCCTTAAAGATAGACCATACTCATTAAATTCATCTTCAGTAAAGTGAAAGATTACGTTTTTAATTAATCTATCCTTTGGTTGGTTTTGGTCCATTTGTAACATGCACCTCTTTAATAATACTGTGAAATAATAACTTCTTTCTTCTTCGGATATAATATTTTAAGCTATTAAGAATAAAAAAGATTAAATATTATGAATATTTGATTAGGGGTTTTTGGTGAAAAGATTATTAATAAATGTTAAAATGAGGAAAGTGAGGGATTAACCCCCTTGCTATCCAAATGGCTGTGTCATTGTGGATTTAGAGCATGATAATCCACCCTAACGGTTCACAGTGTAGCGGGGTGGATTATTTATTTACAACAATGTTTTAATATAAGCAAAATAACAAGATGTTTAATTCTATGAATTCTTTTTAGTATGAGGGGGGCGAATATGTATTTTTTACTATTTTTCTTAGTTCTTATGGTATTAATCATTCTAATTGTTATAAAGAGAAACAATAAAAAGTTAGCCCTTGCTTTAGCTGTTATACTGTTTCTGCTTACTATTGGTGGAATTATGTTTATCAGAGATGTTGTGCAAAATTTTGCCCCATAGTTACTAACCGAGATCAGAATATAAACAGGAGTATGAAGAATGAAAAGCTCAAATAAAATAGTTGTTGCTCTTAAAGGTGTTATTGTAAATGAAGGCAGGGTATTAATAGTTCAACGTGCAAAAGAAGATAAAATCGGCGGCGGGACTTGGGAATGTGTTGGTGGAAAAATAGAGTTTGGAGAAGATTTAGAATCTGCACTCTTACGAGAAATTAAAGAAGAAGTAGGATTATCTGTTACAGTAGAGAAACTTTTATATGCTACTACCTTCAAAACTGATCCAACAAGACAAGTTGTTATTTTGACTTATCTTTGTAGTAGCGATAGTAGTAATGCTATTCTTTCTAAGGAACATTCTAGTTTCAAGTGGGCCACTAAAGAACAATTGAGATTACTATTGTCTCCGGAAATAATAACTGATTTTGAGAAAAATAATGTTTTCTCTATAGAAATATTGAATTAATATCATCTTCCTTGAAAAGTGACTGTTTCAATAAGTGGTTCATTTACCGTGGAGAAAAATCATAACAAATCATTTACTAAATAATTTAAGCTAGAACAAATAGTTAAGGGGGAAAACATTTGATAAGATATCTTATTAGTATAATTAGCTGCCTTCTTCTATTTTTTAGCGGGATGTACAATATAATTACTCATGGTTTTACATTTCCATTTCTTATTCTTTCATTGGGAGGTTTAATTGGTTTTATTGGTAGTTTATTTTACAAAGTGAAGAAAAAAGAAGCTTAACAACCTTATGGACTGAAGCCTTTTCAGTCCTATTTTTTTGCTTATAACTTTTAAGAATTATAGTGAAAAGGATTCTACTTGATCAATAGAATTGCTCAAAACTCCAAAGTATTGAACGTGATTTCCTAGTACTATAGATTAGGCTGTTAAGCATAATCGATACTCATGTTCATAAATATATGTGCTTTATATTGGTGTAGCAAAAAAATTTATCGGTAAGATAGACTAGTAGGTATGTCCTAAACTGATGTTCTACCGTTGGAAATTACCCCCGCCTGTTGAGGATTTTGGCTAACTTTGTTAAAGCTTTTAAGAACTACTCAATAAATGTAAAATGTAAATATAAATATATTTAAAGGATGAGAAAACATGATTAACTTTCAGGATAAAGTAAGTTTTATTTGGTCAATCGCAGAGATTTTGCGAGGCCCGTACAAGCCAGAAGATTATGGGAAAGTGGTTTTACCGTTAGCTGTTCTACGTCGTTTTGACTGTGTATTAGATAGTACAAAAGAAGAGGTATTAGATTCGGCAGAAAAGTTTGCTTCGATGAATGAGGATGCACGAGAGCCGATTTTAAACCGTGTGGCAAAGCAAAATTTCCATAATACAAGTAAATATGATTTCAACAAATTATTAAGTGATTCAGATAACATAGCTGATAATTTGCGTGATTACATAAATGGTTTTTCAAAAACTGCACGAGATATTATGGATCATTTTGATTTTGACCGCCAGATTGATAAGTTAGAAACAAACAATTTGTTATATTTAACGATTAAACGCTTTAGTGAAATTGATTTGCACCCAGAAGTCGTATCGAATGTAGAAATGGGCTATATTTTTGAAGAATTAATTCGTCGTTTTAATGAGAATGCAGAAGCTGGGGACCACTACACGCCACGTGAAGTGATTCGCTTAATGACACATTTATTATTCCTACATGACGATGCGAGTATTTTAACGAAGCCCGGTTTAACACAAACATTGTACGATTGTGCAGCGGGGACAGGGGGCATGGGTTCTGTTGCCCAAGAATATTTAGCAAGTGTAAACCCATCCGCGCATTTAGAATTCTTTGGCCAAGAAATTAACGGTGAATCGTATGCCATCTGTAAAGCAGATATTTTAATAAAAGGTGCAGATGCAAGGAACATTCGATTAGGGAACACACTGTCGAATGACCAATTTCCGCATTATAAATTTGACTATTTAATTTCAAATCCACCTTATGGAGTAGACTGGAAATCGTATCAAAAGCCAATTGTGGATGAGCATGAGAAGCAAGGGTTTAATGGTCGTTTTGGTCCGGGTACTCCTCGTACAACTGATGGACAATTATTATTCTTATTGCATTTACTTTCTAAAATGAAACCTGTCACAGCTGAAAATCCTCAAGGGTCACGTTTAGCCATTATTATGAATGGTTCACCTTTATTTACAGGGGATGCAGGGTCTGGGGAAAGTGAAATTCGTAAGTATGTGTTAGAAAATGATTTAGTAGAAGGGATCGTCGCATTACCAAATGACTTATTCTACAACACAGGGATTGCCACGTATATCTGGATCTTAACGAATAATAAAGCTCCTTTACGTAAAGGAAAAGTACAATTAGTGAATGCAGTTGATTTCTACAAGAAAATGAAGAAAAGTATGGGTAGTAAGCGTAACGAGATTACAGAAGCTCAACTCAATGAGATTGTTCGTTTATACGGTGAGTTCCAAGAAGGCGAATACGTAAAAATCTTTGATAATGAGGATTTCGGTTATGCAAAAATTACAATAGAACGTCCATTACGTTTAAATTTCCAAATAAATGAAGAACGCATAGCACGAGTTGTAGAAGAAAAAGCCTTTGGAAACCTTGCAACATCAAAGAAAAAGGGTGATGCAGGGCTTAAAGAAATCGAAGTAGGGAAAGAACAACAAACACAAATCATTGACGTATTACGCAATTTAGCAAGTAATGAAGTATATAAAAACCGCGAAGTGTTTACAAAAATATTAAAAGACGCATTCAAAGAAGCAGGACTTACAATCGGTGCGCCAGTATTCAAAGCGATTTTAAATGGCCTTTCTGAAAAAGACGAAACTGCTGATATTTGCATGAAAAACAAAACAGAACAAGAACCTGATTCAGATTTACGAGATACAGAAAATGTGCCGCTAAAAGAAAACATTCATGAATACTTTGAACGTGAAGTATTACCACATGTAAGAGATGCATGGATTGATGAAACTAAAACAAAAATTGGCTATGAGATTCCATTCACGCGTCAATTTTACAAATATACAGCATTACGTAGCTCAACTGAAATTATGGAAGAGATTCGAGCATTAGAGGTGGAGATTGCTGAGAAGTTAAAGAAGGTGATGGGATGAGCAGAAATTTTTATAATGTCGAAAATTATAAAATGCTTCGATTAAAGTTTCTTTTAAAATCTATACAAACAGGTGGTACTCCTAGTACAAATAATGATGATTATTTTGATGGAGATATTAAGTGGTTTACTCCGGGTGATTTTGATGAAAATATATATTTGACTCATTCGAATAGGAGAATTACAGATCATGCCATTTTAGATAATGAGGCAAAGTTGTTTGAAGGAAACACTGTAGCAATAGTCGGTATTGGAGCTACTTTAGGTAAAGTAGGTATATTAAAAGAAGAAGGATCTTTTAATCAACAAATAACAGGGTTAAACACGAATCATCTCATTGAACCTGAATATCTATATTATTGGATATTAATAAATAGAGATACTATATTAAAAACAGCAAATTATACTACTTTGCCTATAATTAATAATCAATTTATAAAAGAATTTGAATGTCCTGTACCTCATATTGTGGTTCAAAAGCATATCGTAAATTACCTAAAAACTAAATCAAATGAAATATTTAGTATTATAGGAGCTAAGCAAAAGCTTATAAATTTATTAGAACAACAACGCCAATCCATTATTACAGAAGCTGTTACAAAAGGGTTAAATCTAAATGTGAAAATGAAAGACTCAGGTATTGAGTGGATTGGTGAGATTCCTGAGCATTGGGATGTAACGAAAATTAAATACACTACTTATGTTAAGGGGAGAATTGGTTGGCAAGGGTTAAAATCTGATGAATTTATTGATGAAGGTCCATTTTTAGTAACAGGCACAGACTTCAAAAATGGCTATGTAGATTGGGATACTTGTTATCATATTAGTGCAGAAAGATATGATGAGGCACCTCCCATTCAGTTAAAAGAAGATGATTTATTAATTACAAAAGACGGTACTATTGGAAAGCTAGCGCTAGTAAAGAATATGCCTTATAAAGCTATCTTAAATAGTGGAGTGTTTGTAACAAGACCACTTACTAATAAGTATAACTCTAAATATATGTATTGGTTACTAAGTTCTACAATATTTGATAAATATATTAAGTTCATGGAAACAGGCACAACTATTAAACATTTATATCAGGAGACATTTGTTAATTTTTCATATCCATTACCTAATATTAAAGAACAAGAGCAAATAACAAATTATCTAGATATAAAAATTGCTGAGTTAGATGAAATGAAATTAAAGATAAATGAACAAATCGAAAAACTAAAAGAATACCGCCAATCACTTATTTACGAAGCGGTGACAGGGAAAATTGATGTACGTGAGTTGGAATTAGATTAAGTGGGGTGATTTGTGATGGCAGTGGATACGTCGGAAAAAGGATTTGAAACGAATATTGAGGCCGCATTTATTTCAAATGGTTATAAAAAACGAATGTTGGAAGGGGAAACTAGTCGTTTTTTTAAACAGTATGCCATTGATGTAGAGGAATTATTTGCTTTTTTTGAAGATACGCAATCTAAGGCTTTACGTGCCTTAGAGAAGTCGTATGGTCCAACTTATAAAGAGCAAATATTAAAGCGAATTGTTGACCAACTAAAAAAGGTTGGACTTGTTGAATGTTTGCGTAAGGGAATTAAAGACCGTGGTGTGACTTTAAAACTTGCTTACAATAAACCGGCCACAACTATGAATCAATTAACAAATGAATGGTATTCGAAAAATCGTTTTAATGTTGCTCGCCAAGTCTATTATAGTGATAAACATAACAATAGCTTAGATATGGTGCTGTTTTTAAATGGACTACCGCTTATTGTGATGGAATTAAAAAATCCATTAACAGGTCAAACGGTGGAACATGCGATGAAACAATTAAAGTCTGACCGTGATCCGAAAGAGCAATTGTTTAAATTTAATGAGCGAGTGGTCGTGTACTTTGCGGTTGACCCCGATGAAGTATTTATGACAACAGAGCTGAAAAAAGGGAACACGTATTTCTTACCATTTAATAAAGGATATCAAGGTGGAAAAGGAAACCCACCAGCCTATCAAAACTATCGTACTCATTACTTATGGGAAGAAATATTAGCACCTGATAGTTTACTCGATATTTTATTCCGCTTTGTCTTTATTAAGAAGGACGATATTTTAGATTCAAACGGTGAAACGGTTGGAGAACGCAAAATGTTAATTTTCCCTCGTTTCCATCAGTTAGATGCTGTGCGCAAACTTGAGGCTGATGTTAAAAAGCGTCTTGTAGGACATAATTATTTAATTCAACATAGTGCGGGGTCTGGGAAAACAAATTCAATTTCTTGGTTAGCTCATCGTCTAGCCAAGTTACACGATGAAGAGGATGAATCCATCTTTAGTAGTGTCATTGTTATTACAGACCGCCGTGTATTAGATAAGCAATTACAAGATGCAGTATATCAGCTAGAGCATAAAGCAGGGATGGTTGAACGGATTAATAAAGATTCTACTCAACTTGCGGATGCAATCAATAATGAAACACGAATTATTATTACAACTCTGCAAAAATTTCCATTCATTATGGAAAAAGTATCAGGGTTAGATCGTAAAAAATATGCGGTAATTATTGACGAAGCGCATTCATCACAAGGGGGAAAAGCTTCGACAGCGTTAACAAATATCTTATCGGATAAAACGTTAGAGGATGCGTACAATGAAGATCGCATTGCGGAAGAAAACTTAGATACTCTAGATGAACAAATAATCGAAACGATAATGAAAAGTGGAAAGCAGGAGAATGTATCATTCTTTGCATTTACTGCTACACCCAAGCCGAAAACACTAGAGAAGTTCGGTACACTTGGTATCGATGGAAAACCACGTGCATTTCATGAATACACCATGCGCCAAGCAATTGAAGAAGGTTTTATTTTAGATGTTCTGCAAAACTACACAACATATCAAACCTTCTGGAAGATTGCCAAGACGATTGAAGATGATCCAGAAGTATCAAGAAAACAAGCAACGAAAAAGTTAGCTCAATATGTATCACTTCATCCTCACAGCATTGCACAAAAAACAGAAATCATTATTGAACATTATCGTAATTTTGTGAAACGTAAAATCGGTGGTCGTGCAAAGGCAATGGTTGTCACAGCGAGTCGATTACATGCTGTGAGATATAAAATAGCGTTTGATCACTACATTGAAGAAAAAGGTTACGACGATTTAAAAACGGTAGTAGCATTTTCAGGAACCGTAAAAGATGGAGAAATTTCTTATACAGAGCCAGAAATGAACAAATTCTCCGAAAAAGAATTACCTGAAAAGTTTAATTCAGATGAATACAAGGTTTTACTTGTTGCAGAGAAATATCAAACAGGATTTGATGAACCGTTACTTCATACGATGTATGTGGATAAACCGTTAAGTGGGATTAAGGCCGTACAAACATTATCCCGTTTAAATCGTACTTGTCCGGGGAAAGAAGATACCTTTGTTTTAGATTTTGTAAACGATCCAGATGATATTAAGGCATCATTCCAACCGTATTATGAATCAACAAGCCTATCAGAAGTAACAGATCCAAATATTTTATATGACTTACAAGGTGAGTTAGAGCCATATCAAATTTTTACAGAAGAAGAAGTACTAAAAGTAAATGAGATTGAAATAAATGGCGGGATAAAGAAATCTACAACTGCTCAAACGGCTTTAAATGCTGAAATTGACAAAGGTGTTGAGCGTTATAAAAAGCTTGTAAAAGAAGAGCAAGAAGCCTTTAAAGCAGCCGCAACTAAGTTTACTCGTACGTATGCTTTTATTCTGCAAATTGCGACGTTTATTGATGTTGAACTGCATAAGCATTACATTTACTTAAATTACTTGTTAAGAAAACTACCACGTGGCAAAAACGATAAAGATGTCTATTTAGCAGATGATGTTGCACTAGAATACTACCGTAATCAAAAAGTGTTTGAAGGCAGCATTGAACTTGAAAAAACAGGTGGAGTAGAATTAGACCCACAAAGACATGGTGCGGGTGGAGCAGTAGAAGATGAGAAAACGAGATTGTCTAGTGTATTGGAAAAGTTAAATGAACGATTTGGTACAGAGTTTACTGAAGAAGATTTATTGTTTGACGAACAAGTCGTGTCGACGATGACAAATAGTGAAGATGTACAGGTAAGGGCTAAAAACAACTCGTATGACAACTTTAGATTAGCAATGAAAGAGCGTATTATGGATTTTGTCATTGATCGAATGGAAGCGAATGAAAAATACACGCATAAAATCTTAGGCGATCAAGAATTCCAATCATACTTTGTTGATAAAATTATTGCGGAAGTATATGCAGAGATTAACGCTGGATAACTTTATTTATAAGAATTAGAAAAACAAAAATGAAGGGAGGTTTACCAACCCTTCATTTTTACAGTAGAAAAGGTAGAGTGCGAAAATTACCATTTTCGCACTCTTTTTAAAAATCAAAGTTAATCGGCCTTAATGTATTTCATTGTAAACATTGTATTACCACAAACCAATTCACGTAAATGTTTTATAAAGGTTTGTTATTGGACGATTTTACATGCATTTCATCAGGCAAAGACTTAAAAACACAACAAAAGTTACAAATTATTATTAGTGAGATTTTATCCACTTATAATACTGGAATCAGTGAATTGTGCTAAGAGGATATTTAGAATTCAGTTTTTACAAATTTCAATTTTTGATTAAAACACATGAAATTTATAATAATAATTATTGCGGTTTTTTAATAAGGAATTGAGAAAGATGGTGAGGATATGCAATTTAGTTGGTTGGAAGTTAAGAATTTTAGAAACTTTAAAGACATCAAAGTGGATTTAACAAATCAAAATGTTATATTCGGCATGAACGATATAGGAAAAACAAATTTTTTAGCAGCATTAAGATTCTTATTTGATAGAGATATCAGAAAAAATGGACTTACAGAGAGTGATTTTTATATGAGGGATACTGGGAAGGATATATCTATTACAATCTGTATGAATATAAAAGATTTTGATGATAGTGATCATTCTAAACTTATAGTTTCAAGACTAAAAGATGCTAGGGATTCTACAGACTTAGAAAATGTCTATTTAAAATTATTTGGTAGGTATGATAAAGAAGAAGAATTAGGTGGAATAACACTTTTTTGGGGAAATAACCTTAAAAAAATGAAAGAGATACCTCAAAAGAACGGTTTTACTGAATTAGACAGAATTTTTAAAGTAGTATATATTGATCCGCTGATTAATCTTGAACATATTTTTCAAAAGAATAAAAAGGCAATATTTGCTCAAGAGAAATTTAGTAAAACCGATATAGAAAAATCAGACAAAATAAAGAGTCTTACAAGAGAAATCAATACTCAAATTGGTGAAATGGATATTATCAATAGTTTCGAAAAGGAAATAACTAAAGAATATTATAGTTTAAAAAATGAAGAACTAGAAGTAACTATAAAATCGGAAATGGCTATAAATGGGTATTTTAGCGATTTAAAGCCATACATAAAGAAGAGTAATGATGATAATTTGTATCCTACCTCTGGAGATGGAAGAAAGAAAATTATTTCTTATTCATTAATGAATTATGTATCTAGAAATTTTAATTCTGAAAAAATATCATTGTTTTTAATTGAAGAACCTGAAAATAGTCTACATAGATCCTTGCAAATTGCACTTTCAAAAAAATTATTCTCCCATGAATCTTATAGATATTTCTTCTTAACTACTCATTCGTCAGAATTACTATATGAGATGGATAATGCTTCATTAATAAGAGTCCATTCTGCTGACAAAGTGGTCTGTTCTTCTTATTTATATAATGTCGGGGAAGATTATATAAATATAAAAACTCAATTAAATAAATTTTTAGTAACAGCAATTTTTTCTGAACGAGTATTACTGATAGAAGGTCCATCAGAAATGGTATTATTCGAAAAAGTTTTAAATGAAATTAAGCCAGACTATGAACTTGAAGGTGCGTATATTTTAGAAGTTTATGGCATATCTTTTAAAAAATATTGGGATGTATTAAATGGCTTAGGTATTAAAGTTTTTGTGAAAACTGATAATGATTTAAAGAGGAAAAAGGGTTCTCCCGATACATTCGACTTAATTGGTTTCAATAGAGCTTTAGAATTATGTGGAGAAGAAAAGAAAAAGCCAATAAAAATTGCTTTTGAGAAAACAGATACCGACATTGATAAGAATGAAAAAATTAAGAACAGTAAGATAAAAATATTTGATAATTATCGTAAGAGCAAAAAAATTATTAAAGAAAATAATATTTTTCTATCTAGGATAGATTTAGAGCATGATCTTTATGAAGCACTTGGCACAAGATTAGAAGAACTAACAGGAAGCAAAGACCCAATTAAGTATTTACAATCATCAAAACTTATTAATATGGCAGAATTAACGAAAGTATTAAATCATACAGATTGCCAAAAAATTTATGATGACTCTAGATTTATAGTTTTAAAGGAGTTGATTAATAATGGTGATAAGCGATCAAAATATAAGGGATCAGATATTGAATGAGGATGTAAAAAATATTGCTGTATCTGCGAGTGCTGGATGTGGCAAAACTACTATATTAGTAGAAAAGTTATTAAGAACATGTAATGCAATTAAAAATCATCAAACCATCGCAGCTATTACCTTTACTATCAAAGCAACAGAAGAATTAAGAGAAAGGACAAATAATACAAATTTACATAAAGATTTAACTATATGTACAAATGACAGTTTTGTTGAAAATGAAATTATACGACCATTTATTATGGACGCTTTGGGTGATGAGTTTAGCCAAGATTTTGTGGTTGATTTTAATAAGAAATTTAATTTTGAAGAAGAGGGATTAAAGTATCTAAAAGCTGATAAAATTTTAGGCAGTTATTATAACAATAAGAAGAATTTTAAGTTTAGATTAGGATTGTATATTTTAAAAAATTCAGTAGCAGCCCAACAATATCTTATTTCCAAATATAGAATGCTATTTTTAGATGAGTATCAAGATAGCGATCAAGATATGCATAATTTATTTATGTATATTAAGGATATGCTAAATATACCATTGTTTATTGTAGGAGACTCGAAACAAGCAATTTATCTATGGAGAGGTGCTAAAGAAAATATCTTTGAAGTATTTGATGAGAGCTTTACTAGATATGAGTTATACCATAATTTTAGATCTCACCTTAATATAACTAATTTTGCAAATTTAATTCATAAAGAAAATTATCTAGAAAATAGGGCTAGTGAAATAGTAAATGAGGTAGCACTATATTCAACGGATAAAAGCTTTAATAATGCTGTTTTAAAGATTCTACATAAAAAAGAAATAAATTTAAATAAAAAAGTCACTATAATTATTAATATTAATAGTGCTGCTGAGGAGTGTAGGGACTTTTTAAATAGGAATGGATTTCAATTTGAATTTATTCCACGAACTCCGATTGATGATGGAATAATAAATTCATTTGTTTTACGATGTTTAATGAAACTAATTGTTAATAAATATTACTCTGTCTATGACTTTTTATTAGATTTAAATTTAGAAATAAATACTATAGAAATCAGAGATTTAGAAAAACAAGTTGAATTGCTTACACAAAACAATTTAGAGATTCAGAATATAGAAATAATCCTTAAAGAAATTGCTGATATAATAAATGTAGAGTTTAGTGAGAATGAGATAAGAAAGTTTTCACAGACTCTTGAAAATGATAGTTACTATATCTCTTTTTTAAATAACGATAGTAAACATAAAATTATGACTGTGTTTGCCACCAAAGGCTTAGAATTTGACCAAATTATAATTAGAGCTTCTGATTATCCATTAGATGGTATAGGCAGTTTAAATAATCACTATGTAGCTTTAACAAGGGCTAAAGAAAAAGTTGTTATTGTAGATAATACGAATATCTATCAAAAGAATATCTTTGATAGATTGAAGAAGAAAAACATTCAAACTCTAGATCAGGTATTAAAATCATATGATGTATGAATATTCGGTACAATACAAGAAACGTTTGAGTTAACATTGATGAAACATAATTTAGTGAGATAGGATAGTTTTTATGGTGAATATCCTCTAGAGTGCGAAAATAGATATTATCGCACTCTGATTTTTTTTTCAATCTGGCCAGATTAGAGCAACTTTTAATGAGGAAAGAGATTGTGAAGAAATGTATTCGAAGTAATGAGCGTAAATGAAGAAAAATAATAGAACTATCAATATTATTAAAGAGACTTATTGAAGATGATAACATTGTTTCATAATATATAAGTGAAAATCTAGATGAAATTAAACTAAGGATTTTTTAGATATTGATTTACAATTTATGATTTTAAAAAATTTTTATTAAATTTAACAAAATATCTTAAAATCTTAAAAAATGCGGCTATAATTTTTATAGTTTTAATTGAAAGGAGCGAAAATAATAAAATTAAGTATAAAGAAATAAATTCAATTTATTTTAATTCAAATTAATTAAATTCAATTTAAAAAGGGAGATCCCCAATTTGTTTCTAATAATGTGTGTTGTAAACATTCATTATTTGAATAAAGAGGGGGTCTTTTTATTTTCTAATTAGAAGGGGGAAATATGGCAAATTCCATTTTAAAAAGAGCAGTTATTAAAGAAGAATTAGTAGTATTAACAGGAAACTTTGCCTTGGCAACAACTTTAAATCAATTACTTTATTGGTCAAAACGAGTAAAGGATTCAGACGGCTTGATTGCTGAAGAGTTAGAGCGTATTTCTACAAATAAAGTTTCTGATTTAAGACATGGCTGGATTTATAAATCTTCTGAAGAATTGTCT
>Ga0182738_1004598_pt1 | contig 15191 bp, 12 predicted proteins | sample eDN5th30CBELigMG_FD_128876 | JGI IMG/M metagenome (GOLD analysis project Ga0182738, IMG submission 128876) | Enriched Miracle-Growth compost microbial communities from Emeryville, California, USA - eDNA 5th pass 30_C BE-Lig MG (version 2)... ... | reverse complement strand
TCCGATGAGACCTTCAACTTTTTCGCCGTAGTATTTCAAGACGGTTCCGCTGATTTCCATAACAATTTGCATCAAGTTGTTCACTTCTTCGTATTTCTTTTCAATTTCTTCCTTCTTTTGATCATCATAATCTTCGAGGGACTTGGTTTCGGCAATGATCTTCTTCTTTTCTTGGTCACAGAAAGTCAAAACCTGACTCAATCCGCCAATCAAGTCAGCAAGGACATTGTCTCCGAGAAGAGGCTGTGACAAAAAGTCCAAAGCCTTATTGAGTTGCTTGAGGACATAATGAACATTTTGGACATCTTCCTTCAAAATACTGTCGTGAACTGCCTTTGATAAACTGGGGAGGGCGTTAGTAAAGATGTCAGCCATGTCCTTTTGGTCATCACAAGCCAAATTGAGAGCTTTCAATGTCTTGAGAGCCTTCTTAGAGACTTCCTTCACATGGAAGTTAAAGTATTTAGCAACAACTGGCAATGTGTGGGAAATATAAGGATAGAAAGCCTTTCTGAGGTTTCTGGCAATGGAAAAGACGGTGCTGCTTGCTGCGAGCTTGATGGCAAAAGCAGATGTATCAAAAACAAAATTGTCAAAGTTGAAAAGGCTGTTGTCAACTTTTCCTGTCAAAGCAAACTTCTTCTTTGCCAATTCTCCAATATCGCTGTCTTTGTGGGTGGCGAGCTTCACTTCAATGTCATAAGCCTTGAGGATGCCTTCGAAGATATGGGGCATATACTTGGCAAACTCTTCGTTCATGTGAGAAGAAATTTGGGTGTAAACATCCATAATGCAAGCTTGCTCAGGATCATCCTTGGCGATTCTGTTTTGATGGTTCACAAAGTATTCCATCATTTGATCAACTTCAGCTCCGAATCCATCGAGGTTTCTCATAGAGGTGATGATGAAACCCATACATTCGATGGTGTTCAATCTGATATTTGTGTGCTTCTCATCAGTGTTGGGAATTGTGTCGAGCAATTGCTTGAGGCCGGGCAAGAAATCGTTGCTATACTTGGCAAACTCAAGATCATAGACTGAGCAAAGCATAGAGAGGGCGTTCAACACGTCTTCCAAAAGGACATCAGTGTTAAGACCCAAGGATTTCTGGAAGAGATTCTTCAAAGTTGACAATAATTGGTCAGCATAAGGAAGAGCCAATTTGCAATCTTCTTCATTGTCAACAATATCTAAATATATATTGAAAAATTAGTCCCGATTTTTCACCCTTACTTTGGAAGTAATTGACGATGGTTCTGGAAGCGTGAAGTTGAAGTCTCAAAACTTGATCGTTATTCATCATGCTGATGAGACTCTCGAGAATGGGCTTGCTATACTTTCTTTGGACGTCGGGCTAAAAATCTCTTAGAATCAGGATCACAAATTCTTATCTTACAGCGTATTCAGAGCTCAACAAAGCAACAGCGGTAGTGGCAGAGTAGACGACACGGGGGTCTTGGTGGCTGAGGCCAGGCAAAACCATTTGCATAATTGAGTCAAGTTCACCCTTGAAGGTTGCGGCAGATCCTTCAGCAAGAACACCGATAGCAACATAGCCAGAGTGCTTGGCGTACCATTGGTCATTTTGAATGCATTGAGTGATGTAGGGGATAAATTGGGGCAAAAGGAACTTTGAAGTCAAAGAGTCAGAAATCTTGGCAATGGTGTCTTGAGCAGTGTAGTAGGGATCGTTCTTTGAGATAGTTTGACCTTCCAAGTCTTCGAGCCATTCTTCAATGGTGATCTCCTTAATTTCGCACAACACTTCCATGAAAGCGGGAATCACAGTCTTCTTGAAAACGTCGGATCTTCTCAATGCCACATCGCATTTGTTGGCCAAAATTTCAATGCAACTCATGGCTTGAGTTCTCATACCATCGGAAAATTGGTTTGTCTTCATAATTTCAGTCAAAGTGACCAACAAATCCTCGATGATGGGCTTGATGAACATTGGGTGGGCTTCAATCAAATCCCCGAGTGATTGGATAATTGAGTTTCCAGAGTCTTCATCTTGCTTCACAGCAGAAATAAGAGTCTGCAAAATGACTGGCAAAATCTGGGAAAACTTCTTCACAAAACTGGCTTCTTCAATGCTTGAAAGGAAAGCGATGATGGATTTAATTGCAGCGATCACGACCTTTAATCAATTATTTATGGCTTTAATTTCTCTCTTACATTCATGTCAGAATCGGTCATATATTTTTCAAATAACTGGGTCAAGTCTCCAGAAATTCCCTTGAGGTGCTCTTCGGGGAAGCAGTTTTCGCAGAGGAGCTCAATAAAGTACATAATGCTGATCTTGATGTTGTTGTTCTGTCCGTTCTCAAGTTGCAAAATGGTCTTCAAAAGGTAGGCGTGGGTCTCTACAAAACTGATTAATCCCCAAAATAGAACTTTCTTTTATACCTTCGTTATTTCCGTAAAGTAAAACCAAAATTTCGATCAATCTCTTGAAAAGCTTAAGGGGTTGGGATCCTTCAGCCAAAATAGCAATGATTTTCTTCTCGAGAATATCGAGTTTTTCAGTGGGAACTCTTTCATAGTCCTTAAAGTCTTGCAAGTGATACTTCTTGATGGAGACTGCAGCCAATTCAGCAATCTTTTCCAAAAACATAAACTTGGGCTTCAATATCATTAGTTTACCTTTGATTCTTGGGACTCAAGAGCACCAATATAGAGATCCATTGAACCGCTGGGGTCATTTTGAGCGATTTGGGTAAGGTTCTTCTCTGCTTCTCTTTGAGTAGCAGGGTTGTTGCTTAAAAAGGATTGGAGCAAGTTAAGGTGATCGGAGAACATTTTTTTAATAAATTATATGTAATTAATTTAAAATCCTTTGCGCTTTTTATCTACAAACTGCTCCTAAAATTTTAAAACATGACGCGGATTTCCTCTGGCACTAAATTCAATATTTCAAAGCGAACTTTTCTTATTCAATTTTCTATTGTAACAGGACTTAACTCTTTCAGAGACCCTTCTCTCTCTCTCTACAGTTGGATCACTTCCTTTCTTCTTAACGCTTTTCTCGATCCTGAGCTCACCATAATTTCTTCCTTTGTTTTTCAAAAAAAGTTCGCAGTTCACACACTGACTGACTGGTACTGAGTTACCAATAAAGTCCCTTTTTCTCCCATCTTTCTTTAATATTTGGCTCAAACTAAACCTTAACTGTTGCTGAAAACTTAGGAACTCAAACTGAACTAGTTAAAAATTCATTTTCCAATCAATCCCCCTCTCTTAAGTCCCAAGTCACAAGTCACAAAATTAAAATATATAGTATTTCATCAATTCAATTCAATTCAATTATTCAACTCAACATATTCAATTCTTAGAATAATTTGAATTTCTCAAAAAGTTTGCTTGGTATTGAACAATTCATTTTTTTGAAGAATCATACATGAGATGTGAAAAAAACTATACAAATACCCGAGAAATTTAATCATTATACCATCATGTATTTAACTTGTAATATCTTTCTAGACTCATGGCTTCACTTGATCTCTTCATCTTTCTTCTTCAAATAAATTTCATATATTAATTGTTCCCAATGATTTTTAAAATACAGCTTTGAGACTTGAATTAGATTTTTTGAGCATTTGATGAGGTAGCAGAACCTTCGTCTTGGGCCAATTTCTTTTGAATTTCATCACTCTCGCTATCTCTCATTTTCAATTTGGCTTCTCTTCTGTAGTTTCTTTCATTTTCAACGGGGACCAAATAATATTCATCAAACTTCATGTTGTTAATCTCCATTGCGATTCTGAAATCAACTTGACTCAAACCGTCCAAAGAGGGAGAGAACAATTCGACTTTTACGAAATCTCCGGATTGGATTTGGAAAGAAGGACAATTCCTGGTGCTCAAAGCGTCCATTTTGGCAATGTCCTTCACGAATTGGACAGCCATCAAATAGTCTCTGGCGTAAAAAGTTCTATACATTCTCGTGCAATTTTCGTTATATTTCCAGCCTTTCAAAAAAGGAGCCATGTTTTCGCTGTGCTTCATCACAGTCTCTTTGTCAAGAGGCTTACCATCTTGGTTATATCTGCAGCACAAAGAACTCTTACGAGTGCTGATCTTTTTATTGAAGAAAGCAAAGGATCTTTTGATTAAAAAAGTATTCATGATATCTGATGGAAAATTATTCCTTGGATTGTAATTTCAATTATTTTAACCCAGAAAATTGCCTGATTCGGATTATTATGAAATACTCACTTATCTATGTATGCTTTATAATACAAATCAAATCAATTCAAAAGACTATGTAGTATCTTCTACTCTATCAATCTATCCTTGAATTGCCTTTATTTTGTCAGTCTTTTCTTTCAAAGAAGTTTCCAAAGTTGAAACCACCTTTTGGAGACCTTCTCTTTGGCTCTCAGCCTTTGCAATCTCCTTATGAAGGAAAACATTCTATTATTAAATGATTTAGAAATTCTTATTCAACACAAAAGGATCCATACTTCTTCCACCATTTCAAAGATTGAAATGCTGCTATTTTCAGATTTCTTCTGGAGTTGAATGTTTTCATCGTCCAACTTCTTATTCTTAAGCCCGACCTTGAGAAAAATTTTTACTTCAAACCTTTCAAACGATTTTTATACCTTATCCATTTCGGTCTTGATCTTGCCAAAGAAGCTGTTGGTTTGGGCCATCAAGTTTTGGAAGGCCTCGCTCTTTTCAGTCAAGTTTGTCAACTTCTCAGTGACTTTATCGGTTTCACCCTTGGTTTTCTCGTATTCGGCAGTATACTCATCCAACTTGTCAGCTTCATCATTGATAGCCTTGAATTTCTCTTGGATTTCTTGATAATGATCTTCAAACTTCTTGTCTAATTCTTTTCAACATTATTCCTTAGTCGCAAATTTACCTCTATTTTGATATTCATCTCCAAAAATCTTTTCACGACTTTCGAATTTTTCAGCAACTTCCTTCAATTTTTCTCTAATACTACAAAATTTCAAATTTCCCCTTTAAAAATTCGCTATACAGTTCATTCTCCTTGGTCTTGCGCAAATGTTCAGTGGCGTGCTTTTCCAATTCAGAGGAAATTGTGTTTATACGAGTTTGGAAATCAGAAGCAAGTTTTGATCTGACTTCCTTTTCATCATTTTGAAGCTTCTTATTTTCGTCGATCAAATCTTGATTCTGCTTTTGAAGGCTTTTGCAGAGTCCTTCGAGAGTTGAATTCACATTTTGTGATTTTGCATACTCTTGTTGACCTTTCAAAAATCAATTAAAGCTCAAACCGAATTCTACTCTTTTCTTTTTCAGCAGCAACCTTGGTGTAATCCTTGCTAAACTGATAATATCTCTCGTGAGAAGCCTTGGTATCATTAACCTTTCAAATTATTTAAACGCGACATTTCACTCAATCAAACTTACAAGCTTTTGGAAGCGAGAGAATATCTCGGTCAACTTATCCTTCACATCTCCATTTGATTCCAAGATAGTAGCAATTTCTTTTTGAACCTTCTTTTCCTTCTTCTCTAAGAGGTCGGAGTGAGCGAAAATCACAAAGTCAAATTACTTATTTTTTTGAGGTCTTCATTGGTTTGGAATTTTTCAGCATCATATTCGACCTTGAATTTATCCTCACTCAAAGATTTAATGATTTCAACAGCACTCAAGGTTTCAACGCCCTTGGCTTCAGCACTTTGGGTTTGTGTCTGTTCCATTTTTTAAAGTTAAAGCAAAAATTTTGATTTCGGAAAATAAAGTAATTCAAAAATATTTGAGTTTAGATCAAAATATCCAGCTCAATCAATTTTTTATTTCTACTTTTTTGCGGCATTCAACTTAGCTTTCGAAAAAAATAATAACATCCATTTTTTTTCAAAACTTTTACCAAGTCATTTTTTTGAAAAAATTTCTTTTAAAAAATTTTCCCCCAAAAAATTCAAAAATATTCTCAAGGTGAAAGAATCAGCATTATCACCCTTTTCACCTCCCCAAAGGTTCGATAAACCGATGTTCACCTTCTACTTTCTCCTTTCTACTGACCAAGGTAATTTTTTGATTCACAAAACCTTTGAAAAAGCTTAAGAAACCTCTTTCACCATGCAACCAAATTTTTAGAAAAAAAAAATTGGTTTCTCAATTTTTCTATTTAAATGAGAGAATAGGATTTACAGATAGATCGACAGACACATGGACGAAACTTACTTTAATTGATACAAATGATAAGAGAAGAGAATAAATTAAAATCACGTGAAATGATGATGAATTAATGCACATTAAAATTACCAAAAAACTGCTTGCTAAGAAGCAAAAATACAGAGTTTTATAAATCGCTGATGATTCCTTTTTTCACAGCCTCTATCTCGTTTGTGAGCTTTCTAAGAATAGCATCATAATGAGTTCTTTGTTTATTTAATTCATATTCTTGAGTTTTATGCATATCAGAAATTATTTTCTCTTTATGAAGAATCAGATTTCTTTGCTCATCATTTCTCAACTTCAGTAGTTTCAGCTGCTTCTTGAGGCTTTCTTCGTTCTTTTTTATAGACTTGACCAAATCGAGAGCATTTTGAAGTCCAATATGTGCAAATGTTTCCAAGGATTTCATCTTTGAGTACACCTGCATAAACTTGGTATAAATAATATTCTCAACTTGACTCAGATTCAAGTTGATTGTATGGAAAATACTCATCATTTTCTTTTTTGAATTTTCAAGAAGCATGACTTGATTCTGGCTCCTGCAATTTGCGCAGAGCTTTTGAGCCTGGCTGTCTTTTAATTTCAAAATCTCATACCATACTTCTTCATTCGCACGGACTTCCATACTGCAAGCTTTCTTCCTGCGATTGCCAAATATTGATTTCTCCTTTTCACTCCCGATCTTCTTCAGGTTCTGGATTTCCTGCGTTTGATCTCTACAAAGTTCTCTCAGCCTATTATTCTCAGTCAGCAAGTCTTCTTTAAATTGAGAGATCTCCGTTGTTTGCTTCACATTCTCGGCCAAAGCTATTTCTAATCCTGCAATCACTTGGATATTTGTGTAAATTAAGTTTGACTTCTCACGAACTCTCTTCTTCAGCTCCTCGACCTCAGCTTTCTTGTTTTCAATAATCGATTTATAAATTTCAATCAGAGTTGTATTTTGAGTTTCATTGATGCTATTTTGAGTCAAGTTTGATAATAGCATTTCAATGCGTTGATTCTTTCGATCGATCTCTTCCTCCAACAAACTTGTCTTTTGCTCCAATGTTTCCACTTTATCAATATAGTCTTTCACCGGGCCTACGCTCTCTCGAGGTTTCTGAATTAACCTTCTTTCTAATTCACTGTTATCAATTTCTCCTGTTATTGAAAGCCTCGAAGTGATATTCTCTCGTGAAGCCACGTCTCGAGGAGATGCTATCTCTTGACACCTGCAATCATATAAATACTGCTGCAAATATTGGAACTCGAGTTTATAATCATTCACTTTATTCAAAAGGTCGCTTTTCTCCAAAGTCAAATTGGTTATCTGCTCAGTTGATTCCTTCAATTTTGTCTCTAAACTTGTATGATCGTTTTTCAGACTCTCAATTTGCACTTCCAAGGCTTCGATCAACGATTTTGCCAAATTCTCACGCGTCTCAATCTCCTTCAAATTCTTTCTCAAACATTTCACTTCAGCTTCATCTTGATACAACTTCATCTGGAGATCCTTTATAGTTTCGATCTGCTCTAATTTCTTATCAAGTTCTGCCTTCAGTGCCTCGATTTCAACATTTAAGGCTCTATTTTTGGTCGCGAGATCAGTATTTAGCCCTTCCAGTTCTTCTCTTGAGATATTAGATAGTGAGTTATTCATTTCTGTTTCCTCAGAAACTGCTGAGCCTTTTATCTTTGCTTCCAGCTCTGCTATTCTCATTTCTAATTTCATTGTCAAAGCACTGCATTTCTCTCTTTCTTGCTTTAAAGCCAAATCCAGCTTCTTATTCTGGTCGTCCTTTTCGAAAACTTCACTCTGCAATAATGTATTTTGTGTCAAGTATTCTGAAAATTTCTGAGTTAGATACTCAAGTTTAAACTTCATCTTTGATATATTGTCTTCATATCCTTGCTCAATTTTATTTTTTACTGCAATCAGATTGTTAATCTCTTTATTCTTCTCTTCTACTAAAGCTTCTAACTCGCCAACTTTTGCCTTCCCTTGAATTGTCTCATTTGTTTTCTCCGTTAACTTTTGTTTGGTTTTTACTAGTTCTTTATTCAAATTGCTAATCTGATCATCTTGATTTTTTATTTGTTCTTCAAGACGTTTGATTTCTTCTTTTTCCAAAGTAAGTTGAGATTTTTTCAACTCACAAGAATCTCCACATATTTTAGTTGGCGTCCCAGCTAAACTCTTCCCTTTCTGAGTCGCTAATCCTGCCACCTCTTCTTCTTTGAAATGGAATTTCACCGATTCATTTTCAATTTGGTATTTTTTCGTGATAAACTGTTTCAAGGACTCGATTTCATCATCCTCCAGTCCATCAAATGAAAAACGATAAGATGAAATCTCATTCGATACTTTCTCCAATTCGTCATTATCTCCAAATACTGCAGAAAATTGCTGTGAAGCTGCATTAGGAGAACCTATCCATTTTCATTACATTTATTTCCATTGTCAAAACTCACATTCAAATCGAAAATGACTTGCTGAGGGGTCTCTATTTATGATAAATGGTGATTTACTGGCTTCTTCAATATCTACAATATCAAAAAATCAATTATTGCCCTTTTTCGAGAAAGTTGTTGATACCTGTCACACTAATATTATCAAATCCTTGTTCAGGCCATGTTATAATTCCACTATTCTCAAATTTTTTCCCTTTAGTGTTCAATTTTAGTGCCTTGCCCAACAAAATGGCACATTCATCTAAACTATTAGAGAAAAGCATTCTAAACTCAATTCTTACGGAACTTTTTTGAAATACCAAGAGCGTCTTTGAGAGAATATCTTTCTTCTTCCATAATTCTCGCCAAATCCTCGAAATATATCTCTGGCTTGTCTGCTTCCAACAAGCTTTCATAGATGCTCTTCTCTTGTGGAAGACAGATTTGGAATATACCATCTTTATATTCTCGTAACAACTTTTTGGAGATCGTCAATGAGCCTTCAGAGTCAAAAAGATGAAAAATCTCAACCAAGTCCAACAAAGCTCCTTTTGACTCACTCATATCCTCCACAAAAAGCACACTCGAAAATTTTATTTCTCCTTGAACTTTCTCCGCTGTATTATTCATCAAATTTCGTGTGACTGCAAGGAAGTTATAAACACTTGCAAGACCCTTTTTGGTCGTCATAGACACGTAGATCTCATTCAATGTTAAAACACCGTTATTCTCAATATTCAATTCTTTCAAGGAGCTCAACACCTGCTGTCGAATTTTCTCGCCTTCTTCTGATAAAACAAGTCTTTTCTCAACCTCCTCTAAAGCCAAATGACCTTCATTATTCATATCCATTTGCTCAAAAGCATTCAAAATTGCTTGGATTTTGTGACATGTTAGTCCGAACTTCTCAAGGTTAATTCTGAGGAAATCTAGCCTCGGATCAAAGTCCTTATACATTGACAGCATATACTCATAGTCACTCTTTAATGTGGCAAGATTTCGAAGATGATGATAATTTATTTCTGCATGCTTCAACAACTCCAAAAATTCTTTGAAATTTATCCTCCCTTGAGACCTCTGCTTGTAGCTTCTCACAAGCCTGTAGATCTCTACATCGAAAAATTTTATTCCTTTGAAAAGCATAGCATTCATCAAGTCTTGGCAAAATATCATTCCAGATTTTTCATTATCAAATTCATTAAAGATCATCTTTAAAAGATAAACAGTCTCAGTTGACAATTCCAGCTTCAAGCTTTGGTTTGTTCTGCTCTCTCCTCCATTTTGAGGCATCTCTACTGTGTTTAGAGCCTTTTTAAACATGGACTGCAAACTTTTTAACCTTTGCTAATTTATCTCAGACTCAATCGACACTCAAGTACTTGATTAAAAATTAATTTAAAGATCCTCAAGTAAAATTTACCAATTCCCCTCATCATTCCATACATCCACTCTCTGGTGCAGCTGAGTCATTTCCTCACATTAATTTTGAGCAAACAAACAAAATTTTTCATGTGAGATGTTCTGGCTTGATAGGCTAGCCTAGAAAATATTTTTTGAAAAAATTGAGAAAAGATCTCAAAAATTCCAATTTACGGGCCCTTTATTTTCTCCAAACTATTGTAGTTACTGTTTTCTCTTTTCTATTTCCAATTCTATTTTGTTTCACATTTAGGAAGAGAAAATCCTGAAGTGAGTGACTGAGTGACCGGGTATACAGACAGCTTTGTCCAAGTTTTAGCCTTCATCCAGGCTGAAAATAAAAGTATAAATTTCTTCTTTTAATTTAGGGCGAGAACAAAAGATAATTTCGAAAATCTCCAATCTGGTTTTATGGAGCTTCTACTTCCACTTTCTTAGAACACTTCAGTTAAACACCAATCTGAGAATGTTAATTCAGTCAAAAGATTCATTTCGTCGTGGAATAGCCCATTTTCACCAGATAACAATGCCTATGTTTAAAATAAAATTATTACTACCGGATAAATAATTCGAACTTTCAAAGAAATTAATTATTAATTTTGGCAACCAGTCAACGACACTCAAGAACAATCCTCCATTTCAATTTTATTGATGTCAAACAAAGGTTCCCCATCTCAAGCAAAAGAGTCTCATGATCATCAGGATGAACAGTTAGAGCCTTTGTTATCAAAACTAATTTTCTCATAGAACTCGTTTAGTTCATAACGCAAACAACAAAAATCAACAATATGTCCAAATTCAGAATCTTCAAAGTCATCTCGACACTAATAAGACATACCAAATTCTCTTATTCTCCAGCATCGTATATCCCATTTCATGATTCTCCCTAATCTCCCCCAGTTCTTGCACATCACATTGTACTTATGGATTTTCCTCAAGAATGGACCACTTAATCACGATCTATTCATGAAGAGCGCAAATTTCCTAGTCTTAATTGCCTTCACAATGACCTTTTATACCATTGGTCTCATAGCACTTCAACTCAAAACGGCTCTCCTTCAAAAAACCTTCTTGTTCATGTCTTTCCTCGCTATTTTCCTCAATATACTTACTTTCTTCCAACTCAAAACTCAAAATTTGTTCTATGCATTATTCGTGCTCCTCTTACTCATTCAAAATGTAGTCCTATCCTTTAAAGCATATGGAGTCTATAGCAAGTTTAAAGGTATCGAAATCATTCTGGACCCTTCTTACTAACATTCTAATTAGAAATCCAAGATCTCAATGAACTATATCTAATTGTCAATAAACCTAATATGCTTTGCTAATTTCTACAATATCAAGAATATTTATAGTATTTACACATATTCGTATAATATTTATTACTATGTGTGATGAACTTTTTCTCTTAAACTCTTTTCAGGGAAAAAGTTCCATCCCAGCTCCATACTTTCGGTCATCTCTTCTTTTCAAAACAACATCATCAATAATTTTTCCCTCTCATTGATTCGCATCAAGTGACCGTTATTTAGTTATTTATTAGTGAGAAATTTCTTGAATCCCATTAATGACAAGTTCATATGAATTTTATCCGCAACAAGCCCAGGATCAACTTCCGATAAGACATAATTCGAATCTTAAACTCTCAGATTATCTTGAAAAGCAAAAAAATCTTTCGAACCTATCCCTTGGCGATTTGTTATTTGGAAATGAAGGACTTCAACAAGTTACCAACTTTATCAAACAATTCAACAAGTTCACTACAATAAATATTCGTGGAAATGATATTTCGGGGCCAGGTTTTGCAGAACTATGCGAAGCCTTAATTTACTGCCCTTCTCTGACTAAAATCTCTGCAGAATGGAATAATATTGGATCCGACTCAGCTGGACTCCTTGCTCTCCAGAAATTGTTAAAGGCAAATACAAGAATCTCATGGATTGATTTAAGAAACAACCAGATCGGAACAAAATGTGTTGGTATCCTTTCAAAACTAATATCACAAGCAAAAGCTCCTTTATACATTGATTTAAGATGGAATCAAATCAGCGACGATGGAGCTCGGGACCTCTTAATTGCCCTTGAAAGCACTTCTTACAACATAAGAGTCGATCTCAATGGAAACCAAGTTTCAGAAGAGGACTTCGTCAAGCTTCATAAATTTTCAAGCAGTTATCATACTTCCACAAGCCAACAAGGCGAAATATCGAAACCCTCCTCGAAACCACTCTCACAAACAGGGTCTATCTACAACTCTCTACTAAACATTCCTTCCAATTCTGATTCGCAGGCTAAAATCAAATTGAATTACAATTATGATCAAATAAAAGAACAAAGAGATCGAATGCTCAAAGTGAATAAAGAAAATGCCAAAGAAAATGACTTGGAGCATAATGCTAATTTAAAAGTTGTCATCAGAAACCTTGAGGAAACTCTGTACCAAGAACGTCAAAATCTAGACATGGCACACACTGAAGTTGAAAGACTACTTGCTGAAGCTCAGATCAGAGATAGAGAAAGACACGCCTTCCAGCTTCAGTACAATGAATTGGCTGAATCTTTTCAAAAAAGGACCCTTGAGCTCCAACAAGCTCATTCTGATTTTGAGCATGTTGTCAAGCAAAACGACCTTTTGAAAAAGGAGCTGAAAAAATATGAGCAAGAGAATGTTAGAGTCAATCAAGTGTTCAACACAAGACTCATAGAGATCGATGATAGACATAAAAGAGAACTCAAGGACCTTGTCTTTGATAAAGAATCATATCAATTCCAAATTGAAAAACTCAAAGCCCAGTTTGCAGACCAAATGGAGGACGTTCTAGATAAATGTGACAAAAAGTACAAGTATTACGAAGAGGAAATCCATAAAATCTCCACCCTCAATGCTGAACTCTCTGCTACTGTCACAAAACAAGCTCTTCAGATTCAAAATATCAAGACTGACGCAAACGATCAAATTAGACAGGCAGTCGATAATATCAGAATTGAAGAAGGAAAGAAAAATCAAATGTATAAAAAAAATCTTGAAGTCGAGTTCCATCTTCTTCAAGGGTCAAATAAAGACATACACAACAAGTACATTGCCTTGGTTCATGAACTTGAAATTCAAAAACAAATTAACCAGGATCTTCAAACTGGATCTCTTGAGGAATCTAAACACCTCCAAATAAAAATAGAAAATCTCGTCAAACAATCAGGCGAATTGTCAGCTAAAATCATACAACTCAATGGAGAGCTCGCTTCTAAAGACAATTTCATTTTTAAACTTGAAGAAGAAATCGTCATCTTGAATAAAGAAATTCAAGAAAGAGATAGGATCGCTGCTGAGAAAATTGAGAGAGTCCAAAGAGACTTTGAATTTGACAAAAAGAGACTCTTGCAAAATGAAAATTCGCTCAACTATAACATTGCTAAACTCGAAAATGAGCTTAGAGAATCCAAAGCTGAAATCAAAAGGCTCAAGACTGAATATGAACGAGTTGCTGACACCCTCCGTGGAAACGTCAATAAAATCATCATTGATACTTTCCTTGAAAATGCTGGATCTGATCTGAGATAAATTTTTGCCTTTTTTTAATTTTATAAAAATACAAAAAATATTCATCGTCATATTTTATATATAGAGATGTATAAAGTAAAAAGATAAAGATGGAATGGAATGGAAAAAAATGTAGACAATTACAAAAAATTAGAAACTAATGTGGAACAGCTTCCCAAGGCGTTTTGCCATATTTATTTATTATCCCTTGTTTTGCACCACGTTTGATCAGTAAATCTGAGACATTGTCATGTAAAAATCCAATCGCAAGATGTAATGCAGTATCACCATCGTTCTATTCAATATTTATTGAAACTCATTTCTCAAAAACTTTACATTTTGGGCATTTATATCTGTATATTCATTTATCAACAATTTAACTGCTTCAATGTTGCCAATTTTAGAAGCAAGCATCAATGGAGTATTGCCTTCGTTATCAAGAAATTGCCCAAAAGTCTTGTTGTAAACCTGAGTTATCGCAAAAATCTATCAACGTTATTGTCAATACGTCTCTCGAGATCTACTTGAACTAATCGATTTTGATAAATTGATGTGAATAAATCTTCAACAACGTCTGCCCCAAATTTTTGACTGTCTCTTTTCTTGTTCATGTTATGATCCATTTTAGCTGGATCATTTTTCATGACAACATTTTTGCTTTTCATCATAACTTTGGCTAAACTAGAATCTTCCATGACTCTAGACTGAGATATTATGGCAGTATCAATCATGGTCTCGGTCTTTGCTTTGATTTTACTTTTCATCATCGATTTGAACAGAGGTTCCTGCTGCTGACTTTCCTTCAAATTTGTTTTTTCTGGCTTAATCAAAGGCTGGGATTGCACTGAGAGCATATTTATCAGTTTCGGAGGAGTGGGCATTAAAAGAGAGTGGTTTGTCGAAACATTCAAGAAATCCTTATTAATACTGCACTGTTCCTCAATACTTACATCCAATTTATTTGTAGGAAACTTGAAAACTTGATTCATCCCTTTAAATTTCGCTCCATTTCCTTTGCCATCAGCTTCCCTCAAAAAGCAACTCTCCTTTATTGAAAAATATTAGTTTTTTGTTCAAAGAAAGAAATACTGGGCTTTTGAGATAATTCATATTCATTGGATCATTTTCATTCTTGTAAAATTCAAGTTCAATCATTGTATGTGGTCGATATTTCTTCCTTATATTACTTGCTGAAGCTATTTGGGAGAATATTAGGTAAGTCTCATTTCAAAGTTCCTTACAAGTTCGTGTTTTTGTAGGTTTTAACAAACTTTGGGCGAATTTCTTTGGTAAATTATCTGGATCCTCATTCGAAGTCAAGACAATTTGAGGCGTAAAATCTTTGTTTCCTTCTGACTTTTGTTTCGAAACAACTTGATAGAAACATTCTCCTCTCGTCAAGTATCTCTTTATCACCTTCTGTATTGGCTGGACTCCTCCTTCCTTAAAAAAAATTAATTTGAGTCAATAACAATCCTAGTTTACCCTTTCTCTTTTTGAGTTATATGGATTTGAATTTCGTTTAGTCAAATCTAGATTCTCATTTTTCTGATGATTTTCCAATCCCAACATGTTTTCAAAATCTCCATTTAAGAGAGTTCTAAAAGCGGAAAATAGCAGTTTGCTTATGTACTGCAAGTTT
>Ga0182738_1004597_pt1 | contig 15191 bp, 16 predicted proteins | sample eDN5th30CBELigMG_FD_128876 | JGI IMG/M metagenome (GOLD analysis project Ga0182738, IMG submission 128876) | Enriched Miracle-Growth compost microbial communities from Emeryville, California, USA - eDNA 5th pass 30_C BE-Lig MG (version 2)... ... | reverse complement strand
ATAGGCTTCCAGCTCGATGCCATCGACGCCTGCGGCCTTCATCCGCTCGGCCGCATCGGCGAAATCGCCGATGATGCGCTGGATGTCCCAATCCTCGAGGCGCTTGGGAAAGGCGCGATGCGCAGCCTCTCGCTCGTGGCTGGGCGCGACGACCGGCAGCCAGTCCGCCTTGTCCCAGCGGGTGCGGCGGCCCAGATGCGTCAGCTGGATCATCACCGCGCAGCCGTGATCGTGGCATTCATCGACCAGCTGCTTCATCCAGCCGACAACCTCGTCCTTCCAGGCCAGGATATTGTTGAAGACCGGCGGGCTGTCGCGCGAGACCGAGGCCGAGCCCGCCGTCATCGTCAGCGCCACCCCCGCCTTCGCCCGCTCGACATGATAGGCGCGGTAACGGTCCTTGGGCATCCCGTCCTCGGGATAGGCCGGCTCGTGGCTGGTGATCATGATCCGGTTGCGGAGCGTCAGGTGCTTCAACTGGAACGGCTGGAGAAGCGGATCGTTCGACATGATTCTGCCTGGATGGGTGGAATGCTGATGCCCGAAGGAAACGGCAAAATGTTCACTTATGTCAATTTAAAAATCATCGATGACTACTTGGGGGGCAGCGAAGAACATTCCGTCTTGTAGCGAATCGCATCCCGGGTTACGCCAAGAACATGAACAATCGTGCAGCAGCTAGTGAGACGGGTTGGCGCGGATCGCGCGAGGGCTGGCTTGAGGCCGGCTATCAGGCCCTGATCGAGGGCGGCATCGACGCGGTGAAGATCCTGCCGCTGGCCAAGCGGCTGAACCTGTCCCGCACCAGCTTCTACTGGTTCTTCGCGGATCGCGAGGCGCTGCTAACCGCACTTCTCGACGGATGGGAGGAACGAACGACTGTTCCGTTGGTGCAGGCAACTCGTGAATATGCCGAGTCACCGGCAGAGGCGATGTTGAACGTGCTGGCCTGCTTTCTGTGCGGCATCTTCGACAGCAAGCTGGAATTTGCGGTGCGCAGTTGGGGGTTGCAGGACAGCGGAGTGGCGCACCGGGTCGCGGATGCCGACGAGAAGCGCCTGTTGGCCTTGCGGGAGATGCTGTGCCGCGGAGGTCATGGCAACGACGAGGCCGATGTCCGCGCCCGTACCATCTACCTGACCCAGATCGGCTACATTTCAATGAGAGCACAGGAAGATGTTGAAACGCGCCTCATCCGTATCCCTGTTTATGTCGAGATCTATACCGGGCGCATCGCTGAACAACGCGAAATTGCACGTTTCAATGCCCGGGTGAGAAGCTCGGCCAATCAACTGCACCAAGAACAGCCAGTCACAGATACGGGGCGCATGCGCTCCGTCCAGCCATCCGGATAAAGCGACGATCCGGGCAGCGAGAAATCATGTCGCGACAGGGAAGGAAACACCATGAGACGTTCCTATTTTCTTAGCGCAGCGGCTTTACCCTTTGTCTTCTTCGCAGGAAGCGCCCTTGCCGATTGCGGCGACCTGACAATCGCCAGCATGAACTGGCAAAGTGCCGAGTTGATGGCCAATCTGGACCAGATCATCCTGAACGAAGGCTATGGCTGCAATGCCGAGATCGTCCTAGGAGACACGGTCCCCAGCATCACGTCGCTGGTCGAAAAGGGTAAGCCTGAAGTTGTGCCTGAGTCCTGGGTGGATCTTATGCCCGAGATCGTCGCCGCCGGGCTCAAGGATGGTAAGATCGTAGAACTGGCGCGCTCATTGTCGGATGGCGGCCAACAGGGCTGGTTCATCCCGCGCTACATGCTGGACGAGCACCCGAACCTGAACAAGATCAGCGAAATTCTGGCCCATCCCGAACTGTTCCCCGCCCCGGAGGACGCGAGCAAGGGCGCGGTCTATAATGGCCCGGCTGGCTGGGGTGGCACCATCATCACCACGCAACTTGCCAAGGCCTTCGACATCGAAGGCAAGGGATTCTCGCTGATCGATACTGGCTCGGCCGCTGGGCTGGACGGGTCAATGGCCAAGGCTTATGAGCAAAAACAGCCTTGGTTGGGGTTCTATTGGGCACCAACCTCGATGCTGGGCAAATACGATATGGTTCCGGTCGATTTCGAGGTCGCGAATGACATGGACGAATGGAAGCGCTGCACCTCGGTCGCCGATTGCCCGGATCCCAAGCCGAACGCTTTCCCGGTGGACAACGTTTTCACATTAGCGGCCAAGGACTTTGCCGAGAAGGCTGATCCGGCGGTGATGGAGTATCTCAAAAAACGTAGTTGGGGCAACGACACCGTCAACAAGATGATGGCTTGGATGACCGACAATCAGGCCACAGGCGAGGACGGCGCGCGCGAGTTTTTGCGCCTTCACGAGGATATGTGGACGCAATGGGTCTCCGCGGAAGCGGCAGAAAAAATCAAGGCTGCGCTCTGACGTCACAGTCGGGGGCGCAATGCCCCCCTCTTGGCCGCTGACCGCGGATTGATGTCCGGTTCCAGGTCCCATCGGCGCGGCATCCGCTGGCCGGAGGGCCAGCAGGCCTGCGGATGGAACCTCAAGACGTCGAACGTTCCTTTCCTTTGGTGAAAGCATCCCATGGACTGGCTGATCTCATTTCCCCAACTCAAAAACGCATGGCTGCGCGACCTTCAGCGCGTTATTGATGAATGGTTCCGCGGCTTCACCCGCAGCTACGGAGACATTATCGAGGGCTTCTTCAGTCCCCTCCAGACGCTGATGATCTGGTTCGAGCGTCTTTTGCTGGGCATGCCCTGGCCGATCATTCTGCTTATTTTCGCGGGACTGGCCTGGGGCGCCAGCCGCAAGATAAGCGTGGTTATCGGCGCGGTTGCGACGCTGGTGCTGATTGGTCTGTTCGGCATGTGGAATGACACGATGAAGACCATTTCAATGGTTTTGACGGCCACGTTCCTGTCTATCGCCATTGGCCTCCCGGTGGGTATCCTGATGGCGCGTTCGGAGCGGGTGCAGAAGGTCATCAGCCCAATTCTTGACATCATGCAGACCATGCCGAGCTTCGTTTATCTGATCCCCGTGGTCATGCTTCTGGGCATAGGCCGGGTTCCCGGACTGATCGCCGTGGTAATCTATGCCCTGCCGCCCATGATCCGCCTGACCAATCTGGGCATCCGTCAGGTCGATCCCGAGGTGCTTGAGGCGACCGATGCTTTCGGCTCGTCCTCGTGGCAAAAGCTGACTAAGGCGCAGCTTCCTCTGGCGCTACCCACCATTATGGCCGGCATTAACCAAACCATCATGATGGCGCTGGCCATGGTGGTCATCGCATCAATGATCGGGGTGCAGGGACTGGGACAGCCGGTGCTGCGTGCTATCAACAACCAATATTTCACCATGGGCCTGTTGAACGGCTTTGCCATCGTCGGCATCGCCATCCTGTTCGACCGCATCAGCCAGGCTTGGGGCAAGCGTCTGCAAAAGCATCATGGGGCCCGACATGACTGATCCGATTGGCATCGAGATCCGCAACCTCTACAAGATCTTTGGCGCAACCCCCGAGGTCTATGTGGATGCCGTCCGCGACGGCATGACCAAGGCCGAGCTTCAGTGCGAACACCGCCACATCCTTGGCCTTCGCGACATCAACATCTCGATCGCGCCGGGCAGCATCCAAGTCATCATGGGCCTGTCGGGCTCGGGCAAGTCGACGCTGATCCGCCATATTAACCGGCTAATCGACCCCACTGCGGGCGAGATCATCATCGACGGACGGAACGTCATCGCGATGTCCAAGGACGAGTTGCGCGATTTCCGCCGCCATAAGACCGCGATGGTGTTCCAGAAATTCGGGCTGCTACCGCATCGGACCGTTCTCGACAACGTCGTCTATGGGCTGGAGGTGCAGGGCGTGGCCGAGACGACCCGCAAGCAAACGGCAATGCGCTGGATCGAACGGGTCGGGTTAAAGAGTTTCGAGAAAAGCTATCCCAGCCAGCTTTCGGGCGGGATGCAGCAGCGCGTCGGGTTGGCTCGGGCGCTGGCCAATGACGCCCCAATCCTGTTGATGGATGAGGCGTATTCGGCCCTGGACCCGCTGATACGCTACGACATGCAGACCGTCCTGCTGGATCTACAACAAGAGGTTCGCAAGACCATCGTCTTCATCACCCACGATCTGGACGAGGCATTGCGTATCGGCGATCGTATCGCGCTACTTCGCGACGGCTCGGTCATCCAGCAGGGCACCGCACAGGATATCGTGATGCGTCCGGCGGATGAATATGTTGCCAATTTTGTCCAGCATGTCGATCGCGGCAAGGTGCTTAAGGTGGGCGTGGTGATGCTGCCCCAGTTCGACTTCGCCACCCTGCCGGACGTGAGCATTGACGCTCAGGCCAGCATCGCCGAGGCGCTCCAGCAGATGGCGGGAAGCCACCTTCAAGCCTTGCGCGTCGAAAATTCCGACGGACAGACCATTGGCATCATTCCTTTCCAGACCGCGATCAGCGCATATACGGGCCACGCGGGCACAGGCAGGTAAAAATTCTAATACTGGTTCCGTCGCCGGCGCTTGGAGGAACATCCTTATAAGCAGACCGGAGCTTGGTGACGTTCGCCGCCGCATGTGCCAGCATTGGGACCGACAACGGGCAAATGGTCGTCAGGATCCGTTTCAGGGCTATCGCGGATCACCCATTCACCAATTCGGTATTCATCCGGATCGTGAGGTTATTGCCGCGTCGTCGATCGGTGCAAATCCTTGCAGGTGAAACTCGACGGATCCCGGGCTGGTATCGGCTTGTCCCAACTACCGAGCCAGTTCCGCCCCGAAGGTGGCGAAGGCACTGCCGAGGCGATACCAGCGGTTGACGCTGCGCGCCCAGCCTGCGTAGAGATTAAGGGCGACAAGGCGCGAGGTCGTGATCATGTCGGTCCCCAGCGTCGGATGCCCGGTTACCTCGCCCCAGAGTACGGGCATCGGATAAAGACGCTGGTCGATCAGGACGCGCCAGAGGTCGAGGATCGGCGCAGAGGCCAGTTGGACGGCTCCGGAAACCGCTCGTCTTTGACTTGCCGGCATGATTCATTGCGTTTGGGTGTCAATCGGCGTGGAAAGCTGGGTCTGACTCATTTTCCGTGCAGATTTGCCGGGCAGCTGATCGCTGGCCATGCGATTTGAGCGCTTTGGGCCAGGAGACAGTGGCGGGTGGGCAGAAGCGCGTCGAATGGTGGTTTGAATCCGCCGGGGTTGATCGTTGAGCGTCAGTCGATCGTCGACGGCGTGGTGGAAGTTTCAGGTCGGGTTGCCGGGGCGGTGGGATGCTGCCCAGACTGCGGAACGCCGTCATCGTCCTGCCACAGCCGCTATGTGCGGACCCTGTCGGACCTGCCGATCAGTGGCGCGGTGGTGAAGCTGCGTTTGAGCGTCCGGCGGTTCCGATGCCAGCAGCGTTCCTGCCGCCGCAAGACGTTCAGCGAGTCCTTGGCGCCAAGCATTGGGCGACGTCACGGGCGGCGTGTCGCTCGCTGCGATGGGCTGTTGCACGCTGTCGGGCTGGCCCTCGGCGGGCGGCCCGGTTCCCGGATGATGGAACGGCTCGCGGTGCCCTGGTCGAAGGATACCCTGCTACGAGCCGTTCGCCGCGAGGCCGCCGCAGCGGGCCCGGCTCCCGCGGCGACAGTGATCGGCATCGATGACTTCGCCTGGCGGCGCGGCCACAGCTACGGCAGCATCGTAGTCGATCTGGAAAGACGCGCGGTCATCGACATCCTGCCGGATCGGCAGCGCGACACGATCATGTCTTGGCTAAAGGAGAACCCGCAGGTCCGGATCATCTGCCGGGATCGTGGCCCCGGCTATGGTGCCGCAGCGGTGGAGGCTGCGCCCCAGGCCCGGCAGGTGGCGGACCGCTGGCATTTGTTCGAGAACGCCTCCGCCGCCTTCCTGTCCGCGGTCCGATCGGAGTTGCACAGGCTGCGCAAGGCGCTTTCGCCCAATACGCCCGTCGATCCCGCGATCTTGAGCAAGGCCGAGCGGATCCAGTGGGAGGCTGCTGCGGCCCGTGAGGTGGTCAACGAACAGATTCTGGCGTTGGCAGCACAGGGCATTCCGCTCAAGGCGATAGCGCGCACGACCGGCCTCTCGCGCCAGACCATCCGAAAGATCGTGCGCGGTCAGCGCCATGACATATTCCGGGCCCGCCAGAGCTCGCTCGACCCTTGGCTGGTTCGGCTCGAGGCGTAATGGACCGGGGGCTGCCATGTCGGCGCAGAACTCTGGCGAAGGATGCGCGAGTCGGGCTTCGCCGGCTCGCTGCGCGTAGTCAGCGAATGGGCTACCCGTCGCCGCAGGGATGACCGGTATGGTCAACCCTCCGGACCGTCGCTGAGCGCCAGAACCATCGCCCGCAGCCTGACGGTCGAACGCGACAGCGGGTCTGCGAGGATCGCGCTGGTCAATGCCGCCATCGAGGCCGCCGCGCCGGAACTGATTGCCGCCCGCAACCTGTTGGACCGCTTTCACGCAATGATGCGCTCCAGGGACGCAGCTCGTCTCGACCCGTGGATAGTGTCCGCCAAGGCAAGCACGCTCGCAAGCTTTGCCGTCGGCGTCGAGGCGGACAAGGATGCCATCGCCGCGGCAATAACCGAACCCTGGTCTAGCGGTCAGGTCGAAGGCAAAATCAACAGACTCAAACTCATCAAGCGCCAGATGTTTGGTCGTGCAAACCTCGATCTGCTTAAAGCACGCGTCATGGCCCCCGCATGATGGATACCTGCACGGAAAGCGCGTCAGATCCAGAATTGCACGCCGAAACACAGTCAGGCGGCTTTCAAGGGCAGTTCGGAGGTATCATGGGCCTCATCTGGCGTCATTAGTCTGTCCCTCGCTGGCAGCATCATGCTGCGTTCGCCCGGAAAATCCACTTTTGCCCACTGGTTAGCTTTCTGGGAGCGCCTCTCTGTCTCCTGGGGTCAGCAGCCATGCCGTCCAAGACGGTGGATGTGTCTAATCAGCGAGGTCCAGAACTCGGGCGACGAACGCCGGGTGGTTCAGTTTACGACGCTCATGCTCTCGGGAGTGCCAGCGCAAGTTCTGCCCGCGCGCGGATCGCGTTGCGGACAAGGCGTGTCGTGACCGTGTCCAGGACCGCCATCTCGTTCATAGTAATGTCGGCAAAGAGCACGTCGTTGACGGTGCGGACCAGACTCGCCACCCCCTCCAGCGCGGAACGACCCTGGGGTGAGACCCGGATCAGTATGCTGCGGCGGTCCGAGGGATGCGGCTCCTTGCGCAACAGGCCCGCCCGGACGAGGCGTCCGGCGTCGGTCGTGACATGTGGCTGCGCGATGCCCAAATACTTGGCGAGGTCAGCGATGGTCGGCCGCTCCTCTCCCTCCAGATAGGCGGCGGCGATCAGCACGAGATACTGGTTGGGCGACACGGCCAGAGCCTCGGCAAAGCCCTCGCGAAAGCCCTGAAGCACGCTGGCGGCACCGATGAAACCATGCACCACCTGACGGAACCAACTGTCGTCACCCTTGGGCGCAAGCTCTCCTGCGGACAGAGTTCCGGGAAGTCGGGCGACTGGAGGCATTTGCGGGATTCCTGATCATTCCATTGTCGCCAAGGCAAAACCGCATTGGCCATGCCAGAAATAGCTTGAGAATCACATTCTCACAATACATACATTACGTATATGCATTAGGGATGAAAATGACATGGAACGAATGCTTCGGGACGTGTTTGCGCGCTTTCCGACTGGGGTTGCGGTCGTGACGGCCGAGGCGGAGGAGGGGCCGGTCGGCGTGACGATCAGCTCCTTCAACGCTGTTTCGCTGGAACCGCGGATGGCGGTGTTCAGCCTGACCCGCACCCTGCACAGCACGCCGCATTTCGCCGCTGCGGATGGCTATGCGGTAAGCTTCCTTGCCGCCGATCAGGGCGCAATATCGGGCCGCTTCGCGCGCGCCGGGGCCGATAAATGGACTGATACGGTGCTGATCGACGAGGCCGGCGCGCCGCTGATCGCGGGTGCGACGGGCTATATGCGCCTCAGCCCGCATCAACTGGTGGAGGCGGGCGATCACCTGATGTTCCTCTGCTGGATCAACAGCTTCTCGCTGGGCGAGCGGGATGACCCGCTCGTGTTCTGCGGGGGACGCTACCACAACCTTGCCGCCTGACCACATTCACCAACAGGGAAAAGAAAATGAACGCGAGGACTCCCATTGCCGCGCAGGATATCTATGCGCTGACCAGCCAGACCCGCCCGCTTCGGACCGGCGCGCAGTTTCTGGCCGATATCGCGCTGAATCCGCGCAGCATCGTCGTTGACGGCGAGATTTGCACCGATCCGACCACGCATCCGGCCTTTGCGGCGGCGGCGGCCTCGATCGCGAAGCTCTATGACTTCGCCGCCGCGCCCGAGAACCGCGAGGTGATGACCTATGCCTCGCCGGTCGATGGCCAGCCGGTGCTGCGGGCCTGTCAGATCCCGCGAAGCCATGCCGACCTGACCGCCAAGCGCATCGCCTCGGAAAAATGGGCAGAGCTGACCTTTGGCCTAATGGGACGCTCGCCCGATCATGTCGCGGGCTTCTTCGTCGGCTATGCCGCCAAGCCCGAGGTGTTTGCCCGCGGCGGCGAGCAGTTCGGCCGCAATGTCGTCGCATTCTATGAACATATCCGCGCGACCCATGCCTATGTCACCTATGCGATCGTTCCGCCGCAGATCGACCGCTCCAAGCCCGCGCATGAACAATCGGACCCGACCCTCTATGCCGGCGTCACCCGCGAGACCGAGGAGGGCATCTATATCTCGGGCGCCCAGCAACTGGCGACCGGCGCGGTATTCTCGGACTATATCCAGCTGTCCTGCATCCATCCCCTGCGGCCGGGTGAGGAGAACTATGCGATCTCGGTCGCGATCCCGACCGGGGCCGAGGGCGTCAAGCTGTTCGCGCGGAAACCCTATGTCCTGAACCTGCGCGACCGCGAGGAATACCCGCTGACCAGCCGCTTCGACGAAAGCGACAGCTTCGTCGTGTTCAAGGATGTCTTCGTGCCGTGGTCGCATGTCTTTGCCTATCGCAATCTGGACGTGACCTTCCAGCAATGGTGGAACACGCCCGCGCATCTTTACGGCAACCTTCAGGCACAGGCCCGCTATGCGACCAAGCTGCGGTTTCTGGTCGGTTTGGTGCAGGCGATGAACGAGGTGACGGGCCATGACCGCAATCCGCCGCTGATGGTGCTGATGGGAGAGCTGGCCGCCTATGCCAGCATCGTCGACACCATGCTCAAATCGCAGGAGACGGTGGCGACCTTTGACGAGGATGGCGTCCTCTGGCCGTCCAAGGTCGCGCTCTATTCCGTCATGGCGCTGCAACCTCAGATCAACGCCAAGATGATGGACATGGCACGCGAGATGACGGGCGCGGGGATGCTGACCGTGCCGTCATCGATCCGGGACGAGGCAAACCCCGAGATCGCCGCCGAGATCGCGCGCTACTATGTCTCGGGTAAGACCGATGCGCGGGCGCGGATCGACCTGATGCGGCTGGCGTGGGACTTCATCGGGTCCGAATTCGGCAACCGCCACCAGCAATACGAGAAATTCTATGGCGGGGCGTCGCATATCGTGAAGATGAACGTGCTGCGCAACTATGACATGCCGCGGGCAAAGGCGCTGGTGCAACAGGCACTGGCGCTCTGACCGCCGGAAGGCGCGCCCGCCAAGGGCGCGCCGTCACGCCGTCTCGGGCGTCCGCTTCATCACGGAAAGCGCCGCCGCCGCGGCCTGTTCCAAGTGGTGGCCCGCGGCCTGCCGCGCCCGTTCGGGATCGCGGTCGCGAATGGCAAGGTGAATAGCGTCCAGTTCGCGCAGCGAATGGCCGCTGCGGTCCGGCTGCGACATGGACCTGCCGCGCAGCACGCTGATCCGGGCGTTCAGGCCGTTCAGCACATCGCCCAGAATGACGTTCCCGGCGGCATCGAACAGCGCCTCGTAGAAGGCTTTGGACGACATGATCTGTCCCAGCTTGTCCTGCCCGGCCACCGCGGCCTCGAAGTCGGCGACGGCGGCCGCGATCTCGGCAAGCTGGTCCTCGCTGCGGTTGACGGCGGCCCGCGCCGCCAGTTCCGGCTCAAGCAGCGTGCGGGCGTCATAGATCTGGCGTGCCTCCTCCCAGCCCAGATCGGCCACGAAGCAGCCGCGATTGGGGATGAAATGCACCAGCCGCTCTGTCTCCAGATGCCGCAGCGCCTCGCGCAGCGAAGGCCGCGAGATGCCGAGCGTGCCGCAGAGATCCGCCTCGATCAGGCGTTGGCCGGGGGTCAACTCCCCCGTGATGATGGCCTGGCGCAGCGCCTTGACCACCTGTGAACGGATTCCGTCCTTTTCAATCATCAGCTTCATTCAAATCCCATCAGCACCAAACGGCCACGCCCCAGACAGACTGCAAGTGCCGCGAGGACAATTGAAGCTGAAAATTGACAGACAATCCAGTCCCCGTTATCGTCATATTGTAATACAATCTTGAGGTAGGAACAATGCAGCTCAACATCAGGCGCACCCTGACCAGCGTCGAGGATACTTTCGAGGAAGGAGCGACCCGCGTCGACGTTCCGCTGAGGAAAGCCGCAGTCATCGTTGTGGTCGAAAACCCGATGGTCGGAACCAAGGGTGCCGATCTGAGCGAGATGATCGCAGCCAGCGCCAAGCTGGGCGCGGATATGGGGGCCCGGCTGGTCGAGGCGATGGGCGGAATGCCGGTGCAGGGCTATGGCAAGGGCGGTCTGGTCGGGCTGGACGGCGAGCCGGAACATGCCAACGCCTTGCTGACCACGACCTTTGCCAATCCGATTCGCGACGCGATCGGCGGGGCCGAGGCATGGATCTCGTCCTTCCAGAAGCAGGTTCCGCCGGGCGAGAAGATCGACATTCCGATGAATCACAAGGATGACGTCTATGTCCGCTCGCATTATGACGGCATGACCGTTCAGATCCCGAACGGCCCGAAAGCCGACGAGATCGCGCTGATCTTCTGCGCGTCGTCGCGCGGCCGGCTGAACTGGCGCGTGGGTGGCCTGACGCATGAGGAAGTTGTGGCGCGCAAGGCCTGAGCCCCGGTAAATCCCAGCACGAAAGGAAAGATCATGCCGGTCGGCGCCATTCTGTTCTCTGAAATGACCCCTGCGCCCGAATGGGAGGGCGCCTTCCACACCTGGTACGACACCCACCACATTCCAATCCGCATGGCCGCGCCAGGGTTTCTGGGCGCCGGCCGCTATCAGCGCATGGATGGCCCGGGATTTCTGGCCGTCTATGACATGGCCGATGAAGGCACGCTGCAAACCCCGGAATATGCGGTGATCAAGGGCCAGCCTTCGGCCGAGACGGCCTGGATGCTGGAGAATGTCTCGGGCTTCACCCGCCATATCGGCAGCCTCATCGGCCAGCAGACCCGGCCCGAGGTGAGCGAGGCCGAGATGCTGGCCTCACCTTTCCTCTACGCCGTGCTTTTCGACGTGCCCGCCGACCGGCAGGCGGATTTCGACGCCTGGTATGATCAGGACCATGTGCCGTTGCTGCTGGGCTGCAAGGATTGGCTGGGCTGCCGCCGCTACAGTCTGAACGTGTCGCATCCCGAGCATTTCACCCATATCGCGCTGCACCATCTGGCCGACATGTCGGCGCTGGAAAGCCCGGCGCGCGCCGCCGCGCGGGCCAGCGACTGGCGGGCGCGCATCGCCGCCGAACCCTGGTTCAAGGGCACCTATATGACCTTCGCCGCCCGTGGCGATCGATTTGCACCGACTGGAGACAAAGCCTGATGCAATCCTATGCCGCCCGCACCGCCCGTTTTGCAGATGGCTCCGATTCCCCCGTCCGGGTGCTGGAGGAATATGCCGCCGTGATCGCCGCGCGCGAACCGGAGGTCCGGGCCTTTGTCTGCCTCGACCTTGATCGCGCATTCGAGGAGGCGAAAGCCTCGCAAGCCCGCTGGCTGGGCGGCAAACAGCTTTCTCCCATTGACGGCATGCCGATCGGGGTCAAGGACATCATCGAAACCGAACAGTTCCCGACCGGGCAGGGGGCGCCCATGCTGGAGGGTTTCCAGTCGGGCCGCGATGCCGCCAGCGTGCGTGCCATGCGCGAGGCCGGGGCAATCGTGATCGGCAAGACCTCCACGACCGAATTTGCCTCGACCGAGCTTTTCGCGCCGACCCGCAACCCCCATGACCCGGCCCGCACGCCGGGCGGATCGTCCAGCGGCTCGGCCGCAGGGGTGGGCGCGGGGATGATCCCCTTCGCGCTCGCCTCGCAGGTGGTCGGCTCGACCCTGCGGCCTGCCAGCTATAACGGCTGCGTCGGCTACAAGCCCACCACCGGCGGGCTGAACCGCGGCGGAAGCTACGATTATCTCAGCCAGAGCTGCGTTGGACTGATCGGCGCCACGCTCGAGGATGTCTGGCTGCCCGCCCGCGCCATCGCCTCGCGTGCCGGGGGGGACCCCGGACATGTGGGGGTGCTTGGACCGGACCATCTGCCCGGCCCCTGCGCGCCCGCCCGTCTGGCGCTCCTGCGCACCGACGGCTGGGCTCGGGCGACCGGTGCCGTGCGCGCCACGTTCGAGGCGCGGATCGACAGGTTCCGTGACGCGGGCGTCGAGATCGTCAGCGCAGCGGATGATGCCGCGGTCGCCGCGCTGGAGGAGGCGATCACCGATGCGCTGGACCTGACATGGCGCGTGCTGGTCTGGGAAATGATGTGGCCGCTGAACACCTATGGCGACCGCCCCGGAAGCAGCGTTTCGGCGGCGATGAAGACGCGGCTGGCCGAGGGCCGGACCATGACGCAGGCCGATTATGGCGCGGCGCTGTCGCGGCGGCAATCCGCGCGCGACCGGCTGCGCGACGTGATCTCGGGGGTGGATGCGATCGTGACTCTTGGCGCGGTCTCGGCCGCGCCGGCGAACTTCGAGACCACGGGCGATCCGTCCTTCAACGTGCCTGCATCCTATCTTGGCGCACCGGCGCTGAGCCTGCCGGTGCTTGAGGAAGAAGGCATGCCGCTGGGCCTGCAACTGATCGGCGGGCACGGTCAGGACGCGCGGCTTTTCGCGCTTGCCCGCTGGGTGATGTCGTGAGGGCGCTGCGTCATGTGCTGGTGGTCGGCGGCGGGATCGGCGGGCTTTCCGCCGCCATCGCCTTCCTGCAACGCGGCGTCGCCGTCGACCTGATCGAGAAGCGGCCGGATTTCGAGGTGCCCGGTGTCGGTCTGGGCCAGCCGGCCTCGGCCCTGCGCATCTATGACCAGTTCGGGGTGCTTGAGGAAATTCTCGCGACCGGGTTCCACTATGGCCACATGTCGATCCATGCCCCCGATCACAGTCTGATCGCCGCGCACCGGTTCCGCATGGGCGACGACCGGGTGCCGGCATTCTGCGCGCTGCCGCGCTCGCGGCTGCACCGCATCCTGCTGGACCGGGCCACGGCGCTTGGCGTGACCATCCGCCTCGGGACCGAGATTGCCAGCCATGGTGGTCCGCTGGGCACCGAGATCACTTTTGCCGATGGCAGCACCGCGACCTATGATCTGGTGGCGGGGTTCGACGGCATCCGCTCGGGCGTGCGCCATCATCTGGTGGGGGACATGTTCGGGCCGCGCCACAGCGGCTTCGGGGCGTGGCGCCTGCAGGTCGAGCGCCCCGAGGGCGTGACCGGGATGGAGTTCCTGCAGGGGATCGACGGCAAGGCGGGCGCAATCCCGATCGGGCAGGACCGGATGTATCTGTTCAACATCCGCCCCGAGACCCCCGGCGTCATGTTCGCGCAGGACCAGATGCACGTCCTGCTGGCCGAGCGCCTGTCGCAGTTCGGCGGCTATGTGGCCGAGATCGCGCGCGATCTGACACCGCAAAGCCCGATCGTCTATGGCGCGCTGGAGCCGTTCATCCTGCCCCATCCCTGGCACCGGGGTGCGGTGGTGGTGGGGGGTGATGCCGCCCATGTCGTGCCGCCCCATCTGACGGCCGGCGCCGCCATGGCGGTCGAGGACGCGTTCGTCCTTGCGCGCTGCCTGTGCGAGGGCGAAGGCACCCTTGACGTGCGCCTGCAAAGCTATGGCGAGCAGCGCTTTGCCCGGAACGCCTTTGTCTATGCCTTTGCACGCGACTGGCTGGAGGCAGAGCAAGCCGTCCGCTCGCAGGCCGACCTCGATGCCGCCTGCGCCGAGATGGCGCGCAATGCCTCGGCCCGTATCGCGGTGGCCGATTCCTTCCTTGAACGCTCGATCTAAGAGGTTTCCATGACCATTCTTCAGTCCCGTGACGGGGATGTGCTGACCCTGTCCCTGAACCGCCCCGAGGCAGGGAACCGCATCGACCCCGCCTCGATCCACGCGCTGATCGAGGCCTATGAGGGGGCCGATCCGCTGAATGGCGGCGCGGCCGTCATCGTCCTGACCGCCGAAGGCAGCGTGTTTTCCCTTGGCCGGCAGCGTCCTGCGCAGCAATCCTCGGACCCGCTGGACATCACTGCCGAATTCGGTCTGATCCAGCGCCTGAACGAGGCCGTGCAGCGCTGCCGGGCCGTCACGCTCTCGGCCATCCATGGCCGTTGCGAGGGGGCGGGCCTGTCGCTGGCCGCGCGTGCCGACATCACCCTGATCGCCGAGGATGCGATCGTCTCCTTCCCCGAGATCCCGCATGGCATTCCGCCGACCATCGTGCTCAGCCATTACCGCTATGTCCTGCCGCGCAACATTCTGGGCGACCTGATCTTTACCGGGCGCGAGCTGAGCGGCGCGGAAGCCGTCGGCGCGGGACTGGCCGCCCGCGCGGTTCCGGCCGGTCTGCTGCACAGGACCGCGCAGGAAGTTGCCGCGCAGGTCGCGGGCTATGACCGGCGCTCGGTTGCTCTGGTCAAGGAGTTTCTCGCCCAGACCGAGGACCTGCCGCCGACGCTGGCACCGAAGCTGGGGATCTCGCTTTACGCCAACGAGATGTCGCATCGCCTGCTGAAAAGCTGATGCCGCCACATCGAAACCGAAAGGGCCCGCCATTCGGCGGGCCCTTTTCCTTTGTCCTGATCCGCTTCGCGCCGGGGGCGCTAGGCTCCAGACCCATTGATTTCGGGCGTTTGGCATGATTCAGGCTCCGCAAGGAGACCTGATCGATGAGCAATCTTTACTGGCTGAGCGATGCCCAGATGGAACGCCTGAAGCCGTTCTT